>Ga0326726_10007035_pt1 | contig 10089 bp, 7 predicted proteins | sample MHFenrmetagenome_2_FD_207603 | JGI IMG/M metagenome (GOLD analysis project Ga0326726, IMG submission 207603) | Lab enriched peat soil microbial communities from Michigan Hollow, Ithaca, NY, United States - MHF15MN | ecosystem: Environmental > Terrestrial > Soil > Wetlands > Peat | place: USA... | reverse complement strand
TACTTGGAGAAGCTGTTGATGACGAAGACGTCGTCGCCGAACGAAGCCGCAGTGGGCGCGGCCCCACCGTAGGTGAGCCCGTGATAGATCTCATCGGAGATCAGCATGCCACCCCGCCTGCGGACGATCTCGTGGATCTCGTGGAGCGCCTGCTTCGAGATCATCGTGCCCGTCGGGTTCGATGGGGAGCAGACCAGAACCGCCTTGGTGCGCGGCGTCCAGTTCCGCTCGACCAGCTCGGCGGTGAGCTGGTACGCCGTCTGCGGCCCGACGTTCACACCCACGGGTACACCGTCGGTAGCGCGAACGAAATGGCGATTGCAGGGATAACCGGGGTCGGCCAGCAGCACTTCGTCGCCCGGATCCAGCAGCACTCCCATAGTCAGGAGCAGCGCTCCCGAGGAGCCCGTCGTCACGGCGATGCGCGACGCCGGGACCTGCACGCCGTAGCGCGTCTTGTACCAATCGGAGATCGCCTCGCGCAGGGGCGTGATGCCCAGAGCCGGCGTGTAGTGCACGTGGCCCGCCTCGAGCACGCGCAGTGCGGCGTCGCGCACGAGCGGCGCTGTGGGAAAGTCGGGCTCGCCCACCACCATGTTGACGATGCTGCGACCCTGCGCCTCCAGCGCCTTCGCCCGCGCGATGATCTGCATCACGTGGAACGGCTCGATCTCGGCCATGCGAGCCGCGGCGCGTGGTACGGCGCCGGTGGTAAGGCGCTCGGCCAGGTTCATACCTTTCGTCCGCTCGGGAATCGCTCCATAGCGTGAAGGCTAGGCCAACACCGGGCAAACATCAAGACAGCCGAGGACACTAGCAGTCCGCAGTCCAAGCCGTTACCATTCTGCCGATGAAGATCGCAGTGATGGGCGCCGGCGGCGTCGGCGGATATTTCGGGGCCAAGCTCGCCGCCAGCGGCGAGGAGGTCCATTTCATAGCACGCGGCGCGCATTTGGAGGCGATCCAGAACAACGGCCTCCAGGTCTTCAGCGCCAAAGGCGACGTTCTGGTGAAGCCGGCCCGAGCCACCAGCAACCCGGTGGCGGTGGGACCCGTGGATCTGGTGATCGTGGCCGTGAAGCTGTGGGCGACGGAGCAGGCGCTGCGGGACGCCGCACCGCTCATCGGGCCGAACACGGCGATCGTGTCGTTCCAGAATGGCGTCGCCGCCGCCGACACCATCGCCAACCTCTACGGCAAGCCGCGCACGCTGGGCGGCGTGGCGCAGATCGCCGCTGTGATCGAGAAACCGGGCGTGATCCGCCATAGCGGAACGATGGCGGTCCTCATTGTGGGCGAGCTGGACAGCAAGCCGTCCCCGCGCGTGCAGAAGTTCGTCGACGCTTGCGTCAAGGCCGGCATCGATACCCGCGCCAGCGAAGACATCCGCAAGAGCATCTGGGAGAAGTACGTTGGTCTGGTTGCACTCAGCGGCATGACCTCACTTACGAGGCTGCCGCTGGGGCCGATACGGGAAGACCCGGACACGCGCGCCCTCGCGCGGCAGCTGATGTCCGAGGTCGTTGCTGTCGGGACAGCGATGGATGTGCGCCTCGATAGTGATCTCGTGGACAAGGTGCTCCGGCACGTGGACGGTCTGCCGCGCACGATGGTCGCGTCGATGCTCGGCGATCTGGAGCGCGGAAATCGACTGGAGCTGCCCTGGCTCTCCGGCGGAGTGGCCCAGATGGGAAAGGAGCTGAAAGTGCCCACGCCGGCGAACGGTTTCATCGTCGCCGCGCTGAAGCACTACATCAACGGGCGTCCCGACGAGGCGCGCACGCCCAAGCCCTGATGCAGCGGGAGGAGACGAGCACGTGACCACGAACCTAAAGATCAAGAACGTCCGAGTCCGGCCGGTACTGGTGCCGTTCAAACGCCCACCGGTGAGCGCGAGCGGCACCCTCCCAGCGGCAGCCCTGATCCTCGTCGACCTGGAGACCGACGGCGGCATCGTCGGGCGCGCCTACGTTTTCGGCTTTGCGCCCTGGACCGTGAAACCGATCATCGGCTGCCTGGATGCGATGGCGGAGATGATCAAGGGCGATGCGCTGGCGCCGTTCGACATCGAAGCCAAGCTGCGCAAGCGGCTCACGCTGCTCGACACGCCGGGATTGGTGGGTATCGCACTGGCGGGGATAGACATGTGCGCCTGGGACGCGCTGGCCCAGGCCCACAGCGTGCCGCTCGTGAAACTGCTGGGCGGACAGATCCGGCCCATCCGCGCGTACAACAGCTGCGGGCTCTGGATCCAACCGGTCGAGAAAGTCGCGGACGAGGCCGAGCAGCTCGTTGCCGAAGGCGGCTTCTCGGCTATCAAATTGCGCGTCGGCCGCGACGATCCTGCGCAGGATCTAGCCGCCGCTCGCGCAGTGAAAAAGCGCGTCGGCGACAAGATCAACGTGATGTCGGACTTCAATCAGCGCCTGAGTGTGAACGAGGCGATCCTGCGCGGGCGCATGCTCGACGACGAAGGGTTGTACTGGATCGAGGAGCCGGTGCGGCACGACGACTACGTCGGGTACGCGCGCATCTGCGCGGAGCTGCAAACGCCGATCCAGACCGGGGAGAACCTGGTGGACACCTTCGAGATGGCCAACGCCATCGCCCTCGACTCGCTGGACTACGTGATGCCGGACGTTCAGCGCATAGGCGGCGTTACCGGGTGGCTGCGCGCTGCGGCCCTCGCGCACGCGCATGGCATCGAGATGTCGAGCCATCTGTTCCCCGAGTACAGCTGCCACCTGTTGGCCATCACGCCCACGTGCCATTGGCTGGAGTACATGGACTGGGCAGCGCCGGTGCTCGCCGCACCCGTGCAGGTCAAGGACGGAAATGTGCTCATCCCCGATCGCCCCGGCGCCGGCATCGCGTGGAACGAGGAGGCGGTCAAGCGCTACGCCGCATGAGATATGGCAACTCGCCGGTTTGTGAATCCGGAGCGGCGCAATACCGCGCGGACCGCCTTCTGCGCGCTGCTCTCGTCCACATGGTGACGCCGCCCCTTTCCTGAGCGCGAATCGAGGCTCGTCCCTGCCGCGAGCACATACTGCCACGCCCACTCCGATTCGGCATTCGGGTATTCGTTATGACGCGGACGTTCTCCGTCTACACAATATGTTGGGCGCCGTGTTCGGGCTCATCCATTTGAGCGTCATCGAGCAAGCCCGCATAACCTATGCCCAAGAATAGAACGCTAAAGATTGTCGCTGGCATCGCTGCTTCATTCGCTGTTCTCGTCGGCGTGATTATTTTTCTGTCGAAAGCGAAAATAATAACCGTCGAGCTGGCGCTGCTAATGCTTGTTGCATTGTTGGGAATGTACCTCGGATTCGGAATTCTAATTGCTGTCTATCGCTTGATTGGTAAGCTGGAATGAGCGTCTTGCCGGCACTACGCAGCTCACGCCGATCTGAGACAATAGAGCGTGCACAAAGGCCGGTCGGCCTTTATCAAAATCCTATGACGAGGAGGGGCGAAAAATGGCTCTAGCTGTCGCAGGCATCCAGTCGGCGATCGACGAGTTGCGCGCGCTGCTAGGTGATCGCGTCTCCACCAGCACAGGGGTGCGGGACCATCACAGTAAAGACGAATCGTGGCATCACCCCCACCGCCCAGACGCAGTTGCCTTCCCCGACAGCACGCAGGAGGTTTCGGAGATCGTTCAGATCTGCGCCCGTCACCGCACGCCGGTGGTCGCGTATGGCACCGGCACTTCGCTCGAGGGCAACGTCATCCCTCATCAGGGCGGCGTGGTGGTGGATCTGATGAGCATGAATCAGGTCTTGCGCGTCAACGCGGAAGACCTGGACGCCACGGTGCAGGCACGCGTCACGCGCAAGCAGCTCAATGACTACGTGCGCGACCAGGGCCTGTTCTTCCCGATCGACCCGGGCGCCGACGCCTCGCTGGGCGGCATGGCCGCGACGCGCGCTTCCGGGACCAACGCCGTGCGCTACGGTACCATGCGCGAGAACGTGCTGGCGCTGACCGTAGTGCTCGCCGACGGGCGCATCATCCGAACTTCTCGGCGCGCGCGCAAATCCGCCGCGGGCTACGACCTCACGCGCCTCTTCGTGGGCAGCGAGGGCACGCTTGGCATCATCACCGAGGTCACGCTGCGCTTGTATGGCATTCCGGAAGCGATGGCGGCGGCGGTATGCTCCTTCGACACGCTCGAGGGGGCGGTCAAGACGGTCATCCAGACCATACAGCTCGGCATCCCGGTGGCGCGCATCGAGCTGCTGGACGAGGTCCAGATGGACTCGGTGAACAAGTTCTCCAAGCTCAGCTACCCGGTCAAGGACACGCTGTTCATCGAGTTCCATGGCACGCAGGCCGGCGTGAAGGAGCAAGCCGAGATGGTGCAGTCGATCGCGAGCGAGCATGGCGGAGGCGAATTCAAGTGGGCGACGCGGCAGGAAGAGCGCACGCATCTATGGCAGGCGCGCCACGACGTCACCTACGCCAACAAAGCACTGCGCCCGGGGTGTGAGATCTGGGCCACCGACGTGTGCGTGCCGATCTCTCGTCTGGCCGAGTGCATCCTGGAGACCAAGAAGGATTTGAAGCAGAGCTTCCTCATCGCGCCGCTCGTGGGCCACGTGGGCGACGGCAACTTCCATCTGGGCTTTCTCATCGACCGCAACAATCCGACCGAGCTGGCCGAGGCGGAACGCCTGAACGAGCGCCTGGTGATGCGCGCGCTGGCCATGGACGGCACGTGCACGGGCGAGCACGGCGTGGGGCTCGGCAAGCAGAAGTTTCTCGTGGCCGAGCACGGCGAAGCGGTGAGCGTGATGCGCAAGGTCAAGCAGGCGCTCGACCCGCTCAACATCCTCAACCCCGGGAAGATTTTTTCGCTCTGAGCGCGATGCCGATCGGTCTTCGACAAGCTCAGACCGAACGGACCAATGCTTCAGACCGGCAGGCGCAACGGCCTGTCTGCGCTCCGTGCCTGGATGAAGCAATCGCGGAATCCAGGGTGTGTCGTTACATGATCCCCGTTGCATGATCCCCGGACTACGCTGCGCCCTATGGCGGTCTTGACCGCCCGTCTTCTGCGGGAGCGAGCTCGGGTTCCGGCTCATCCATGAGGCTGTCATGTTGCATCGGCATTGTCGCGCCGGCGGGCTTGGACTAGGATGCACGGACCGTTTGACCCCATCACAGGAGGCAGCCATGGCCGAGCAGAAGAACCCCTATGCCGCACCCTCCGCACCCGTCGCGGATCTATCCAGAACAGCCGATGACGGTCAGCTCATCGAGGGCGGTCGCGCGGTGCCCGCCGGCGACGGCTGGCAATGGATCGTCGACGGGTTCAACCTGTTCAAGCTCAATCCAGGTGTCTGGATTCTCAACCTGATCATCCTGCTCGCGATCTCTTTTGCGCTCGCCTTCATTCCGATCATCGGGCCGCTCGCCACCAACCTGCTCTATCCCGTGTTCGTGGCTGGATTGATGCTCGGGTGCCACGCATTGACGCACAACGAGCCTCTCGAGGTTGCACACCTGTTCGCCGGTTTCCGAGAGAAGGCCGGACCTCTGATCATGGTCGCAGTGCTGTACCTGGTCGGCGCGGTCGTGATCGTAGGTGTGGTCAGCGTGGGCTTCGGATTCAGCATGCTGGGCGTCATGTTCGGCGGGGGCGCAAAGGGCATCAACGTCGCGGCGATTCTATTGATGCTGCTGGTGATGATGGCTCTGTTCATCCCGCTGCTGATGGCAATCTGGTTCGCGCCCGCCCTGGTGGTCTTCCACGACCTGCAGCCCCTGGAGGCAATGAAGCAGAGCTTCTCCGGCTGCCTGAAGAACATCGTGCCATTCCTGGTCTATGGCATCATCGGCTTCGTGATCGGCATCCTGGCCACTATCCCGTTCGGGCTAGGTTGGCTTGTTTGGGGCCCCACCATCGTCGGTTCGGTGTACGCCGGCTACCGGGACATTTTCGTGGGGGCCGAGTAGCTCGAGGAAAGCTCCCCAGCGGCTGCGCATGCTCGACACCGCGCGCGAGATCCCGACGCCCGAAGGCATCGAACTGAACTTGCGGCTCGCGGGTCCGGTCGCGCGGGCGCTGGCCTGGGCGGTCGATCTCCTGTTGCGGGTGGCGGTCTTCGGCGTCCTAGGCATCCCGCTGGCCATGCTGGGCAGCGTCGGGGGCGGCATCTACCTCATCCTGTGGTTCGGTCTGGAGTGGCTTTACCCGACGGTGTTCGAGGTTTATTTCGGTGGCGCAACGCCCGGTAAGCGCGCGCTCGCACTGATGGTGCTGCACTCGGATGGCACGCCCGTGGGCTTGTCGGCTTCCCTTACGCGGAATCTGTTGCGTGCGGTGGACTTCTTGCCGTTCCTATACGGTTTCGGCCTGCTCGCCATGGTGCTGAGTCGCGACTTCCAGCGTCTCGGCGACATCGCTGGCGGCACTGTCGTCGTATATCGTGAACTGGACCTCCAGCACGGCGCGATCCCACAGGCCGCGCCCCTGCAACCGGCAAGGCCGCTGAGCGCGGCCGAGCAGCGCACCCTGTTGGACCTGGCGGCGCGCAGTCAGGTGCTCACCCCCGAGCGCGCGCAGGAACTGGCTTTGCTCGCGCCGCGCCTGACTGGCGGCCGCGACGATGTGGCCGCGCTGGGCCGCGTCTTGTCCATCGCCAATTATTTGATTGGGCGCCGTCCGCAATAACGACACCGCTCTAAAGGTCGGCTATCGCGCAGCCATGAAGCAACAGGCCTTCGAGACACACTACGCCGCGCGCTGGGACGCATTTGCCGACTGGCTGAAACGCGCGGGCAGGCAACGCACGAAAACGCAGCCAGCCGAACCTGCTATCGATCCCATGCAGGTCCCGGCACGCTATCGCGAGCTGTGCCAGCACCTGGCACTGGCTCGCGACCGTCAGTACAGCGCAGATCTGATCGAACGGCTGAGCCGTCTGGCGCTGGGAGGGCACCAGGCCCTGTACGCGGCACGCAGCCGTGGCCTGGAGCGCGTGTGGCAGTTTCTGCGCAGCGGATTCCCGCGCGCCGTGCGCCGCGACGTTCGCTTCGTGGCATTGGCGACGCTGTTGTTCTTCGGTCCGCTGCTGGTGCTGACTTTCGCTATTCCCAAGCATCCCGATTTCGCCTACGTGGTCCTGCCGGCCAAGGTGCTCGACGACGTGCAGGAGATGTATGGCGAAGCGGCCAAGACGCTCGGGCGCAAGCGCGAGGCCGACACCGACGTGGCCATGTTTGGCTTCTACATCTTCAACAACGTGCGCATCGGCTTCCAGACTTTCGCCGGCGGGTTGGTGTTCGGGCTGGGCACCATCTTTTATCTGCTCTACAACGGGGTGTTCATCGGCGCCATCACGGGGCATATCATTTACTCCGGCCTGGCCACCCAGTTTTTCTCCTTCACTTCGGGGCACAGCGCCTTCGAACTCGGTGCCGTCTGCCTGTCGGGCGCTGCCGGCCTCAAGCTTGGTTACGCCGTGCTTGCTCCCGGTCAGCTCAAACGCGCAGCGGCGTTGCGCGCGGCCGCTGCCGAGGCGGTCCCTCTCGTGGTAGGGCTGGCAGGAATGCTGTCGCTCGCCGCCGCGATCGAGGCATTCTGGTCGCCGCGCACCTTCCTGCTGCCCGTGGTCAAGTACGCGGTGGGCGGGACGCTGTGGTTGCTCCTGTTGCTGTACTTCGGCTTCGCGGGACGCGAACGTGCAACTTGACCAGCTGTCTGTGGTGCTGCGTCAGCGCAACCCCTGGGAAGCCATCGACCTCGGCTTCGCCATGGTGCGCGAATGGTGGCGGGACGCCTACGCGGCATGGCTGACGGTGTTCGTGCCCGTCTCGGTCGCGGCCTGCTGGTTGTTGCCTCCGCTGTGGGCGTTCGTGCTGGTGTGGTGGCTCAAACCGGCGCTCGATCGCATCGTCTTGCACGTGGTGGCGAGCGCGGTGTTCGGTTCGCGCCCACGCCTGCGCGAGGCGTTGCGCTCGTTTTTCTCCTACGCGCGCAACGGCTTGATCCGCTCGCTCCTGCCGCCGTTCCGGTTTTCGCTGACTCGTTCATTCGACCTTCCGGTCAGACAACTCGAGAACGCCCGCGGTCACACCGCTCGGCTGCGCAGCAAACAGCTGCACAGGCGCGTGATGAACCAGGCGAGCTGGCTTACGGTGGTATGCCTCCACTTCGAAGCCGTCGTGTTCTTGTCGCTGGTCGGACTGTACGACATGCTGGTCCCGGCCGCGACCCAGGATTCGTTCAACCCTTTCGAAGTCTTTCAGGCAACGCAGAATCACACGAGCGACTACCTGGTGACGGCGCTGTATCTGACGGCGATCGCGTTGATCGAGCCGCTGTACGTGGCCGGCGGCTTCGCGCTGTATCTGAACCGCCGCATGGCGCTCGAGGGCTGGGACCTCGAGGTCCAGCTGCGCCGCATCGCGCAGCGCGCCGAACAGCCGCAAGGCCACGCGCTGGTCGCCACCGGCTCTGCCATCACGGCAGCGGTGGGCATCGGGCTCGCTTTTCTGCTGGCGATGCCGGGCGCCTCTCCCGCCCAGGATGTCCGTTCGCCAGCGCAAGACGCCCCCGCCCAGCAGATTCCCGAGGCGCCCAGGCCTGCGGCAGCACCGCGCAGCCAGGCGAAGCAACAGATCATCGAGGTGCTCAAAGACCCGCAGTTCCAACAGTTCGAGACGCGGACTCTGATCGAACCATTGCACAAGCCCGAGGCGGACAAGCCGCGTCGGGATAACACCGACTTCGCCTCGTTCATGCAGTTAGTTGCGGAAATCCTGCGCGGGGTGGTCTGGGTCCTGCTGGGCGCTGTGCTGCTCTACGCGCTGTACTGGCTGCTGCGCCGGCTGAACTGGATCCGCGCCCCGAAGCGCTCGCAATGGGCGCCGCCGGTCACATTGTTCGGCCTGGACGTGCGGCCCGAGAGTCTGCCGCCCGACGTGGCGGCGGCCGCCGCACAGCTTGCGCGCTCCGGTAATTTGGTCGCGGCGCTGTCGCTGCTCTATCGCGGCGCGCTGGTGACGTTGCTGCATCGCGATCAAATCGAGTTTGCCGGCGGCGACACGGAAGTCGATTGTCTGGTCAAGACACGCGACCGCGTTACAGCGCCGACCTACGCGTACCTGTCGCGTCTGCTGTCTGTCTGGCAGGCGGCGGCCTATGCGCGTCGCATGCCGCCACAACCCGACGTAGAGCAGCTCGCGTCCGAGTGGCCAGCGTTTTTCCGCGCGGAGGGCACGTGAACCGGCGTGCGCTGCACCTGGCGATCGTGGGACTGGCGCTGTGCCTGGGCGCCTTCCTGTTCACGCAAAACTACGCCATCGTCAAGGACCGCGTGTGGGTCGGCATGAGCGGAGAGGCGAGAGTCAACTGGCTGCTGGCCGCCCGCATGCTGCTGACACGCATGGGCGCCCGAGTGCAGGAGAGCAGCGACCTCACGCGACTGGACAAGTTTCCGCTCAGCGGCACCATCCTTCTGGCGGCGGATCGCAGCGAGCTGGATCCGCCCACCGCAACGCGGCTGCTCGCGTGGGTACAGGATGGCGGCCATTTGGTGGTGGCGGTCGAGCGTCCGTATGGGCACGATCCGCTCCTGGAAATGCTCGGTGTCTCAGTGCAACAGGACGACCTTCGCAACTCGGCCTCCAGGGCCGACGATGTAACGCTCCCCGACGGGACCCACCTGCGTGTAGACCTGATGCCTTCGCCCCGCCTCCACGATCATGAAGACGCGGCGAGCTGGACGCACGAGTCGCACGGCGCCATCCGCATACTGCAGATACCGTACGAGGACGGGCTGGTGACCATACTCTCGACCTTCCGGCCATTCAGCAACTACGCCATCGGCCATCTCGATCACGCCGAGTTGCTATGGCGGCTCGCGGGCGACAACGGCCATCCGCTCGAGGTTTGGCTGGTGCGCCATCTGGACCTGCAGTCGCTGCCGGGCTGGTTGCTGAAGAACGCCATGCCCTTCCTGGTGGCGCTCGCTGTTTTTCTGATGTTGGCCCTGTGGCGCGCGATGCCGCGCTTCGGGCCGCTGCGGCCGAACCCGGCGCCCGACCGGCGCAGCCTGGTCGAGCATTTGTCGGCGA
>Ga0326726_10007034_pt1 | contig 10090 bp, 7 predicted proteins | sample MHFenrmetagenome_2_FD_207603 | JGI IMG/M metagenome (GOLD analysis project Ga0326726, IMG submission 207603) | Lab enriched peat soil microbial communities from Michigan Hollow, Ithaca, NY, United States - MHF15MN | ecosystem: Environmental > Terrestrial > Soil > Wetlands > Peat | place: USA... | reverse complement strand
AAATCGCTGCACGCTATGGCGCAACTGACGAACTGTCGGCTCATCGCGGAGTCAGCGCCCGCCGTTCTCCCTGCATCTCTCGGCCGAGATCTCCGCTGGCTCTACGGGGCGCGCCCAAGTCTCAAAATGCCGACAGTCGCTCTACGCTGTAGCCGATGAAAAGCTCCGGTTCGGACGGCGGATAGACCTTTGCCTCATTCTCATAGCGAGTGACGCAATCGTTGGTCCTTACCACCACCGCCGCCCAGGGGATGCCGCGGTCGAGGCCGTCGAGCAGGCATTCATCGAAGACCGTGAAGTGTCTGTTCGCATTGCACCCGAAGGACGTACGGTCACTGCGCGCCGCCGTCAGAATCATCCGATTCACTGCCGTCATCGGTTTTCCCTGGGAAAAACCCGATACACAGCCCGAAACGATGACGACCGTCGGCCTGCGGCCGCAGGAATTGTTGAGCAGATCGCCCAGATCGTCCGGCGTGAGGAAGCCCGGCGCGGCTTTCATGACCAATCCTCGCCCCGCACCACCGTGAGACGTGATGAACACGAAGCAGCCCTCGGAGTCCGTCGGCCCAAAGGTGGCGAATGCCTTCGCGACGTTGGCCATGTCTGCGGCCTGCGCGCCTGTCGCGCTGGCCTTCAAGACGACGATGTCCTGCGGGCCTAGCCCGTAGCCGGCCAGCTTGCCGGCCATGGCGTCGACGGCGTTGTCGAAAGCCGGCTCGGAGTTGTCGCCGGCGATCAGAATCGCCTTCCACGCCGTCGGTTGCGGCAGCTGGTTGGCCTCCGGATTTGCGCAGGCCACCAAGATGAAGGCAAGGAACAGTGCGGAGCGGCGGATCATGGCGTCCTCGAAGGGTTGCGTAATAGAGCGGACAGGAATTTCAGCCTGACTATAGCGCAATCAATGAGACACCGCCTTCGCGGCAATGCAAACCCCTAGGACCTTCCCCTTTGGCGGACAGCCGTAGAGCTCGGCTCGCCGGCACCTTCGCCGCCTTCATCGCCTTCGCCCGGCGCCGTTGATCGCCCCTTGTCCGCGGTCGGGTCCGGCCGCTATCCTCCGCGCCCCATGCCGGACGACATCCGCTTCTATCGCACGGCCGACGCCTACGGCTGCTTCTCCAATTTCGCGCCCTATCCGATCGAGGTCGATGGCAAGGAGTGGCCGACCTCGGAGCATTATTTCCAGGCGCAGAAGTTCCTCGACTCCGAGCGGCGCGAGCGCATCCGCCACACGCCCTCGCCGATGATCGCCGCCCGTCTCGGCCGCGACCGCAAGGCGCGGCTGCGGCCGGATTGGGAGCAGGTGAAGCTCGACATCATGCGCAAGGCCGTGCGCGCGAAGTTCGCACAGCACGATGACATCCGCGGCGTGCCTCTGAGGACCGGCGCGGCCGCCATCGTCGAGCACACGACCAACGACCGCTTCTGGGGCGACGGCGGAGACGGCAGCGGCAAGAACTGGCTCGGGCGGATATTGATGGAAGTGCGAGCCGAATTCGCAATAGGGAACCCCGGCTAGACTACGGCCTGCGCGGGCCGATCGCGATCTCCTCGTACAGCCTCTCGAGGGCGCGGCAGAGGGCGGCGCCGTCGCAGGCCGGCGATGCCACCAGGCGCTGGCGCAGCGATCCGCGTAGCGCCGCAAGCTCGGCCGGCGTCGTCGGCGAGCGGGCGAGCGCGATTGCCTGCGCGACGAACGCATCCCGGTCCGCCAGGCACCAGGCGTCGAGGCCCGCAGCGAGCAGCAGGGACCGGCTCGTGCGAGCCGCCCAGCGGTCGCCGTTGAAGGTCAGCACGGGTACGCCCTGCCAGAGCGCCTCCATCGTCGTCGTGCCGCCGCTGTAGGGAAAGGCGTCGAGCGCGATGTCCACGCGCGCGTAGGCGGCGAGGAACGCGAAGTGCTCCGCGGGGCCGTCCATGAGGATGCGCTCCGCCGCGATGCCGTGGCGTGCGAAGCGCGCCTGCACCGCCGCCCGGTTCGACTCGTCGGCGAGCGGCCGGCTTTTGAGCAGCAGCCGCGCCTGCGGCGCGCCCCGCAGGATCGCCGCGAATGCCGCGATCGTCTCGTCAGTGATCTTGTACTGCGAGCAGAAGCAGCCGAAGGTGAGGCTGCCGATCGCCAGGACCGGCGGCGGCGTCACCTCCGGCACCGGATAGAGGACGTTGAAGGCGAGGTAGGAGCCGGGCACGCGCAGGACGCCCTCGCTGTAGAACCGCTCCTCGTCGGGGGGGATCACCGCATCGTCGCCGACGATGTAGTCGAAGCCATCGATGCCGGTCGTGGCGAACATGTTGAACCAGCCGACGATAACGGGCGCCGGCCGCCGCATGAACAGGTCGAGCCGGCTCGGATGGCTGTAGCCGTTGAGGTCGACGAGGATGTCGATGCCGCAGCGCGCAATGTACTCGGCGAGGCGGTCGTTGGGCGCCGACCGGACGTCATGGACGTAGTCTTCGGCAAAATCGCGGTAGCCGCCTTCGGCATCGGGCGCCTTCGCGTCGAAGAAGAAGTGGATCTCGAAGCGCGCGCGGTCGTGATTGTTCACGGCGGCCCAGACCGGCTTCATCCAATGGCGGTCGCCGAAGAAGGCCGAGACGTAGCCGACGCGCAGTTTCTTCCCGCCTGGCCCCGGCGCCGGGCGGCGGCGCGGCGATCCCAGAGTCTTCGCCTCCCCGCGGGCCCAGGCGCGGCGTGCCTTCAGAACGGCGGCGTTGTCGGCGGCCGACGCGCCCGGAATGATGCGCGCAATGGTGGCGAGGGCGTCGCCCGTCAGCGGCGATGGCCCGGCCTCGACGACCGTGCGGTAGCATTCGATGGCGGCATCCACCTCGCCGAGCTCGAACAGCGCCTTCCCGAGATTGAAGCGGATGTCCAGCCGGTCCGGCTGCAGGGCCAAGGCGCGCCGCAGGCAGCGCGCCGTCTCCCCGTAAGCCCCGCGCGCCAGCTCCGCACAGCCGAGCCCATTCCAGCCATCGACCGTCGCGGGGTCGAGGAGGAGCGCGCGGCGGTACTCGGCCGCCGCCGTCGTCAGTTGTCCGCCGAGATGGAGGGCATCGGCGTGGCGGACCGCGAGGGCGGCATCATTCGGAAAGCGGGCGACAGCTTCGGCAAGAGCCGCGAGCGCCTCGCTATCGGCACCCTTGGCGAGCCGTTCGGTCGTCCATGCCAGAACCCCCGCGGCGCTCAGCATCTTCTCGTCAAGCCCCGGAATCCGATCCTATACCGAGCCCGTCTCGCCTAACCCGCCCCCGGGACCTTCGCCGCCTTCAGCGCCCTCGCCTGGCGCTTCTCCACGGCCTTCACGTCGAAGCCGTGGATCAGTTCCTGGAACAGGCGATACCAGTTGATCTCGGCCTTCAGGTGCAGGAACACCGAGCCGAGGCCGATGGCGGCGCGGTCCATGAAGACGAACTCGCGCGGCGGCGTGATCGGCCCGAGGCGGCGCAACTCGTGATGCACGCCCTCGGCCACCTCGCGGCCGTAGATGCCGGATGAGGAGTCCTGGATGCGCCGCTCGCGATCGTCCATCAGCGGCCCGTAGACGAAGTGCGCCCAGCGGTTGAGCACGTCGATGACCTCGCGGTTGAGGCCCTTGAAGCCCCAGGATTCGTAGGCGTGCACGGCGAGGTCGCGGTCGTCGTTCAGCAGCGCGTGATAGAGATCGATCACGCCCTCGACGAAGCGGGCATGGAAGACGCGCACGCAGCCGAAATCGAGCAGGTTGATCGAGGCATCCGGTCGCACGGTGTAGTTCCCGAGATGGGGGTCGCCATGGATGACGCCGTAGAAGTAGAACGGCACGTACCAGGCGCGGAACATGTTGAGCGCGACTTGATTGCGCACCGCCAGCTCCGGATGGGTGGCGATGAACGGCAGCAGCGGCTCGCCCTCGAGCCAGCTCATGGTCAGCAGGCGCCGGGTAGACAGCTTCGGCTCGACTTCCGGCACGTGCACGTTGGCCTCGTCCTTCAGCATCAGGCGGTAGAGCGCCATGTGGCGGGCCTCGCGCTCGTAGTCCAGCTCCTCGCGCAGGCGGGCGGCGATCTCCGGGTGGATCTCCTTCGTGGAGATCGTGCGGTCGTAGCGCTCGTAGATCGAGAAGATGATGCGCAGCTGGCTGAGGTCGGCCTCGACCGCCGACTGCATGTCCGGATATTGGAGCTTGCAGGCCAGCAGCCCGCCGTCATGTCCGGTCGCGCGATGCACCTGGCCGAGCGAGGCGGCGTGCGCCGCCTGGTGCTCGAAGCTCGCGAAGCGCTTCTGCCACTCCGGCCCCAGTTCGGCGGCCATGCGGCGCTTCACGAAAGGCCAACCCATGGGGGGCGCGTTGGCCTGGAGCTGCGCCAACTCCTGCACATACTCCTTGGGCAGCGCGTCCGGAATGGTAGCCATGATCTGCGCCACCTTCATGAGCGGGCCCTTGAGGCCGCCGAGCGCCGCCCGCAATTCGGCCGCATGCTGCCCGCGATCGAGCTGGAGCCCCAGATAGCGCTCGCCCACGAAGCGCGCGGCCAGCCCACCAACGGCCGTGCCGACGCGTGCGTAGCGCCGGATGCGGCCACCGAGGCGATTGTGTTCGGAAGAGTCGGTCATTGTTCGAACAGAATATTGGCCGCAGATGAACGCAGATAAACGCGGATGATACGCGCCTTCGGCGCGCAAGAAATCTTATCTGCGTCCATCTGCGTTCATCTGCGGCTCACTTCCTTCGGCTACATCCGCTCCAGCTCGTCGATGAAGCCGCGGATGACGCCGAGTCCCTTGGCCCAGAAAGCGGGATCGGAGGCGTCGAGGCCGAAGGGCGCCAGCAGCTCCTTGTGGCGCTTGGTGCCGCCGGCGCGCAGCATGTCCAGATACTTTTCGGCGAAGCCTTTCTGCGCGCCCTGGTAGACCGCGTAGAGGGAGTTCACCAGGCAGTCGCCGAAGGCGTAGGCGTAGACGTAGAACGGCGTGTGGATGAAGTGCGGGATGTAGGTCCAGAATACGCGGTAGTCGTGGTCGAAGCGCAGAGCCGGTCCCAGGCTCTCGACCTGCGTCTCCATCCAGATGTCGGCGATGCGGTCGGCCATCAGCTCACCCTGCCGGCGCTCGTCATGCAGGCGCGTCTCGAACTCGTGGAACGCGATCTGCCGCACGACCGTGTTCAGCATGTCCTCGACCTTGGAGGCCAGCAGCATGCGCCGGCGTTTGGGATCTGTCTCCTGCTTCAGCAGCGCCTGGAAGGTGAGCATCTCCCCGAACACCGAGGCGGTCTCGGCCAGGGTCAGCGGCGTGTCCGACATCAGCGCGCCCTGCGGCCCAGCCAGCACCTGGTGCACGCCGTGGCCGAGCTCGTGCGCCAGGGTCATCACGTCGCGCGTCTTGCCGTGATAGTTGAGCAGCAGATAGGGATGCGCGCTCGGCACCGTCGGATGGGCGAAGGCGCCGGGCGCCTTGCCCGCCCGCGGCGGCGCATCGATCCAGCTCCGGTCGAAGAACTGCCGGCCGATCTTCGCCAGCTCAGGCGAGAAGGCGGCATAGGCCTCCAGCACCGTCTTGGTCGCATCCGGCCAGGCGATGCTGCGGTCGGCGTCTTCCGGCAGCGGCGCATTACGATCCCAGTAGTCGAGCCGGTCGGCGCCGAACCACTTGGCCTTCAGCTTGTAATAGCGGTGCGAGAGCGCGGGATAGGCGGCCTTCACCGCCGTCGCCAGCGCATCCACCACCTCGTCCTCGACGAAGTTGCCGAGATTGCGCGAGGACACCGGGCGCGCGAACTTGCGCCACTTGTCCTCGATCTCCTTGTCCTTGGCGAGGGTGTTGGTGATGAGTGCGAATTCGCGTAGGTTGGCGCCGAGCACCTTGCCCAGGCACTTGGCCGCCGCCTTGCGCACCTTGCCGTCGCGGTCGGTCAGGAGGTTCAGCACTTCGTTCGACGTCAGCTCGCGCCCATCGAGGGGAAAACGCAGGTGCGCCATCGACTCGTCGAACAGGCGAATCCAGGCACTGCGGCCGGCGATCTGCTTTTCATGCAGGATCTGCTCGACCTCGTCGGAGAGCTGGTGCGGGCGGAAGGCGCGCAGGTCGCGCAGCCAGGGCCGGTACCTGGCCAGCGCCGGCGCCTTCAGCTTCTCGGCGATGACGCCCTCTTCGAGGCGGTTCAATTCGAGCGTGAAGAACAGCAGCTCGGTCGAGATGTCGGTCACCCGCTCCTGCATGGTCTGGTAGAAGCGGGGGATCTCCGGATCGGTCATGTTGCCGGCATGCACGAGCTGGGCGTAGCTCATGATGCGGCCGAGCACCTCCTGTATGGATTCGTAACTTGCCACGGCCTGGCCGAGCGCCGCGCCATCGATCGCTGCTAGCTTGCCCTGGAAGCGCAGGCGAAAGGCCTTGGCGTCCTCCGCCGCCTTCTTTAGATCGGCCTGCAATGCCGGCGAGTCGCGCCCGGGGTAGAGGTCCTTCAGGTCCCATTCGGGCAGGGCGCCGAGATCGGCGTGGGCGGGCGCAGCGGCTGCTGTCATCGTCGTCATCCGTGGCTGGGAGGAAAGGGCTTGCCAGCGATATAAGCGCGGCCGCGTCCGATGCCAAGCGACGATATCCAGCGCCGTAGGGGCGACCGGCAGGTCGCCCGTGATCGGTGCAACCGAATGGCGGGCGACCGGCAGGTCGCCCCTACAGAATTTCCTTGCCGAACCAGCGGTAGACGCCGACGTCGGTCGGCCGGAAGGGGTCGTCGTCGAGCGACGCGCGGGCGAACGGCTCGAGCGCCTCGTAGCTGGCGAAGGTCCAGACCGACAGGTTCCCCGGATCGGGGCCAAGCTGGCCGATCCGGCGCAGCACGAAGTTCAACGTCGCCGCCGGGTGGCGCCCCGCGCGGGCCCGGAAATGCGCGGCCAGGGCGGGATCGGCGACCTTGGTGCGAGCGCCGAAATATTCGATGTAGTGCAGACCGTTGCGATCGACGGCCGGGCCCTCGACCACCTCGTCGTAGCAGCCGGCATATTGCAGATGGATGGCCCTGTGAGTGGCGTGCTCGGCATGGTCGTGCATCGCGGCCGGGCTGTTGAAATGGGCCTCCCATTCGTCCAGTCGCTTCATGCCCTTGCACTTCCAAAACGCCATGTAGGCGGGCAGGCGTCCCAGGCGCATGGTGCGGCCGAACGAGCCGACCAGCGCATCCTCCGGATCAGTCCAGGCCGACTGGTCGCCGAGATGGCGGAAGATCTCCAGCGGCATGAAGCGATCGCGCTCGATGTACTCGGCATAGATCATGAAACGCCCTCGGGGAGGAAAGCAAGGAAGGTTAACCGCAGAGACGCAGAGGTGCAGAGAAGAAAGAAGGAAAGGATTGAAACCGCAGATGAACGCAGATAAGGATGCCTGCGCGCCTTCGGCGCGCCAAGAGAGCATCTGCGTTCATCCCTTCTGATCTGCGTTCATCTGCGTTCCCCTTCTTCTCTGCGCCTCTGCGCCTCTGCGCCTCTGCGGTGAATCTTTCTTCGATTGCGGGATCGGCTACAGCCGGCCCTCGAACGAGGTGACCGGCGGATGCGCCGCGGGATCGGTGATGACGTCGATCACCGTTGTTGCATCCGCGGCGAGGGCGCGGTCGACCGCCGGGCCGTACTCGGCCGGGTCCTCGACGCGCACGCCGTTCAGGCCGCAGGCGCGCGCGATCGCCGCGTGATCGACCGGCTCGAAATAGATCGCGGAAGTGTGGGCGCCGAACAGCACGTCCTCGGCGTGCTTCTGGTAGGCGAGGATCTGGTTGTTGAGGACGGTGACCACGATCTTGAGGCGGTTGCGGCGCGCCGTCTCCAGCTCCGACCAGACATGGGCGAAGCCGCCGTCGCCGACGACGCAGAGCACCGGGCTGTCCGGCCGCGCCAGCTTGGCGCCAAGAGCCATCGGCAGGCCCCAGCCGAGTCCCGCCAGCCCGCGCGGGGTCAGGAACCGCATGCCGGCCGTGCGCGCCGGCAGGTAGTTGGCGATCCAGATCGAGGCATAGCTGGCGTCGGCAACGACGATGCTGTCGTCGGTGAGCCGGCGCGCCAGCTCGGCCATCAGCCGCTCAGGCCGCGCCGGCTGTCCGCTCGCCGTGAGCAAGGCCTTCGCCTCCGCCTGGTGTTTGCGGCGGCCATCAGCGATCCGTTCCGCGAGGGCGCCGCGCACCGCCTGCCGGCGGGAGAGATCCCGGCGCTGCAGCTCCTGGGTCAAGGCCGCCAGGGTCAGCTTGGCGTCGCCCACCAGCCGCAGCGACTCGTAGTTTCGGCCGACCTCCTGGCCGTCGATATCCAAGTGGATGTATCTCGCGCCGCGCGGGAACAGGGTCCAGGAATCGGTTCCGTTCTGGTTGGTGCGCGTGCCGACGAACAGGATCACGTCGGCGTCGGCGACGAGCGGCCGCTGGAACTTCGCCATGCCGCCAGCGCCCATGAAATAGCCGATGACGCCGACCGACAGCGGGTGCGATTCGTCGACCGCGCCCTTGCCCATGGCCGTCGTCGCCACCGGCAGCGCGCCGGTCTCCTGCAGCTCCGCCAGCGCCGGCACGGCGTCGGATAGATGCACGCCGCCGCCCGCCACCACCAGCGGCCGCTCAGCCCGCGCCAGCAGGTCGGCCGCCGCCGCCACCTGGGCCGGATCGGCCACGACCCGATCGAGCGGATAGCGACCGAGCGATGCCGTCCGCGCCGGTGCCGCCCCGGCCGCTTCGCCGAGCAGATCGTAGGGAACCAACAACACCGCCGGTCCTGGCCGCCCGCCGGCCGCGGCGGCGAAGGCCATGTCGACATAGTCCTCGACGCGGTCCGCGGTGTGGATGCGGCGCACCCATTTGGTGCAGCCGGCAAACAGCTTCAGGTGGTCCAGTTCCTGGAAAGCGTTGCGGTCGAAGTTGGCCCGCGCCACGTCCTGCACGATTGCCACCAGCGGGATCGAGGCCGTCAGCGCCTCCGCCAGACCGGGGACCAGCAGGGTCGCGGCCGGGCCGTTCTGCGCCGTCACGACCGCCACCTGGTGCGATACGCGGGCGAAGGCGTCGGCCATGATCGCGCCCGCATTTTCGGTGCGATAGGTGATCTGCCGGATGCCGCAATCGGGCGCCGCCAGATGCAGCTGCGACGGAATCGACTGTCCGAACGTCAGCTCGACGCCATGACGCCTGAGCGCCGCCGCCATCGCCTGCGCAACGGTTGCGTTGCGGCGCGCCAGCGGCGCCGCTCCCACTCGATCGTTCATCCTCCCTCGCGGTGCCGGCTCTAGAGGCCGGCTCGCACGTTCTCGTACATCTGAACGTACTTCGCGCGCAGCGCCGGGTCCATCTCCCGCAGGAAGATGCCGCGGGCCAGCAGGTCCTGCGGCGAGGTGATGCCGATCTCCTTCAGCCGCTCCGGCTTCACGAGATCGAACGCCTTGCGGTTGGAATGGGCGTAGCCGTAGCTGTTGATCATGTATTCGCCGGTTTCCGGCGACAGCCAGGCGTCGACATAGTCATAGGCGTTCTGTTCCTTGCCCGGCGCGTCCTTCATCATGATGAAGCCGTCGATCCAGACCACGACGCCCTCCTTGGGCTTCATGTAGGTGATGGGGACACCCTTCGACTTCAGGGTCGAGGCCGAGGCGGCCCAGGCATAGGCGGCGACGACTTCGCCCGAGGCGATCGCCTGCTCGAGTTCGGACGGGTCGGTCCAGTAGAAGCGCAGCAATGCCCGCTGCTTCTCCAGGAAGGCCTTCACCTGCGCCAGCTGGTCGTCGTTCATGTTGTAGGGATCGGGGATGCCCAGCACCATGGCGGCCGGGATGACCGAGCCATCCATCTCGACGGCGTTGGAGATGTGGCCGGCATAGCGCTCGTCCCACAGCAGGTTCCAGGAGTCCTCCTTGGGCTTGACGAGGTCGGTGCGATAGATGACGGAGTTGTAGCCCCAACCCGCCGGCACGAGCCAGCGCTGGTCGCCGGTGGTGAAGCCGTGGACGTTCGCTACCTCGGGCATCACGTCCGGCCAGTTCGAGAGGCGGCTCACATCGATCGCCTTCAGCATGCCCTGGTCGCGGTAGCGGCCGATGGCATAGCTGGTGGGATGGATGAGGTCGCAGCGGAAG
>Ga0326726_10007033_pt1 | contig 10092 bp, 13 predicted proteins | sample MHFenrmetagenome_2_FD_207603 | JGI IMG/M metagenome (GOLD analysis project Ga0326726, IMG submission 207603) | Lab enriched peat soil microbial communities from Michigan Hollow, Ithaca, NY, United States - MHF15MN | ecosystem: Environmental > Terrestrial > Soil > Wetlands > Peat | place: USA... | reverse complement strand
GAGGCGGCCGATCAGCTCGCGCTGCAGGACGGGCTGTCGGTCGAGGTGCTCGACCTCCGGACATTGGTGCCGATGGACGACGCGGCCATCATGCGATCGGTGCGGAAGACGAACAAGGTGCTGATCGTGCACGAGGACACGCGCACGGGCGGCCTCGCGGGTGAGATCGCCGCTCGCATCAACGAGCAAGCGTTTGAGTGGCTCGACGGCCCCATCATGCGGGTCACGGCCCACGATGTGCCGCTTCCGTACGCGCCGACACTGGAAGACTTCGTATTGCCGCAGACCGAGGACATCGTGAAGGCGGGTAGATGGCTGGCAAAATACTGAGGTGTCAGGTACCAGGTGTCAGGTGTCAGGGGCGAACGCACGTCTCCCTGACACCTGACACCTCGCACCTGACACCGCCTTTGGAGCAGTTATGGCCCGCATAGAAGTTCTCATGCCCCAGATGGGTGAATCCATCACCGAGGGCACGGTGAGCAAGTGGCTGAAGCGGGTCGGCGACGCGGTGCAGCGGGATGAGCCGCTGTTCGAGATTTCGACCGACAAGGTCGACGCGGAGATCCCGTCACCGAATGCCGGCGTCCTTGCCGAGATCAAGGTGCAGGAAGGCCAGACGGTGCCCGTGCAGACCCTCGTGGCTGTGATCGAGACCGATGCCGCGGCGACCGTGGCACCGCCTGCTGCGGCCCCTCCGGTGCCGGTCGCGGCCGCTCCGGTGGCCCCCGTCGCAGCAGCCCAGCGGGCGCCCGTGGCGTCGGGAGCCCCGGCCGCCGCATCCATCGCGGCCCCGACCGCATCCCCCGTCGCAGCAGCCCAGCGGGCCCCCGCTGCTCCGGGGGGCGCCGTCGTGGCCGCTCCCACGCCCCCGACCCCCGACTCCGCCGCCGAGCGGCTGCGCACGAAATCCACACCGCTCGTCCGCAAGATCGCGGCGGAGCATCAGGTCGATATCTCGACCATCCCGGGTTCCGGCATCGCGGGGCGCGTCACCAAGCAGGACATCCTCAGCTTCATCGACAAAGGGACAGCAGCGGCCGCACAGGCTGCGCCGGCACAACCCGTCCCTCGTCCCTCGTCCCCCGTGCCGGTCTTGCCCTCGGTCTCGGGGACCGGCGTCGCGCACCCGCTCGTCGAGCCATGGCCCGGCGATCGCGTGGAGCCGTTCTCAAAGATCCGCAAGATCACGGCGGACCACATGATCACGTCGCGGCGCACGTCGGCGCACGTGACCAGCTTCTTCGATGTTGACTTCACGCATATCGTGGAGCTGCGGCGCGCGCACAAGGCGTCGTACTCCGAGCGGGGCGCCAACCTCACGTATCTGGCATTCATCGCGAAGGCGTGCGCCGAGATGCTGCGTCAGCATCCGGTGGTCAATGCCGCGGTGTCGGGCGACAACGTCATCTATCGTCGCGACGTCAATATCGGCATCGCCGTGGCGCTGGATTGGGGCCTGCTCGTTCCCGTGGTCAAGCACGCGGATGAGCTATCGCTCTTCGGCCTGGCGCGCGCCATCAACGACCTCGGCGAGCGGGCCCGCGCCAAGAAGCTGTCCCCGGACGAGGTCCAGCGGGGCACGTTCACGATCACGAACCCCGGCATATTCGGCTCCTTCGCCGGCGCTCCGATCATCAACCAGCCGCAGGTAGCGATCCTCGGCGTGGGGGGGATCGAAAAGCGGCCTCGCGTGATTACCCTTCCCGACGGCACCGACACGATCGCCGTGCGGACTATGGGGATGCTGTCCATGTCGTATGACCATCGCGTCGTGGACGGCGCCAATGCCGATCGCTTCCTTGCCGACGTGAAGAAGCTGCTGCAGGACTTTCCAGAGGGAGCGGTCTGACCATGGCGAGAGTGCTTACCGCATCGCGGGTCCGTGTGCCCGCGCCGAGCGAAGCCGACTACCTGGGGACGCTGCGCGAGCTGTGCCGGTTCGCCGAGGCCCGTGGGCAGCGCATCTGGGTGTTCCGGAACGCCAAGGACCCCCAACTCTTCATCGAATTCTCCGAGAGCGCGACTGAGATGTCCCACCGCGCCCAGGCCTCCCGGCTTCCCGAGGAGATCACGCTGGAGCGGCGTCTCGAAGGCATCGCGACCTACGCCCCCGACGCGTGGGAGCTTTGGACCGAGGTGCCGCTCGCGGCACCCGCGGACGCGTGAGGATCCAGGGCATGGCGCGACGCGCGATCGTGGTGGACGGCGAACCGTGGGAGGTGTACTCCTCGGGTCACGTGACCGTGTACGGCAAGGATCAGTTCGGGCTGGTGTTCCAGCAGGGCACCGGTCCCGCCCGCAAGCGGCGCTTCACGCGCTACTCGCCCGTCGGCAGCCGCAGCGTCGACGCTTCGCTCGCGACTTTACCCGAGCGCCGGTTGCTCGACCTGTTTCATGAGTCCCAGCCCGCCTGGACCGCGCCGGAGGCATCCTATGGCGCGCGTTGACCTGCACTGTCACTCCACCGCATCTGATGGGGAGTGCCTGCCCGCCGAAGTCGTGCGGCGGGCGCGTAAGGCCGACCTCACGGCGATCGCACTCACAGATCACGACACGACGGCCGGCGTCGCGGAGGCCGTGCGGGAAGGCGCGGCGATCGGGGTGCGGGTGATCTGCGGCTGCGAGTTCAGCACGCGCGCCCCATGGGGGGAGCTGCACCTGTTGGGCTATTTCCTCGACCCGGATCACGCGGGGCTCCAGGCGTTCCTGGTGGATACGCGCGCCGCCCGCCGTCGGCGCGGTGAGCAGATGGTGAGCAAGCTCCAGGATCTGGGCATCGCGATCGACCTTGCGGACCTGGAGGAGCAGGTCGGAACCGGTGCTGTGGGCCGACCGCACGTGGCGCGCGCGCTCGTGGAACGTGGCGCCAGCGCCGACATCAACGAGGCATTCGAGCGCTACCTCGGGCGCGGCCGCGTCGCGTACGTCGAGAAGCCGCTTCCGTCGTTGGTCCGCGTCACGGCGCTGGTGCATGAGGTAGGCGGCTTGGCGGTCGCCGCGCATCTTGGCGACCATGGCAGCGAGGGGCAGATTCGAGAGTTCCAGGCGCAGGGACTGGATGGCATCGAAGTGCGCCACCCAAGCCACTCGGCTGCGACGGAGGCCAGGTTGACCCGCATCGCCGAGCGCCTCGGTCTCGGGATGAGCGGTGGCTCCGACTGGCACGGCGACAGTGAGTTCGGCGACTCGCACGCGCCCCTCGGCGGGCTCGACATCCCGCTCGAATGGCTCCAGCGGCTCGAGGCGAGACGCGTCGACGCGCAACGCACACCCCGGGCCTAGGAGGGAGTACCGCATGAGCGATCTGCTGAAGGTCGGGAGCAAAGCGCCTGCATTCACTGCGGCGGCGTCGGATGGGAAGACCTATCGGTTGTCCGATCTGTTGAAGCACGGACCTGTTGCCCTGATCATGTACCCCGCGAACAACACCCCTGGCTGTAACCGCCAGCTCTCCGCCGTGCGCGATGAACTGGATGAATTCGTAGAGCGGGGTATCCAACCGTTCGGCGTCAACCCGGCGGGGGTGGAGGGCCACGTCCGCTTCGTGGAGCAGATGAAGTTCAATTTTCCCCTCCTCTCCGATCCCGACCGGACCATAGCCCGCGCGTATCACGCGCTGAAAGAGGACGATCGGGGGATCCAACGCTCGGTGTACGTGATCGCGCGGGACGGCACGATCGCGTTTGCGCAGCGGGGCGCACCCCCGGTGAGCGAGATCGTTGCAGCGGTGCACGCGGACGGCCGTGCCCCCTGATCTTCGGGGCAAGGTTGCGCTGATCACCGGCGTCGGGCGCGTAGGGCAGATTGGTCACGCCGTGGCTCGCGGATTCGGTCAGGCAGGGGCGAAGCTCGTGATTGCGGACCTCAATGCGGCCGCGCTGGCCGACCGTGCGAAGGAGCTCGCCGCTCAGGGGTTCGAGGTCCGCGCGTCGGCGGGCGACCTGACCACGCCGGAAGCCGCGCGGCAGGCGGTCTCGACCGCGACGGTCGAGCTCGGGGGTCTCGACATCGTGGTGAACGTCGCCGGCGGGCTGCTGAACTACGGTCCGGCGCTCGCGCTCACCCCCGACCAGCTCGAGCGCGAGCTCGCAATCAACGTGAAGACCACTTTCTACGTATCGCAAGCCGCCATTCCAGCGCTGCGCCAGCGCGGCGGCGGGGCCATCGTGAACTTCGCCTCGGCCGCGGTGCTCCGGCCGCAGAGCCAGATGGCCGGCTATATCGCCGCGAAGTCCGCAGTCGCGGGCCTCACGCGGGCCCTCGCTCTCGAGTTCCGGGACGCGGGTGTGCGCGTGAACGCCGTCGCTCCGGGCACGATGCGCACCGCCGACAACGTCGCGCAAATGAAGGCTGCCGGCGTTCGCTGGATCGAGCTGGACGACCTGGTGAACGCCGTGCTCTACCTCGCGAGCGACGATGCGAAGGCCGTCTCGGGCGAGGTCCTCCGCGTCACGGGCGGGGATATCTAGTCGTGGACCTATCCGGCCGGCGGGCGCTGGTGACGGGAGCCGGCCGGAGGGTGGGGCAGGCGATCGCACTCGGCCTCGCGCGTGCCGGCTGCGACGTCGCCCTTCACTACCACGGCGCGCGCGAGGGCGTCGAGATCACCGCGCGCGATGTGCGGGCCGCGGGCCGCCGCGCTGCGATCCTCCCGGCCGACTTGCGGGACGCCACCGCCGCGCGCGACCTCGCGGACCAAGCGGCCGCACAGCTCGGCGGTCTCGATATCCTCGTGAACTCCGCCGCCATCATGGTCCGCCAACGGGTCGAGGATGTGACGCCCGAAAGCTGGGATGCCACCCTCGACCTCAACCTGCGGGCCTACTTCTTCGTCGCCCAGGGCGCGATCCGGCACCTCCGGCTGACCCGGGGCCGCATCGTGAATCTCGCCGATATCGCTGCTTTCGAGCCCTGGCCGGAGTACGTGCCCCACAGCGTCAGCAAGGCGGGCGTGGTCATGCTGACGCAGGGACTGGCGCGCGCGCTCGCGCCCGAGGTCACGGTGAACGCCGTGGCGCCCGGCGCCGTCCTGCTCCCCGAAGCCTGGGACGACGCCACCCGCGTGCATTTCGCCCAGACGACGCCCCTGGCGCGCCTGGGCACCCCGGACGATGTCGTGCAGGCGGTGCGCTACCTGCTCGAAGGCGGCGACTATGTCACCGGGACGACGCTGGTCGTGGACGGCGGCCGTCTGATCCGATGAGCGACGCCGTGGTAATGCGGGACGTGATCGTCGTTGGCGGCGGATGCTACGGGACGTTCTACGCCACGCAGCTCGCGAAGGCGAAGGAGAAAGGGAAAGCCCGGTTCCGGAAAGTGGTGGTGGTGGACCGGGACCCGGCCTGCCGCGCGCGGCGCGAGCTGGGGGAAGCCCCCGATCGGGAGTTCGTCGCGCGCGAGTGGGCGGCGTACTTCGACGCGTTTCTCGGGTCGTCCGCCGGCGCGTCGCGAGACTACATCGTCCCGTCGCCCCTCATGCCCCATTTGATGTTCGAATGGGTCCTCCGGCGCGCTCGCGCCCGCTGGCCGGAGCGCACGGTCTCGGTCGAGACGGTGCCGGGCACCCTCGGCACACCCTACGATCGTGTGGCGGCCGACCACACCCGCTACGTCTCATTCGCCGATTGGATCTGTCCGACGCATTGCATCGAGCCCGCGATCTGCCCAGCCATCGCCGAGCCCCGCCATCGGTCAGCTCGTGGAGCGGCTCTACGGTACACGCGAGCAGGTGTTCGGCTCGGCGCTGTTCGTATGCCGCCATCATGTGTTCGGCGTGGGCACATTCGCGGTGGACGCGGTGCTGGAAGGGGACGCGATCGTCGCGGCGGCCGGCGCAAGCGGCGATCCGGCAGCAGTGTTGGTCGGCACAATCAGTTCGTGTCACGGAGCGGTGAATCTGCTCACCATGGGACGGTCGAAGACGGTCAATGGTCAATGACGGTCAAGGCATGCACCTTCGACCGGCTTCGACCGCCCTCGACCGTCTTTGACCGTCCTTGACCGTCCTTGTCCGCCCTCTCACCCGAGCAGCGCCGCGCCACCCTCACCCGCGCGCGCGACCTCTTTAACGCTGGAGCCTACTGGGAGGCCCACGAAGCGCTCGAAACCGTCTGGCGTTCTATTATTAATGAAGAAGAGGCGCTCGTCTGGCAGGGATTGATTCAAGCGGCGGCGGCGCTGTGGCACCGTCGGCGCGATAATGCGCACGGCGTGAAGGTTGTGGGTGGTGCCGCCCTCGACAAGCTTGCCGGACCCGAGCGACGGGATGTGGAGTTCGAGACTGTGACCTTTCGCGCGCAGTTGGCGCGGGCCCTCACGGGGGAGGGGGATCCCCCGCGACTGGAATTCCGAGCGGATGACCGACCATAGCAGCAACCCCGAGGGTGCCCGGCGCGACTACGACGTCATTATCGTCGGCGCGGGACCGGCCGGCTTGTGCGCGGCGATGTACGCCGGTCGTGGAATGCTCACAGCGCTCCTCATCGAGCGCGGCGCTCCCGGCGGCGAGCTCCTCAACACCGACCTGATCGAGGACTACATCGGCTTCGAAAGCATCAAGGGATGGGACCTCGCGCAGAAGATGACCGAACATGCGAAGAGGTTCGGCACCCAGATCGAGACGGACAGCGTCGAGCGCGTCCGAAAGGGCGCAGACGGGATGTTCGAGGTCACGACCGCGCGGGAACACGTGTTTCGCGCGCCCGCGGTCATCCTCACCGCCGGCGGCACCCCCATCAAGCTCGGCGTCCCGGGCGAGAAGGAGTATGCTGGGAAGGGCGTGTCGTACTGCGCGGTCTGTGACGGCGCCTTCTTCAAGGGTGAGATTCTGGCCGTCGTTGGCGGGGGCGACGCCGCGGTGGAGGAGGCGGACTATCTGACGCGGTACGCCAGCAAGGTGTACATCGTGCACCGCCGCGATCAGCTGCGGGCGTCGCGAATCCTGCAGGACCGCGCCTTCGCGAACCCGAAGATCGAAGTCGTCTGGAACAAGCGGGTACTCGAGGTCACGGGCGGGGCGAAGGGCGTAGAGCGCCTGGAGCTCGAGGACACCCAAACCGGACAGCGATCGCATCTGGCGGTGGGTGGTGTGTTCGTCTTCGTCGGGTTCAAGCCGAACTCGGGGCTCGTCGAGGGACATTTCAAGCACGACGCGGCCGGCTATATGGTGACCGACGAGCGGATGATGACCTCGATCCCCGGACTGTTCGCCGCCGGGGACGTGCGGAGCCAGCTTACGCGCCAGATCACCACGGCGGTCGGCGACGCCACGACGGCCGCGATCGCCGTCGAAAAATACCTGGCGGCGTTGCGGGAGAAGGAGAAGGCGGCCGTCGCGTCATGAAGGTCGTACAGATTCCCAACGGTCGGTTCGTGCAGAACTGCTACGTCGTGGGCGACGAGGAGAGCCAGGAATGCGCCGTCATCGATCCCGGGGAAGAGGCCGCGCTGATCGGTCGGACGCTGAACGACCTCGGCATGCGCCCGGTGGGTATCTGGCTGACGCACGCCCATATCGACCATGTCCTGGGCGTGCCGGAGCTGAAGCGCATGACGGGGGCTCCCGTGTATCTGCATCCTGCTGATCGGCCGCTCTATGACCGGGCAGCGGACCAGGCCGTGGCGTTCGGGATGCGGACGGGTTCGCTCCCCGTACCCGACCGCGACTTCGCCCACGGGGACGTGGTACGGGTGGGGAATCTCGAATTCGTCGTGCGCCACACGCCTGGTCACTCCCCGGGGAGCGTGTCGCTGGTAGGGTGCGGCGCCGCATTCGTGGGTGACGTTCTGTTTCAGGGTTCGGTCGGCCGGACCGACCTTCCTGGTGGCGACTGGGAGACGTTGCTCCACAGCATCCAGCGGGAGTTGCTCAGCCTGCCCGATGATACCATCGTGTACAGCGGCCATGGAGCCCAGACCACCGTCGGGCGCGAGCGCGCTGCCAACCCCTTCCTCGCCGGCGCCTCCCGCCTTGCGTAGCGAGCCGCCGTGCTGCCTGCGGTGCGGAGCCAGGGTGCGACCCAAGCCCTGGGGTTGCAAGAATCCCTGCCCGAACTGTGGCTTCCTCTACCCGTTGGGGGACTGCTCTGATTGAGGGCGCCGCATCCGCCCACCTGTCGGCGCTGGCGCTCCTGGCGATCGATTGCGTGGTTCGCGCCTGGCGGATCCAGATCTCCGCCTGGACGGCCGGCGGCCACCTCGGCTTTCGGGATGCCCTGCGCCTCAACTTCTACGGCGAGGCCGCCTCGACGCTGACGCCGAACCGCCTCGGGGGGGAGCCGGCGCGGTTCCTGGGCCTCAACGAGGCGGGGGTCCGGCCCGTCACGAGTCTGGTCGCCATCGGCGTCGAAGTGGCGGCCGAGTGGCCCATCTTCGCTCTCGCGGGCGCGGCCTTGCTGGCGTACTACGTACCGGACTGGCAAACCGAGGCGACGCATTGGCTCCGCCGCCACCGCGCCCGCGAGCTCGTCGCGATCGAGCTCGTCGCGCTCCTGATACTGGGAGTCATTTACCTGATGCAGCGCCTGGTGCGCTCGGGGATGATCCGGCATCGGGTCCGGCGACAGTGGCGCGTGGCGTGGGCCCACGTGCGCCGCGCGCCCGTGTGGGTGCTCGGAGTCGGTGCGCTGCTCACGGCCATCAGTGTCGCTGCCCGCGTGCTGGTTCTGCCCGCGTTGGCGCTGAGTTTCCCGGACCACCCCGGTTTTGGCGTGATGTTCTTCGGGGCGCTGACCCTGTTGCACGCGCCGCTGTTCCTCCCGCTTCCTTCCGGAGGTGGAGGGGTCGAAGTGGCGTTCCTCTCCGGCTTCGCGGGCGACTTCGGCGCGCATGCGGTGCCCATGCTGATCCTGTGGCGGTTCTATACCGCCGTGCTTCTGACGCTGATCGGCGGCTACCTGCTCATTCGCAGCGTAGGGTATCGTGCCACCACGCAGATCTTGAAGATCGGATGGGTCAGGCGATCCACAGGGAAGGAGAAGGAGGAGGCGACATGACGGGACCACGAGTGCGGCCGCTTGGACCGGAGGAAGCGAGCCCCGAGGTACGGCCGATATTCGAGACGTACATGAAAGAGCGCGGCAACATCCCGAACATGTTTCGCACCGTCGCCATCCGTCCCAAGCACCTCCAAACCATGATTGCGCATTTCCGCACCGTCATGAACGAGGGGACCGTGCCTCCGCTCCTCAAGGAGCTGCTCTGGGTGCGCATCTCCCACCTCAACCAGTGCCGCTACTGCCTCAACTCCCATACGGTGTTGGCACGACGCCACGGTGCGAGTGAAGCGCTGGTCGAGGCGGTCCAGGACCGCGGCTCGCCGGCCCCGCTCGACGCCGTCGAGCCTGCGTGGCTCGCGGCGTTGGCCTACGCGGACGTCCTGCACGGCTCGGGACACAACGTCACCGACGAGATGTACGCTCGGCTGGCCGGAGCGTGGGACCCGGGACAGATCGTCGAGATCACGATGGTGATTGGAATGACCGAGTACTTCAACCGCTTCAACAACAGCTTGCGGGTGGAGCCGACCAAGTGACGAGACCGCCGGTGAACCTCGCCTTTCCACGCACGACGAAATAGAATGTGATGGTCGATTCCTGGCTTGAGACCGACGGCGGCCGCACGGAAGGGACGGGACCGATGAGCGGGACGCGCATCGAGCGGGACTCCCTGGGCGAGCTGCCCGTGCCTGCGGACGCGCTATACGGCATCCAGACCGAGCGGGCGCGTCACAACTTTCCCATCTCGCACCTGCCCCCGCTTGCCCCGTTCGTAGACGCAGTCGTCTGGATCAAGAAGGCGGCGGCGCTCACGCACCAGGAAACCAAGCGGCTCGAGCCCAAGCTGGCCGACGCCATCGTCCGTGCCGCGAACGAAGTGCTGGCCGGCGGGCACCGCGATCAGTTCGTGGTGGATCCGTATCAGGCTGGCGCGGGCACGTCCCACAACATGAACTGCAACGAGGTGCTCGCCAACCGGGCGAACGAGCTGCTCGGCGGCCGCCGTGGCGAGTACCAGCCGATCCATCCGAACGATCACGTCAACATGGCGCAGTCCACCAACGACGTGATCCCCACTGCCATCCGCCTTGCC
>Ga0326726_10007032_pt1 | contig 10092 bp, 11 predicted proteins | sample MHFenrmetagenome_2_FD_207603 | JGI IMG/M metagenome (GOLD analysis project Ga0326726, IMG submission 207603) | Lab enriched peat soil microbial communities from Michigan Hollow, Ithaca, NY, United States - MHF15MN | ecosystem: Environmental > Terrestrial > Soil > Wetlands > Peat | place: USA... | reverse complement strand
GTCGTGGCGATGTCGAAACCGCGCGTCGAGGCCGAGGCCTCCGTCTCTCCGGGCCCGACGGTCACGGCGACCCCGAAGCCGACCCCGACACCGACCCCGAAGCCGACGGCCACGGCCACGGCCAAGCCGACCGAGAAGCCCTCGGCGAGCGCGACGGCCAAACCCACCTCGGCTCCGACGCCTGAGCCGACGCCGTCGCCGACAGCGACGGCCAAGCCCACGCCGACCCCGGCTCCGACGCTGAAGCCCCCGCCTTCGGCTGGGCCCACGTCGACGTGCACGCTGACGAGTCCCAGCGGCGCCCAGCTCGCCACGATCGCCTATCCGCAGACGTGGCACACGCTGGCGGCGCCCCCCGAGGCCGCCTGTCGCTACTTCGATCCCAACCCGATCAGCGTGCCCACGGACCCGGGGACACTCGACGCGGCGATCACCGTCCGGCCGGATGTGACGTCGTACGACGACGCCGTTGCGGCTGCGACCGATGCGGCGAACTGGACCGTGCTCCAGTCGGTGCAGGCGACCGTGTCGGGTCTCCCGGCGACCCTCGTGGAGGCCACCTCGACCGCCGCCGAGAGCGGTACCCCCGTCGGGACCACGCTGTACCAGTACATCATCGATTACGGGGCGAGCGGCACCCTCTCGATCCAGACGAGTGGCACCGCGGGCGACGCGGCCTACGAGGCGAACACCCAGGTCGTCGATCAGATGGCGCAGGCGTCGACCTTCACGCCGAGCCCCTAGCGACAGCCGCCGCCTCGTCGCCCTTGACGAGCTCGATCCGCTGGGTGAGGGCGAGCCGCCACGGCCAACGCCATGGCATCGCACTGGCAAGACGGAGGGGCGAGCCTCCGACCCGTTCGAGCGGATCGGGCTGATGGCGGTGGAGCGGCACGACGCCCGGCAGGATGTCCCAGACGAGGGCTCGGCCCCCGGGACGCAACACGCGATTGATCTCGGCCTGTCCGGCAGCCGCGTCGGCCCAGTGATGCATCGACAGCGTGCTCACGACGAGGTCGAATGACGCGTCGGGGAACGGCAGCTCCGCGACGCCGCCGACCACGAACGCCGGCCGACGTTCGGTGGGCACCGCTCGCTCGGCGTTGGCGCGGGCCCGCTCGATCATCGCCGGGTCGAGATCCAGCCCCGTCACCTCGAGGTGGTGATCGCGGGCCAGCCGGTTCGCGAGATGTCCGGGACCGCAGCCCACGTCGAGGACTCGCCCGCCAGGCGGTGCGGTTGCGGCGACATCGGCCGCGACCGACGCGTAGAACGAGCCGAGCAGAAGGCCGCTGAGCGAGTCGTAGCGGACAGGGTCGCCCATGACGATCCCGCCCGGTGTCGCGAGTCCCATCGGACTCCGCGTGTGCCGCAGGACGGCGAGGGCCGCGACGGCGCCTCCGAGCATGATCGCCACCGTTCGCAGCCGAGGCATGGCTCCCTTCCGTTCCACCAGAATGCCCGACAGGTTAGGCGCTCTCAGCGATCTCAGAGTCGCTGTTCCGCGTGCGACCCCTCTCCACGACCGATCTTCTTGTCCCGGCTCCACAGCCGCTGGAGATCGAGGTTACTCGGGTGGAGCGGGCCATTCTCGGTTCGATTGCATGTCTCTTGATCGGGATGCGCGATTCGGTCACGGCGTGGGAACCTCGCTCTCGAGCCCGCCCTGCCGCCGGAACAGGACGGCGAGCAGCGTTCCGCCGACGGCGAGGCCGAGGTAGTCGACCGAGATGGCCGCGACCTCGTAGCGGACGTCGAGATCGGTCCCGAAGAGTGCCGCGAACAAGACGAGGCCGCCGACGGCCAGAGCCCCGGCAAGGAGGAAGACGCAGCGGATCGCCCGCTCGAGGCGGCCCGTTCCAGCGACGGCGGCGGCCGTCGCCAGGAAGGCGAGGCCGACGGTGAAGTAGCCGGCGTTCTCGAGCGCGATGAAGACGCCGTGCGGGTTGTACATCGAGAAGACCGTGACCAGTGCGCCCTCGCCCTTGGCGAGGCTCGGCATTACGACCATGAAGTGGACGGCATAGTCGCCGACGAGCAGGGCGGCGGCGAGCGTGGCGAGGGCCAGCGCGACGAGGCCGGCAAGCCGTCCGCCGGGTCGCCCAAGCTCGTGGAGGCATGCCGTGACGACGACGAAGCCGAGGGTCATCACGATCGCCGGGACGATCCAGATCGAATCGCCCGCCACGAACGGCGCTGCGTCCGTGTACGGGGGCGCAATACAGCCGGACGTGCAAAGGATCCCGCCGCGAGGCGGGGTGAACACCCCGATCCCGAGGGCCAGCGTCGCCGCGACCGCGGTGACCGCCGCCGCCCAGGTCGCGGTCCGGCGCTCGTTTGTCATCCCTGTTTCCTCGTGTCCTTCGGGGCGTGGCGTCGACCGCCCTCACGCCGCCGCGGCGGCCCGCGGAAGGTAGGAGAGCCAGGCGATCGTCCACTTGACGACCATCACGCCGCCCACGCCGAGGATCGCGGCCCGCACGAGCGACGCCGAACCCGCGCCGCCGAGCGCGTCGACGATCGGCCCGAGGAGCATCGGCCAGCCGAACAGGCCCGACAGCACGAGGGCCGTCGCGAGGAGGCCGAGGGGCATGCCGGTGATGTTCGCCCGGGCGATGCCGAACCGCTCGCGCATCGCGCTGATCCCTAGGTGACCAGGATCGACATCGAGCGAGCTCCTCTGGCGTGCGGCGTGCCCAGAGGATCAGGATGTCCGACGCGGGAGCGGGCTCCTAGTGCCGGATGGACACCCTCGGCATCGGCCGGACGGCCCGCCTTCGTTGGCGCGCGGGCGTGCCGGACCCATCTCATCCCCGCTCCGATCGAGTCGCCATGCCAGACCGCCCGTACCCGGGGTCGGGGAAGAGGTGACGGAGTCGGCCCGCGGACCGAGGAGATCGAGGGCTGCGCCGACCGCTTCGGGTCCGGAACAGCTCTGGCAGGGCCACCGCCCTACGGCGTGCTGGTGACGTGACCTGCGGAAACGATGGTCGCGGGATCGCTCGGGCGCGGGGACCGCGCCCCCATCAGGAGCAGGTACCCGACCATCCAGAACTCCGCGATCGCCGACGGGATGACGACGAAGGCGGCGATCTTCGCGCCGACGTCGGGGACCAGGAACAGCGCAAGCATGTCCGCGAGATAGCACACGCCGCCGACGATGAGCGCGACGCCCAGCGACTTCGGGAACATCCCCGACCTGTAGGCGAGATAGCCGAGCGGCACCAGCCACAGGCCGAAGTAGATCTGGGCGATGAGCAGGCCATAGTGCTGGAGGTCGAGCAGAAGCAGCACCAGGGCGTTCGACCCCGCGGCGCCCAAGGCGGTCGGGTCGACCGCACCGGTCGCGACCCGCAGGCCCTCGAGCTCGAAGACGTCGTTGAGGCACATGATGCTGGTCGCGATCGCGACGAGGATCACCATCGCGCGAGCCGCATTCCTGTTCACGTGCTCCAGCAGCAGGTACAGGGTCATCGCGAGGAAGACGAAGATCGTCGCCTGGAACAGGTCCGCGACGACGCCGATGCGGACGAGCCCTGCGTTCGCGACGACGTTCCCCGCGGTGGCCGCCGCGTTGCCGGCTACGTACATCTTGGGTTCCATGACCCCTTCGGCAAAGCCGCCGAAGATGCCCACGATCAGGTAGAGGACACCGGCGATCCCCGCCAGCCGCTTGGGTGAGGAAATGCTCTCTCGCTGGGTCGGGCGAGCCTGTTGGCCCAGGGTCGCTGTCGGGGTGATCACGCTCATTGCATTGTCCTCGCTGTGCTTATACTGTAAGTGTACGAGGTAAGTTACACGTACGCTGTAAGTCTGTCAAGCCCTGAACTTACCCTGTACGCCATTCGAGAGAACGGAGGATGAGATGGTCACCCAAACTAGACGGCGGGCAAAGCGCCGGCTCCCGTTGAACAGAGACCGGGTCCTGCGCGCCGCGCTCCTCCTTGCCGACGAAGGCGGGATCGAGTCACTGACCATGCGCAGGCTCGGCCAGGAGCTCGGGGTCGAGGCGATGTCGCTCTACAACCACGTCGCCAACAAGGATGACGTCGTCGATGGCATGGTCGATCTCGTCTTCGGCGAGATCGAGCTCCCGTCGGGCGGAGGCGACTGGAAGACCGAGATGCGTCAGCGGGCGATCTCCCTCCGCGACGTGCTCTTGCGCCATCGCTGGGCGATCGGCCTGATGGAGTCGCGGCGGAAGGGCGGTCCGGCGAACCTGGGACACCACGACGCGGTGATCGGCAGCTTTCGGGCGGGGGGCTTCGATATCACGATGGTCGCCCATGCGTACTCGGTCCTGGACGGCTACGTCTACGGCTTCGCGCTGACGAAGATGACCCTGCCCTTCGATACCTCGGAACAGGCTGCACAGGTGGCGGAGACCATGCTCCGGCCCTTCCCCGACAACAAGTACCCCAACCTCGTTGCGATGATCGAGTACGCGATGCAGCCCGGCTACGACTACGGGGACGAATTCGAGTACGGGCTCGATCTGATCCTCGACGGGCTCGAGAGGGTACGGGAAGCAGCCTGACACCTGGGGGCGTTGTTCGCGAGTCGGCGCGAATGCTCAGCCAACGACTCGTCGATGACGCCCCGGGCCGTGAACGAGAACTTCCACCGCGTTATCGTCGCGTCGCTGGAGGCGCAGACCGACGACACGGAGAACACGACGGATGTTCATGGTCGGGGCGAGAGGATTTGAACCGGCGGTTCCCACGCCGCGGATTGTGGTGCCCGAGTGGATCGGGATCGCCCTCGGTACGGCCGTGTAGCTGAGACTGCACCGAACGAGAGGCACACAGATGCGTGGACGCCGAGCAGAGGTCGCTGGGACCCGACGTCCTCGCTGATGGGCGGCAGCATGTCTCCTACAATCGCCGGATGGACTCCGCCGTGGTCGTTGAACTCGCCGAGGGTCAACGACAGCAGGCTATCGCGACGCTCGTAGCAGCATTCATCGCTGACCCCGTCGAACGGTGGCTCTATCCGGAAGCGTCGGAGTACCTGAGCGACTTCGGGCGGTTCATTGAGGCGTTCGCTGGCCGAGCGTTCGACGGCCGCACAGCGTGGGCGGTCGATGGCCTGGCGGCCGTCGCCTTGTGGCTACCTCCCGGCACGGACCCGGACGGCGAGGCGATCGCACGAGTGCTCACCGAAACCGTCGCGACTGCGAAACACGCGGACACGTTCGCCGTCCTCGAACAAATGGAGGCCGCACATCCGACGTACTCCCACTGGTACCTCGCCTTGCTCGGCGTGGACCCGTCCCGCCAGGGACTCGGGCTGGGTTCGCACCTGCTCGAGACGGGCCTTCGGACCGTGGACGCCGACCACCTGCCCGCCTATCTCGAAACCCCGAACCCACACGCGGTCCCGTTCTACGAGCGGTACGGGTTCGTGGTCTCGGGGCGATCGCAGGCCGGGACCTGTCCGCCGCTCGTGTCGATGGTGCGACCGGCCCGCTGAGGGTGCCCGACCGGGCGGCGCTGGTCCGTCTTGCCCGCGAAAGTCAGCGAACGCGGCGGACGTCTTCGCGAGGCATACTCGTCGCCGGTCCTGAGAGGGGCGTCCCCGCCAGGGCCCAGACGTCCCAGAAGGAGACTCGACGTGCCGAAGATAATCGTCACCGCTGCAGTCAAGGATGTCGAGGCGTGGCTGAAGTTCAAGGCGGACATGACCGCCGCCTTGTCGGCGGTCGCGTCCGACGGGTCCAGCTACGTTGCGATGGATGGCAGCAACCAAGTCGCGAGCACCTGGGACGTCCCCGACATGGAGGCCTTCCAGGCCGCGCAGCGTTCGTTCTCGCCGGAATTGGCGGCGGCGGCGGAACGAGCCGGGATGATCCCACCGGTGATGATCTACATCAAGAAGTAGCTCGGTCGCGCGTTGTATCTGGGGACCTGGCTGGAAGGGTCGGGGAGACACGATCCCGTCATGGTGCTGGCGAGGATCGGCAGCGGCATGGTTTGTCGAGTTTGGTTGGGGCGAGAGGGCTCGGGCCTCCGCTACCCGGCTGATCCGCCGCTGCCGCGTGACGGTGGGCGGCCGTCGAGGCCCCGTCGACCTCTTCCAGACGGCCTGACCCCCCGCTGTCACAACAAGCCTGGGGACACGACCCGGCCGCAGTGGGTAACCCAGGGATCCCGCGAGCCGCGATGAGTCCTGCGGCGTCCGGCGGTCGTATTGTCGTACCCGTTACCGAGGAGGACTTCTGATGCGCAGCGTGACCTACTCGATGGGCGTCTCGCTCGACGGCTACATCGTCGGGCCGGATGGTGGCTTCGACTGGACGGCGCCCGACGAGGAGGTCTTTCGCTTCTGGATCGACGAGATCCGAGAGGTCGGCGTCCACCTGCTGGGACGACGGCTGTACGAGACGATGCTGTACTGGGAGACCGCCGACCAGGATCCATCGCTCGACGCCTCGGAGATCGAGTGGGCCGCACTGTGGAAGCCGCTCCCGAAGGTGGTGTTCTCCACCACCCTGTCGGCGGTGCAGGGCACTGCCCGCCTGGCCTCCGGCGGCCTCGCGGAGGAGATCGAGCGGTTGCGAGCCGAGCCGGGGGAGGGCGACATCGCGATCGGCGGCGCGACCCTGGCCGCCGAGGCGGCCGCGTTGGGTCTGATCGACGAATACCGGGCCATGGTCTACCCGGTGCTGGTTGGCGGTGGCATCCCGTACTTTCCGCGGCGCGAGCGCCGGGTGGATCTCGAACTCGTCGAGACCCGCACCTTCAGCTCGAGCGTCGTCTACCTCCGCTACCGCGTGGCGCGCTAGCCGCCTCGTCCGCTGGGCGCGAATGATCGCTTCGTCCGTTTGTCGTGACCGGCCTGCTCTAGCGGGACCTGCCGCGCCTGTGGGACGACGCCCCAGACTCGAGGCGCGGGCTCGCCGAGTCGCTGTTCGAGCGGGTGGAGTCCTCGGGCTCCGGCGGATGCACTTGGAGCCGACGCCGGCGGCGGTCGCCGCGGGCCTCGTCGAAGCGTTCTCGAGCGCATCTGCTGGTTATGGTCGGGCGAGAGGGCTGGAGCCTCCGTCAATCCATGGGTGACGGCCAGAGTGACAGTCGCCCCGCGATGATCTTCGAGTGCACAACCCACAGGCTAAGGCCAGCTCCTGGAAGCGCGGGGCCACCCCCTGATCGGGACCACTCAGGGTGTGTCCGCTACGCCGGTGCTCCTGTCACGCCTTCGGCGCACGGGACCGGGCGTCTGCATATGAGTCCGCATCGAGGTACAGCACGGCTGCGTTGTGATGTCGCAGGACGGATGCCGGACAGGCGGGTGAAACAGGATCGACGAGCGCTGCAGACACCGCCCGCGCCTTGGCCCGCCCTGGTACTACCACGGTGACAGCCCGGATCGCGAGGATCGCAGGGATCGTGACCGTCAACGCCCGCTGCGGTACTGCGATCGTGCTTGGGAACGCACCATCGTGGACTTGCTGGAGTCGACTGGTTTCGTCGATGTCCACGACCTTCACGGAGCGCCTGTCAGCGAAGTCGGCAACGTGAGGATCGTTGAAGGCCAGATGCCCGTTCTCGCCGATGCCAAGCACGCCCAAGTCGATCGGCTCTCTTTGGAGGACTGCTTCGTATCTGGCGCATTCAGCTTCCAAGTCCTCGGCCGCGCCCTCCATGTACTCCGCCCGCCCGATCGGAACGCGCGCACCAACGTGCACCTCGAGCCACCGTCGAAGGGTCGTTGGATCGTCGCTGCGCAACCCGACGTACTCATCGAGTTGGAGGACCTCGACGCGACGCCAATCGATTCCGTCCTGACGAACCAGGGCGTCGAGGAAGGCCTCCTGGGACACGGCTGCCGCGAATACCGCTCGAACCGAGCGTTGAACACGCAGCACTTCCCTCAGTTGGCGAGCTACGTCGAACGCGGCCGCCGCAGCCATCTCATGTGCGGATGGGTGGACACGGACGTGAAGGTGCTCAACGTTAAAGCCGCTCTCCACCCAGTCTTGCTCCTCTCCACCGCGAACGCTGCTTCCGGTGAATGGCCTTCCGTAACCTCGTTGCGCTACAGCCACTTGGCTAGGAACCCCATGGCCTCCGATCGCATTGCCGCCGTCTCAATGTGACCGACGTCGTACCGGACCAGCAGCCATGCCTCTGGCGCGCCCGCGTCCGCGTAGACCTGCCGCAACACCGTGTCGATGCGGTCAAGGCCTACTGGCGGGGTCAATGGGTCGTAGTTGCCCTCCAGACTCAGATGCGGACGCGGAGCGATGAGTGCGTTGATCTCTGCCGAGGTGAAATGCCGAAGCAGCCCTGGGACGAAGTAGTAGATGCCGTGTCCGTCCAGGCCTCCCGTCTCGATCAGGGCCTGGAAGTCGGTCAGGCAGCAGAGGTCAACGCAGACCTTGATCCGTGGCTCGAGCGCCGCCGCCCACCATGCCATCGTGCTGCCCATCGACATCCCCATGGTCGCGATCCTGGTCCTGTCGACGTCCGGTCTTTCGAAGAGGTAATCCACGGCCCGCAGCGTGTCGTACAGCATCATCCCCCACAGGACCTGCCCCTTCCATAGCGACTCCTTGAACAGGCCGGTCTCGGATCGCCCCCGGCGATCTCCAAATGACCACATGTCGATGCACAGCACCGCATAACCAGCGGCCGTGAGTGCTTCGCCGTATGGCGGCTCCTGTATGCCCGGCCGCCCACGCAGGACTTCGTCCTTACCTAGGTCGTAGTCGTCGCCGTGGGCGTGGTTGTACAGGACGGTCGGCCAGGGCCCGCTCCCGGCGCCGACAGGCGTCAGGAAGTAGGCGGGAACGGGTTCAGCACCGTTGAGGTCGAGCGACAGCTTCTCCAATACGTACTGCGGACGGGACTCGACCGCAACGTGGGTGGATCTGATCGGCCTATCGCGCGGAGGAAGGTCTCCCAACAGGCCATACAGCTGCTGGCGTCTCGTCTCCGCAAGCTCGAGTTGTCGCATTGTCTTCTCCAAGATGATGGACGAGACCAGGCTCGAGCTCATCGACGAGGACGACGAGGTTCGTGCCCCGCCGACCGAGGCCACTGGGAGAAGCGCGGGAGCAAGCAGACGCTTGTTATGGCGGACGAGATGTTTGGCTGGCTACACGATCTCGATCCGGGACTACCCTATCTGCCTCGACAAGACTGACCTGACGAAGCCCAAGGACCTGTTGGTCGCATCCTCGCCCCGCGTCTGCCGGAACCCGAGGGTATTACCCCACCGGACGACTGTGGGTCTTCCCGACCACCCTCGACCCGGCGGTTGGCGCGGCCAGTGCATCTCCCGCTGAGTTCAGCAGGCCACCGGCCTGCGACTCGATGTCGACCTCCTACGCGCTCGCCAGCACGCTGAACACATCGACGGACTCGACGCGTATGAACGGGGGTCGGGGCGCGGTGCGGGCGGCCTCGAGGGCGTCGCGCGCGGCCTCCTCGGAGGCGAAGACCAGCACGTTGAGCGTCCTGCCGGCTCCGTCGCTCATCCAGAGCGCCGAGACGAAGCCCGGCGCCTCACGCACGCGTGGTGCCACATTCGCGCTCACCATGCCGCCGCTTCCATCGATCTGCGCCGCATCGCCCACCTCACGGACCACGACTGCGAACATCGAACGCTCCTTCGCCTATGATCACGCAAGCCAACGTGATTTCACATCAGGTAGAGTTGCATCAAATGACCGAGAGCGTCAAGCCCCGTCGTCGCTACCAGTCACCGCGTCGCGCGGAGCAGGCCGCGCAGACGCGACGCGACATCGTGACGGCCGCCGGCCTGCTGTTCCGCGAACGCGGGTATGGCGTTCCGCTGGCCGAGATCGCGAGCGAGGCCGGCGTCGTGGTCGAGACGATCTACCGGATCTTCGGCACCAAGGCCGCGCTGTTCAGGGCAGCGGTGGAGGCGTTGCTGGCGGGCGGCACCGGGCGGGCCGAGATCCCCGTCGAGGAGCGGCCGGCGATTCGCGCCATTCTCGACGAGCCGGATCCGCGCAAACAGGTGGCGGCCTATGCCGCGACGCAGCCCGGGATCCACCGCCGGGCGGGTTCGCTCCTGCGCGCCCTGCGCGACGCCAGGGGGAGCGATCCCGAACTCCGGCGGCTG
>Ga0326726_10007031_pt1 | contig 10093 bp, 6 predicted proteins | sample MHFenrmetagenome_2_FD_207603 | JGI IMG/M metagenome (GOLD analysis project Ga0326726, IMG submission 207603) | Lab enriched peat soil microbial communities from Michigan Hollow, Ithaca, NY, United States - MHF15MN | ecosystem: Environmental > Terrestrial > Soil > Wetlands > Peat | place: USA... | reverse complement strand
AAAGTAAATCGCTCCATTAGCAAAAGCTGGATCTGAATCAACATAGTACCCGGTTTTGTAAGTCCAAAGCTGATTTCCATTTGTTGCGTTGAAGGCGTAGAGTTTGTTGTCTTCTGAACCAATATAAACTATGCCGCCGGCTACGGCAGGACGAGAAATTACTATGCCGCCCGTTGAATCATTCCATATTAGGTCGCCGTTGAAAGCGTTAAAAGCGTAAATCCGGTGATCGTACGAACCTACGTAGACGACACCCGCATTTACTGAGGGCGACCCCACTTGACCGCCAGTATTAAACTTCCATTGTGTTTGGTTTGTTTTGGGCGCTAGAGAATTTGTGTAACCAGAATGTGATAAATCATTGTGGAACATAGGCCACGATGTTGCGCTCGGCTGGTCTTCACCATTTGCAACGCTTCTTGCAGCGCCTGAAGCTAAAACCAGCGCTACCAAAACAACACAAATAACAGTTATTTTTTTCATACTTCTCTTACTATTACTCTCGAATCTAATCTGCTTATAAGACATTTTCTTTTTCTAAATCAAATAAGGAGAAGCGAAGAAAAGCCCTATTTTTTACGTAGACTCTCAGGCACATAAACGCATGCTGGGTCAGATTCGTAAATATCTCCCGTATAAGCATACGATCTGTTTCTGCAGCCTCCACATAGTTCACGATATTCACATACTCCGCATTTGCCTTTCAAGACGTTTTTATCTTGAAAACTTCTATAGTACTTTGATTCTTGAACTTCTTTCCATGCTTCAGTGAGGCTTTTTTCACGTATATTTCCCAGCATCATTGGTTCAGAAGGCCTCAGATCTGTATAGAAGCACGGTATCAAATCACCGTTTTCTGTGACGCTCAGATATCCGCCGAATGCAAAGTAAGTGCATTTACCGTGAAACTTGTGCTTATACCACTCATCAAAGTTTGGTATGTTCCTCTGCTTTACCACCCGAGCAAAATGTGGGCAATGAACATGTACTTCAAATTTTCCGTCGTACTTTTGGGTTATATCCCATATGTGATTAAGTGTCCACTCGTATTGTTCTGGCGTTGGGGTTAATTCCATTGTTTCTTTTGCTCTCCCACTTGGAACCAGATGGTTATACCAGACAAAGTTAGCATGGTACTTATCAGCCAACTCTGCAACATGGTCTAAATGCTTATAATTAATGGTTGTAATTGCACATGCTAAACCGTTTAGGATTTTACCTTGCGACAACTTCTCGATTGCCGCTAACGCTTTTTTGTATGAGCCTTTTCCTCTTAACTGGTCATTGACTTCTTCAGGTCCATCAATGCTTACTGAAGTCCAAACTTGATTTTTAACTAAGTTATCGTAAATTTTTCCGTCAACAAAGCATCCGTTGGTTAATAGACACACATTTAATCCTAGATTTTTTGCGTAAGTGACAATTTCAAAAATGTCTTCACGCATTAAAGGTTCCCCACCTTTTAGACCGAACCATCTTACACCAAAACTGTGCACTTCATCAACCAAATGCAGAGCTTCTTTTGTTGTCATTTCTCTGGGGGAACGCTTGCCGTTTGCGTCAACATTGCAGTATTTGCAACGTGCGTTGCATGCGCCTGTTGCCCTCCAAGACGTCATAAGTAAAGGACCTTTATTTGTCAAAGTAAAATTCCCTCAAATTCTCTTCGCTGATTCATTATTTACTTTAAGGTTTCTTTTCAACTTAAAAAAGATTATGCGGTACTTTCTCATTTTAATTTTTATGATTCCCCAGCATATTTTTGCATCTCATTGAGCTAAAATTGAATTAAACGAATCTTTCCGTAAGATTTATAGTGAAACAGCCCATCTACCATTATTGGTGCTCAAGGGTTAACCTCTTCCAACGTCTGACAACATTCGGGGGTAAATGAAAATTCCCAAAAAAATCTGCATTGCAGCTATTTTAACAATACTTCTTGTCTCATCATTTTTTGCTGCAATATCAACCTATTATCCGAATGTTTACGCACAAGTTAATACATCTGCAACTTCCAACAGTAATTTAGATCAGTACGAGTGGCCACAGTTTCAAGGCGACTCCTCTTTTACCCGATTTTCAGCAGGGCCAGCTCCTACCGCATCCTCAATACTTTGGAAATCAAATGTAGCGGGAATACAACCTTATCTTGTCGCCTTTAACGGAATGATTTACGTTTGCACTAACACATCGGTTGTCGCACTAGACCAAACAGGAAAGAAAGTGTGGGAAACAACAATTTTCATAAACGGCACTTGGCCAATAGCCTACAAAATAGATAATTCTCACATGATTGTAGAAAGCAATTGTCTAGATCCGCAAACAGGGAAGTTATTATGGACTAGTTCCAATTTCTTGCCTGACACTGGTATTTTCACCGCCAACGTATACAGTCCTGAGCAAAAAATGTTCTATGTTAAATTGAATTCTTATATTCAAGCTTGGGACTTTTCTGACCCCTCTAAACCGCCAAATTTAGCATGGGAAACCTACATTCCTGGTGGCGGAAAAACGGGAATAGGGACCACATATGGTAATGGTTTGGTTTTTGCTGGCTCTTTCGAAAATCAACAAATAGCACTTAACGCCAAAACAGGAGCTATTGCATGGACTACCGCGACAAAGGGACCTATGATTTTCAACGGTGCATATTCTGAGGGCAGATTCATCAGAGGAGGAACCGACGACAATACCCTTTACTGTTTCAATTCTACAAATGGCAAAATTTTGTGGACGTATACTCCACAATCTGAGACCGACGGATATTTCGTTACAGGCGCTGCAATCGCTTACGGAATGGTTTATGAAATGAACAAAGATGGATATCTTTACTGCTTCGATTTACAAACAGGCAATCTGATGTGGAGATACAAAGGGCCAGACGATACTCTCCTGTGGCCAGGAATGCCTGCTGTTGCAGATGGTAAAGTTTATGTCACGACCGGTGAAATAGCTGAATACGGTGGACAAGTCGGCATCTCACAGTTTGCATGTCTAAACGCTTACAGTGGAAAGCCTATTTGGACACTTCCAATAGAAACATTAGCTCCAAGAGAATCAATCGCTATAGCATACGGCAACCTGTACATCATTCCAGGAAACGTAACAACATCTGTCGATGCAACCACCGGTAACGAATATTCGAGACTTAACGAAATATGGTGCATAGGAACGGGTTCAACTTCAATAAGCAACTGGCCCATGTGGCGTGCCGACTCAGCGCACTCTTCTACTGCCCAAGAAGGTCCTTCAAGTCTTGCATTAAATTGGAAATTCACGACTAATGGATCCGTTATCTCTTCGCCAAGCGTTACAAACGGAATAATCTATTTTGGTTCACAGGATAAAAAGATTTATGCTGTGGGTGCATGGAGTGGTTCACTTATTTGGAGCTTTACCACACAGGATTTTATTGAATCTTCTCCAGCGATTGCTAACGGCAAAGTCTACACAGGTGGCGATGACGGAAACGTTTACTGTCTGAACGCTTACACGGGTTCACTTATTTGGAGCACTTATGTCAATGGCGATTTACCTTTCACTTACAATACAATAGTGCTTAAATCTTCACCCGCTGTGTATGATGGAATAGTCTACGTTGGCTCATTAGACAACTACATGTACGCACTCAACGCAGAAAACGGCAATCCAGTCTGGAAAACAAAAACAAATGGACCAATAGAATCTTCTCCAGCAGTTGCTGATGGCGCTGTCTTTTTTGTTTCCCAAGAACCGTCCACGGCGGCTCTATACAAGCTTAATGCCAAAACTGGAGAAGTAATGTGGAATCTATCATTGCCTTACGTATATATCTACCAAGGAGGCACAGAGATGCTCGGTTCTCCCTCGGTTGCAGCAGGGATGGTGTTTACATCGTCTAACTTGGGCACTTATTATGCTGTAAACGAAACAACGGGGAAAATCGTGTGGACTTTTACAGACCCCGGTGCCAGCGAATTTATCATATCCTCTCCAATTTATGTAAATGGTCAACTTTTCATTATTGACAAGTTTAACTTAGCATGTCTTAACGCAAATAATGGTCACACAATTTGGAGCTACTTTACTGGCGACGAGTTAACTGTCTCCCCCTCTTACGCTAATGGAAAAGTCTACATGGTAACGAGTCAACGTCACATTTTCGTCCTTGATGCAACAAATAACGGCACAGAAATCGCAAACTTTACCACGACTTCCAGCAGTTGGTCATCACCAACCTTAGCCAACGGAAGATTGTATGTAGGGTGCAACGACTGGAATCTTTACTGCTTCTCCAATTCAGCCGCTAATGAAAGTTCCCCAACTCCATCAAATTCACCAACTCCACCGAACAATTTTCAGTTCCAGTCTGTACAATTGGTCATAATTATTGTCGTTCTTACGTTACTTGCAGTCGTCGTTGCTATTGGCTTTGTATTCAGAAGACAAAAGCGAAAATAAACAAATATTTCCCAAAGCGTTTAATTTTCCTGTGAAATTTTCTAGCAATGTTTGGAAATTTTTCAAGCGTTTTCAGCTGCCAAAGTAAGAAAGTGAACGATGAAAAGCTATGGAGATGTGAGTAAGCAAGGTTTTTATCTTAAGTATTCAATAGGCGAAGTACTGTCTAATAAGTGGTGAAAATAGAGTTTGGCAGCCGATTTAGCTCTTATGAATGCTACCGTTAGGACTATGAACCCGCGTCAGCCTGTTGCTCAAGCTGTGGCAATTAGAAAAAACAAAATCGTTAAAATAGGCACAAATGAGTCGGTGAGCCAGTTGATCTGCAAAAGCACGAAAGTCGTCAATCTAGACGGCAAAACAGTCATTCCCGGCTTGATTGACACGCACATTCACGTTGCAGACTTTGGCAGATGCTTGTTATGGCTTGACTTAACCAGCGTAAAATCAATAAGGCAATTGCAAAGCTGCATAAGAGAGAAGGTTAAACAAATCCCAGCGGGCAAATGGATAATCGGCCGGGGATGGAACCAAAATCGGTTTGAAGAAAACCGTTTACTTAACCTCTCTGATCTAAACGAGGCTGCGCCATACAATCCAGTAGTTCTTTATCATGAAACAGAAATGATTTGCGTACTAAACGACAAAGCATTGAGTTTAGCTGGCATTTCGCAACAAACTCTCATGCCTTCAGGCGGAAAAATCGACAAAAACCCGCAGACAAGTGAATTTACAGGCATTTTACGGGACAGTGCCACAAACCTGGTTTGGCGAGTGGTTCCTGAACCAACGGTTGATGAGCTTTCAGAGGCGACGGCGATAGCTTGCCAAGAAATTGTGAAAGCTGGATTAACGAGCGTGCACTGGATAATTCTCTCGAAAAATGAGATATCGTTAATTCAGAGACTACATACACAAGGAAAGCTTCCTATCAGGGTTAACGTGATAGTTCCGGAAGAATTCATGAAACAAACTGTAAGTTTCCAATCAACTGACCATTTAATGCTGCGTTTTGGAGGCATAGTGATTGCCGCGGATGGATATTTAGATTCTAAGACCGCGGCGTTATTCGAGCCCTACAGTGATGAACCAAATAATAGTGGTAACTTGCTCTTAACCGAGGAAAAATTGGCGTCTTCAGTTGAAGATGCGCTATCAGCGGGTTTTCAGCCGATTATCCATGCTATGGGCGACAAGGCCGTTGATAGAGTGCTAAGAGTAATCGAGCAAACAACCAAACAAGAAAGCGTTCGTTTCCGAATCGAGCAGGCAGCAATCCTAAATAAAAGATTGGTTGAGCGACTAAAAAAATGCAATGCCGTCGTTACTGTCCAGCCAAAAGTTATCTCGACCGAATTTGCCGTTTGGTCAGCTATTAAGCGTCTTGGCAAGGACAGAGCCAAGTGGCTACATCCGCTAAAAACCCTAATCAAAGAAGGCATAAAAGTTGCTGGAGGCTCGGACTGCCCTATGGAACCTTTAAACCCGTTTCTTGGCATGCATGAAGCTGTGCTGAGATCAAGCTTTCCTGAACAACGCTTAACAGTTGGGGACGCCTTGAGCTTGTACACAATCAATGCAGCTTACTCTTCTGGTGAAGAAAAGGTTAAGGGTTCAATTCAGGATGGCATGCTTGCAGATTTAACGGTTCTATCCGGCGACCCGTTTGCTGCCCCTGTGCAGCAGGGTTTCAAAAATATTAACGTAGAAATGACAATAATCGATGGAAAAGTGGCTTATTCAAAAGTTAATTAAAAAGGCAAAAAGAACAAACGCACTGTAATAATTACGCCAACGCACAAAATCGCCCACAAAACGATTGTTAAATCTCTAATTCGTAAAGCACCCAAAATCTTGTCCCCTGTTAAAGTCTCCAAACTATCTCCAAGAATGTATTGCCCAGGTTTCTCTAACTGCACCCTCAATGCACCAGCCATGGCTGCCATTGGCCAACCGTGATTTCTGCTTGGTGTTTTCTTATGATCTCTGCAAGAGATTCTCCAAGCATTTCCAGCGTCCATGCGAAGGATTGCCGACGCTGCAATCATAAGTAGCGCTGTTAACCTTGTGGGAATGTAGTTAACTACTGTATCAAGATTGGCGCTAAACCATCCCGTATTAATATGCTCTTTATCCTTGAAGCCAACCATGCCGTCCAGCGTGTTTATGGCTCGGAAAGCAATAGCGCCTGTACACCCAAACAAAGCAAAGGACATCATAGGAGACAGTTTGAAGTCAATTAGGTTCTCTGCCATCGACTCTATGACAGCACTACTAATTTGAGATCCGTTTAGGCTTCTTGAGTCTCTTCTTGAGAAGTGGCTGTACTTTTTTGCCTCATCTATGTTGTTTGCCTTTATTGCTTTGGCAGCAGCTTTTGCCCAATCAGTTTCAAGCTTAATACAAATCGTCATTTTCAAAAGGATAATGCCGATTAAAGCGTAGAGAAAGATGCTAACATAAGTGAAGATCGCCCATAAACCAAAGTAAACCGGAATCGTAAATGTGGCAATCACTGTTAACGCTAAAAGAACTCCTAAAGATTTTTCTGTTTTTGGGCTGGAGCTTTTAAAGTAGGGTTCAATTTTGCTGGTAAAATTCCCCATTAAAACAGTTGGGTGAAGTCTGAAAAACCATCTGTCAGGGGAGTTGGGAGATGGGTCTCCAAGAACTAAATCTAACAAAATGGCTAGAACTATCATCAAAACGGCAATTGATATGTTCAATACGTTTAGATCCAAGAGTTAACCCAAGCACTGCTTTCGAGATACTTTGGGTAAAGTGTTTATATCAATTACGGTTTGTAGAGTTACAGAACAGCTTTTCCTTTCCAATTTGATTTTGCCAATTGCATTTATGCTTGGTTTTTTAAGCAAGATTATGTTAATTGATTAATGTTGGTTATAGCGTGCAACCCGATGAAGAATTAAACGTAACAACATTTCAAAGCTACGTCTATATGGTAAAAGTGGGAAAACCTGTTGGACCGAGAGATTTGATGCGTGGAGCTAACCTCAGCAGCCCAAGTGTTGCATATCGAAACCTTCAGAAACTCATTGACTTGGGCTTGGTTGTTAAAGACGAATACGGCAATTACATTATCAAGGAAAAAGTAAACATGAAAGGCTATGTCTGGGTAGGAAAAACCATCTTGCCTAGCGTTTCAATATTCGGATTTGTTTTTATTGGGGTCTTGATCTCCGAACTGGCAATATTGATTCCTCATTTAATTTTAAACGACCCAATTCAAGAATCGTTTTGGCTTTTGACAGTGGTAACAATTGTTTCTGCAGTTATTTTTCTGGTTGAGGCGTTGAGATTTAGAAATAAACAAAAATTGTAAAATATCATTGGCCACAAGTGATTTTCGGTGTCCCGAAAAAAGTTTTTTTTGATAAAGGGAGTTGTCTCCTGTCTAAACCTTCCGATAAAGCAAACGTTAATCAGAATCTTCAATCCTAATACAATAAAAAATCAGATGCCTTATCCGCATTAAGAAAAGTGGTAAATCCAATGCGCATTTGTTTAATTAATCCCCCGCGTATTCATCCCAAATTATGGGGAAAACCAAGTGTATTTCAACCTTTAGATATAGCGTATATAGCAGCTGTTCTTGAAAAGGAACATGACGTCCGAATAATCGATGCACCTGCCGAGGGCTGGAAAAACCTCGAAGAAATAAAAGGAATGAATTATCGACAGGGTTTATCCAACGAGGAAATAGCAAATAGAGTAAAAGAGTGGTCGCCAAGCGTCGTTGATATTTCAGTTCCGTTCTCTGGTTGGTGGAAATCTACCCTCGAAGTTGTTTCCGCCATAAAAAACATCAACAAAGACGTAACTGTCGTACTGAATGGTTTGCACCCTTCCACAAGACCAAACGAATGCCTTGCAAATCCCGACATTGATTTTGTTGTTATTGGCGAACCAGAAAAAACTATGTCCGAGTTAGTGGATGAACTTGAAAAAAATAGAGACAATATCACGAAAGTAAAAGGTATCGGCTTTGCCGAGAAAGAAAAAATAGTCATTACGCCTCAGAGACCTCCAATCGAAAATCTGGATTCGCTGCCCTTTCCAGCAAGACATCTACTTCCAATGAAAACATATTTTGAAGCTGTGAAAGAAAATCCTCTGCGAGGCGAAATTAGCAAACCCTGGGCAATGATGATAACCAGCAGAGGCTGCCCCTATGGCTGTGTCTTCTGTTCAATTCATAACGTTATGGGAAAAACTTGGCGAGGAAGAAGTCCCCAAAATGTGGTTGACGAAATCGAGTCTTTGGTTAGTACGTATAAAATTGACCAGATTGATTTTTACGATGACAATATGATGCTAGATAAAAAAAGGGGAGAAGCCATCTGCGATCTGATCGTAAAAAGAAAATTACATGTTGAATGGTTTACACCTAACGGCGTTAGAGCAGACACGCTTGATGAAAATCTTTTAAGAAAAATGACGGCTTCCGGCTGTAAAAAAATACGTATTGCCCCAGAATCTGGTGTTCAACGTGTTTTAGATAAGATTGTCAAGAAGAGCTTAAACTTGAAAGATGTAGAAACGGCGGTTATTTTATCTAAAAAAGTGGGTATCAAGGTGGGTTGTTTTTTTGTCATTGGACTTATAGGTGAAACAAAAGACGACATAAACGAAACAATAAAGTATGCCTATAAACTAAGAGGCCTTGGCGCTGACAGATTTTACTTTAGTATTGCTATGCCTCTTTATGGAACTGAACTTTACGAACAAGCTGTGAAAGGCGGCTACCTAAAGGAGAAATTCAGTGATGAAGCCTTAGCAGAGGTTGAACCTCTAATTGAAACTCCCGAGTTCACAGCAAACGAACTTAACGAATTATGCGCCAAAGCTAATCTCATAAACTACTCACTAACTCCAGCGAAGGTTGCAAAAGCGCTTCGTAATCCAAAAAAAACACTTAGGTACTTGTTGGGAAAATGAAAGCCTTAGAAGCTCCATCATAATTCGAAGTGTCAAAAGATAACCTGTTGGCTTGCTGTTCGAAGATTTTAGGGGTAATTATTTAGACAAAAATAGCTAGAGATAATAATATCTTACAGGATGAAATGAAACTGAAAAGGGATTCAATGCCTCCAGAACCGGTTAAATATCGAGAAATAAACTGCAAAAGCGTTTTGGGCACATTTGAGATGTTAAAAACTCAGTTTTGGACAAGCTACTGCTTTGATCCCTATAACAACTGCGAATTCAACTGCTTATACTGCCACACTAGTTCGCAAAAATATGAAGGATGCAAGGATTTTTCAGTTCCTGTTTATGCTAAGAAAAATGCTCCCCAAATATTAGCCAAAGAATTATCAGCGTTCAAACGGAAGGGTGTCGTTAGATTAAGTCTAAGCACTGACCCATACCAGCCGGCGGAAAAGAAATATCAAATTACACGCAAAATTTTAAAAGTGTTAAATGAGAATCGTTGGCCTTTTGCAATCGGCACAAAGTCCGACCTTATTCTACGTGATATAGATCTTTTGGAAGAGGCCTCCAAAGAATCATGGTGCTGCATCGCAGTAACCATAACTACCATAGATGAAAAATTAGCAAAAATTCTAGAACCAAATGCGCCCTCTCCAAAACGAAGATTAGAAGTGATAAAAAAACTGTCAGATAAGGGTAT
>Ga0326726_10007030_pt1 | contig 10093 bp, 9 predicted proteins | sample MHFenrmetagenome_2_FD_207603 | JGI IMG/M metagenome (GOLD analysis project Ga0326726, IMG submission 207603) | Lab enriched peat soil microbial communities from Michigan Hollow, Ithaca, NY, United States - MHF15MN | ecosystem: Environmental > Terrestrial > Soil > Wetlands > Peat | place: USA... | reverse complement strand
CGAGCACGACGTCGGCGATCATCGGCACGAGGACGTCGCGCTGCTGCACGCGCCCGGCGTTGGTTGCGAAGCACGGGTCCATGGCCCATTCCGGCTTGCCCGCGACGTCGCAAAAACGTGCGAACTGGGCGTCGTTGCCGACCGCGAGGATGAGATGCCCGTCGGCGCAGGCGAACACCTGATAGGGCACGATGTTCTGATGCGCGTTGCCGGCGCGGCCCGGCGGTTTTCCCGACACGAGATAGTTCATGTCCATCGCCGCCATCATCGCGACCTGGGTATCGAACAGGGAGGTATCGATGTACTGGCCCGCTCCGGAGAGCTCGCGGTGCGCGATCGCGGCGAGGATCGCGGCGGCCGCGTACATCCCGGTCATGAGATCGGCGATCGCGATCCCGGCCTTCTGCGGGCCGCCGCCGGGCGCGCCGTCGCGTTCGCCCGTGACGCTCATGAACCCACCCATGCCCTGGATGATGAAGTCGTAGCCGGCGCGCTCGGAGTAAGGACCGGTCTGGCCGAACCCGGTGATCGAGCAGTACACCAGCCGCGGATTGGCGGTCGCGAGACTCGGATAATCGAGGCCGTATTTCTTCAGCCCGCCGACCTTGAAGTTTTCGACGACCACGTCGGCGGCGCGCGCGAGATCGCGCACGATGGCCTGGCCTTCGCTTTGCGTGAAGTCGACGGCGACGGATTTCTTGCCGCGGTTGCACCCGAGGTAATACGCGGCCTCGCCGGTATCGCGCCCTTGAGTATCCTTCAGGAACGGCGGGCCCCAGGTGCGCGTGTCATCGCCACTTCCCGGTTTCTCGATCTTGATGACGTCCGCGCCGAGGTCGGCCAGCAGTTGCGTGCACCATGGACCCGCGAGCACGCGGGAGAGATCGAGAACGGTGAGATGCGAGAGCGGGCCGGGCACGTGATTTTCCAGCCGTTCGCGAAGGTCCGCTGAGACGGCGCCGAGGCGCCGTTGCCGGACAGCTCGACTAGTCCACCGCCTTCACCAGATCCTCGACGACCTTCTTCGCGTCGCCGAACACCATCATCGTCTTGTCCATGTAGAACAGCGGATTGTCGAGGCCGGCGTAGCCGGAGGCCATCGACCGTTTGTTCACCAGGACGCTTCGCGCCTTGTAGGCCTCGATGATCGGCATGCCGTAGATCGCGCTGCCCTTCTGCTCGGCGAGCGGGTTGACGACGTCGTTGGCCCCCAGGATCAGCGCCACGTCGGCCTGCGCGAACTCGCCGTTGATGTCCTCCATCTCGAACACCTGGTCGTACGGCACCTCGGCCTCGGCAAGCAGCACGTTCATGTGGCCCGGCATCCGCCCCGCCACCGGGTGGATCGCGTACTTGACCGTCACGCCTTTGGCGGTGAGCTTCGCGGCGAGCTCCTTCACCGCGTGCTGCGCGCGCGCCACGGCGAGGCCGTAACCGGGCACGATGATCACGGTGTCGGCATTGGAGAGCAGGAACGCGGCATCCTCGGCGCTGCCGCTCTTGACGGTCTTCTTCTGCGCATCTTCGGCGGTGAGGCTCGTTTCGCCGCCGAAGCCCCCGAGTATCACGCTGAAGAACGAGCGGTTCATCGCCTTGCACATGATGTACGACAGGATCGCACCCGACGAGCCGACCAGCGAGCCGGCGATGATCAGCATCGGGTTGTCGAGCGAAAAGCCGATGCCGGCCGCGGCCCAGCCCGAGTAGCTGTTGAGCATCGAGATCACCACCGGCATGTCGGCGCCACCGATAGGAATGATGAGCAGGAAGCCGAGCAGGAACGCGAGCACGGTCATGACGATGAACGGGCCCCACTCGGCGGGCGCCGGCAACACACAGAACCAGATGCCGAAGCCGATCATCGCAACGCCGATGGCGAGATTCAGATAGTGTTGCCCTACGAACACCACCGGAGCGCTGCGGATCGTGCCGGAGAGCTTGCCGAACGCGATCACGGAGCCCGAGAAGGTGATCGCCCCGATGAAGGTGCCGATGAACAGCTCGATCTTGTGCCCCAGGGTGATCGGGACATCCAGTCGCATGGCGGCAGGATTGTTGACGGCCGCGATGGCGATGAACACCGCGGCGAGGCCGACCAGCGAGTGCATTGCCGCTATCAGCTGGGGCATCTGCGTCATCTGCACCCACCGTGCGACGACCGCTCCGATCGCACCGCCGATCGCCATCGCTCCCAGGATCGGCAGGACGTTCTTGCTGTGCGCGTAGACGAGCGCGAGCGTGGCCACGAGCGCGATCGCCATGCCGGCCATGCCGTAGACGTTGCCGCGGCGCGCGGTCTGCGGTCCGGACAACCCCCTCAGCGCGAGGATGAAACTGACGGCCGCGACGAGGTACCAGAGTGCGAGTTGATTGGCGCTCACGGGTGGCCCCCCACGCTTGCGGCGCTCATGTGTCCTGCGTCCCGCATCATGGCTTCTCCTTGGAGACGGGCTTCGGCTCCTTCTTCCTGAACATCTCCAGCATGCGGCGGGTCACGAGAAAGCCACCAAAGGTGTTGATCGACACCAGGGCCACCGCGAGCACCCCGAGCCAGCCGCCCCAATCGAGGTCAGCCGCGCCCGCGGCCAGCATCGCGCCGACCATGATGATGCTGGAGATCGCGTTGGTCACGCTCATCAGCGGCGTGTGCAGCGCAGGGGTCACGTTCCACACCACCTGGAAGCCGACGAAAATCGCCAACACGAAGACGATGAGGTTGAAGACGATCGGATCAACGCCTGCGGTCATGGTTCACTCCCTTTGATTACACCCTCCCCCGAGCCGAGCGCTGTCGCGGGGGCGGCAAGGCGATGATCTCTCACCCCTGGCTCCCGGGGAACGGAGGACGTGTCACTTCCTGGCGACCACCTGCCCGCTCTCGCACACCAGCGTCGCCTTGATGATCTCGTCGTCCTTCGGAACCGCGAATTCGCCCGTCTTGGCGTTGAGCGAAAGAGCGAGGAAGTTGAGGACGTTTCGCGCATAGAGCGCCGAGGCATCGGCCGGCACGCGCGCAGGCAGGTTGCCGAAGCCGACGATCTTCACGCCGTTCCTGGCGACGATCTTGTCGAGCTCCGAGCCTTCGACGTTGCCTCCCTGCTCGACCGCGAGATCGACGATCACGGCGCCGGGCTTCATCGTCGCCACGGTCTCGGCCTTGATGAGCTTTGGTGCCGGCCGGCCGGGGATGAGCGCGGTCGTGATCAGGATGTCGACGCTCTTGCAGCGCTCGTGGATGATGCCGGCCTGACGCGCCATCCATTCCGGCGGCATCGGCCGCGCGTAGCCGCCGACCCCTTCCGCGATCTTGCGCTCCTCGTCGTTTTCGTACGGCACGTCGACCCACTTTGCGCCCAGCGATTCGACCTGATCCTTGACCGAGGGGCGGACGTCGGAGGCCTCGATCACTGCGCCGAGCCGCTTCGCCGTCGCGATCGCCTGCAGTCCGGCGACACCGACGCCGAGAATCAGCACGCGCGCGGCCTTCACCGTTCCAGCCGCCGTCATGAGCATCGGCATGAACCGGCCATAGGTGCTGGCAGCGATGATCACCGCCTTGTAGCCGGCGATGTTCGCCTGCGAGGAGAGCACATCCATCGATTGCGCTCGGGTGATGCGCGGCAGCCACTCGAGGGCGTAACCGGAGACGCCGGCGCCCGCATACGATTGCACTGCCGCCGCGTCGAACGGATTCAGAAGCCCGATCAGCATCGCGCCGCGCTTGAGCCGGGGCAACTCCTCGGCGGTCGGTCCGCGCACCTTGAGTACGATGTCGGCGCCGAACGCTTCCTCGGCGCTGCCGATTCTCGCACCCGCCGCCTGGAACTCGGTGTCGGGGATGCTCGAATGCACGCCGGCACCGGCTTCGACGACGATCGTGTGCCTGCCGCTGGCGGCGAGCTTCTTGACCGTCTCCGGCGTGGCGGCGACGCGCGTCTCGCCCGCACGGGACTCGCGTGGAATGCCGATGTTCATGTGAGAGGTCCCCTGACGACGATTACTTCTTCTTGCCGCTATCTTGCCACAGTCGCACGGGCGCCGTAGCCCGGGTTGAGTGAAACGAAACCCGGGGCGCGGATGAGAATGCGTCGCTCCCGGGGTTCGCGATGCTCACCCCGGCTACGCGATCGCCTCGGCCACTGACTTGCCAAGATCCACCGTCGTCGCCTTCCCGCCGAGATCGGGCGTGCGGGGACCCTCGACAAGCGCGCGCTCGATGCCCCGCAGCACCGCGGCCGCCGCATCGGCGTGACCCAGGTGCTCGAGCATCATCGAGCCGCACCAGATCTGGCCGATCGGGTTGGCAATGCCCTTGCCCGCGATGTCGGGCGCGGAGCCGTGCACGGGCTCGAACAGCGACGGATATTCGCGCGTGGGATTGATGTTGGCCGAAGGGGCGATGCCGATCGTGCCGCAGACCGCCGGTCCCAGATCGGAGAGAATATCGCCGAACAGATTCGAGCCGACGACGACGTCGAAGCGCTCGGGTCGCTGCACGAAATGCGCGCTAAGGATGTCGATATGGTATTGGTCGGTGCGAATGTCCGGATACTGCGCGGCCATCGCCCGGAAGCGCTCGTCCCAATAGGGCATCGTGATCGAGATGCCGTTCGATTTGGTCGCCGACGTCACGTGCTTGGCGGCTCGCTTGCGCGCCAACTCGAAGGCGAAGCGAAGGATCCGATCGACGCCCTTGCGCGTGAACACCGACTCCTGGAACACGATCTCGCGCTCGGTGCCCTCGAACATGCGACCGCCGACCGAAGAGTACTCACCTTCGGTGTTCTCGCGGACGACGACGAAGTCGATGTCGCCCGGCTTGCGATTGGCGAGCGGGCTCGGGACTCCCGGCATCAACCGGCACGGGCGCAGGTTCACGTACTGATCGAAGCCGCGACGCCACTGGATCAGCGAGCCCCATAGCGAAACGTGGTCGGGGACGGTCGCCGGCCAGCCCACCGCACCGAAGAACATCGCGTCGTGATGTCGGATCCGCTCGAACCAGTCCTCGGACATCATCCGGCCGTGCCTGGCATAGTAATCGCAGCTCCACGGCAACTCATCCCAATCGAATGCGATTCCGAAGCGGCGGCCCGCGGTCTCGAGTGCCCGCAGGCCCTCGGGGACAACCTCCTTGCCGATCCCGTCACCCGGGATGACGGCGATGCGATAGCGCTTGTCCATGGAATATCCCGAAAGCGTTCCGACCCGCGTTGTGTCCAATGCGCCATGTTAATGTAAGACGCCCGGTGCAGACAGCCCCTGATGCAAGCCGCCAAGTGCATGAACGATTCGCCGATGCCGCACATCCAATGGGAATGGAAACGTTTCGCCGAGCTCGCGCCGGCCGAGCTCTATGCGATGCTCGCCGCCCGCGCCGAGGTCTTCGTGGTCGAGCAATCGTGCGTGTTCCAGGATGCCGACGGGCTCGATCCTTTCGCCTGGCACCTGCTCGGCTGGAGCGGACCGGAAGAGGACCGAGCGCTCGCCGCGTATCTGCGCCTGATCGAACCCGGTCGCAAGTACGCCGAGCCGTCGATCGGCCGCGTGCTCACCACCGCGGCGTTTCGCCGCACGGGGCTGGGCCGCGCGGGGATGAGCGAAGGACTCGCGCGCTCCGCAATGCTGTATCCGGGCTCTCCGGTGCGCATCGGCGCGCAGCGCCGCCTCGAGCGTTTCTACATGGAGCTGGGCTTCCGCACTGTGTCCGAACCTTACGATGAGGATGGCATCTCGCACGTGGAGATGTTGCGTCTGGACGACGGTCTGCGACGATGATCGCGCGCTTCCCGCGGCGCAATGCCCGCGGAATGCGGTTTGTACGCAGTTGCGCTAATATCCCGCCCTCGCCCCGCCAACCACGATGAAGCACACATTCCTCGACTTCGAGCAGCCGATCGGCGAGCTGCAAGGCAAGATCGACGAGCTGCGCTACGTCCATGAGGACTCGGCCGTCGACATCTCCGACGAGATCAACCGGCTGCAGAAGAAAAGCCAGCAGATCACCAAGGAGATCTACAGCAAGCTCACCGCCTGGCAGGTGGCACAGGTGGCGCGCCACCCGCAGCGCCCGTATACGCTCGACTTCATCGCCGGCATGTTCACCGACTTCCACGAGCTGCACGGCGACCGCAATTATGCCGACGATGCGGCAATCGTCGGCGGTCTGGCGCGCTTCAACGGCGCTCCGTGCATGATCATCGGCCATCAGAAGGGGCGCGACACCAAGGAAAAGATCTTCCGCAATTTCGGCATGCCGCGCCCGGAGGGCTACCGCAAGGCGTTGCGCCTGATGAGGCTCGCGGCCAAGTTCGGGCTGCCACTGTTCACTTTCGTCGACACGCCGGGTGCCTTTCCTGGCATCGGTGCGGAGGAACGCGGACAATCCGAGGCGATCGGGCGCAACCTGTACGAGATGGCGGGATTGCGCACGCCCATCATCGTCACCGTCATCGGCGAGGGCGGCTCAGGCGGCGCGCTGGCGATCGCGATCGGCGACGTGACGCTGATGCTTCAGTATGCGACCTACTCGGTGATCTCGCCCGAAGGCTGCGCGTCGATCCTGTGGAAGTCGGCCAAGCACGCCGAGGAAGCCGCCGAGACGCTCGGCATCACGGCGCAGCGCCTGAAGACGCTCGGCCTCATCGACAAGGTCGTCACCGAGCCGCTCGGCGGCGCGCATCGCGACCACGCAGCCATGATGGCGACGCTCAAGAAAGCCCTGACGGAGGTGCTGCGCCACGCGCGGGAGCAGCCGCTCGACGCGCTGCTCGAGGCGCGCGAGGACAAGCTGCTTGGCTATGGCAAGTTCAAGGAGCTCACGGCGAGCTAGCCGGGCGAGGTGAGTCGCGGCTTCCGGCGACACGACGCATGTCGGAGACGAAAAGCGTCCAAGGAGCCAGCGCGCACGACGCCGTTGCTGCCCTGAGCACGGTGCTCGCCGCGGCGCTCGCCGAGCACGTCCATCCGGGCGCGAGCCTCGCCGTCGCGCTCTCCGGCGGAATCGATTCGATGGTGTTGCTCGATGCCGCGGCCGCGCTTGCCGAGCGGCATCCGATCATCCTGTCCGCGATCCACGTCCACCATGGCTTGTCGCCCAACGCGGATCGCTGGGCCGATTTCTGCAGCGCCCAATGCGCGACGCGCGAGGTCGCGCTGACCACCCATCGGCTGCGCCTGTCGCCCGCGCGCGGCTCGAGCCTGGAGGCGCAAGCGCGCAACGCGCGCTACGAACGCCTGCTCTCCGCGGATGTCGACGTCGTCGCGCTCGCCCATCACGCCGACGATCAGGCCGAGACCGTTCTGCTGCAGCTCCTGCGCGGCGCGGGCCCGCAGGGTGTCTCTGCAATGCCCGCATTCCGGCCCGGACATCCCGCCTTGCTGCGTCCGCTGCTCGAACTTCCGCGCGCGACGCTCGCCGCCTACGCGAGCGCCCGGGGGCTTACGTGGGTCGAAGACGAGAGCAACGCCGATCGCCGTCACGCACGCAACTTCATCCGCCGCGATATCGCGCCGCTTCTCGCTGCGCGTTTCCCCGGATACCCGGCCACGCTCGTCCGTGCGGCGCGCCACCAGGCGGAAGCCGCGGTGCTCACGGACGAACTGGCGTTGCTCGACGCGGCTGGAGCCATCGATGCGACCGGCCTCGCGCGTGCACGGCTGGCCGCGATGCCGCCCGCGCGGGCGCGAAACCTACTACGCTGGTTCCTGCACCAGGCAGGATTGCGGCCGCCATCCGAGGCACGACTCTCCGAAATGATGCGCCAGCTCGTAAGCGCTGGCGAGGACACGCGCATTCGTATCGCGCAGGACGGCGCGGAGATCGGCTGCCACCGTGGGCGGGTGGCTGTCCATGCGCCGGGTGCGCCCGACTTCGAGCGTATCTGGCGCGGCGAGCCAGAGGTATCGCTGCCTGCAGGGGTGCTCGCTTTCGAGCACGCACGCGGCGTAGGCATCGCCGCAGCAATGCTCGAGCGCACGCAGGTGACATTGCGCCCGCGCCGTGGCGGAGAGCGGATCCGCCTTGCAGCCAACCGGCCGACGCACGCGGTCAAGAAGCTCCTGCAGGAGGCGCATATGCCGCCATGGGAGCGGGAGAACCTGCCGTTGATCTGGTCGGACGACGAGCTCGCCGCCGTTCCCGGGATCGGTGTCGCGCTCGCCTTCCAGGCCGCGCCGGACGAGCCGGGCTGGCGCGTCGAATGGCGGCCGGGCGCCAGGCGCCCGGGTTGACGATGATCAAGTCCGCGCGGGCCTGCAGGGCGTAATGTCCAGCGTACCCGCGGCGCCAAGCGGGCGCGAAGTCATTGACAGGGGCGGCGTTCCCGGCGCTAAATTCGCGGCAAACAAGAACGTGCGCTCTCCCACTCTTTCTTCGGAGGAATCATGAAGTTTCGTCTGTCCGTCGCGCTTGCCGCGTCGGCCCTGCTTGCGTTCGCGATGAACGCGATCGCGCAGCAGCCCATCGTCATCAAGTTCAGTCACGTCGTCGCCCTCGACACCCCGAAGGGCAAGGCTGCCGAGCAGTTCAAGAAGCTCGCCGAAGAGCGCACCAAGGGCCGCGTCAAAGTCGAGGTCTATCCGAACAGCACGCTGTTCAAGGATGGTGAGGAGATGGAGGCCCTGCAGTTGGGCTCGGTACAGATGCTCGCCCCATCGGTCGCCAAGTTCGGCCCGCTCGGCGTGCGCGAGTTCGAGGTGTTCGACCTGCCTTACATCTTCGACAGCTTCGCCGAGCTGCACAAGGTAACCGATGGCCCGGTGGGCGTGAACCTGTTCAAGAAGCTCGAGAGCAAGGGGATCACCGGGCTCGCATTCTGGGACAACGGGTTCAAGGAGATGAGTGCCAACAAGCCGCTGCGCACGCCCGACGATTACAAAGGCCTCAAGATGCGCATCCAGTCCTCGAAGGTCCTCGGCGACCAGATGAAGGCACTGGGCGCGATCCCGCAGGTAATGGCATTCTCCGAGGTCTACCAGGCGCTGCAGACCGGGGTCGTCAACGGCACCGAGAACCCGCCGTCGAACTTCTACACCCAGAAGATGAACGAGGTGCAGAAGTATCTTTCGATGACCGATCACGGCGTGATCGAATACGCGGTCATCGTCAACAAGAAGTTCTGGGACGGGCTTCCCGCGGACGTCCGCACGACGCTCGAAGGGGCGATGAAGGACGCGACGAAGTACGCGAATGAGATCGCGAAAAAGGAGAACGACGACGCTCTCGAGGCGGTGCGCAAAACCGGCAAGACGGAGATCATCACGCTCACGCCGGAGCAGAAGGCGGCGATGAAGAAGGCGCTCGTTCCGGTGCACAAGGAAAACGAGTCGCGCGTGGGCAAGGACACGATCGCCGAGGTGTATAAGGACACCGGCTTCAAACCCTAGCGGCGTATCTGCCGCGCTGCAACGCCACTGCCGAATCCCGAACGGGCGGCCGTGGCGTTTTCACGATGACGCGCCGACGACGCAGGTCTGACGGCCCGCGCCAAGGAGGACGTCAATGATGAAGCTCTTGGATCACCTGGAAGAGTGGCTGATTGCCACCCTGATGGCGTCGGCGACCCTGCTGATCTTCGTCGCGGTCATCCACCGCTACGCGGCGGGCACGCCGAGCCCCCTGCAGGACACGCTCCTCAAGATCGACTTGTCCTGGTCGCAGGAGCTGTGCATCTACATGTTCGTGTGGATGGCCAAGTTCGGCGCCGCGTACGGCGTGCGCACCGGGATCCACGTCGGCGTCGACGTGCTGATCAATCACCTGTCGCCCCGCTGGCGGTATGCCTATGTCCTGTTCGGCCTTTTCGCCGGCGCGCTCTTCACTGCGACCATTGGGACGTTCGGCGCGATCTTCACCTGGGGCATGGCGCACACGGACCAGACGTCACCGGACCTCGAACTGCCGAAATGGATTGTTTACCTGTGCATTCCGCTCGGGTCGTACCTGATGTGCTTCCGATTTCTGCAGGTCGCCGCGTCGTTCATGCGCACGGGTGAACTGCCTAAGCACGACGTCATGCACGTCGAAGGCGTGGATGAGTCGGCGAGCGCTGCGCTGCACCCCGTGGAGGGCACAGCCGGAGTGCGTTCATGA
>Ga0326726_10007029_pt1 | contig 10094 bp, 16 predicted proteins | sample MHFenrmetagenome_2_FD_207603 | JGI IMG/M metagenome (GOLD analysis project Ga0326726, IMG submission 207603) | Lab enriched peat soil microbial communities from Michigan Hollow, Ithaca, NY, United States - MHF15MN | ecosystem: Environmental > Terrestrial > Soil > Wetlands > Peat | place: USA... | reverse complement strand
GGGAGAAGACAGATAAGGTCGCTGTATTGAAGAAGGATGCTGAATTAAAATAAATCCTTCGGAATATATATTCTAGTATATACATAGTAAAAAACATAAAAAATAAAAATCCGAACCACCAATATACTTTGGGAGATAAAAAAGACACAAGTTCAGACTATTTGGTGGATTAAAAAGTGATTAATATGGACAAGGCGGACCCTAATTTTCCAAAACTAACGGAACATGACAAAGAAGTCCTTAGAAAGATTATTGAGCATGCTAAGATGCCTGATAGCGCAATTGCTACTGATATCGGTATTTCTCCGCAAGCCGTCTTTAAGATAAGAAATAAACTTGAACAATTAGGAATTATTAAGGGCTATATACCAATAATCGATTACAGAAAGATAGGTATTGAGGTTATGATGCTGCTTATCATACGTATCAAGCCAGAAACGTGGCGCAAATATCCTGATTATGAAGTTTCTGAACGCATTTCGAAAATTCCCTACCTGGTTGCAGCATATAGGGTCGCTGACGCCCGGGCATCACATATTTTGCTAATAGGATTTAGCGATACTACACAAAAGGAGCGCTACCTCTCCCAGATGCAGACTAAATATTCAAATGAGATTGAGATAAGAGATGTATATACATTCTCAGTGGATAAGATTATAACCCAGAATCCGATGAGATTACTGAATGAGATAATAGATAAGAGAGATTTCACCAAATACGAGCTATTTCCTATTGATAAAAAGAATAACAAGAAAACTAACTCTCAAGATATAGATTCTTATTAAACTGACTTTTAACTAATAAATTCTCATTGATTATCTCAACCAAACATTCTAATACTTAACTTACCAATATATATTGTTAGGGGAAATTTGTAAACTTAAAGTTAGTACTTTGGCATATAAGAGGTGTTTTTCAAAATGATACATACAAAAGAGAACGAGAGGATAATAGAAGAAATAGCGCTCCTTGTTGATCCTGAGCTTATCATCATATGCAAGCACTGCGGAAAGCCTATAGACCAGGCCAGCCTGATAGGACTTTCATTGATATGCCCATTATGCGGAAAGCCTCAGAATGGCCATCCAAAAAACGCTGTGCAGGACCTATATGCCGACATGATAGTCATATGCAAGCACTGTGGCGAGCAGATAGACCAGGCAAGACTAAGAGGGATTTCATTGATATGCCCATCATGTGGAATGCCGCAGAACGGACAGCCACATCCAAAAAACTAAGTAAGTTATGATATTTTTCCAATTATTAATACACCACCGTCTATTCAAGGGAAGGTAGAAATAAAAACTTCAACCAAAATACAAAATTAAATTGTCATTCTCAACCAAGGTATATTAAAGATACTCCGCTCAAGATAATATATTGAGATCGATAAAGTTATCCGACACTATCTAATCCGTGGGGGCGGGTTAAACAGTGTAAGTGTGAAGTGACTTTTACTGATGAAATCCAAAAATATACGGGTGAGAGATTATAATCATTTGGATACTGCAGTTGTATATTATTTTGAGGGTTAGAGACACAAGCTAATATTGCTTGATAATATTACTCTGTATATATATATTGAAAGGTGGTGGGAAAAAATGTTAAAATTAATTTTTGAAGATAGCACAGGCAAGATATTGATGCCTGAAGAAGTTGACGAATTATCAAATTGGGAGATAGATGATCATAGACTACATGTATTTGAAGAACAGCAATTTTAAAGATTATTTTACAATATCAGTAAATCAGTAAAGGAACTTTAATATGGAAAGAGCCGACATATCTGAAATTGAAAGAAGAATAAAATATTGGCGACACATGTTAACAAAGACTGAAGAAAATATGTTAAGGATGCAATCAGAACGAGTTGAAATGAAGAACAGATTGATGCATTTGCAACTTTTACAAAGACAAGCAAGATTAGAAGTAGAATTGAATATATAAGGATTATCAAGCAATAATGAAAATGATACAACCAAAAAAAGAATCGGATTTGAACATAATCACATGCAAGCATTGCCATAAAAAAGTAGAAAGTCCGGGATTGATCGGAATGACACTAGTATGCACTTTTTGTAAAAGACCTGTCAATGGTCAATATCATTATCCTTAATTGCATATAAAACATTCATATTATGTTTAAATTATACTTAGACGCATTTAAAAAATATATAAAAAACCAGGAGGTGGCTCGTACTGCGAACGCATACCAGTCCTAAAAGCAGAAAGATACACTGTTAGAATAATAGATGAAAGGAAGAGAATTGCACATTTAACTTAGATGCAAGATAAATCAATAAATAATACTGAGGAAATAAAATGAAAAAAAACCAATTTAATAAAAGAATTTTGATTTTGTGGATAGTAGCATTAATGACGGTGTTCACATTAATTATTGCTACATCAGCAAACGCATTAGCGGATACGACACGGCCGACGATACTATACATATCACCCGTGAACGATGTATCTCCAGCAAACAATGAACTGGATGTAGGCACACATGCGCTGATCACATTAATGTTCAGCGAAGATATGAATCCTTCAACAATCAATACAGACACATTTACAGTAATGCAAAGGACCACGCCAGAATTTGGAGGATACACATCACAAGTAATCGATGGAACAGTAAAGTATAATAACCATGCAGCAACATTCACACCAAATGAGAAATTTACTCCAGACCAACAGTACGGCAACGTATTCACAGTAATGATAACAACAGGAGCAAAGGATCTAGCAGGCAACTCACTCATACAAGATTATGTATGGAGCTTCACAACAGGAGACAACCCATTCAACACAGGAACAACAACATCACAGACAAACCAGAGCATTACGGCAATCAACAGATTAATTATGACACAATACTCAGCACAACCTATGATACTTTATGTGTCACCGGCAAATATTGAGGAAAATTTGTCAAGAAACGAACTTATCACAGTAGTGTTCAGTAAGGACATGAATCCTTCAACCATAAATACAGACACATTTACAGTAATGCAAAGGACCACGCCAGAATTTGGAGGATACAGGTCACAAGTAATCGATGGAACAGTAAAGTATAATAACCGTGCAGCAACATTCACACCAAGTGAGAAATTTACTCCAGACCAACAGTACGGCAACGTATTCACAGTAATGATAACAACAGGAGCAAAGGATCTAGCAGGCAACTCACTCATACAAGATTATGTATGGAGCTTCACAACAGGAGACAACCCATTCAACACAGGAACAACAACATCACAGCAAAACCAGAATCTTACTGCAATCAGCGGATCCGCAGTAACATCACCATCAACAGCTGCTCCGGTAACAGGTACTCAGGCAGCAACGGCAAGTAAGTTCCCATGGATGTGGGCTATTGGCGGACTATTTTTGCTTATATTGATTGCAATAATAGCTTCTCTTATAATGACACCTACAAGCCAAAAAAACAAAAAAATTATTCGAACCAGACGCACTAGCCCTTTCGGCGATGTACATCCTGTGATAGATATTGAAGGAATCGGTCCAAAATATAGCAAAGGACTACAAGCAATAGGAATAAATAACACCAAACAGTTGTGGGAAGCAGATGCTGCCAAAGTAGCACGTGTAACTGGTGCTCCAGTGAGTTCAGTAAAGAGCTGGCAAAATATGGCAGAACTTGCTAGCGTCAAGGACATCGGACCGCAATATGCTGAACTTCTAGAGAGATCCGGTGTACACACTATAGATCAACTCAAGAGCTACAATCCTGATAAGCTCCTTAATCTTGTGCGCGAGAAGCAGGATTCGCTTAAAGTGAATATCCAGGGAAATTCTCCAGGCCATGCCACTGTCGAGAATTGGATAGATGAGGCACGTGATCATAAATCCGGCACATACGAAGAACGTGAGAAACAAACCGCATAAATCAGATGACTGTTTCCCGCAGTCATCGAAAATGATCTAATGATAATGGAGGTAAAAATGAACAAAAAGGGTCAAATGAACTGGTTGTTCTGGGCAATAATGTTTTTGATACTGGCAGTTGTATCCGGGATATTCGGATTTGGACTTATTTCAGGAACATCATATACTATTGCCAGATGGTTAGCAATAATATTTGTGGTATTATTTGCCATTTCAGTGATAGCTCGTGTAATCAAAAGAGCTTAAACAGTTATTAGATTTTGCATCAAATAGATATCATATTGTCAAAGTGATATAAGAATAAATGGGGATATCAATGAACAAATATTGGTATGATTATATACTCGAAGATAATAGGCAATAAGAGTACAGTATATGATTCAGACAATCTGAATGAGCTTGCTTCCTGGAAGATAAACGAGACAGGATTTCAAATGACTTGAAGATTGAATATCTGAATGAATCAGAATGTGGGAAATGCGCGTTCGAGACGACGGATAATTATAAGTAATATCGGAGGAAACCAAAATGGCAAAATCAAGTAGAGGCGGAAGAATGACCGCTGCAAAGAAAAGGGCTGCAAAAAGTAAAGGTGGCAAGGGTATGATAAAGAACAGACCTGCTGGAAAAAACATAATGAAGACTTAATGTATCAACAAGTAAGATTTATCGCTTAACAGTTGAGAATACATTTATTCCATTATGAAAAAATAGTGATAATTAAACTGTAAAGGAACGGGGGTATTTATTATGGTACTTTCAGGAGTGATAGTAGAATTTTTAATAAGTCTAATCATATCAGCAATCGTTATCTATCTGGCTGCAAAGTTACTTAAAGAGAAGGAAGGATTCGGAACAGCAATATTGGCTGCACTCGCCGGCGCAGTAATATTCGCACTCGCATCTTATTTCATAGGGATAGGTTGGGTTGCTGCATTGATTGGCGGAGTTGCCTGGCTTATTGCTCTTGGTGGCCTATACCATATCGGGTGGTTGAAATCTTTGGCTATAGCTGTTGTCATATGGATTTTTACAACCATTGTCAGCTTAGTGCTACCAACCATTACTGGACCGCTTTAAGTATAGGAGGAGGAAATCATGAAAAATATTGCTAATAGAAAAGGTGGAATGCTTTCACTCATCGGGGGGATAGTGGTAGTGATAATTGTTATTATGTTGCTGACAAGAATTTTTTAACAATTAATTTATTATTATCGGTCCGATCCAGAAATATAAAGTATTTCTGAGAGCGATATAGACGGTAAAGAATATGTTGGTTTGGCAGTATCAGGAGAAACAAAAGATTAACAAATTCTGAATGAGGTAAACAATGATTGAACACGAAAAAGGACAAGGATTCATGGACAAAATAAAAAACGGATTAAGTCATGTTTCTTATGCCATTGTAGAAAGTATAGCTCCACATATAGCAAAAGGTGCTGAAAATATTATGAAAAATGTTGATGATAGAATAATACGAATAGAAAATAGGATTTTTAGAAAGATATCTTCTCTTCTTATAATCTGGTTTGGAGGAGTATTCCTGATTTTTGCGCTTTTTTTCTTCCTGATAGAATACTTAGGCTGGAGTAAAGCTGTAGCTTTCCTTTCTATAGGGATAGCTGTTTTTGCCATAGGTTTACTGCTAAAAATCAACGAATCTAAGAAGTGAAAAATATGGCAATTCAAAATCCCCATCAGGACAACCAATATCAAAAAATAGTTCCATTTATTATATTTATACTGGCATTACTTCTGTTATTTGCTCTCATCCGACCGATAATAGCTACTCTTTTGGGCAGCATCCTTCTGGCATACATTTCTTTTCCCCTATATAAGAAAATAAGTAAAAAGATATCGAATAAATCTTTTTCAATTATCTTATCTTTATTCATTATTTTTATTATTATATTGATTCCTTTCTCTTTTTTAGCATTCGAGATTACACAGCAGGGATATCAGTTCTATAATTCATTATCAAGTAATATTGCGAAAGGAGCATTGTTTGGTTTCGGATGCACCAGTGTAGACTCAAAAATATGTTCGCTCCTTAACCAGGCCGAAAGATTCAGTTCAGAACGGCTGTCAACATTTGGTTTTGACAAACAGCTGCAGAAGCTTCTGCCGGTTTTAGAGGTAAAAATAACACACTTTATCATGAGCATACCGCTTATAATCGCACAAATCTTCCTTGCATTTGTTATATCCTATTTTATCCTGAAAGATTGGGAGAACATATTAAAAAAAATAGTTTACTTGCTTCCATTAAGGACAAAGACGACAAACAGGCTCGTCAAGGAATTCGGAGACATAACTTATACAGTAATTTATGCGCAATTATTTGTTGCACTTGTCCAAGGGATTGTTGGAACTATAGGCTTTTACATATTTGGTGTTCCTCTTCCGATACTATTAGGAGTGATGATGGCCTTCTGCGCTCTGATTCCTACTATTGGAACAGCAATCATATGGATTCCTGCTTCGCTATTCCTGATCTTAAGCGGTTATTTTTCCAATAATCATTGGATCTTAATCAAAGGAATAGGGCTGTTTTTATACGGCCTTTTGATAGTCGGTACAATCGACAATATCTTACTCGCAAAAATAGTGCATGCAAAAACCAAGGTAAGCCAAATACTTGTAATCATCGGAGTTATAGGTGGCGCACTTATGTTTGGGGTTATTGGAATATTCATCGGTCCAATACTATTACCTTTGCTCATTACATATTTTGAAACCTTTAAAGAAAGATTTAATTAATAATGAATCGGAAGAGATGTTTTTCATTTTAAAAAAAGTGAATATGGGGTGAAATCAATAATATACGTGAACAAGTACGGAGTGCTAAAAATAGTGGACGAGCCATCTGATTCGTTCAACAAGATACCGGAGAAGACAATAAGAATTATTGATGATAGGATGTCAAATGAAATATAAGCATGCTAAAGATATGATATAGACTAAATAAATATCAACAATGGAATTAGGAGAAGCCTGACTCAATTAACACTGAGAAAAGGCACATAATGCCGCAAGGCTCAAATAAACACTTCGGATAAGAACCAATTTTACTTTCACTTCCTATTGAATAATTGCTCTGCGGGACATCCGAGCTCTCTCTGCTTGCAATATTTGCATGCCAATTGGCCTCTGACGAATCCGTTGCCGACGGAAGTCAACAATAATAGTATTATCACAAGAATGAGCATTGTCCAATTGAAATGTTTTATCAGAAGTATTATGCCTACGATGAAAGGTATCAGTGAGACCATAAGGTCTGGCAGCATGTCTTTCCATGTCATATGCATCTTGCAGAATCTTTCTACATTGCCCTTCCCGAAGAATATTTTGCTTATCCTTCCTCTACCGAACGCACAAGTTTTTCCGTAATAATAACAGTTGACGCAGTGCCCTTGTATCAATAGGAATTCCAAGATCCCGATAAAGAGAAGGTATAATATCAATGAAACGAGATTTATCTGATAGATTATGAATGCTCCGATTAGATAAATCGCTATTGAGACAAGACTCGAAAGAAGTACAATCCACCAAGGATAGTTTTCATAATGATGAAATTGTTTCATACTATAGATACGATATCATCAGAAGAATATAAATTTTTCTAGAACTGGATTCCTACTGATTGCATTATGAATGGAGTCCAACCGCGGGCCTTGACTTGCATATCCTTGAATGAATCTAAGCGTTTATAGTTATAGAAATCCACACCTATCCTAGTATTGCCACTCAATCTGGCAGTTATTTTTTCGTGTGAATCAGAATCGTCAAGGCTTCCATATCCTATATATACACTATTCTCGATGATTTCTTCGATGGGAAACCACTCATTCCTTTCGTATTTGTCAAATCTATCCCATCCTGTCTCTATACTGAAATTATATCTCCTCCTACCATATCCTATAATAATGCCCTCCTTCTCTAAGGAACCTTTTTCTATTGAATAAACAGGTATAGTGATTTCTGCAGACAATTTCGGAATTATCAAAATTGGGATTTTCAGAGGCGTTATTGATGTCGAATACTGCGTCAATGCAGCACCGTATCCTCTCTCGCTGGTCCCTGGATGATTAGTATAATTTCTTTCATAATAGTCAGAATACCTGTTACTTATCAATGGAGAACTAACGCTCACAGCAGCATTAAGATATATTCTGTCAATCTTGAATTCCAGCCCGCCGACCAGTACAGGATTTATCAATCCCCACAAAGTTACCCCCTTGATATCTTTAGGCTCTATCGGACCATTATTTTTTTCTTTGGCATAGGTATCGTCAGGGTGAATCGGAACATGCCTTATCTCTTCCGGTACGTTTAGAAGTTTTTGTACAGGCCTGCCATCATAACCCCAATCATTGTACAAAGCTATAACAGGTTTTACACCGAATCTTTCGTTACCAAGATATAATAAGTCTTCAGTAACCTTCCTAGGAATAGAGGGAACCACAGGTATATTCTGTGCATTCATCGCTGTAGCGAGAAATGCAGTGCTGGCTGCCAATCCGAGTTTCTTCAAGAGCCCCCGTCTCATACTGAGAGGAATATTTTCCTATTTTTAAAACTTTCCAATAGTGAATATATTTTATATATAAAGAAAGGTGACAAATTAAAGTAAGAATTATTTCTTATAAATTTTTATAATTCTTTCAGTGTTGCTCATCCAGCAACTTTGTTATATTCTCATACCATTCTCTACTAAAGCCAAGACTCTCGCAAGATTCTTCAGTCTGGCAACTGATAGAACTACAAAATTCGCAAGAAGGACAGACCACACATCTTTCTGGACAATTATCATAAGGATACTCTTCGCAATCTATCTTATATGTCCAATTGAACAATTCTATCTGAAAAATATTCTGATTATCATTCCTTTGAAGGTCGACTATGAAACAGCCAGGGCATCTTAAGGTTTGCACTTTTACAATTGTGACAGGATAGCTTAAGGGCGCAACCGCTAATTTTGCAGCCTGTCTCTGGCTTTCATCCAATTCTCCTACTCTTGAACAAGCTCCGATAGTATCATCCCAAGAATATCCTCCAGAAGTCAAGCAATCATATCCCTCTCTTATCCCTATTGTTTTCTGATCCTGCCTGTTCATAACGCTCAGGCTCATTAAAGATAAAGCAATAACTATGATTGACACCGACATCCCTAAGATTGTTCTCGTTCTTCCATTCATTGTCCATTCACTTAAAGTTTTCTCTTCACCAATTTCCAGACAAAAGCCACTATCAAGACAAGCACTGCCCAGGGAACTACTGTAAAGACAAACACTAAAAGGGCATTGAAACTATCGACAAAATTCTTAATCAATGATGAGAACTTCACTAGGATAACATCAGCATATCCTGACCTCTTTTCCGTCAATGAGAGATGGATTGTAGTATAGTCGATACGTTCGTCAATATTCTTTATTGAATCTTCAAGATATTTTATCGTCCTTTCCTGGTCAAATATCCTATCATTGATGTTAAGCTTGTCCCCGACATCTTTTGCTTCAGCATACATATCCTTATAGCGTTGAAGCCTTGCCTTCTCAATCTCGAGGTTTATCTCTGCATTCGTATATTGCCCCGTAACATCATTTGCATGCTCACTAAAAGACTGAACCTCACCTATGCTTTTTAGCTGAGAAATCAATGCATCATATTTTTTTGTATCAACGCGTATATCATACGAGCCTTGATAATACTCCTTCCTATCAGTTCCATATTTATTGACATTTTCATTAAGAATGTAAGAGTCTGTAGAGGAAATCATATCTTTAAGGCTTTTCTGTGCAGAATCAAATTGCCCTCTTTCAACCTCTGTTGAGAGACTTGCAGATTTAGTTATCTTCCTTTCCGTAACGTCAGGAGCAAAGCTTGTTCCTGGTGAAACGATAGAGCCTCTTGCACTATTATATCCGCTAGAATCGTAACTTTCATCAATCATTCCTTGCGAAACAATGCTCTTTGCTGAGTAGGATAAGTTTCCTATTCCTCCAATGTTCATAAATAAGAACAGGGCAAGAACTACGACTATAATCAACCAATTATTCTTAACAGTTTTCCATTGATCCTTTAGTGCCATGATATCACCAATTACCGTAAATATAAGCGGCTATATAAAGTTATTTTATACTTTTAACGGGATTGAAGATATATAGAATTGCAGAATAGGAAGT
>Ga0326726_10007028_pt1 | contig 10095 bp, 7 predicted proteins | sample MHFenrmetagenome_2_FD_207603 | JGI IMG/M metagenome (GOLD analysis project Ga0326726, IMG submission 207603) | Lab enriched peat soil microbial communities from Michigan Hollow, Ithaca, NY, United States - MHF15MN | ecosystem: Environmental > Terrestrial > Soil > Wetlands > Peat | place: USA... | reverse complement strand
GAAGGGTTGGAACTCGGGGTCGGGGAGAGGTTCGCGATCGCTGCCATCGCTTCTGCTGGCGGTTATTCTGAGAGTGAAGTGGAGAAAAACTACAAGAAGAGCGGCGACCTCGGAGACACGGCCGAGGAGCTGATAGGCAAGAAGAAGCAGACCGCGCTTTTCACGAGCGAGATGGGACTTGTCCGCGTGTATGAGACCATGCGGAGGATAGGGGAATCCTCGGGTTCAGGCAGCCAGGAGCAGAAGATAAAGCGCCTCGCGGAGATGCTGAACAATTCCTCACCGCTAGAGGCGCGGTATATAGTGAGGTTCGTTTTGGGACGATTACGGCTCGGTGTCGGAGATCCGACCATAATAGACGCGCTCTCTGTATCGAAAAAAGGCGACAAATCCCTCCGCGAGCCATTGGAACGAGCATACAATGTCTGCTCTGACCTGGGGTATATCGCGAAAACATTCTACACAAAACCTTCATCGATAGAAAAATTCCATGTGCAGCCGTTCAAACCCCTCATGCCAGCACTTGCCGAGAGGCTGAGGGATCCTGAAGCGATAATAGAGAAGCTCGGGAGATGCGGAGTGGAGATGAAATTCGACGGCTTCCGCATGCAGGTCCACAAGAAGGCCGACAAAGTTGAGATCTACTCGCGCAAGCTCGAGCGCATGACACCGATGTTCCCGGATATAGTGGAAGAAGTCCAGGCCATGCCGCAGAAAGAGCTCATCTTCGAGGGAGAAGCGCTCGCATATGATTCGGAAAAACATCGCTACTTCCCGTTCCAGCAGACCATGCACCGAAGAAGGAAGCACGGGATAGAGGAATCTTCGAAGCGGTTCCCGCTCAACATCTTCGTGTTCGATTTGCTTTTCATCGATGGCAAGGATATGACCGGAGAGCCGTACGCGAAGCGCAGGGACATGATTGTCAAGGCATTCAAGGGCGAGAGGATAAAACCGAGCGAATCCGTCGAAGTGGTGGATGCGGAAGAACTCGACAGGTTGTTCCAGCGCGCGATAAACGAGGGGTTAGAGGGTATAATGGCAAAGGACCTGAAATCACCTTACAATGCAGGCAAACGAAAATTCGCGTGGATAAAACTCAAGAAATCCTATGGGAAAGCGGTCGACACCATAGATGGAGTGATCGTGGGGTATTACCTCGGACGCGGGACAAGGGCGCAATTCGAATTCGGAGGCGTGCTGCTCGCGGTGTACAACACGGATTCGGGGAAGCTCGAGACCATAGCGAAGATGGCCACGGGATTCACAGAGCAGGAGATGAAGGACCTGCAGGTGCTCCTTGAGGAGACCAAGATGCAAAAACCGGATCCAAACCTCGAATGCAGGATCGAAGTGGATTTCTGGGTGGAACCGAAATACGTGGTCGAAGTGGCGTTCGATGACATCACGCAATCCCCGAACCACACATGCGGATGGAGCGGAGAGAAGGGATATGCGCTGAGATTCCCCCGCCTCGTCAAGATGAGGCCGGACAAGGGCGTGCAGGACATCACAGCGACCTCTGAAGTGATTGAGATGTTCCAGTTGCAGCGGGCGAAGGGGCAATAGTTTTTTTAAGCTGAAGCGGATTAGCATTCCCATGGAAACCTCATTCGCCAGTGCTGATTTTGCCAGGATGAAAGGGGAGATAGTGTGTTATCTCCATTATCAAGGGACCAAACCCGACAAGGCGGTCCAACGGATCCTCAAAGGCGTGAAAAAGGAGAGATACGATGGGAAACTGCTCCAGACGTTCTCATGCGATACAGGAGGAAAACTCCCTTTCCGTCATCTTGTGGTGATAGGCCTCGGGAAAAAGGAGGAATCCGAACCTGATTTCCTCAGGAGGGCTGCAGGATTAGCGGTACGATATTCTGGTGCCAGGAAGGAGAAGAGCGTTTCTGTCTTCCTTCCCAAGGACCTGCCCAAAGGCACGGATATCAAGAAAGCCGTCCAGTCGCTCTGCGAAGGCGGGTTGCTCGCATCCTACAGGTGCACGGAATTCAAGACGAAAAAAGACGAGCTGTTCGAAGTCGAGAAGATGGCAGTCGCATCCAACACCAAGCAATCGAAAGAATGCCTGGAAGGCATGAGGGCCGGGACCATCATGGCAGAGGCCCAGAACTATGCCAGGGCGCTCGATGACCAGCCGGCGAACATCGCGAACCCTAAAAAGATCGCGGAATGGGCCAAATCGTTGGCAAAAGAAGAGAGACTCGCCATCGAGATATTCGACCGGATTAGGATGAAGAAGATGGGGATGGATGCCCTCCTCGCGGTGGCGCAAGGCAGCGCCCAGGAGCCATTGCTCATAAAGCTCGAATACAACAAAGGGAAGAGACTGCCGCTTTATTGCGTCGTAGGGAAAGGAGTCACATTCGACAGCGGGGGAATCAGCATAAAGCCGTCAGCGAACATGCACGAGATGAAATATGACAAGACAGGGGCGATGAACGTGCTCGGGATCATGAGGGCGGTGGCCAGGCTAAGGCTCCCGATCCGCCTGATCGGGCTCATGCCGCTGGTCGAGAACATGCCATCAGGCTCTGCGCAGAGGCCCGGAGACATTGTGAAAGCGTACAACGGAAAGACGATCGAGGTGCTGAACACTGACGCCGAGGGAAGGCTCATACTAGCGGATGCGCTCGCATATGCCGCAGAGCAGGAACCCGAGGGCATCATCGACATGGCGACGCTCACAGGAGCGATAGTCGTCAGCCTCGGCAGGCATGCCATAGGATTGTTCTCCAATGATGAGGGTGTCTCGGAAAAAATCATAGAGGCCGGAGAGGAGACGCATGAGAGGGTCTGGAGGCTGCCAATCTGGTCAGATTACGGCGAGATGATAAAGGCGGATTTCGCTGACATAAAGAACATATCCGAGCAGGGCGAAGCGGGATCCATCACCGCAGCCATGTTCCTCAAGGAATTCGTCGGGGAAACAAAATGGGCGCACCTGGATATCGCTGCGGTGAATTATGTGAAATGGCCGCACCCGTATCTGGACAAAGGAGCGAGCGGGATAGGAGTCCGCCTGGTGACCGAAGCTCTGGCGAAACTCCCTAAGAAGAAGGGATAAAAAAGCGTACCGTCCTATGGATGTGTGAGGGTGAGACCGTGACCAAATTCGTATTCAGCGACAGTGCCATAAAATGGCTGGAAAGCCACAGGTTCAGGGATGACGAGATAGATATGCTCCATGAGGTCCTCAATTCCATCGAGACGCATCACAAGAAGGGCGATGGCAGGATAAAACTGCCCAAGGATGCGACTCCGAAGGTCTCCACGCTCACTTTTCTCCTTGATTCCATAACCGATGTGGAGAACCGGCCGATCTGCTTCGAGGCTAGCGGCCTTATCGAGATACCTGATGAGGCGAAATCGCATTTCGAGGAGGATTTGGAGCTCGACGAGCTCGAGCGGGCGGTGGCCAAGCTCAGGAAGGTGAAGTTCGCTCACAGATATTCTGATCCTAGAAGGAGAGGCACGGTGAAAGGCGGAAGCATATCTCCTGATTGATCCGCCCTTTTTATCTCTTTTTCCCGCATCCATCAAGCCGGGTCATATCTTATCCTGAATCCCTTGAACTCCCCCGTGGCTTCCATCCACTCGTATCTCACTTCTGAAACCGAAGCTCCCTCAGGCCCTTTATAGCACCATTCCAGCAGCCCGTCCAGAGATGATTTCGGGCCTTCGGCCAGCAATTCCACAGAACCGTCATCCACATTCCGGACCCAGCCGCTCAGGCCGAGCCGCCTTGCCTCGCTTTGGGCCCCTGCCCTGAAGAAGACACCCTGGACATCCCCTGATACATGAATGTGAAGCCTTACCATCGATATAGGGATTGATGGAAAGGATAAAAAACAGAAGAGAAAACGCGAAGGTCCGATGTCATAGGAGTACGGCATCCTGGTATGCGACCCCATAGTGTCCGACAACCTTGAGGAAGGTAGTGGATTCTTTCAGATGATGGAGCATCTCATCGATCTGGGCCTCCGGGCAGGAATATTCCATGTCCACATAGAATGAGTATTCCCAAGACCTGCCAGAGATAGGCCTGGAGTATACAAGGGTCAGATTGACATCCGCGGATTTCAATGCATCGAGCGCCCTTGACAAGGAACCCGGCCGGTTGCGCAACCCGAACACGATCGAGGTCTTGGGGGCGAAATCGCAGTCGTATTCCATCATCTCTTTGATCGCTTGTGCATTCTCTTTCGACGCGACCAGGAGGAATCTCGTGCGGTTCTTCTTGTCATCCTCGATGTCCTTGTCGATCGTCTTCATGTCATAGAGCTCTGCTGCGTTTTCGCTTCCGATAGCTGCGGCATCCGTCATCGTGCTCTCGCTGACCATCTTCACAGCCGCTGCCGTATTGCTGAACTGGACAGCTTCAAGACCCCTGAACTTCAGATAATCCTTGCATTGGGCGAGTGCCTGCGGATGGGAATAGACCTTCCTTATATCGCCTGGCTCGACACCGTGCCGTGCCAAGAGCATATGGCGAATCCGCATGATCACCTCGGCAACAGCTTCGACTTGATACCTCAGTATCAGGTCATAGACCTCACGCACCGTGCCTTCAGTCGAATTCTCGACCGGAAGAAGGGCGCACCTCCCGCTGCCGATCTCGGCATGCTTCACCACATCGGAGAAGCCGGGGTAGGGTTTCCTTATGAAGAATGGGAATGCTTTTTTCAGAGCAAGCTCGCTGAAGGCCCCGCGCTCGCCCTGATATGCCGCCTCCACGAGCGGTTTTTGACGGATAGACGGCCGACCGGCATCGTTCGCTTGTTTTTGACTTTCGCGTTTCATCATGAGATCCACCTCGCATTTTTTTCTAAAAACTCCGGGAAAATCCGATAAGGGAGAACCTGGGCATGTTCAAGCGCCCGGGTTTGGCGAGGCAAAAGGGATCGTGTCTTTAATCGGCAATCACTTGCCTGTGTTTCTTCCGGACAGCATCAGGGCTGCCAGAAGCCGAAGCTGGACGATGCAAAACGAGATACACTATCATCAATCTTCATCCAGCTTCACCTGAAGGAAGGATGGCGCGTGAAGATATAATAAGCGGTGTAACAGATGCCGACGTATCTGGAGGGAGGAAAAAGGAGAAGAAAAATTTGAAATATAAATAAAAAATAAAAAAATGAGATTCAAAATTAAAAAGGGAAGTTGGAAAGAAACAACAATGTTCGACGCATCGAACATTGTGCGCCATGTTCGGGACGCCGAACATGTGCGCCGTAGGTTTCTTTCAATCCATGTCCATGCCCATGCCGCCGGGACCTCCCGGAGGCATGCCGCCTTTGGCCCCTCCCCTGGATGAGATTATATCATCTATCCTGAGGATGAGCCTCGCGGTCTCTGTGGCAGAGCCGATGGCCTGCTTCTTCACCTTGGCAGGCTCGAAGATGCCCAGGGGTTTGAGATCGCCGACCTTGCCGGCTATGACATCGACCCCTATGGTCTTCCCATTGGCTTCCTTGTGCTTGTTGCGCAGGGCCACGATCGTGTCTATGACATCCATGCCCGCGTTCTCTGCGAGCGCGCGTGGGATGGCTTCAAGGGCTTCTGCGAACCCCTGAATAGCGAGCTGTTCCCTGCCTCCGATCTGGATGGCGTATGTCTGGAGCTCTCGTGCTATCTCCATCTCGACGCTTCCGCCGCCCACGACGTATTTGCCGTCCTGGAGCGCGCTCGATACAGCGCCTCTAGCATCGACGACCGCGCGTTCGACCTCGCTTACAACATGGTCGGTCCCGCCGCGAACGAATATGGTGACGGATTTGGGGTCTTTGCATTTCTCCACAAAGACCATGGCTTCTCCGCCGACCTTGCGCTCTTCCACCAACCCGGCGAAACCGAGATCGGCTTCTTTGAGATCCTCTAGCGTGGATGCGATGCTCGCTCCTGTCGCTCTGGAGAGCTTCTCCATGTCGCTCTTCTTGACACGGCGCACGGCCACGATCCCTTTCTTCGAGAGGAAGTGCTGGACGAGGTCATCGATTCCTTTCTGGCTGAAGACGACGTTCGCCTTCGTGACGGCTATCTTGTCGACCATGTCGCGCATCATCTTCTCCTCTTGGTGGAGGAACGCCTCCATCTTGTCAGGGGACGTGATCTCTATCTTGGCATCCACCTCGGTCTTCTCGATCTCGAGGGCTGCATCAAGCAAGAGGATTTTCGCATCCTTCACTGACTTTGGCATGCCGCTGTGGACTATCTCCTTGTCCACAAGGACGCCTCTGATCAGCTCGGTGTCGAGTACCTCTCCGCCTGCTTTCTTCTCTATCTTTATCAGGTCGAGGTCCACCCTGATCTTGCCGTTCTTGGTCTCTGCGACCTGCATCACCGCATCCGAGATTATGCGGGCGATCTTCTTCTTCTCATCGTCGCTGCCGATGCCCTTGGAACCCATCGCGACCAATGCGATCTTGTTGAGAACTTCCTTGTCTTCCAGCGTGACAGGCTCGGCAACCTTGTTGAGTATCTCTTCGGCTTTCTTGGAAGCGAGCTCGTAGCCCTTTATCACGACAGTCGGGTGGATGTTCTGGTTGAGGAGCTCCCCTGCCCGGTAAAGAAGGTTGCCTGCGATGACCACGCTCGTCGTTGTGCCGTCGCCGACCTCCTTGTCCTGCGTCTTGGCTATCTCCACCATGAGCTTCGCGGCCGGATGATCGACGTTCATCTCTTCGAGAATCGTCGCGCCATCGTTCGTTATAACGATGTCCCCGAGATCCGAGACCAGCATCTTGTCCATGCCTTTCGGACCGAGAGTGGTCTTCACGATGTTCGCGACCGCATATCCGATCGCTATGTTCACGCGCATCGCGTCCCTTCCTATCACGCGCTGCGATCCCTCAGGCATTACATACACCTGATCCCCTGATACCTGTTTCGTCATAGTCTTTCACCTTTTTTGAACCTAGTATGCCGATTAATGCTATTGGATAACTAAAATCAGCAATCCATCTATGCTGTAAAACCTTTAAAAAATTAGCGCAGGACCGGATGCGGGCCGATTCCCCGGTCCAAGGCATACGATTAATAATTAGTTTATAGTATATGTTAGTTCATGAAGAGACAGCCGCAGCTTTGCGTGACGATTCCAACCCAGCCAAAAGCCGATGGGACCAGAGCTACGAAGAGGCATCCTCCAAAACTCCACCACGCGAACATAGAGATGTACGATTCCCGACCTCTGCTTCTCAAAGAGAGGAAATCGCTCCTGGCTCTTCTCCAGCCAGGGCATGACGACGAGACAAGATGCGCTGCGGCCCATGTGATCTTACGGCTCGGTATCGAAGAAGCGGGGCCCCTGATGAAGGGGTTGCGGGCGCAGGCCCCTCCAATCGTCCAATCAGCATTCGATCTCGCCATAAGATTCATGAAAAGGATGGAGACCCGCTCTGAGATACCTCACCCGGGCGAGCAGCTCGGCGTTTTGATGGTGATGAGGAATTCCGATAAGTCCGCTGAAAGGCATTATGCGGACATCGTGCTGCAGAAGGCGGATATCAAGTATGGCACGCCGCTGCTGCAGGAGGCTTTGGATAATCCGGCAGCGCATGGCATGTTCGAGACGCCGCCCATCGAGATGCTCGCGCAGCTGGAGTACGCTTTCAGGGTGGATGCGGACAAGGCGGACAGATTGCCCGAGCGCATCAGGAAAAAGATGGGCCTTGAACCTAAAAAGGGATAGTCCTCATTTTGAGATGGAATTACCGTAATCGGCATATCTCTTATCGACACGGCTTACGGCCGCAGAACCTAGCACGGGATAAAAACCCATATTCCCAAGTATAGTTCGATGGATCTAGGGAAAAAGCTCCGCGAGGCGCTGTCCAGGCTCACCGGCAAACCATATGTGGATGCCGATGACGTCAAGGCGCTCGTCAAGGACCTCCAGCGCGTTCTGATATCGAACGATGTCAACGTCAAGCTAGTCCTATCCTTATCTAAGAAGATAGAGGAACGCGCCCTGAAATCAGAGAAGATGGAATCGCTTTCGCTCAAGGAGCATGTCACCAAGGTCGTATACGAGGAGCTCGTCTCGCTGATGGGCCATAGCTATGTGCCAAGGCTCGACAAGCACAAGATCCTCGTCTGCGGTTTATACGGCTCTGGAAAGACCACGACATGCGCCAAACTCGCGCATTTCTACAAGGGAAGGGGATTGAGCGTGGCCCTTGTGGCTGCGGATACTGACAGGCCGGCTGCGCAGGAGCAGCTGGAGCAGCTATCGAAGATGGTCGGAGCCGCGTTCTATACCATCAAAGGGGAGAAGGACCCATCCAGGATAGCGGCTGCCGCCCTGAAGAAATCCAAGGAGGACATCATCATCGTGGACTCCGCCGGTAGGAACGCGTTCGATGGGGCGTTGGTCGAAGAATTGCGCTCGATAGCTGATATCATGAAACCCGAGGAGAGGTTTTTGGTAGTAAGCGCGGATATCGGGCAGATAGCAGGCAAGCAGGCATCCGAATTCAACAGCGCGGTCCAGCTCTCAGGGGTCATCGTCACGAAGATGGATGGCTCAGGCAAAGGAGGCGGAGCTCTCTCATCCGTTTCGGCATCGGATGCGAGGATCGCTTTCATCGGCATCGGGGAGAAGACCGCTGACTTTGAACCTTACAATTCCGAGAAATTCGTGGGCAGGCTCCTCGGAGTGCCTGATATCGGGGCGCTCATGGAGAAGATAAAGGAGATTTCGCAGGATACCGACCTCAAAGCGATCGAAACCGAGGAGTTGACATTCGAATCATTCTATGAGCAGCTCAAAGCAGCGAAGAAGCTCGGCCCCTTGAGCAGCGTGTTCTCGATGATTGGCGCTGTGGACATGCCCAAGGAGATCGTCCAGCAGAGCGAGGAGAAGATGAAGAAATACGAGGCCATGATCGGCTCGATGTCCAAGACAGAGAAGAAAGATGCATCGCTGCTCAAAAACAGCCAGTCACGCATCGCGCGGGTAGCCCAGGGAAGCGGATGCAGCGAGAAGGAGGTGCGCGAGTTCCTCACGCAGTTCGAGAAGATGGAGAAGATGATGGGGATGTTCAAGAGGAACCGCGGGTTCCGCAAGAAGATGGAGAAGATGATGTCCGGAGGGATACCGGATCTGAAGAAGGTCGGGTAGAGCCGTATCGTGCTTATTTTGTAATAAAGAGAAATGATGAGTGAGGGACATAGTCTGCCTTCTGTATTTAGGCGACATTGGACTTCAATCCGAGGCTTGCGCGCTCGGAAGGCCCCAAAATCCTTTCGGATTTTAGGGAGCGGAGGTTAAACTCCTTGCTCCGTCATCGATGCTAGGGACGATGCGTTGCATCCCGCCGGCTTGCACCTTTGGGTATCGTTTCTGTTCCGTCCCCTTCCCCTTAGAGGAAGAGCATCTCACGGAGGGCAGAACTTCCTCACTTCCTCCCTTGCGGGAGATAGCGTAGGTCGCCTGCCCCTCACTCGGAAATGATGAAGGAGCGAAGATTTGATATTGTTAACGGAACGGTCTCGAGTTCCTTCTAAGCGCCTTGATTCCCGATAGATTGAGCAAAGAGCTTTGTATCCCTTCTATCTCCTTCGGGTCCATGGCCGCGCACATGTCCGCCTCGATCAGTATCGCAGGATATGCGAAATTCTCGCTGATGGATGAGAGCGAGCGGATGATGGATGCCGCCTTGTCCACGTCGCAGTCGTACGCCTCTATCCTCAGGGGAAGGTCATGGTCAGATGATTTGAGATAGAAAACCGAGATCTTCTCGCCGAGAGCCATGAGATCCTTCCCGACGCCTTTCTTCTCCTGGTAGTACGGCATCGCCTTGGTCCTTTCCCCTTCCTGGAGAAGGTATCCGCAGAGCAGGGTGTCTGAGCAGGTGAAACCCAATTCTTCCGAGAGCTTCCTTGCGCGGGAATCCTTCACGACTCCGCAGAGCATGCATCCTTTCTCTTTGGAGATCGAGAAAAGCCTGGAATAGGTGGAAAGGAGATCGATGTAGGATCTGGAGAGTTCGCTATCATCTTCCGGGCGATCAGAAGGCAATGGAAGAAGCGAGCCGTCCATGAGCATGACCTGCGGCGAGAAATTCTCGATTGAAGAGA
>Ga0326726_10007027_pt1 | contig 10095 bp, 9 predicted proteins | sample MHFenrmetagenome_2_FD_207603 | JGI IMG/M metagenome (GOLD analysis project Ga0326726, IMG submission 207603) | Lab enriched peat soil microbial communities from Michigan Hollow, Ithaca, NY, United States - MHF15MN | ecosystem: Environmental > Terrestrial > Soil > Wetlands > Peat | place: USA... | reverse complement strand
ACGTCAGAAACCCTGTTTTGTCACCGAGATCTCAGAAACACTGATGATTTCGCCAAAAGCAGTTATCGATCATCTCCAGATGATGGAGCGGGAAGCAATTCTATCCTGCCAGACTGATGACAGGCGTCGGAAATACTATTATCTTTCAAACGATATTCTCGTAGACGTCAGTCTCAAGCGGACGCAGGTGCTCACCTATGAACCAGACGACGGTGATGAAACTGAACAGATTAAAAATTCAGTCAGGGTATTTGGGCGGATGATAAAGGCTCACGATATGATTCTTTCCAATCTCGAACAGATCAATCATGATATTGAAATAAAGATCAATGACCTTGCCCGAAACCATAAGGATTTATTCACAAGCGATCGAGAGATTACTGTAATAATCGCTCTTTCCCATGACTCACTTACCCTCGAGGAACTGGAACAGGTCACCGATGTACCCCAAAAGGATCTAGGTGAAATACTGAAACGTTTCGAGCGTAAGGGATTAATCGGACGGACAAAAGACCTGTATACACTCCGAGGCATACATGCAGAATAATCCAAATAGTCCTTATGACGATGTTTTTAACAATCTCGCAAAAATTGTTGAAGACATCGTTAAAAACATGCCAGACAGTCACAGTGCACGAATCATAGGATACACGATTATCACCCGCAATCCTTCAAACGGAGACCCTGGTATCCTCCGGGCGGGCGAACCTGATGATGATGAAGAAATGCCCTACGAAGTCGTAGAATCTGACGAAAGGATTTTCATTACTGTGACGATGCCCGTTGATTCAATAAATGCTCCCCTTGTTGACATCCAGACAAAAAGTGTGCGGGTCGATGTTGATAACAGGAATATAGCTATCATGCTCGATCATCCCATTGACAGGATTCATAGTTATTATCGTGTCCATCGCGGGATTATGGACATAACTCTTAAAAAAGTCAGTACCGGTTGATATTTTTGGGGGAGTCTAGTCCCTTTCTGAAGCCTCATTTTTAATGTTCTATGAGATGTGCATAGAAACATACCCATACAAAAGTTCGTACACCCGATTAGAAAGTTGTGAGAAATGCAATTGAAGCCCTTGGCTGACAGCGAAATCGCAAATCGCAGGTGTGGATCAAAGGTGGTGGACGGGCACTGCCACTTCTTGAGTGGCCGCCCTTTGACAAGGAATACCCGTATTATACCTTAACAGGAAAATCAGTCGGGATATAAGGTGTGATCGATTTCTTTGACGAACGCATGTCATGGAACTGCCGAAGCGAGACGGTAATATCGCGGGTAAAGGCGAAATATCCAATCTGGGTGTTCCGGCAGAGTTTCATTGCCATATCCATGAGTCCCCGGGGATCCGGGCGCGCTTCTCCCAGCCAGATATGGAAGATGTTCCCCCCGTCAACAATAGGGAAGAACACGTGCTCGATTTCCATTCGTTTAGTGAGCGGGACATCGGCTCCAGGTGCCACATGAGTGCCATTCGTGTAGTACACGGGAAGATCACGGGTCTTCCCCAGCATTTCCAGGCCTTCTTCAATATCTCCCTTGATGACTTTCGAAGCAAAATTGTTATAGCGACGATCGAGCAGATCAGCAACTGCAAACCTCTGCCCGGTCGTCTCTGCAGGTGTCCGGGCGAGGGCAATGGTCATGTTGTTCTTTGCGGAGAGTTCGCGACCATACAACTCCATCTCTGTCATCGCCCGTATGGCAAGCCTGAATGCTTCTTTTGATTCGTGGAGCTGTTTACCGGTGTGGTGCTGTACCATCTCATTGACGCCGACCACGCCGACAGTATATACCAGTCCTTCAAGATCGACAGCAAGTGCTCCACGTTCACCCGTATTCGGGTCTTTCGGGCGTTGCATCGCAAATGGCATCCGGCTGTTCGCCCGGATAAGGTCCATCCAGCGGCGCTTGATCTTGAAAATATCTACCGCAACATCCATAAGCGCCTTGAGTTCGGCAAAGAGACGCGCATCATCTCCTTCTGCGTTGTACGCCGCACGGGGGCAATTCACAGAAACAACCTGCCATGAGCCCATCGAGAAATGCCTGCCATCCTCAAAGTACATCTTTTTATCAAAATCCGAATCCTTGTCTGCCACCGTGGAGAACTGGTATGCACAGCACTGATAGCAGGAGATCCCTTTACCAGCTCCTCGTTAGGCAGGAAGCTGATTGTCGTAATAGGGCGTTCCGAACTTTGAGGCGAGTTCGAAGGTCATCAGGTATAATTCCTGGAACGAAGGAAGGTCAGGGTTCTTTGCGTTGAACTCCTCCCGTTCATTCATAAAATCAGGCTCAATAGAGATCTCGGGCTTTGGGAAGTTGAAGGGTTTCCCCCAGTAATCTCCGTCGAGCATTACTTCCATGAGTGCCTTGAAGAGTAATCGCACCTCCCGCTCGAACTCTCCATACGTGCGGAGGGGGGCTGATTTGCCGTCCCAGATTTTTCCTTTATAAATGCAGGGTTTGTCCTGCCAGAGTGCGGGTACACCCGGTGAGAGCTGGATTGAAGAGAAGACGAGCTGACCACCCCTGGCTACCATCATCTGTGTCATTTCATAGACGAACATCTGCATGTTCTGTTTGATCTCGTTATATGCCATCCCCTCCATGTACGGTGCAAGGAAGGTGAGGAAGTTATAGTAACCCTGCCCACCGGCAAAATTTGTCTGGGCTGATCCGAGTGCTTTCACGGCGTGGAGGATAGCAACCTCAGGACGTTTCGCAGGACCCGCGACTGAAGCCTTCGTTCCGTTGCCGTCAGGCATCAGACCATAGTAGAAGAAATACCGCAGATCCCAGTCCTGGCAGAACGGACGCGTACCGAAATACTCGAGATCGTGGATGTGCATCTCGCCTGACAAGTGGTGATCGGCAAGGTCAGGGGGGAGCTGAAGCAGATACTGTTCCTTTGAGATCTTGTCTGCTTTCTTCTTGTGCGAAGTCTCAGCATTTTCCTGGAGGTTTGCGTTGTCGTGCGCCTCAAATCCCCTGCCAACATCGATCTGGTGCGCATCAAAAACCGGAGTACCGACACGGGTTGAAACATTACGGTACTGAACCATACCCCTCTCGAGCAGCGTGATATTGACAATCTCACGGATGAGCGGACCGGAGAGCGATTTCAGACCCATGTTCTTGATGCGGTTTTCCACCTCGTATGCAATATCCTGGGCCGTCGCTTCATCAGCCCCTTCATAGCCATAGAAAGTCTCAACCAGCTTTGTCTCTTCAACAATTTGTCGGACAATACGATCGCGGTTCCATTCGATGATGTGCCCGTCAGATGTACGGACGAAGGGGAGGACAGGTACGGTAATTCCGTCAAATGTTAATTGCTTTGTCTCCCTCTGCGCCATCATTCACCTGATATCAGCCTTGATACATGCTCTGCATCCAGCTTGCCCGAGCGAAAAATATCTGCAGAGGTAAAAAAATCTGAGCTTTTCTGTAAGACCGGAGCTTCATTTACAAAGATACCATTCATCCGCAGCTCGGTGAGTGATTCTGCAGTTGAGAGGTCATGTTCAATGAATTTATATCCGCTTTTTTTTAAAAAACCTTTCAGAATGTCACAATTCGGACAATGCTCCAGTGTATACACGATCAACTGCGATTTTTCCGTCACAAAAACACCCTCTGGTCTGTCACCTATGAATTAGGAATTGCCCGTAAAAATAACTTGGTTTATGCACCTGAACCAAGCACTCCATGCAATCGATTACCATTAGTAGTGGTATGAAATAATAGTACCTAATGGTCAGGGCGTTTATTGCACTTGAGCTTTCAGACGAGATCAAAGACCAGTTAACTGCAGCACAGCAGACGCTCCGCAGGTGCCAGGCGCGCTTAACGTTTGTGGAGCCAAAAAATATTCATATTACTGCCAAGTTCCTCGGCGAGGTCGATGAGAAGAACCTGCCGAAAGTTATAGAGGCGCTGAAAAAAGTTATCTTTATTCCTTTTCCTGTAACCGCGGGAAAGGTAACCGTGAACAATCCCAAACGCCCGCACACGGTCTGGTGCGCAATCGATGACTCAGGTGAAGGCGGGAAGGTATTCCAGCTGATCGAGGATGTACTTGCACCTCTCGGGTTCGCACGGGAGTCCCGCCGGTTCACCCCCCATGCGACCATTGCACGGGTCAAATCCCCGGACCCATCTCTCTTATCCGTGCTCAAAGACATGGACAAGATAAGCTACGGCGCCTGCACGATTCGTGGAATGGTACTTAAGAAGAGCATTCTGCTGCCACAAGGTCCGGTCTATGAAAACCTGGAGGTGCTTCCATGGTAAACCGGCTGCCGCTGGAAGAAACGGTTCTTCAGGACCTCAGACCAAGTGAACAGGAACAGCACCTTGTCTGCGGCCTGGCACAGCGGCTGCTCACAGCTATCGCCAGAAGCGGCAGGGCGGAAGGGATGGTGGTCGGTTCGATCGCCAGGCATACGTGGGTGAAAGGCGATCGTGATCTTGATATTTTTATGCTTTTTGATCCACAGCTCTCCCGTGAACAGCTCGAAAAAGAGGGACTGTCGCTGGCCCGCACCATTGCAGGATCGTTTACCGACCGGTTCCATGAAAAGTATGCCGAGCACCCTTATATCAACGCAACAATCGATGACGTGGATGTGGATCTCGTTCCCTGTTATCATGTCGATAGCGCCACCCATATCCAGAGTGCAGTAGATCGCACCCCGTTCCATACCCGTTACATTACCGACCGGATCAACGGGCTAATCGATGATGTTCTCCTGCTTAAGCAATTCACCAAAGCCGGCGGTATCTATGGTTCGGACCAGATGACGGAAGGTTTTTCGGGCTATCTCTGTGAGCTGCTTATTCTCCATTACGGGGGATTCACTCCGCTCATCAGGGCAGCCGCAACTTGGCGCCCGGGGCTGGTTATTGACATTGAAAACCATGCAGCGAAAAGATTTGATGAACCATTGGTGGTGATTGACCCTGTCGATCCGAGACGCAATGTTGCAGCAGCAGTGTCCCTTGATCGCATGGCAGGGTTTGTAGAGCTTGCGCGGGGATATAATGAAAACCCGGTCTACGAATTCTTTGCTCATCCGATGGAGCGTTGTATCCTGAAAAAAGAACTGGCCGCCATTATCTTGCAGCGCAGAACATTTGTCTATGCCATCACTTTTGCAACACCCCAGTACATCCCCGAGATTATCGTCCCACAGCTCAAACGCAGTGTCATTTCACTCCGTGAATTCCTGGAGCGGAACGGGTTTCCGGTCCACCATGCTTCCTATGATATGCAGGCAGAAAGGTGCATGTTCCTTGTCGAACTGCTGGCAGGGGAACTCCCGGCAATACGACAGCATCATGGACCCCCGCTCTGGAGTCATGAAAATGCGGACAAGTTCCGCAGGAAACACCTTGCTGATCACCTGTCCGGACCATTTATTGACGACGGGTGCTACGAGATTGAGGTTCCACGGGAGTATCAGACAGCAAAGAGCCTCCTCTCTACAGATGCTCTCTTAACGGTGAGTCTGGGTAAACACATCCGGCAGTCTCTGGAACTTGGGTGGACGCTGCATGAAGGTTCAGAATGCTGGCAGGAGGAGTTCGCCCCGTTCATCGCGGAATTCTTTGACCGGCGTTCACCTCTCGTCCGGATACAGCGAAAGAAATAAAATCGGTTTTTCACTTTTTTTGTTTCTTGTTCGGGCTTTCTGGAAACAGGAGATTATTTCTTGAGGTCTCGAATCCCTAAAAGAAGGCACAGTGTAACCAAATCCCATCGCCCTCCAAGCGATTCAGGTGTCCCGGTATCGTATTGAAGACAGCATGACCAAAGAGTCAGCTACCCGATAAGGAATTAGTCCTGTCAATCAATATTTACGATTAATGCAACGCCACCGACGGGGCCGCGGCGGATCAGTAACTAACTAAAAAAATTCCCTGACCTCGCTGTGCCTCGGACAGGCCCTGATGCGGGATGACCCTCATAACTAATATCTTAATGAAGTTTCCAGCCAAAAAATTATTTTTTTGAATTTTTCTTTATCTTTGCTACCGCAAGTTTTTCAATTGCCGCCGTATCAACACCCGGGCTGACATCAAGTTTCCGGTTCCTTATGGCACTGTCTACAAAACCTTTTCCCGTACTGGTGCGTACGATAAGTGTCGTAGAGCCAGCTGGACTTCCGATTGCACCGGCGGAAATATCTGAACGTAATGCCGTCAGGTCATTACAATAGTGACAACCCTTTCTTACACAGGAATCCAGTTCTGCAAGAGGCACGATGGTAGTGCTACCATCCTGTTTTAAAACTTCGAGTTTTCCTTTGACATCGAGTTTTTTGATCTCGTGAGGTTCGAGCTTGTAGTGGCTGTGAAGTTTTCCCTGGATAAGAAGGGTATAGTCAAATGTTTCCGTGCAGAAAAGTCCGATAGTGAGCCGGATCGCCTTTGCATAGGGTTTCAGCAGATCGTTTTCACTTACCCGTATACGAGAAACTGCCTGTATTGCGCAGGGAACACCTATCACTGCGATACGTTTGAGCTTGCGTTCGACAACCGCGTTTTTCAATGCAGCCAGTAGTGGTACCCACCAGCTGTACCTGCTGCCTGCCTGCTGCTGGAGTACGTCGGATTTCGTAATCACGACAGATGACGGCTTCAGCGTCCAGCGATCCTCGTTTACGGTGACAACCGCATCAATCAACCCTTCATCCAGTGCATTGGCAAGGATCGACGTGACTGCCCCGCCACTTTGGCGGTGCGGGACCTCAAACGTAGCTTTTGCGGTGAAGAGTTCCAGATAATCCCCAAGAGTTTCTTTAGGCTGATCACCAATACGGGGACAACAGTCATAGCATGCCCCACAGGTCACATCATCTGTTACCTGTTTGCAGTAACCGGTACTTTTTGGGGATACTACCATCTCCCCTTCATCAAACATGAGGGCATCCGCTGGGCAGACCGCAATACACGCACCGCACCCTGAACACCTGCCTGTATCCCAGACCTCACTTTTTAAATCGAGATAACTTTTTCCTGCCATCATTCTCACTCCCAGGTATACTTATTTGCGAAGGGTCGGGCGCTGGCGGGTGCAATACGTGTATATTCCGATGCAAGAAGGGGTGCTGCGTCGACACCAAATACCTGCGCGAAATCCTCGATGACAGGTGAAATTATCAGTTTCTGGTCTATGGTAGCAGATGTCTGTTTTGCTCCGACACCGAGATAATGACTATCCACCGGGCCCCGGATGAAGATCTCCCCCCCATGGATACCACTCCCGACACCACGTTCGGTGATCGGAAGAATACCCGTCAGGCCAAGCACGATAAGAAGACCGCCCGCCATATACTCACCGAGAAAAGCCCGCGCCGCTCCACCGACAACAAGGATCGGGCGCTTCTCCATATATTGCTTCATGTGAATACCGCCGCGGTAACCAATATTATCCCGGACGTACACTCGCCCGCCGCGCATGCTGTGCGCTACTGCATCACCTGCACTGCCATGTATAACAATCCTGCCCTTGTCCATGGTGTTTCCAGGTGCATGATCTGCATTGCCGTGAACGATAATCTTCGGTCCGCTCATGAACATGGCGAGGTCACCTCCCGGAACACCGTTAACCGTGATAGTAACATCATCCCCCCGGATCCCGTCGCCAATAAACCGCTGCCCGAGGACATTGTCAATGATGATCTCTTTTACACCGTCAGCGATCGCAGCACGAATCTTCTGGTTAAGCGATGTGTAATGGAGACCTTTCGCATCGATCCTGATTTGTGTCGCCATTATGCACCTATTGTTTTTACATCCAGGACGTTCAGGAGCCCCTCATCCAGCATATAACCCCGGAGGCGGTCGCGGTTACCCCGAAGGCTCTCGATGCTGTTGATACCGGCAGCCCCCATCAGCTCGGCCAGTTCAAGCGTCCAGCCATGAATCAGGTTCTCGACATGTACAGACTCAACATCCGGATCCAGTCTCTTTGTTAGTTCCGGTTTCTGCGTGGCGATGCCCCATGCGCACTGCCCACGGTAGCAGGTGCCGCAAACCCGGCAGCCCATGGCCACAAGCGCGGAGGTACCGATATACACCGCGTCAGCGCCAAGGCAGATGATCTTTGCCACATCCGCACTTTCACGGATCCCGCCACTTGCGATAATTGAGACCTTGTTCCTGATCCCCTGCTGCCGCAGTTTGGCATCAACACTTGCCACTGCCGCTTCAACCGGAATACCAACGTGATCACGGAACACCCGGGGAGCTGCACCTGTGCCACCCCGGAAACCATCAATTACTACCGCATCTGCTGACGAACGGGCGATACCCGCTGCAATTGCAGCAGAATTATGTACTGCCGCAATCTTCACAAAGACCGGTTTCTTCCACTCAGTTGCTTCCTTTAAACTTCGCACGAGTTGCTTGAGGTCCTCGATACTATAGATGTCATGGTGTGGTGCAGGGCTGATCGCATCACTACCCTCCGGAATCATCCGGGTATAGGAGACATCCGCACAGATTTTCTCACCTGGCAGATGCCCTCCTAATCCCGGTTTTGCACCCTGCCCGATTTTGATCTCGATAGCTGCACCACGTTCTAGATAGTTAATATCAACACCAAATCGACCGCTTGCCACCTGAACAATCATATTCTTCTGGTATGGGTACAGCGATTCGTGAAGCCCGCCTTCCCCGGTTCCCATGAAGGTGCCGATCCGGCTTACCGCCTTTGCAATCGCAGTCTGGGCATTCAGGCTGATTGCTCCATAACTCATATGCCCGACCATGATTGGTGTCTCTATCTGGAGATTTGGTGAGAGTTTGGTTATAAGCTCAACAGTTCCATCCGCTGACTCTTTAAGGGAAAGGGAAGAAGGTTTTTTACCGAGATACGTTCGCAACTCCATCGGTTCGCGGAGAGGATCGATACTTGGGTTGGTAACCTGGCAGGCATCGAGCACGAGGCGATCGAAAATAATAGGGTAGGGGAGTGCATTTCCCATCCCGGCCAGGATGATCTTCCCTGTTTTTGCCTGGTTGAAAACCGCTTCACGAATTTCACGTGTCCAGACCGGGTGACTCCGGTAATCCGTGGGTTTTTCATAGATGCTTATCGCGTCTCGAGGGCAGAAAGCCGAACAGCGATGACATGCAACGCAGTTCCGGGAGTTCACGCGTATTGCGTCCCCCTCACTACGGAACACACCATATGAACAGTTTTCAACGCAGCGTCTGCAGAGCATGCACTGGTCAGGGTCGATCTCTACTTTGAACCTGAGCGGGATACTCCCTATTGTCATGCGATGACCCTCCCGATCACGGGTTCGCCGGCTTTTGGCATGGCAATATTATCAACATCCGGCTCCATCCTGCGAATTGCTGCCTCCTCGCTGGAGATATAGAGCCGGTCGCCATATTCACCGGTGACGAGGGGACGCAGCTTGATCCTGTCGGTAAAACCCACGAGAGTGTTTTCATTGGCAACGCAGATTGCAAACGGCCCATTCATGAGGGCAGATCCATATGCCAGCCGGATTGCACGATTGAGTTCCTGTTCTTTTGGCGGCATCCGGTCAATATCTTCCCAGAAGGGGGGTGCAAGCGCCCGGACAGCCATTTTTTCAGAAAGACCGTGTTTACGGACAAGCAGGTCTATGAGATAAGCTACCACCTCTGTGTCGGTGAACATGGTACATTTATACCCATAACTCTCGATATAGCGACGGTTGGTACCGTACGACGTGATTTCCCCGTTATGAACGACACTCCAGTTCAGGAGATTGAAGGGATGTGCGCCGCCCCACCAGCCGGGAGTATTCGTCGGGTACCGGTTATGCGCCAGCCAGAGGTATCCCTGATAATCCTGGATCCGGTAGAAATCGGCAACCTCCTCAGGCCAGCCTGCAGCCTTGAATACGCCCAGATTTTTACCGGATGAAAAGATAAGAGCCCCGTTCTTTTCCGCGTTGATTTTCATGACAAGGTGTGTGACAATGTCTTCATCAGGTGTGGTACTTTTGGGCATCAGGCTCCTGTCAGGACGGAAGAAATAACGCCACGGGGTGTGTACTTTCCGGATATAGGGCTGTTCG
>Ga0326726_10007026_pt1 | contig 10097 bp, 7 predicted proteins | sample MHFenrmetagenome_2_FD_207603 | JGI IMG/M metagenome (GOLD analysis project Ga0326726, IMG submission 207603) | Lab enriched peat soil microbial communities from Michigan Hollow, Ithaca, NY, United States - MHF15MN | ecosystem: Environmental > Terrestrial > Soil > Wetlands > Peat | place: USA... | reverse complement strand
ACGTCTTCACGATGCTCGCCGACGGGCCGCTCGGCGCCGGCGACATCGCGGCGCGCAGCGGCGCGCGCGCGGAGCCGATGCGCCTGCTCCTCGAGGCCTGCGCCGCGGAAGGATTGCTGGCGCGCGACAACGGCGGGTACCGGAACACGCCTGTCGTCGACGCGTTCCTCGTGAAGGGCCGCCCGGCGTACAGCGCGAACGGCTTCAAGTACGCGGAGGATCTGTATCCGGCGTGGGGCGACCTTGCGACGCTCGTTCGATCCGGCCGGCCGCCCATGCCGCCCGAGACGATTCTCGGCGACGACAAAGACAAGACCCGCGCCTTCGTGTACGCGATGCACGAACGCGCGCGCGGGATCGGCTCCGTGCTTCCGCATCTGATCGACGTGAAGGGCCGTCGGCGGCTGCTCGACGTTGGCGGCGGACCGGGCACATACTCCGTGTGCATGGTGGAGCAGACGCCGGGATTGACGGCGACCGTGCTCGACGTGCCGGGTGTACTCGAAGTCACGCGCGAGCTCGTCGACGCGAGCGGCTACGCCGATCGCGTGACGCTGATGCCGGGCGACTACCTGAAGACGCCGTTCGGCACGGGCTACGACCTCGCGCTGCTGTCCGGCATGATGCACCGCGAAACGGAGGACGGCTGCCGGCTCCTCCTGCGCAAGGCGTACGAGGCGCTCGACCCGGGCGGCCTGGTGATCGTCAGCGACGTCTTCTTCGACGACGACAGCAAGACCACGCCGCCGTTCGCCGTGTACTTCGCGCTGAACATGATGCTCACGAGCGCTGAAGGGTCGGCGCACGCGAGCACCGGGATGGCCCGTTGGATGAGCGAAGTCGGCTTCGCCGACGTGCACACGAAAGAGCTACCGAAACCCAACCCGCATACGCTCGTCCTGGGAACGAAGCGATGACGGCGACCGCCGGCACGGCCGCGCGTTCCGCGTCGCGCCCGCCTGCCTGGCTCTTGATCGCGACGGGCGTGCTGGCGCTGACGATTCTCGCGCTTGCCGTCGCCGAGACCGATCTCAAGGCGCACTACCTGATCGATCAGGGCGAGTTCATCAGCGTCTTCGGACTCGCGTTCATCTTCGTCGCGGGCATCTACCTGTACCGGCGACAGCAGCTCGCGGCCTCGCTGCCGCTCGGGTTCGCGTGGCTGCTGTATCCGATCATCACGCAGGGCGATCAGATCATCGACAACCTGGCGATCAACCCGATGCGCGTGATCTGCCACGTGCTGCTGGCCGCGATTTTCGCCACGCCGGTCGCCGTGATCGTCATGACGCTGCGGTACGTCATGGAGAAGATGGGGCGGTCGCTCGGCCGGTCCGCGAAGCTGCGGCTCTCGGCGGCGCTCCTCACGGCGGAGATCTGGCTGGCGTACGCGTTTCTCGGCACCCTGATGATCGTGACCCTCGTCATCATGATCGCGGGCGTGCTGGCGTACGACGCGTTCGCCGGCGCCAGCGAGGCCGATCACGCGGCGCGGCGGGTCCGCAGCGAACGGTTCGCGCTGGCGGTGCTGCTGTTCGGCGTGGCCGTCTCCGGCAGCACCTACGCCGCCTACAAGAACGCCCCGGGCGCATACCAGGGCAGCCCAAGCTTCTTCATGGACCCGAGCCAGCAGGCGAGCAACTACCATCTCGATCGCATTCCCGTGCCGACCGGCGCGGTGACGCCGCCGTCTTCACCCGAGGCGGTGGCTGCGGCGCTGACGGCGTACGCGCGCACGCTGGACAAACTGCTCGCCGGGTACCACATCCTCGATCGCAATTACACGTACGACTTCCACAATGCGCTCTTCCTGCGGCATCAGGTCCTGCTGAAGGATTACCGGAGCGCGGGACTCGATCGCATCGCCGAAGCGCGCGCGATGCGGGCGGACGCGGACGCCAAAGGCGCCGCCGCGCGCGCGATGTTGAAGGACGACGACCCGCTGGCCGCGCTGCTCGACGATCTGCGCGCCTACACCGCGTTCAATTTCGATCGCGCGCCCGTGCTCGAGCGCATGAGCGCCGGCTTCGAGCGGACGCAGGCCGGGCTGCAGCACGCGGCGCATCTCTACGAAGGGGAAAGCAAGTACCTCGGAACCGGACTATCGCAAATCGTGAACAAACACCGCGTCGTGGTCGACGCGCCGGGTCTGGCGTCCGTGACCGGCGAATTCGCCGCCACGAGCCGTGCGATCTACGAGGCCTACGCCCACCACGTCGTCGGTTTCTGACACGAAACGTTTCACTTTTCTCTTTTCACTTCTCAGTTTCTATCTTCGCTTTGTACACCACCCACCCGAACGCGGCGACGGCGACCAGCATCACCATCGCGGGCACGAGGCTGCCGGTCTGGCGTGACACCGCGCCCGCGTAGGCGTAGACGAACACGATCGGCGCGGTGCCGAGGAGTGACGCGATCAGGAACACGCGGCGCGTCATCGTCGACAGTCCGGCGACCACGCTCATCGTTTCCATCACGACTGGGAGAGCACGCGTCACGGCGACCGCGGCGGTGCCGTGCCGGGCGAACACGCGCGACAGACGATCGATCTCCTTGTCGCCGACGATCCTTGCCGAGGCGCGCCGCCCAAAGTGGCGCACCAACTCGAAGCCCAGCCACTCGCCTCCGACGGATCCGATGAGCGAGAGAAGCGCGCCCCAGACCACGCCGAACGCCGCGCCGCTCAGGACCATGACCAGGCTGGAGGGGATCGGCAGGAACAGATCAGCGGCGAGCAGCGCGAGGATCGTAGCGGCGCTGCCACCGCCGGCGTGCACGATCCATCGCTCGAGCAGCGGCTCGAGGCGGATCCCGAGCACGTTCTCGAGGAGGAGCTTCGAGGCGATGATCGCGCCCGCGACCGACGCGACGAGAACGAGCGTCCGTTTCATGCCGCCGGCGCGCGGGGTCAGCGGACGCCGGTTATTCCATGGCGGCTTCGATCGCCATCATCGTGAACGTCGTCACGAGGACTTTATTGTCCTGCAACTCATCGGGCTCCGTGTTCACCCAGAAGCCTTCGGGGTGCTGCAGCGAGAGCAGCTTGGCCGCAAGTTCCTCGCGCCAGTTATGAGACTGCCCTTTGGCGTCCACGATGATCGGCTCGCCGACCGCCTGAAGCGCCTTGGCGAACACCATGTAGTAGTAGTAGACCGTCTTCTGACCGACTCCTGGGTTTTCGTCGACCGTGTAATTGTTCCGCACCCACTTCAGCACCGCCTGCACGCGGCGATCGTCTTTCTTCACGTTGGCCCAGGCGTAGCTCATGATGCCGGCATAGGTCGCGGCGCCGTAGGACCGCGTTTCGCCCGCCTGGCTGTAGCCGGGGTAGTACATGAAACCACCGTCGTCGCCGGGGAAGCCCTGATCGTTTAGTTCGCCGATGTTCTGCGTGCGCTGCAGGAACTTGATCGCCTTGTCCCAGGCTGCGTCGTTCGCCGCCGTCCCGGCTTCCTTCATCGCGCGCAGACCGTACTCGAGGCTGATGAGGTCGGCGCGGCCGCCGTCGCTCGTGCCGCCCCAGCCCAGCCCGCCGTAGAACTTGTTGTCGGGCGACAGGCCCTCGCCCTCGTCCAGTATGTGCTCGGCGAGATAGCGACGGCCCTTCTCGATCAGCGGCTTGTCCTGCGGTTGGTTTGCCGCGACCAGCGCCATGACCGACACGGCCGTGATGTAGTGAGGAATGTCCTTCAAGTAGATGCCGCCGTCCGGCTTGGCCAGCGAGCGCAGGTAGTCCAGCGTCTTGCCCGTGGCCTGGAGCGCCTGCTCGCGCGTGACTCCCGGCTGTCGAAGAAGCGCCGCGGCGGCCATCGCGGTGATGCCGGGGTGAACCTCCCAGGTGCCGTCGGGTTTCTCCTGTTGTTTGAGATACGCGGCCCCACGGTTCAAACTGTCCATCAGCTTCTGCCGGGTCGCTGCGGAAAGGGCCGACGCCGACGCTCGCTGCCCGGACGATGGGGCGTTCTGTTCAGCCAGCAGTGATGACGTCGCGACCAGCAAGGCGCAGAGAGTCGAGGCAACCACTCGTTTCATGTCCGTCCTCATCCTTGATTGCGGTGCATCGGAACCACCGTAACAGTCCTGTAAAGTCCCTCTTTGTTCGATGCAGCCTCTTAGTATAGCCCCTGGGCTGCTGGGTAGTGCGCACCAGCTTTTCTTGAGTTTCGGGTGTTCGGGTGAGGAACGACAGGGCTTCGAAGTGCTTGACAGTACGGCTGTTACGGGACCACTCCTTCGGCGCCCCGCCCTCAGGCGGGTTGAAGCGTCAGGACTGCGACTTCCGGCGGGCAATTGATCCGGACTGGCATATAGATCGTTCCCACCCCACGACTCACGAACATCGTCGTTCGATCGCGCCGCGCGAGTCCCGAGGCCACAGGAAACTTCTGGGCCGCAACCGCCCCGAGCAGCGGCAGCACCACCTGACCGCCGTGAGTGTGACCCGACAGTACGAGCGGCACGTTGAGCGCGGCCGCCTCGACGATCCTGCGCGGATCGTGGGCCAGCAGGATGGTCGTGCCTGCCGTGTCGCGCGTCAGCTCGGCGATGTCGATCTGCCGCTTCGTCCAGAAGCGGATTCCCACGAGCTCCAGTGCTTCGCTCCGAACCGTGAGCCGTGTTCGGGCGTCCTTCAGCACTTCGACGCCACGCCTTTCGAGCGCCGCCGGCGTCCGATGATCGTCATCGTGGTTGCCGAGGATCGCGAACACGCCGTTCGGCGCCGAGAGGGGCGCCAGCGCCTCGGCCGAGAGTTCGATGAAGTCCTTGTCCTGCCAGCTCACGTAGTCGCCTCCGAGCACGATGAGATCCGGACGCTGGCTCATGAGCGCAGTCACGGCGCGCGCCACGTCGTCGTGCGAGACCCACCGGCTGCGATGGACATCGGTCAGCAAGCCAATCGTCAGTCCACTTAACGGCGGCGGCAGACCGGCGACCGGAACAGTCGCTCGCGTGACTTCGAGTGCGTGCCGGCCGTACAGATAGCCGTACGCGCCACCGCTCCCCATTCCACCGACGCCGGCCGCGAGCAGCGACTTGAGCACCGCGCGGCGAGTGACCGCCATCGACTGGTATAGTAACTCGTGCCGACGATGAGCAATCTCTACGAGGAGTTCGAGTGGCGCGGCATGGTGTACGACGCCACCGAGGGCCTGAGCGCGCTGTTCACGAACGAGCGCGTGACGACGTACATCGGTTTCGATCCGACGGCCTCGAGTCTGCACGTCGGATCGCTGTTGCCGGTGATGGCGCTCGCGCGGCTGCAGCGCTTCGGCCACTCGCCGATCGCGATTGCGGGCGGCGGCACCGGGATGATCGGCGATCCGAGCGGCAAGTCGCAGGAGCGGACGCTGCTCACGCGCGAGCAGATCGACGAGAATCTCGACGGCATCCAGCAGCAGCTCTCACGCTTTCTCGACTTCGACGCCAAGGTCAATCCCGCGCGCATCGTCAACAACGCGGACTGGCTCGCGACGTTCGATTTGCTCGGGTTTCTTCGCGACACCGGGAAGTACTTCACCGTGAACTACATGCTGCAGAAGGAATCGGTGAACCGGCGTCTCGAGAGCGAAGACGGCATTTCGTACACCGAATTCAGCTATCTGCTGCTCCAGGCGCGGGACTTTCTCGAGCTTTTCGATCGCTTTGGCTGCACGCTGCAAATGGGCGGCAGCGATCAATGGGGCAATATCACCGCGGGGATCGATCTCATCCGCAAGCTGCGCGCGAAGAAGGCCCACGGGCTCGTCATGCCCCTTGTGACGACAGCCTCGGGCGTCAAGTTTGGAAAGACGGAAGCCGGCACGATCTGGCTCGATCCGGCGCGTACGTCGCCGTTCAAGTTCTATCAGTTCTGGTTGAATACTGACGACCGCGACGTCGCCACGTACTTGCGGTTCTTCACGTTTCTCGATCGCCGGGCGATTGCGGACCTCGAAGCCGTCGCGAAATCCGCACCGGAGAGGCGCGAGGCGCAGCGCACGTTGGCACGAGAGGTGACGGCGCTCGTCCACGGCGCGGATGACGTGACGCGCGCCGAGCGAGCATCCAGCGTGCTGTTCGGCGAGGATATCGCGACGCTCACGGCTGAGGACGTGCTCGCCGTGTTCGAGGATGTGCCGTCCACCGAAATCGCATCCAGCGAGTTCGACGGTAACGGCATCGGCATGGTCGACCTTGTCGCGCGCGTGCAGCTGTCGCCGTCGAAGAGTGAAGCGCGCCGCCTGGTTCAGTCCGGCGGCGTGTACGTTAACAACCGGCGCGTGTCCGATCTCCAGTCACGCCTGACGCGGGATCAGGCGATCGGCGGACGGCTGTTCGTCCTGCGCAAGGGCCAGCGTCAGAATCATCTCGTGAAGATTGTGTCTCGCGAGGGGTGACCACGTGGTCCGCCTCGCCCGCCGCCCGCTGCTCGTGGTGGCCGCGTTCGTCATGGCGATCGCGTTCTGGCGAGGCTTCGGACTCTTCCGCTTCTACGACGACTGGTACTTCGCCCGCGAAGCCGACCGGGCGGTCCGCCACCACGCGTTTGTCTCGTTCATCTTCACGCCGGCGGAGCAGCACTGGTCGCCCTTGTGGCAGGCGTTCGATTTCCTCAACGCGTGGACGATCGGATGGCAGAGCGATGCGCTCATTCGTAGCGCCATCGTCGTCTTGGTGTTCATCGGGCTCGCCGTCTTTTCCCTGTTGACGGCCCAACTGCAGCTCAGTCCTGCCGCCACGATCATGGGTCTGGCCGTCTTGGGCCTGCATCATCTCAACGGCACGGCCTACTACTCGTTCGACTGCTACTCGCAGATCGCTGCCGATCTTTGCACGTGGTCGAGCCTCACGCTCATCCTCATGGTCGTCACGGGCGATCGCGACTCGCCGCAGCGCCGCGGCCATGTCATCGCGCCGGTGCTGCTGTTTACCGTCGGCCTTCTCGTCAAGGAACAGGGACTCGGGGCCCTCGCTGGCGCGACGGTGCTGGCCGTGTGGTTCACAGCTGTAGAGCGTGTCGGCGCCGCCCAGCGCAGCACGGTGTGGAGCGTCTGGGCGGCGATGTTGGCAGTGGGCGTCGCGTTCGCGCTCCTGCGACTCGTGGCCGGCCGGTGGCTCGCGCAGCCGTACGAGCTGTGCCTCACGTGCGTGCCCGGCAATCTCGGGATGTTCCTGGGAGCGCTGGCGCTCCCGCTGACGACCGTCTATGCCTATCCGGCGATCGTGAACCCGTGGTCCAGCGTCTGGACGGTGGTGATCACGGCCCTTGGAGCGTCCGTCGTCTGCCTGACACTGGGGATGGGCGTTGCCGCGTCCGCACGCGCGCGCCGTGCCGCGTTGGTGATCGCCCTAGCGATCGCGACCCTGTTTCCCATCGTGATGCTGGCGCGCGTCGGCGAGCTCCACGCCCACACCGCAGTGTTCTGGTACGCCCTGCTCGTCGCCATGGCCTTCGATGGGTGGGCTGAACGTGTGCGAACCTGGGGCCGCGCGCGCATGTTGCTGATGGGCATGGCGACGTTGTACGTCATTGCGCTGGCGGCGAGTCTCCGGATCAACTTGAACGAGATGCGCGCCACGGGCGAGCGGGCGGCGTTGTGGCTCTCGACGTTTCGCGAGGCCGTGCGCGATCTTCCAGCAGGCAGTACCGTGCTTGTTCGCGGGCTCGAGAACGTCAAGGCGCCGGGCGACTACAGTCTCTATCGACTGACCACGCCAGGGATGCTGCTGTACGAGGGCAATGCCTCGCTTCAGTTCGTCTCCCCCGCCGGCGTCACCATCGTCGATGAGGACGACCGGGCAGACTACGTTGTCATCACGCCTCGACCGCCCGGCTCGACCACATTCGTCGTCGACTTCGGCGGCGGCGCTCTCTCGTGGCGTGAGCACCGGGCGCCCGCCCCATGACCCGCGATTCCTGGATCTGCGCCGGCGTCGCGACGCTCCTGGTGGTCGCCGCATTCGCGCGCGGGTTTGGGATGTATCCCTTCTACGATGACTGGATGTATCTTTCCGCCGCGGGCGCGGCGCTCGCGCATCACGCGCCTGGCGAGTTCATCTGGTCGGCGTTCCCTCCGCACTGGTCACCGCTGTCGTTCGCGTTCTGGATCTTCAACCTGCGCTTCGTCGGCTGGGAGAGCGATGCGCTTATTCGGATGACGAATGCCGTCATGGTGTGGGCGGGGCTGATGGGATTTTCCATCTTTGCGCGCTGGCATGGAGCGAGCCGGCTCGCCGTCGTGGCGGGAATGGCCACGCTGGGATGGCATCACATCAATGCCGCGCCGTACTACGCCTGGGATTCATTCGATCAGCTGGCGGCCGATCTTCTCTCGTGGGCCAGCGTCGCGCTGATGATAACGATCGCAAATCGCTCGCATGCCCACGCGACGAGGCGTGTCGCACAAGCGAGCGCGTTGGTAGCCCCGGCTCTGCTCATTAAGGAGGAAGCGCTCGCCGCTGTGGCGGGCATCGTGCTGGTGGCGATCTGGTCGAGCGTTCTGGTGCGCGAAGACGTCACGACGCGGCGTATGCGCTGGAGCGCCGCGGCCGCGACGCTCGCGATGGCGGCCGGCTTTGCCGCGTTGCGATGGCACGCCGGACTGTGGTTCGACGCAAGCGGGCCGTACCGGTTCTGCGCGGCATGCATTCCCGGCAACGCCGGACTGATGCTGGCCAGCCAGATCGTGCCGGTCCGGACGCTCGACGTATTTCTAGCGGTGCATGACTGGCCTCCCGACCTGACGGTGGCGATACGAGCAGTGCTGGCCACTCTAGCAGTCGTCCCTGCTGTCGCGTTTGGGCTGCTCTCGCGCTCGCGCGAGGACCGGCAATTAGTCACGTTGTATGCCCTGCTGATGCTGGCGAGCGGATTTCCGATTCTCCTCCAGGGCAACGTGACGGAACTCCACGCGCACACCGGGTTGTTTTGGTGGGCGTTGCTCGTGACGTTGGCCGTCGATGGATGGCGGCGACGTATGCCGTCAGCCCGAGGGGCGGCGCGGTTGGCGCTAGCCGGCGTCCCCGCCGTCTACGCGCTCGCACTGGGAATCGGGCTGCAGAGTAATCTCGCAGAAATGCGGGCGACGGGAGAGCGTTCGCGCGCGTGGCGCGCGCGGCTGCAGGCGTCGTTAAGCTCCGTGGCCCCCGGCAGTCGCGTGCTCGTGCGTGGCGTGCCGCTGGTCAAGTTGTCGACTGACTACGGACTCTATCGTGTGAGCACGCCTGGGTACTTGCTGGCGGGGATAGTGGGGCTGGCTTGGCGGTCGCCGCTACACCTAGAGTTCTGCGGCGACGCGGATGCCTGCGAGGAACCGCCGCAGTACGTGCTCGAGGTCGATGCGCACGAGCGGGTGCGCATCAGCCAGCGCTAGGCGCGCGCGGTCCGTCCGAAGAAGTAACGGCGTTGACACCCGGTTGGACGTACTCGTATACTCGTTACACGTTCGGCGTTCGACCCCGCCACGTTTGGCCTACGGACTCTGCCAGGTTCTGTTAGGACAGGCACTCCAGAGATCGAGCGTTCCTCGGAATCGGCCAGAACGACCAATTTCGGTAAGGTTGACAGCTGTGCGAATCTCTAGTAACCTTAAAAGGTTCCCCTAAACGAGCCGCGACTGACGAGCGGCACAGCCTTCCGGGCGTGACCCGGGCGGTGGGATGGCGCAGCGAGGCCCGGTGGAAGCCGGGACACGGTGCGAGGTCGGGCGGCGCGCCACCGGCGCGCTAGCGAAGTCGGTTCTTTGAAAACTAGATAGTGCGTGCAAGCACACACAAGAACCCTGTCTCCGGGGCCGTAAGGCTTCGGAAACAAATGAGAGTCAGCGAGTGGCGCCGCGGAATCGGTCGACCGGAGTTGTCAGTCCGTGCAAAGGCGGCTGGCGGCGAACCACTTCATTAAACGGATTGAACAACGCAGAAGCCAAATCGGCCTCGCGTTAATGAGTTGTCCCCGAGCGAGGCTGCGTAAGCGGCCGAGTCGAAGGGCAGCGGATTTAACATGAGAGTTTGATCCTGGCTCAGAATCAACGCTGGCGGCGTGCCTAACACATGCAAGTCGAACGCGAAAGTGGAGCAATCCATGAGTAGAGTGGCAAACGGGTGAGTAACACGTGGGT
>Ga0326726_10007025_pt1 | contig 10099 bp, 8 predicted proteins | sample MHFenrmetagenome_2_FD_207603 | JGI IMG/M metagenome (GOLD analysis project Ga0326726, IMG submission 207603) | Lab enriched peat soil microbial communities from Michigan Hollow, Ithaca, NY, United States - MHF15MN | ecosystem: Environmental > Terrestrial > Soil > Wetlands > Peat | place: USA... | reverse complement strand
CTATGGATTTAATTCATTTCAGTACTATTATTTTTTTTATTTCTTACATATTCAGCATAAATAAATAACTGAAATCAACAGCAGCCCTTAATGATTTACTAATCCCTATCGGAATTAATACCATAACGAATGAAGGATAAAAACAGACCTTTACTATCCGATACGAATTGTACTAAGGCTTCCTATAACTCCGAATGCACTTAATAACCAGAGAACTACAACGATAACTACTACTGCATTCAGAATTTTCTTGATGGTAGACTGCATCGGGATGTAGCTGTTAATCAACCACAGAACCACACCAACAACTACCAAAATAATTACTAATGTAATTAGTGACATAGCAATTTTCCTTTCATAATATTTTTATTGACCGCATCTCCTTTACCGGAGATTATTATTATTTATTTTATTCTTTGCGGTTTCTGATTTAATCAACCGCAAAAATATATTTTATTAAATGGTTTAATGATTGCCGTTATATGATATGAAGTAATTCGTGGTTCTACAATAGAGCAAAGGGATGAAAAAGGAACTACATCTTTGAGATAGTTATTTACACGTGGATTTATTTTATCATATTTATTTCTGGTTTTAAGCTTTATAAGTTTAGTGCAAAATAAATCATTTTATTTTTCTTAAAGATTTCATGTTTTTTTTCACAAACTTATCTGCTTTTCTGCTTGTAGCCATTTTTTTCTGATTTTCCGAGAACCTTCTAGTAGTTGCTTTTTCCATCTGGATAAATTTGAGTGTTTCTTCTTCTTCTGCTTTAAACTCAGATTTTAAAACTACAATCTGAGCTTCCAGAGCAGCACGTTTAAGTTCTATTCCGGATTGTTTCCGTTCAATTTCCTGTTGATGCATTAATTGTTCTGCATCATTTTTTGCTTCTTGTGATAACCGGGCCGAGCCGGTTAATACACCTTCAGGACCGATATACACATCAAGCAATTCTATTCCGTGATCTGTTAGTAAAAATTCACGAATCTGATTTGAATGTGACATACCTCGCGATTTGAGAATGTACAAACCTCTGTTACGCTCACCGCCAATTTCAATATCACGCAACAGAAGCCAGGTATCTATTAACGAAGATATTGCCATATCTGTAAGTTCCTGAACATCACCCGCAGTAGAGAGACTTGCGAAAAAAGCGGTGATGTTGCTCATCTTTAAAAAATCCACAAGGCGAAGAAGCATTATTTTAACTTCAGTTTGATTTGTTCCCATAACAAATGCATCAATAGGATCAAGAACTACAATTTGAGGTTTAACTTTATTAATTAATTTAATAGTTGTTGTTAAATGATGTTCCAATCCGTGGAGAGTCGGACGAGTTGCATGAAATTGAAGCAATCCTTTTTTTACCCAATGATCTAAGTGAATTCCTATAGACGACATATTACGCATAAACTGACTCGGTGATTCTTCGAAAGCAAAATACAGAACCCGTTCACCTCGTTTACAGGCAGCTTCAACAAATTGCGCTGCAAGACTTGTCTTGCCCGTACCTGCGGTACCAGAAACTAACACCGTACTACCGCGAAAGTAACCCTTACCTGATAACATTGTATCAAGACGAGGAATACCTGTGGAAATTCTTTCGGTGGATGAAATATGATTTAATCCAAGTGAAGTTACAGGCAGAACGGAGAACCCATCTTCATCAATTAAGAAAGGATATTCATTAGTGCCATGTGTTGAGCCCCGATACTTAACAATGCGTAATCGTCTGATGGATGATTGATCAGTAACTCTATGATCCAGAACAATAACACAATCGGAAACGTACTCCTCCAATCCCTGGCGCGTTAATGTACCGTCTCCTTTTTCTCCGGTAACAATTGTTGTGACATTTTTCTTTTTCAACCAGCTAAATAATCGCCGCAATTCTGTACGCACTGCCGTAGGATTGGGAAGTTCTGAAAAGAGTGATTCAATAGTATCCAGCACAACGCGCTTAGCACCAATACTTTCGATAGCATTATGGATATGAACGAACAATCCAATTAAATCATATTCACCTTTCTGTTCTATTTCCCCCCTCTCGAGGTGAACGTGCTCAAGCCAAATCATTTTGCGTTTTTTAAGTTCTGTTAAATCGAAACCAAGCGAAGTAACATTTGCAGTAAGTTCTTTCTCCGTTTCCTCGAAAGAAATAAATACTCCCGGTTCATTGTAAACAGTTGCGCCGCGAACGAGAAATTCTAGTGCAAAAAGTGTTTTACCGCAACCTGCGCCACCGCATACAAGTGTCGGTCTGCCTTTTGGTAATCCGCCGCCTGTTATTTCGTCTAATCCTTGAATGCTTGTGGGGGATTTTGGAAGGGTTTTCCGCTTAAATTTTACTCCTTTTTCTTTCATTTTATTCCCTTTAAATATTTTGTTTTTGTCAGCAGTATAAGGTTTTTTATTCCTTTGGAAGAATTTTTGAGTTTAAATTTATACTATTAAAAACTTAACAAATCTATTGAATAAAACTATAGTCCAAATGGATGAAAAAGGGACTACATCTTTTTGTTGAGTTAAAGACCAGAATAGAAATTAATCGTTGAGTAATGAAGTTGTATCTATTGCCGTTTTATAAGATTCAGATAGATGGGAGTGTTTTGCAATCTGTACGCGCGTATTAAGCGCTAATTTTTCAAGGATGTTATGAACATGACTCTTAACTGTGTACGTGGAGAGATGAATTTTTTGAGCGATCTCTTTATTGGTATATCCATCTGCGATTAATTCAATCACCTGCCGCTCACGTTTTGTCATCCGGGTCGATTCAGTAAGTATAGAAGTTTTAGATCCGCTTACTGCGTGTTCAACAATCTGAGAAAAAAGCGAGCCCGTTAAGTGAGGGGGTAAAACCCGCGTGCCTTTATAAACTGATCGAATCGTTTTTAAGAATTCTTTAACGCTTATATCTTTTAACATAAATCCAGAAACCCCGGCTTCTACAAATTCAAAAACGTCTGCCTGTAAAGGGACAAGGTCCATAACAATTATTTTTGTTTCCTGAAAATTCTGTTTAACTGATTTTACAACTTGCAAACTGTTTTGACTTCGTAAACCGAGATCGAGTAGCACTATATTTGGATTGTGCTTGCCTATCATTAACAATATGTTTTCGCCATTACCAACAGTTGTAACAACAAGCATATCAGGCTGCTTTTTAAGCAACGCGGTAATACCTTCACGCAGAAGTCGATTGTCTTCAATAAGTAGTATTTGGATTTTTTTCATCTTTTCAAACTTAAACTTTTGGAAAAGTTACTTATAAAAAATGGTAAATACTACTGATAGTTTAACTATAGCTGAAGCGTATCTTTTTTCATTAAAATTGAGTTAGGCTTAGTTTCTTTTATGACAAATTGCAGTTTTTATAAAATAAAAGACCCCTACCAATTAATTTGTTACTGTGACATATAAGATTTGCATTTGACTATTATTCTATGCAATCATTATAGTAAAGAATGAAAGTCGGAGAAATAGAGCAAAGAAATGAAAAAGAGACTACATCTTTTGGATTAGTAAAATTCTACAGTGACCAGAATTTTTCAGGGATTCCTGAGCAATCAAAAAACAATTTTCATATCTTAACTTAGAATCTAGGAACACACATTTCTTGATTTTTCAAAAAATAGCTTCACTCAAAATCCAACAACATTGCCGATTCCGCTTCGAAGCGCAAACCACACAAACTGAAAAAAAGGCTCGTCCTGCTTCCGTGTGTATTTTATTTCGCCAATCTTTTCCAGAACATTGTCATCCAGTTTGTTGGAACCCCTTATAAAAAATGTTTTACCAATGAAGGAGGAGACCCGATCAAAAATTCCTTTTTCACTCCCGGTATCTTTGTTTAGAACAGCAACGGATAGGTCTTTATAAATAACTCGTAAGGAACCGCTTGCCTGACCCGAAGTAACATTTATATCATATGTTGCAGATTGAATGATTCCGGATTTGATACGTTGATGATCACTTACTTCAAGGAATGAATTTAGTGTGGTCACATCCATTCTGCCAAGCGAACCGGAATAGTGTAAAGAAAAATTCTTTGATGTAAGAGGAATAGCCATAAATAGTTTCATTGTGCCGGAATTCATAAAAAGTCCCTCGCCATAAATAATTGTCGTGTCGGGGTGAGCTGTATCATTAGCAATTGGGCTTGCTGTAACATTTACGTTATTAAATGTAATCAATCCGGGTGTTGCTCCAATAACAAACCTCTCGCAATATTTTAACTGTCCATTAATGATTTTTAAACTATCTATATTCACTATTTCCTTCATTGAAGAGAGAATTTCGTTCGGCATCTGTGGATTAGTTGAGTTTTTGTCATAAGGCTTATCCATGTTAATCAGAATATCAGCAAATATATCATCTACGCGAACACTTCTGGCTTTATAGATTTTTCCTTCAAGCAAAGCGAGATAATCCAAACCCAATATTTTTATTTGAGGAATGTCAAAACGAAATCTGGTTTGGCTGAATTGACTTTTTGCAAAGAATTGTTCATCGTCAATTAAAGAATGGTACTTAATTGAATCAGCAGTTAATTCAGAATCAGGCGCTGATATATGGAGAATTCCAATACTGAGTTCATTCTGGGACTTTTGAAAATTAAGCACAAGTTTTTGGGCATCTATTACTGAGCTTGAAAGATCATTTAGAGTAAAATCTCTTTGCCAAAGAATTTTCATCCAACTGATTCCGCCAATGGAAATTGAAGCCACACTGCCTGAAAACGTAGAGTTGCTGGACTTTAGTGTTATAGAATCGCAACCAAAACGATTCTTCCAGACACTATAATGCATGTCACCAAGCTGTATTGAGTATGCTGGATACGCTTCTGTAAAGCCTTTTGTAATCCGGTCCTTTAATAATGAGTTTGTAAAAGGATCTGGAAAGAAAATGAATGTCAACACACAGAGGAGTATGATTGAACCAATAATAAAACTAAAATACTTCGCGATCTTTTTCAGCGATAGTTTTCTCCAGTTGAATGATTCAGTTTCAGTCTCTGGTGTTTTCACAATTTTTATTTTGTTCAGACGGGGCGACGTCCGCGAATCAAATTAACTAAGACCATTATAATTGCAATGACTAAAAGAATGTGAATAAGACCACCCATTGTGTAGGAAGTTACGAATCCAAGTAACCACAAAACTATTAGAATAACTGCGATTGCGTATAACATAGTAAGTATCCTTTCTGTTTAAGTTTTAATGTTTAATTCAATGATAAAGTAGGAAGAGAAATATAGTAATTCAATCGAGCGAAGGGATGAAAAAGGAACTACATCTTTTGGGTAGGGAGCTACTTGTTTATAATGATGTTACTCTTAACACGATAGTAAATATTTTATTATTGTCGGGATTTTTCGTTTCTACAGATAGAAAATATTGCCAGTATGTTTTTTTGTTCACCGGGCAGCTTTCACCCAGGATATAGATAGCAACAAAACTATCAGAATAGCAACAAGTATGATAAACATGGTAAGTACTCTTTCTCTTTAAGTTTTAATATATAATTCAATGATAAGGTAGGAAGAGAAATATAGTAATTCAATCGAGCGAAGGGATGAAAAAGGAACTACATCTTTGGTTTGAATTTTTGGTTGAGTACTATTTAAATACTGTTATTATTCTATCTTATGATATCTTTCTTATAGAATAGAATAAAGTAACTTGATTGTACAGAAAGCTTATTTCTTAGAAGATAATTTTCTTATAAAATAAGTATTCCTCATCGTACGATAAGGAATATTAAAGAACTTATTAAAGCTGCTGTCAGGAATGCTCAATCATTTAAAACGTTTATCAAGCGGAGTTTCGTTGTAATACCATTGAACTTCAACCCAGGCAGGTATTCCTGGAACACCACCACCTTGGCCTGTAATTCTTAGTTTTGAATAATGACCATCATGATCATAAAGAAATACATAATTGGTTTCTGTGTCGCTAATACCAGTTGTCCAAGTTCCTGTATTTCTATCTGGTGAATCAACTCCGTCATAGATGTTATTGCTCGAACCCACAAAGAATTTTGTCACCCTGATTAAACCCGGATAAAGATCCGCACTCTGAACAAGATAACCGTTGCTGGAGTAATAAATATCAACCAATCCTTTTTGAGATGAAGAAACACCGTATGCCATCCCGCTTGAAAGATCCAGACCGCTTGGCTGTGTCGTATCTGTTCCTGCTGTTTCATAAATTCTTATTGGCTGTCCCCCATAAAATACAGTATAAATATTGGATACAAGAGTAATTGGACCAACAACGCTTGTTTGTCCTGCAGTTACACTTAGTGTAAAAGTTGTGTCGTTATAATCTGTCAGTTTTAATGTTATGTTCCTAACTCCTTCGGTAACATCTTTAACAGTATCGGGAGTTGTTTTTGATGAGTTCAAACCATCAATCCAAATTTGAGCGCCGGCCGGATTTGATGTTATATAAATATTCCCTTTTGTATTCGTGGGAGTAACTGGGTTATCGTTCGAATTACAGGATGTAATAAGCAATCCTAAAAATGGAATTATAAGTAAGAGAATTAGTTTTTTCATTATTGTCTTCCTTTATTTTTTGTTTAGGTTAAACGAAAATTTTGAGCCGTCAAGATCCATTGTAAAAGTACCGGAAAAATTTTTACCATCTCTTGATAGTTTTCCGTTATACTTTCCCTGGTACCGACTGTGCAACTGATCTTTCATTGATACTTTCATTGTAGCAGGACTAAAAGAACCTTTTACGTCCTGATTAATTACCTGTCTGTAATTGATAGTAATTTTACCAGAAAAACTGCTGTCGGTTTGTTCAGATATTTTCAAGGTTGTTGTTCTTTTGTCAAACGTTCCAGCCCAGGTTCCTTTCAAGTCCAGAATAGCAGCTGTTTCTTGAGCAATCGGTTTCTTTATCCCGAAAGAAGTATCTTTTGTTCCCTCCTCAGTTTTAACTTCACTCTTGGATTCTTCGGTTCTCTCAGCTTTCTTTTCACATCCGAAATAAGTTACTACTATAAGAATGAGCAATACAGTAAAAAGCCAATCAAATAAAATGTTTTTTTTCATGTGTTTTGCCTTTATGTTTATTATAAAATTGTAATACTACAATAAAATTTTTAATTGAATTGTTCCTTTTTATTTACATGTGATATTACGATAATTGAGGCACAGTATCAATCGGGCAAAAGAATGAAAAAGGAACTACTACTTTTGAGTGAAGAGCTACTTGTTTATAAGGATGTTACTTTTAACACCATAGTAAATATTTTATTATTGTCGGGATTTTTCGATTCCACAGACAGAAAATATTGTTAGTATATTTTTTGTTCACCCGGCATTTTTCACTTACTTTCAATTACATTATACATCATTGTAGACCTGGCTGCGCATATAATGTTGGCAATTAAAAACAAACCGAAGTAATTAATTTCGCATTTGAGAGATTCGCGGCTCACTCACTTTACCATACCGGTTTTGAAATGCAATAACTTAGTCAAATCAAAACCGGATTTTTATTATTATAGTTCTACACTCCATTTATTTTTTATTCTTGCCGTTATTGTGCTTGTCACCATTATTATTTTGCTTATTATTATTCTTACTGTTCTCCTGCTCCTGTTGATGAACCCAGTTGTTATGCTCAGGATGGTATTTGTTCACAAAATATTTTGAATCCTGGCTATCGCGGATTGGCTGCTGATCATGATGATCTTTATAAGAGTAATATTTTTCTCTATAAATTTTATCATTTCGCCATGGTTCTCGCTCATTTACTACTACTTTATAAGAATTATACAAGTTATAACTACTATAACGGTATGGCAAATGTGAACTATATTGCCAACGCCCACTGTCATAATAGTAATAACGATGTTGAGGGACATAGTAGTAAATGTCTATTTCCGGCAGATAATAATATTCAACATAGTCATAACCGATAGGTCCCCAGGCTGGTTGAGTATCCAGGTTGAAGTTAACATTAACACTTACTTGTGCAATTGAAGTGCTTGAAGCGCACCACAACAAAAGTGTTACGATTAATACAAAAAAATAACGCATAATATTGCTCCTTTTTTATTTAGATTAAAATTACTTGCTTAATAAAGCAATTTTATTCTTAATCATTTATTGATAATAAATTCTTGCTGTATGATGATATATAGAAATTATATTTTGCACAATAAGCCAAAGGAATGAAAACGGAACTACATCTTTTGGGTGAGGAGCAATAGAGTAACAAAAATTGTCAGTATTGTAGAAAATTATAAGTTATAAAGAAAAGAGAAAATAAATACCCCCACCAACTTAAATTGGCAGGGGCCATCCCTAGCATCTACTCCGCCACTCCGAGAGAGAGGTAAGCGCCAGAGACTTAAAATTATTTCATAAAAATCATCTTCTTAGTTTCAATAAAATCACCGGCCTGCAGTTGATAAAAATAAACACCACTAGGAAGATTACTTGCATTCCAAGTTAACTCATAAGTTCCTACGGGTTTTTCTTCATTAACTAATGTTTCTATTTCATTGCCGATTATATCGTAAATCCGTATTAATACCTTTGATTGTTTCGCAATTGAATAACTGAAAGTTGTACTTGGGTTGAAAGGATTTGGATAATTTTGAGAAATCATAAACGAAGTTGGTGATTCAGTCTCATTGTTCATCTTATAAAATCTATCCGGGCCATAAAATTCAATTTCCCATATACTTGCCATCGTATTTTCATTACTCTCTTGTAAAATTAGTTCAATGTACCTAGCAGAAGTTGAATCAAATTCTATTTCTGTCCATTCATTTTCTTCTGACCACACATTTTTAATAATGGGATGCCATTTGATAGAATCTACGGAGCAATTAACAGAGTACTTATAAATTCTATTTGATTGCCATTCATAGAATGAAATTCTTAAACTATCTAATGAAGATTCTTTACCAAAATCAAATATCAATGTATCCGGCATTATAGAAGAACTCTGCCATCTGGAATCAGGCGATTCCATTCCTTTGCCATCTACAGTTTTTTCAGGAAGAAAATTCTGATAAAAATTATTTGCAATCACTCTATTAACGGGAATTATGATCATATACCCAGGTCCTCTCCTAGGTAGAAAATAGAACACTATGTTAGGATTTGGATTAGTGTAATTTCCAGATAAATCAGATATGTTAGTCATTGTTATTGAATAATTTCGATTTCTTTGCTGTGTGGATGTTTTAATTAAGACACTTGAAGAATCTGGTAATAAACTAACTGAGTTGATTATTACATTATTAGAGATAAGATAATTGTTCTTGTTCTTTGCATTAGTCGGTTCTAATCTTTCTGAAAAATTAACTGTAACATTTTTAGCTGAAGTCACTGTTATATTTGTAACTTCCGGTGGAGTAGTATCTAGATATATGGTCTTAAAATCCCAAACCGTACCAGAAGTGGAGTGGCCCTGATTATCCTTCGCCACAATCTTCCAATAATAAGTAGTATTATAATTCAGTGCCCCGAGATTGAAAATATTATTAGACTGGTTTGGTGCAATCAGAGGAGGATTGTTATTATTACCCAAATAAATGTCATAAGTTAACGGATCACCATCAGGATCAGTGCAAGTCCAGTTAAGTGTTAAGTTAACCGGTTGATTTGTAGAACCGTTTGCCGGATTAGGATTTGAAGGTGGATTAGGTGGATTATTTACCACGGCAGTTTGAGTTGTAAAATTCCAGACAGGTCCAGAAGTAGTTGCGCCTTGATCATCTTTCGCAACAATTTTCCAATAATAAGTTGTGTTATTATTTAATTGCCCCGGAGTAAAACTTACATTTGATTGGTTAGATGAAGCAATCGGGGGGATACTATTGGTTCCAAAATAAACGTCATAAGTTAATGGATTACCATCTGGGTCAGTACACGTCCAGGTCATAGTTAGGTTGACAGGCTGTGCTGTTGCACCATTAATAGGATTAGGATTTGACGGTTGATTGGGTGGATTATTTCCAGCACCCCCGGTTATCATTTCATAAGCTCCTACATCATAAGCTGAACCTTGCGGTCTCGTAACTAAATCATAAGCATCAAAAACTGATAAAATAGTTGTGCCTT
>Ga0326726_10007023_pt1 | contig 10101 bp, 8 predicted proteins | sample MHFenrmetagenome_2_FD_207603 | JGI IMG/M metagenome (GOLD analysis project Ga0326726, IMG submission 207603) | Lab enriched peat soil microbial communities from Michigan Hollow, Ithaca, NY, United States - MHF15MN | ecosystem: Environmental > Terrestrial > Soil > Wetlands > Peat | place: USA... | reverse complement strand
GACGTTTGAAGATGACGACGCGCCGTCCTGAAGCGCGCCTAGAAGTTGAGGCCGAGGCCGAGCTGCAGACCGCTGCGACCCTTTTCGGTGGTCCGCACGAGCGTGACGACCGGCGACGCGTCGCCGCGCCCGACCCAGATGCCTCCGCCGGTGCGCGAGCTCCACCCGCCGGGCGACGCGCCGTCGAGATACACTCGGCCCGCCTCCGCCAGTCCCATGATCCCCGCGCGTAACGGCATCAGCGCGTTGAACCGCACGAGCGGAATTCGAAGCTCCGACGTCCCGTAAAGCGACGCGTCGCCCGCGTATTGTTGCGTGTCCATGTGCCGCAGGGTGCCGTCACCGCCAATCGTCGCCGCTTCGTAGAATGGAAAGTCTCCAGAGACCTTCTTGCCGCCGGCGCGAACGACGAGGAGCGGGCGGGCCGGCACTGGCAGCGTGATCGATGCGCCGACGCTGGCCGACGCCACTTCGAATGCCGACCGCACGTCCATCGCGGCCGGTACGTAGAGCCCACGAATCTCCGCCAACACGCGATGGTGGGTGTGCTCTTCGTCGACGCGGGCGTCGCGCCAATTGAACCGCGCATCGAGTTGCATCCCCACCTGGTTGAACGTGCCGACCCCGTAGGGACGAGCGCTCGACAGATAGGGGCTTCGCGCGCTGTCGCTGACCGAATGCTGGACCACTGGGCCCAGAGCGATGTCCGTCGTCGAGCCAAAGGCGAGGGCGATGGCGGGATGAAACAGCCACTGTCGCTGATGCACCGCGAACAGTGGGTTGTGGCCGCTCGAGTCGATGGGGACGTTGCCGAGCCCACTGAAGTGGACCATCTCGAGATCGGACATCCTCGCGAAGGCGGTGAAATGAATTGGAGAGGATTCACGCCGTTCGTCCAGCATGATGCCGACTCTGGCCCCCTGGAATTTGCTGGCGTACTCGCCCTCGATCTTCACCATCGACGCATATGGGCGTTGGTCGAACCCATACTCGTACCTGGCAACACCAATGCGCGGCGTGATACCCATGCGCCGATGGAGGCTCAGACCGACGAGGGGCTCGTAGCTCGTGCCGTCGTCCGCGTTGGGCGGAGTCAGAACGCCATAGCTCCGCTCCCATGGTCGCCGGTCGAACATCGTGTCCGGCCCATACGACACGCCAACCACCGCGCCGGCGTCGTAGAGCCGAGCGATGTGCTCCGCGCCTGCGACCGTCGACGAGTCAATGAACGTGTTGGCTCCATTGCCCCCGATGATTCGAACGGCGATGCTTCGCTGCACATGGCCGGTAACGAGTGCGGTGTCGTCGCCGCCGTGCAAATACACGAGAATCTCTGCTGTTTCTCGCGCATCGAAGCGGCGCGAAAAGAACGGCGTGCCCTCGGATTCGAGACGGATGTCAACGATGTCATCGGCCACGCGCGCGATCACCACTCGATCGGACGCATCGGTCCCGTGCACCTCCGCCCGAATGGCGAGCAGACGGTAGAACTGATTCGCCGCGGTCTCGAGCGCGTCGCGGCGCTTCTTGAGGATCGCCTCCAATCGGGGAGCGGACGCCTGATACTCGATCGGCATCGCCTGCGCCGCCGAGTCGATGACGGCATCCGTAATCCGCGCTTGTAGCGCCCGCGCGACCGAATCCCATACGGGCTTCTCGAGTCCGCCCAAGAGTCGCGCGTCAAACATTCTGGGCTGCGTCAGTCCCCCCACGACCGGGGCATCGCCCAGGGTCACGAGGCTCGGCTTGACCCATCGCGCGACGCCCAGCAGCACACCGTCATACGACACGAACGCGTGATCGCGGTCGCGCGCGATCGGCTCCCACTGTGTCTTTGGTCCCGCCTCCAAGCGAGCCCATTTCCAGTTGCCGGGGTGGCGATCGTTGTCATTGATCAGGAAATCCGTCAGGCGTGCCGACAAGTACCCACGCGCGTCGACGTGTTGCTTGGCGTCGCTGTTCAGCAGACGCAGCAGCTCGGGGCTGTCGATGATCTTCGTGGTGCCGCCGAAGCCGACGCCGCCTTTCGTTACGTTAGGGAACTCCTCGATCATTCCCAGACGGTCGGCGAAATCCGCGCGGTATTTGCCGAGCGCGGAGTCGTTGCCCATGACCATGAGCGTGGCCGTCGGATGCAGCACGCCGCTGGCTTCCAGGATCATCGCGGAGATCGCGGCGGCCGCCGGGTGGAGCGAACTGATCTCGTCCTGGAATATTCCGGCGACGGGCGTGCCCTGGACCTGCTCCGGTGTACTGAGGACGGACTTGTCGGCCAGGCGAAAGACGTACTCAGTGCCGTCGGCGGTCTCAAACCGGAGCGACTTGGTCTGCATCCCGCCCCCCACCTTGGTCGGATGGAGGCCGCCGGCGTAGGTCGCCCAATCAAACACGGGAACGCGAATCGGCATCGCCCATAGCTCCCGATACGCGCTGCCGGACAACCAGCGGTGAAGCATCCCGGCTTGATAACGCGTGCCTGCGGTGACGGTGACGCTCTCCGCCCTCGTCGGTTCCACGACGATGGGCGCCTGCAAGGCCACCATCGACGATGGGAGCGCGAGTGCCGCGAGCCCAAGCGCGCCGCGGAAGGAGCAGATGATCCGACGCATTATGGCCACCGATACAGTGTGATGAGCGCCGGCCGTACTCCGGCCTCGTCGCTCACAATGAGAATTCCGTCTTTGGCGATCGCGACGCCCTCGGGCTGGTGGTGCAGGGCAGAGAGCGGACGAGCGAGCACAACGGCGCCTGCCGGTGTGATCGCGATCAACGCCTTCTCCGCGGATGCGACGAGGACGTAGTTCCCCGTCAGCGGATCGATGGTGATGTCCGACGGATGTAGGCCCGTCCACCCATTCGTGCCGATGATCGTCGCGAGCGGCACGATGAGCGGTGCAAGATGCGCCGAGCCGTCTCGCGTCAGGCTCCAGCGAAAAATGACGAGGTTGTCGTGGAGCGCCTTGTCATGCACGTGCTTGCACGCAAGCAGCAGCGCGTTGATCGCGGGATCGAATGCGATGCCCTCGAATTCACATTCCGCCTTCAATCCAGTGTCTTCAACCGTGTAGTCGACGTGCGCGCCGTTCCCGCCTTCCGGGAACCGATACAGTTTGCCGTTGCTGGCGAGCAGGAACACCGTGTCGTTCGCGATCGTGATGCCTTCGAAATCGCCCTTTACCACGCCACTGCCGATGGTGAACCGCTTCACCAACACGCCGCGACGATAGTCGATCTCCCAGACCTGGCCGAGCTCGTCGTCGTGCACGAGCAGCCGGCCATCGTTCGTGAGCACGAGTCCGGAGATCTCCTGCAGCGCGTGTGGCAGCAGCCATTCGGCGAGTGGCGCGCCCCGCTCGACCGCGGTGTCGTGGGTCGCAAGCGCTTTTTCCAAACGCTGCTCGCGCGCGACCGCCGTGGGACTGCCGATCAGGGCAGACAACTCGTCCGGCGAGTCCTGACATCCCGAGCCCATCAGAACGCACATGGCCACCGACGCGGCGACTCGCGCGCCGGTCATGCCGGCTGTTCCCGCTTCTTTCGGTCTTGTCGCTGCTCACCCGCCTCTTTGGCGAGCGCGTTCCCGATCTCGACGTCTGCCCCGGCGATGGACCCATTACCGCTCGCTCGAATGGCCGTCAGCATCGCATCGCGACCGACCGACTTCCGCGTGCGGACGAGATAGTAGAGCTCCGACGGCTTGCCCGTGTTGGTGACGACTTCGTCGAGCTTCCACCGTTTGGTGATCCGGTCCAGCGCCGGCCCGATCTGCGTTTGCGCTTCATCGAGATTGGTGGTCGTCACGGTGACGATCGCGTCAAACCTCGGCTTTTTGCCGTTCGGTCCGAGCATGACGCGCACGCGCTCGAATCGCTCGGCGAGTGCTTCGACCTTCTTCGGTGTGAGCGCGAGGACGAGATCACGATCGGGAACGATGTTGCCGCCGTGATCCTTGCCTGCGAGATCGCCAAGCGGCTCGGCCCATTGCGATCCGGCCGTCGGCTCCAGGACGGTGCGTCCGAAGTCGTACCGCCAGATCAGGACGAGGACGAAGTTGAAGAGGACGGAAAGCAGCAGCGCGATGGAAATCTCCTGCACGCCGGCTGCAAACCCGACTGCGATGGCGAGAAAGATGAAAACCACGTCGCGGGCGTCACTCAGATTCGTGCGGAATCGGACGGCCGCGACGACGCCGCCAAGGCTGAACGCCAGCGCGAGGCTGTTGCTCACGACCAGCACGATACCGGCAACGATCATGGGCAACACGAGCAGGACCTGCACGACGGTTTGGTTGTGCCCCTGACCGGACCGCGCCGACATGTAGACCCACGTGACCGGCAACATCAGCGCGAGTGTGCTCAGGAGGAGCACCGTGATGCTCGCGGCAAACACGAGGCGCGGTACCAGGCCGGCTGTTGGCGCCTGGATCTGGCCGTTGGCCAGTCCGTCCTGCAGCAACGATGGTGTCGAGGCGATGTGCGCGAGCCGCTCACCCGACAACAACCCATCGAGGACCGGGACGAAATAGAACAGCAGGCCGCCGACGACGGCGAGCGCCACGTAGTACGCAGCGAGCCGCCGAATCGGCCGGGCCGATCCGAGGGTCAAGATGGAGATCAGCCGGGTGAAGACATTCATAGTGAGTACGCTCGCAATGGTGGAATGCCCGCATCGCTTCGAGGCGCCCGAGCGACGGCCACTCGCGGCGACATGAGGGCTGAAACATCATCACGGAGAATGGTGACGATGGCACCGGCGATCGATCGCACGAACGGATGAAAGGGTACGTACGCCGTTCGAGGGAGCACGTCGTAACGCTCGCTGGCTGGCCGTGTTATGGAGATCCGTCAAGGCTGCCGAACGCCTGAAATCACTGGCAGGCCTGTCAAACATGAGGTCGGAGGTTCAACTCCTCCCGGGCCCACTGTCGAAGTGATTTGCCCGCTTGAGGCTACGGCCACCGGCGGGCTTCTCTTTTGTGATAGCCGGCGAAGTGTGTCCGTTCACTGTGGCCGTTCGTGCATCAACCAGCGCGCTCGCGCAAGTCTCTCGTTTCGTAACGTTTGGGTTTGCCGGTTCGCTTGACAGCCCGCCGAGAGCCGGTATTGTCGAAACCACCCCAGCCCGACCGCCGTTCATCCCCCGAGGGTTCCATGCACACGACGCGACGTAGCACGATTCTATTCTCCGCTCTTTTCTTCGTCGCCGCCTGCAAGGGCGAGAACGCGGCAACGGACACCGCGAAGGCCGCTGCTGTAACGCCGGCCCCAGCGCCCGCCCCGGCCGTGACGCTCGCCGATTTCGCCGGCAAATGGGCGGTGGTTGCCACGCCCCAATCGGGAAAGGACACGTCGGTCACTAAGTACACGTTGACCGCGACCGCCGACACGAGTGGTTGGAAGATCGATTTCCCGTCGGGCGTGAAGGTGCCGATGCAAGTCTCGTTGGCCGGCGACAGCGTCCTCCTGAAGACGGCTCAGTTCTCGAGTCAGCGGCGCAAGAACGTGAAAGTGTGGACTGAGGGATCAGTGAAGCTGCAAAACGGGAAGTTGGTCGGTGAGACCACGGCGCACTATCTGAACGCCGGCGCCGACTCGGTACTCAAGCTGAGGATCGACGGCACGAAGGCGCCGTGAATTCACGCTGGTGAACGCGGCGTTCCCGCTCGCGGCGATGCGTCGGAGCTTCCTCGTCTCGGACATCACCGCGAGCGAACGCCTCATTCGGCTGCTGGTAGACTCGTCGCCGACGGCCGCAGGTCGCGCTGGTATTCACGGACGGCGCTACTGAACTAGCAGGCGCGGTTCCGACCGCGTGCATCACGCATGTCTCGTTGTTCACGTCGCGCGCTGGTCCACGCCCGGGCGCAATCGCGAGAAGAGAGCTTCCCAGTCCGTCGGCCCATCTCTTCGCGACCACGTTGCGTCGAATGTCGTTCTGCGAGTCGCGGAATGCTGGAGCGCCTGCACGAAGACCTCTGCCGCGTCCGCTCGGCCGATGCGACGCCAGAGCGCCATCGGACTATCTCGCTGTGAAATCTCGATGGCATGTCGGCCCGCCGGCTCGTTCCGTAGCACGCCACAGCGAATGATTGTGTAATCCACGCCGCTGAGACGGATCTCATCTTCCGCTCGGCGCCGCCAAACGAGCGTCCTTCCCTTGATCAGGTTGAGGGCGATGGACGCGATCGAATGCCGAGTGACGCCGATCGCCGTCATGTAAAGGAACCGGCCGTTCACGCCAGCCTCCCTCGCGGCCGCGAGCGTGTTCTTCACACCGTCGTACTCCACGGCGATGATGCTGCGTTGGCTCGCCGGCCTTTTCGTCACGCCAGCCGTGAAGATCACGTGCTGGACCCCCCGCATGGCGGGCGCCAGCGTGTCGCGCTGGGTCACATCGCCCTGAACAATCTCGACATTGTCGCCGAGCGTGCGGCGCGCGTTCTTCTCATCGCGTGCGAGTGCACGAACACGAAAGCCATCGCGGACCAGACGCCTGACGATTTCGGTGCCGGTGCCGCGCGTTGCGCCGACAACGAGAACTCGCTGCTCTCCATGTCGTGGATCCATCACGCGAGGTCGACGATGTGGGACGATTGCGGTTCGCTTTCGCGGATGGCGACTGAAGGCATTCGATTCGCGGCATGGCCTGGTCGAAGAATGCCGGCCAGGCAAAGCTGGTGGAGCGGAATCGTCATCGATGTCTCGAACAAGTGGCGGCGCTCCTCGTCGGCGCGGCCCCACACCGGAATGTTCGGGCTGCCGAACGTACCAACGCGGCGCAAAGAGCGATGAGTGCGGTTGTGCGGCCGCCGAGCCACGGCGAGGCGGCTTCACTCCGTTGGGGTGGCGCCATCGTCAACCTCGAGTGAACGACCGGTCATAGATCGCGCGTTCGGATCCGCCACAGGGCGGCCGCAAAGACCGCGACGGCGAACACCGAGGCGTAGATCACAGCGGCCCCGCTCGGAATCGACACGTTCGCGAACGGCGAGAACGACAGCGACGCCGCGAGCGGCGTCTGCATGAGGTACGCTGCTCGGCGCCACAGCGACTCGGTCGGCATGATCAGGCTCGTGATCACGCCGAGCGTGACGATGTGTTCACTCTGGGAGAAGCCGCTCACTTGCTCGAGCCATCCGCCCATGAACGCCACGCCCTGAAGTCCGAACGCGAGCACTCCGGCGGTGAGCGTGGGGAACCACGAGCCGAGTAGGAACGTCACGGCGAGAACGAGGATGCACTCGCCGGTGATGAGCAGGTAGCCCGCCATCGGATTCTCTGGGAGCACGCCCGTCACCGCATACGCGACCGCGACGGTGCCGGCGAACGTGAGCGCGACGTACGCGACGATCATGATCGCGAAGCCAATGAACTTGCCCGACATCAACTGCCATCGCGCGATCGGCTTCGTCGCGATCGCGTGGATGGTGCCCGAGCTGATCTCGCCCGCGATCGTGTCGATCGACGTGAGAATCGTCATCACGACGGCGAGCAGCGCGCAGGTGTAGAGGCCCACCATCAGCATCCCGCTCTCGACCTGATACCGAACGAACGGCGACATCGGCCGGCCCTGGAACTCCAGCACCTGGAGGTGCAGCGCGACGGCGAAGACCACAAGGAGTAACACCGCGGCGATGAGCGCGGTCCAGAGGATGCGCCGGCGCGCTGCCTCACGCAGTGTCACGCGCGCCATGATCGCGATGGGCGTGAACGGACTCACAGCCCGCGATCCTCCCCGACGAGCCGGACGAACGTGTCCTCGAGCGACGTCGGGTCGTGAGCTACTTCATACACCTCCACGTGCGCCGCGACGAGGCGCTGAACGATGTGCGGCACGACGTCCTCCGATTCGATCTGGCAGCGCAGCACGTCGTCCTCGATCGCGATCGAGGTGACCAGCGTTCCCAGCGAAGCAACCACGGAAGGGCCCAGGCCTCGCGCGCGGAGACGGAGTTGTCGCGCCCGCGCCGCGCTGGTGTCTCGGAGATCTTGGTGGGCGATCACTTGACCATCTTTGATGAACGCCACGCGATCGCACGTGATCTCGACTTCACTCAAGAGATGCGAGTTGAGAAACACGGTGGCGCCGCGATCGCGTTGCGCGCGGATGACGTCGCGCACCATGCGCCGGCCCATCGGATCCAAGCCGGACGTCGGCTCGTCGAGAAAGACGAGGTCCGGCTCGTGGATGAGCGCTTGCGCGAGCCCCAAGCGCTGAAGCATGCCCTTGGAGAATCCGCGAAGGCGGCGCGCCGCATGCGGCGTCATACCCACCAACTCCAGCACCTCCGGCGCTCGGCGCGCGGCATCCATGGCGCTCATGCCCGCGAGTCGGCCGTGCAGCTCGAGTAGCTCGGTCGCGGTGAGCCAATCATAGAACCGAAAATCCTCGGGGAGAAAGCCGATGCGCCGCCGAACCGCGACGTCACCGATCGGCGCGCCGAGGACGAACGCGGAGCCGTCGGTCGGATGCACGAGTCCGAGCAGCATCTTGATCGACGTGCTCTTGCCCGCGCCGTTCGGTCCGAGAAAGCCGAAGATCTCGCCGCGATGGACGGTGAGCGAGAGGTCTTGGACGGCGGTGCGTGGGCCGAACTGCTTCCGAAGGCGGCGAGTGTCGATCGCGTGGTCGGAGGAGGACGGCGGAGATCCCGACGGCATCACTGAAGCGACTTGGCGAGCGGCACGGCATCAGCCGAGCTTCCGTAGCCCGTGAGCGTGAACACGATGCCGTCGCGTACCCACGCGAGCGCGTACGTTGGCCCGCGCCGTCCGCCGGTGATCACGAGCATCGCGTCGGTATCGCCGACGCGAACGAGCTCGTACGAGCGCGTCCCTCGAGGCGGTGAGATCACCGCGGCCGCCGGCCACGGAAACAGTCGTCGAAAATCGCGCGCTTGGTTGGGACTCATGCCCGCTACCTCGAGCGCGAGCTCCATGATCGCCGCGGTGTCGAGCGCGGCGGGCACAGTCACGGTTGCGACGGGAACTTGAGTGATCGCGACGCAGCTGGCGTTGTCGGTGGACGGCGGCCGCGGACCATTGATCTGCGCCTGAATCGTGTTCGCGACGGGCGCCGGACAATTGCCGTACTGTACGCGAACGCCGCGCGCGGCCGCGAAGGAAACGCGCGCCCCGTCCAGCGTGCGAGGCACCGACGCCTGGCGATGTCCAGCTTGCGTGAGCAGCGTCTGGAGCTGCCGCGGATTGACGGACGCCTCCACGCGCTGTTCACCGAGAATCGTGATCGTCGGCCTTTCCGACCGAGCAGCGAGCAGTCGCGGCCGGAAGCCTGCGGCCTTCGCCGCCGCATCGGCGTCCGCGACGGACGCGTTCGACTCGTCGCGAGTCGTCACCGTCGATTCGGCGACTACCGCCGCGAGAACGTCCTCGAGTCGCCGGCCGCCGTTGAGCGGAGTGCCAAGGGCGGCGCCGGCCGTGTCGGGCTTGGGCTTCGCGAGCCGAAGCGACGCAAAGAACTGCTCGCCCAGGGTCTGCTTGCCGACCGGGATCGTCCACAGCGCCGTGACGACTATCGCGGCGATGGCGGTGCCGATGAGTGCTCTCGAGGACGGTGAGACGTTCACGATACGAAGGCTACGGCCTGTCTCCTGTCGCCAAGATGACGAATGGACCGGGCTACCGGATCGACCACCCGATGCCAGGGCCGGCCGCCGTCGGCACGACCTCGAGTCCCAGCAGCCAGCGATCGATCATGTTGTTGATGTGGCCATGGCTGTAGCGAACGACCTTGATGCCGCTGAACGTGCCGATCGCGGCGCCGAGCGCGACGTCGCTTGCCCAGTGCGCGTTGTTGTACATGCGCGAGAGGCCGACGAGCGTGGCGCCGCCGTACATCGCGGGGGCCACCACCCAGATGCCCTGCGGCCACCAGCGCTGCGACTCGCTCGTGACGACCGACGCCGCGGCGAATGCCGCCGAGGTGTGGCCCGACGGAAACGACTGGTAGCCGCCACCCTTCGTGCCGCGGCCGAATCCAAAGTCGTGAGGACTCGTGTCGGCGGACACGTACGGCCGCGCGCGGCCCGCGACGTCCTTGAGAATCGCAGTGAAGGCGCCAGACACGGCGACCGCCTCCGTC
>Ga0326726_10007022_pt1 | contig 10101 bp, 10 predicted proteins | sample MHFenrmetagenome_2_FD_207603 | JGI IMG/M metagenome (GOLD analysis project Ga0326726, IMG submission 207603) | Lab enriched peat soil microbial communities from Michigan Hollow, Ithaca, NY, United States - MHF15MN | ecosystem: Environmental > Terrestrial > Soil > Wetlands > Peat | place: USA... | reverse complement strand
TCAGCCGGGCGCACCACCGGGCTATGCTACGGGCCCAAAAGTTTGCCTGAAATTTACCTTATTTACTACTCCACCAGAGTTTTTATAAGTTGTGAATCGCAGAGTGAGATGGCAAAAACCTTCAGATAGGGATATGTGTAAAAAAGCCACGGTATAAGTACGGATCTGAAATCATGGGACGAAAATATCTCCTCGGGAATGAAGCGATCGCCCACGCATGCGTTGAGTCAGGTGTGGATTTTGTAAGCGGATACCCTGGCACTCCATCATCTGAAGTGATCGATGTGCTGCGAGTACAACCCAACCGATCATACTATGTTGAGTGGTCAGTCAATGAAAAGGTGGCATTGGAAAACGCTCTCGCTGCCGCATGGTGCGGCATCCGTTCTCTCTGTACTATGAAACATGTGGGACTTAATGTTGCTGCTGATCCCCTGATGACGAGTGCGTACACGGGTATCACGGGCGGACTTGTAATAATGAGTGCGGATGATCCCTTCGCACATAGTTCTCAGAACGAACAGGATACACGGTGTTACGCACATTTCGCCCGGGTACCATGTCTCGATCCCGCAAGCATTCAGGAAGCACATGATATGATTTCAGAAGCATTCGGGCTTTCTGAGGAATTAGGGCTGCCGGTCATCTTCCGCCCCACAACACGTATCTGCCACTCGAAGGGTGACGTTGAACTTGGTGAGTCGGCCGTAAGCATTCGGAAGGGGGAATTCCATAAAGATCCGCGTCAGTATGTCGTAATCCCGGCGCATACTCGTGTACTGCATAAAAAACTCAACGAGAAACAGCCTGCAATGAGGAAGCTGTTGGTTGAACGGGGATTCAACCATTACAAAATACGGGGGAAGATTGCAATCATCGCGAGTGGGATTGGCGCCACCTATGTGCAGGAGTTATTACCGGAAGGAGTCTCGTTTATGAAAATCGGGGCGTACCCGATAGATGAAGAATGGCTGGGTGATTTTGTAAAACAACATGAAAAAGTGCTTGTAATTGAGGAACTCGCGCCAGAAGTGGAAGAGATTGTACGCCAGGTCGCCGGATGTGTCCCGGTCTTTGGGAAAAAAAATGGGTATGCACCGTACGAAGGGGAGTTATCCCCCACGGCAGTTGCGGTAATAATGGAAAAAGCGGGGTTTTTGCCAAAAAACCCATTCCCGCAGGTTGATCCGATCCAAAACCTCCCCCCCCGCCCACCGATCCTTTGTGCCGGCTGCCTGCACCGCGGTGCATTCTATGCAATAAAAAAAGTGTTCAAAGATGCGATATACCCAAGTGACATCGGGTGCTATACACTGGGGCTCCAGCTTGGCGTCGTTGACACTACCATCTGCATGGGCGCATCGATTACTGTTGCGAGCGGTATTTCTCATGCCGGTGATCCCCATGACATTGTCTGTACAATCGGGGACTCTACATTCCTGCACACAGGAATTCAGGGTTTAATAAACGCAGTCTACAACGGAGCAAACATTACAGTCGTGATTCTCGATAACAGAATCACGGCTATGACCGGACACCAGCCGAACCCAAACACCGGCGTGACCGCATGTGGCGTGGAGAGTCCTCCGATATCGCTCGATGCATTGTGCCGCTCCTGCGGTGTCAGTTTTGTCGAGAGTGTTGACCCGTACGATATTACCGGCATGGTTAACATTTTACAGGAGGCAAAGAAACGGAAGGGGGTTAAGGTCATTATTGCCAAACAGATGTGTGTTATCTCCGCCCGTCGTGCTGGTGTGAAACGTGGGAGGTATAGGGTCAATACTGAGATCTGTACCAGCTGTGGGACCTGTGTCCGGTTTGGTTGCCCTGCCATTGAAATTGAAGATGATAAAGCCCGGATTAATGAATTATGCAGCGGTTGCGCGGTGTGTTCTGAGCTCTGTCCCGTCGGGGCAATTGTCCGGGAGGGGAAGAAATGAGCAGAAGTTTTGATATCCTGATCGTCGGAATCGGTGGCCAGGGAACAATTCTTGCCTCCAATATTCTCGGTGAGGCATGCCTGATTGAAGGGAGGCATGTGAAAGGGGCGGAGACACATGGTATGGCACAACGTGGTGGGTCTGTCGAGAGTCACATACGGATCGACGGGCTGTTCGGGCCGCTGATCCCCCCAGGGCAGGCGGATCTCCTGATCTCGTTTGATCTTCTCGAAGCTCTCCGTTACTCCCATTACCTGAAAAAAGGCGGTAAGATGGTAGTGAACAAGCACCTTGTTCTCCCAACCTCAGTATATTCGCAGAATCTTATAGCGCCCACAGAAAATGAGATCATTGAAGCGTTGGAAAAAAATATACTCTGCCTTCTTGACGCAGATAAAATAGCAGAGGAAGCAGGAAGTCCCCTGTCGCAGAACGTGGCGATGCTGGGTGCGGCATCGAAATCCATACCACTCAAACCCGAATCACTTCTTTTGGCGGTCAAACATCTTGTTCCGAAAAAGAGTGTCGAAATAAATGTGAAAGCCTTTGAGACAGGCAGTGAATTTGGCGGGACGTGCTGATGAATCAGCGGCTGGGTGCATTTGATCCTGATACCATTTACCCTGGTAATGCACTTGAGCTTATGCCGAAGATTCCTGAAGAAGTTATTGATCTTATCATTACTGACCCACCCTTTGCCATCGACTTCAAGGCACAACGGGAGAATTACAACCGCATTGGATCCAACGTCATGGAAGGATATCAGGAAATCCCGGAGTCTGAATACCATAAGTTTACTCAAAGGTGGATGGCAGAAGCTGCACGGGTACTGGCCCCTGAGGGGAGCATGTATGTTTTTTCCGGCTGGAACCGGCTCCGGGATATCCTTGAAGGGCTTGACACAGCCGGCTTCTCAACAATCAACCACCTCATATGGAAATACCAGTTCGGTGTCTTCACGAAGAAAAAATATGTCACCAGTCACTATCACATACTGTTTGTGGTAAAAGACCCGAAACGGTATATTTTCAATAAAATTGATCATTACCCGGAAGACGTGTGGGTAATCAATCGTGAGTACTGGAAAGGAAGAAAGAAGACTCCCACCAAACTCCCTTCTGAAATTGTAAAAAAGATTCTGATGTATTCAAGTAATGCCGGCGATCTGGTTTTTGACCCGTTCCTTGGTTCAGGAACGGTGGCAATCGTCTCACAGCGGGAGGGACGACATTTTCTTGGTTTCGAAGTCGTACCTGAATATTTTGCCTTTGCAAATGAATCTCTCTCTTCCTCTAAAAAAGGGTGTAAAAAATAAGGAATGTAAACTTGAGACGCTGAGGGGGGGAATTGAACCCCCGAGGCACTTTCGCACCACAGGCTTTCCAGGCCTGCGCCCTACCGCTAGACTACCTCAGCAAAAAGTGTATCCTATCTGTTAGATGGGTATTTTTTTAATGGTATCTTTTTTTTCGATGTTTGATTCAGTTTTTTATCCGGCATTTTTACCTTACCTGATTTGGTCCAACCGCGGGGATAGGTTCCCGGCGGCAGGAAAACGGTAGTAGGCGCGATAACCAGACCTGTGTCTCCAGGTTTGAACGAATTGGATGGTACAAGCGCCCGGCCCAGACAGATGAACTCTTTTTTCTGCGATAGAACCGCAACGGTCTGGTCTTTTTTGAACTCATCACAGCTGATAACACCTACTCCTGCGAGCACCGCGCCGCGGCAGATAGCATCAATAGCGGTGTTTCGGATAAAAACTGTCGCAAGATCAGGTACCGCTGCATCCACCGAGAGAACGATCGATGAGAGTGCCAGCCAATTTCCCTCCTTTGCTGCACTGCAGGCATCCTGCACATCGTGGAGTGTATGCATCTCCTGTTCACTGAATGCACCCGATCGTGTGCGACGAAGTTCCACCATGTGTGCACCTACACCCATTGCAAGCCCCATGTGGTGGCAGAGCGAGCGGATGTAAGTGCCGGCATCGCATTGGACACGGAACAAGACAAGGCGCCCTTCACAATCAAGAATTTCAAGTTCATGGATGGTACGGATTCGGAGAACACGCTTCACCGCACTCTTCCGTGGAGGGCGCTGGTAAAGTCTCCCGGTGAACTCCGCGCCAATCTGTTCGATCCGGGCTTTGTCAATATCGCCATGCAGCCTCATCAGGCAGATATATTCCTTTTCGTGCTGGAGGAGGAGCGGGGCAAGGCGCACCGCGTTGCCGATCATGACAAGAAGCAGACCAGAAACCTGCGGGTCGAGTGTTCCTGCGTGTCCCACTTGGCAGCCTAGCATCTTTCCTACCCACGCAGCTACCTGATGACTTGATGGGCCTCTCGGCTTGTCAATAATGATTATCCCGGCGTGGTTCCACAAATGGATGGGCTCATCCTTATCAGTATCTCCGGTCATCCAAATCACCTCCTTCGTCTGGTGAGATAATTGTTAAGGGCAATCATCGTTCCTTCGAGGGAACCATCCCCAACTACCGCAGGTTTCGTTCCAGCTGCCTGCATTGTCGCAGCGGTAATGTCACCTATTGCTAAAACCATAATATCCGGGCGCTTAATCCATACTGACTTTGTAAATGACATGGCGCTTGTGAAAAGGATTGCATCCGCATCTTCAAGAAACAGGGACTCTCCAGTAGGCTCCAGCCCGTAACACCGGAATTCGTTGGGAATTCCACCGGCCGCAGTGATAGCATCGATAAGTGAGGGATTCGGCACATCAGCCCGCGGGATGCCGATATGTTTCCCCCTGATCCATTCTCCCAGATAAGGTACAAAATCTCTTGAATAAAAACTGTTCAGAGTTTCACAATCGATTCCATATTGCTGAAGTTCCTTTGCAGTCTGCGGTCCGATTGCAACTACACGAGGGAACCTGTTCAGCAGCGGAGCGATGATCTTGGCAGGGAGTGCGCTGGTAAAGAAAAGACAGTCAAATTCACTTCGATCGACCGCTTCGATGAATGCTGTAATTGCACTCGGTCTGATTTCCGACTGCAGAGGGTGGACACTGTAGCAGATATGACCGAACTGTGCGCACCGTGCGGCGTCGTTTTTTTCCTTCCCCGCAAGCCGGGTGACTGCGATCTTCATTACGGGTTTATCACCTCATCATGATATGATGATATGCATTTCGGTGAATTTATGTCCATTCTCCCACATCTCTTGTGAATGATCGAGATCCTGCTTGGTACTCTCATTGGGGTATTGCTTGGTACCATAAGCGGGATTATCCCCGGCGTCCACGCAAACACCCTTGCCGGGGTCCTCTTGAGTTTACAGGTTGCACTCCTGTCTTTTTTTGGGCCTCTCGTGCTTGCCGGTGTTATGTTTGCGGCCCTCATCACGCACACATTTGTGGACTCAATTCCCAGTACATTCCTGGGCATTCCGGATGCTGATACTTCACTTGCTGTTCTCCCAGCCCATGCTCTCTGTCTTGAGGGTAATGGCGAGGAAGCAGTGAAGATTGCAGCACTTGGCAGTGCCTGTGCAATGGTAATAGCTGTGCCGCTTTCCATTCTCTGTTTTTTCCTTCTCCCTGCTCTTCAGCCCTACTTTGACTGGTGGATTGGTATTCTGTTGATTGCGACGATGGGGTATATGATCGTTACCTGTGAATGCCCCGGCTGGGCACTTGCCCTATTTTGTGTATCCGGGATTCTCGGGATTTTCTCACTTCGCTACGCTTTCCTCAGCTGGCACACTCTTGCCGGAAGCAGCGCGATCCTTATGCCACTTCTCACCGGGCTTTTTGGGATATCGGTCCTCCTTACCGCATCGCAGGGAACAATGCCGGAACAGCATTTCCGGGGTATCCGAATGGAAGACAGAACCGTAATGAAATATTCCGTAGTCGGTACGTTTGCCGGAGTCGCTGTCGGATGGCTTCCGGGATTTTCCACAGCATCTGCAAATAGTGTGCTTGCGTCGCTTATCGGATATGAGAAAAACCGCCGGACATATATCCTTGCGACAAGTGCGGCGAACACATCAAACGCATTCATCGGGCTTGCTGCACTGTTCGCGCTATCCCGAATGCGCAACGGCGTAATGGTTGCCATCTCCGAACTCCCGTTACCCACCATGAGTGAACTGACCGTTATAGGCGTTCTTGCTGCTTGTGCTGCTTATTGTATTACGGTAGTGCTGTCCCGCTCTGCGAGCATGTTTAATGGGATCGACGGGAGAATGCTTAACCGTGCGGTTATTGCATTTATTGTAATCCTTTGCATCATCCTCACGGGCCCATTCGGAGTTGTTATTCTTATCCTTGCAACCGCTTTGGGCCTCGTGCCACATCTGGTAAATATTCCGAGGGTTTTCTGCATGGGCGCAATCATAGTGCCGGTCATACTTTACTCTTTTGGCTTAGCCGGGATATGATCGGTTGATGAATTCTGCATCGTCCAGCCCCAAGTGATCTATGGTTTTATACGGACACGAACCCTAAATTCTCTCTGATGCAGTCCTATTGGTTCGGTGATGTGGGTGATAAATGCTGCACATTGTTTATCGGAGATTCACATGCTATAGTCGATCGCATTCGATCGATTTCCGCCAATATAGTCTCCTTTGTACCGCTCGAATGGGAGCAGGCGCTTCTCTGTGGTGCATGTAGTGATCGTATTGACTATCTCGCAAGATTACAGGCAGTCTGCATAGCCTCTGCCGAACGTTCAATACGGGAGCAGTATTCAAGAAAAGATGCAGAACTGCTCCAGATGGTAAGAACGCTTGATGAGATCGATACCGTCATTAACCTGCTCTCGGAAAGGGCAGCGGAATGGTATCTGGTCAGGCACCCGGCATTCTCCCGTAAGTATCGCAGGACACCGGCACATGTTCTGGTTAAAACCATGCGCGGGAAGAGTAAAGGAGCGCTAGGCAGAGTTGCTGGGGAGATCGAGCAGCTTGGGGAAACACGGACTGTTCTTGCAAAAGAGGTTTCGGCACGGGCGAATGATGTCATCCCCAACACCAGCGCTCTCATCGGTGGACTTGTTGCTGCCCGGCTCCTGTCGCAAGCCGGGGGACTTCTTCTACTCTCCCGCCTGCCTGCAAGCGCGATCCAGGTACTTGGTGCCCGTACTGCACTGTTCGCGCACCTGAAAACACGTTCTCCATGCCCCAAGCATGGTATCATCTTTCAACACCGGCGGGTACATAACGCATCCCGGAAAGTCCGTGGCAAAGTTGCCCGGGTGCTCGCGGGAAAAATTGCGATTGCGGCTCGGCTTGATTATTTCAGAGGAGTGGCAGCCCCGGATTTTCTTGATGCGGCGCAGGAGCGTATCGATGCGGTCGGGAAGAGGGGTGAACCGTGATCTGGATTGGAGATGTTTTAGTATCACAAGGTGAGGGGGGGGTTTACAACGAGCGGATACTGGGGGGTGCCCGGGTATGGGACCCTCACCGAAGCAAGATGTCTGCCCTTTACCATGTGGGAACCGGTGTCGAGCTCACACCAGATTTGCGAGTGTTGTATCTTGGAGCAGCAAACGGGACAACAGTATCCCATGTAGCTGATTATGTTGACGTGGTATATGCTGTGGAGTTTGCACCTCGTCCCATGCAGGACCTCCTTGAAGTATCTAGGCGGCGAAGGAATGTCATCCCGATCATGGCAGATGCGGCCCGTCCCGAACAGTATGCCCCGCTTGTCGAAGCTGTTGATCTCCTCTACCAGGATGTGGCTCAGCCGGAACAGGCAAGTATTGCCCTGCGTAATTGTTCGTTTTTAAAAACCGGAGGACTTCTGGTTCTGATGCTCAAGACGCGGAGCGTAGATGTGAGAAAGGAACCTGCTGCAGTCTTTCAGGATACCGTTGATGTTTTACTATCAGCCGGACTTATTGTTCAGGAAAGTGTTTGGCTTGCCCCGTTTCACTACGATCACGCAGCGATAGTCTGCACGAAACCGGTAGGATAAGGAATTACCATGAGCGACAGAGTCCGTTTCTATCCAGCTGGTCCGCTTTCTGTGTTCGTGATTATCTTACTTATCGCTCTTGTAATCATACTCATCCCGCTCCTCATTCTTGGGATTATCGGTGCGGCATTCACCCGGCTTGGGTTTTCATGGATTTCCTCACTCGCTGTTGTGCTGCTGATGCTGTTTGGGAGTTTCGTTAATATCCCGTTGTATCGTATCAAGCGTGATATAATCCGGGTTTCCCACGATGAAGCATCCGTCTTTGATGTGTGTGTTCCCTGCACTACCGGTCAGGTATGGGACACGACGATATCCCTTAACCTTGGGGGGGCTGTTATTCCCGTGTGCGTATCCCTGTACATGATGTACCAGGCGATACTGATCACAGGACCATCACTTGTTTTTACTGTATGTGCTGGCATTGCTATGGTAGGACTTATTACTTTTTTTTCAACGCGTCTTGTGACATATGCAGGTATACAGGTACCTCTTCTCATTCCGGGGCTTACAGCACTTCTTGTCGGTTTGCTGCTTGCCGGGGGAACCGGGCTTGTGGCATCGGTAACCGCATTTGTGAGCGGAGTGACAGGGGTTTTGCTGGGTGGCAACATTGCTAATTTGAACCGGATAAAAGATCTTGAAGTGCCAGAGGTGAGTTTGGGCGGTCCCGGCACTTTCAGTTCCATATTCATCTGTTGCATACTACCGGCCTTGCTTGCATAGCTAAATAGTCAGGCAAAATCGGCAAATACCCGTAAGATAAAAAACACTTTGAAAAGAAGTAGCCCGGAGCAGATTCGAACTGCTGTCGGGGGATCCAGAGTCCCCCATGATTGACCGCTACACTACCGGGCTTTGTGCCTCTTATTTTTTGCCGCTGTTGCTTAATTAAGGTGACGGACTACCATTAGTTATACTGCTTTTGCCCGTTCACACTTCTGGCAGGTATGACATACTTCCTTGACCGGTTGAATGAACTCACCCCTTTTGCAGAACGGTTCGATATCATGAATATCACGAATATAGTAAATGTGGGGGATGAGAGAAATGTGTGTATATGTGCCGCACGGGACTAAGAGCGCATCAGCTATTGATTTCTGGAGCTGAACAAGGGCATACATATTAGCTCCGGCTGCAGTAAGCATGTCATTTGAACGGAAAATTACCCGCATGTTGAGTTTCCCCTCCCGCAGTATACACTGTACTAGCTGGAGGCAGGGGCAGTCATCGAGCTTCTCATCGATCACCGGGTTCCAGGTAATGGCGATAGCCCGCCGTGTCTCCGGAGATGATTTGAGTTTGTCAACGATATAGGCAATCTGGTCTATGTGAACCTGCTGCCCGTCAGCAACAAGACGCTCCCCCCAGTCGAAAAGCCGGCCATGATAATCATACTCGAAAGAAGCATGCGATCCATGTAAAAGATCCTTGGCGTACTGTTCCACAAATCTTTTCTGGAATCGTGAGTAAGGGCTTACCGTTGGTTCTGCAAGCGGAGTATCAACCTGCAATGTTATTTCCTCGAATTCGATGGTTGACTCATCATCTTCGGTCAGAAGAACCCAGCCTTTCTCCAGAATCAATTGAATGACAAGTTCATGTGCCCGCCCGATGCTTGGGGCCCGGATGATTCTCATAAAAAACTGTGTGTTATGGTAGATTGTATATGTGTTGAAATAATCTGGCAACCGGCGAACTATCGGTAAAACCAACAAATTGAAGAAATAGCTGCTGCATGATGTTGTTGAAGTATTTTTGCCGAGGTTCGGTGTTGTTTTCTGTTAAGATTGTTTTTTTTAGAGATCTTTGGTGACGATGGCTAAAAAAATTTTATTATATATTTACGTACACTAATGTACATATAATATTACAATTAATACTGTAATAATTATGCGCGAAATTCAGATGCGTATTAGTAATAACTTACTCAGCATGAACAAATGGGATAGTTGGATGGATCGCAATAAAACTCATTTTAATTGCTCTGATTAGGAAACGGACAGCATATTGCATTTAGAATTACCAAAAAACCCGACCACAAAGGATATATTAGGTCTTTTACAAATACTCTTTCATATTCCGTCTAAACGGAGTATGGGGCTCGCAGAACTGATATTCGGCATTTGTCGAAATCGTTCGCGGCTTGAAATGTATGATGTAAACTTTGGAGGAATTGAACAAATGACTAAGCGATTAACTA
>Ga0326726_10007021_pt1 | contig 10102 bp, 7 predicted proteins | sample MHFenrmetagenome_2_FD_207603 | JGI IMG/M metagenome (GOLD analysis project Ga0326726, IMG submission 207603) | Lab enriched peat soil microbial communities from Michigan Hollow, Ithaca, NY, United States - MHF15MN | ecosystem: Environmental > Terrestrial > Soil > Wetlands > Peat | place: USA... | reverse complement strand
TCCTCCGTGCTCCTCTGTGACCTCCGTGGTTAAAGCTTTTCGTCAGTCTACCGCAGGTTCTTCCCCACCCAGTCTTCAATTCGGGCCAAGGCCTTATTCAAGTTCTCCAGCGAGTTGGCCACGCTGAAGCGGAGGTAGCCTTCGCCATACGCCCCAAACGCAGTCCCCGCCAGAGCGGCCACGCCGGCCTGTTCGAGCAGCGCGTCGGCCAGTTTCTTTGAGGACCATCCCGTCTTCGTAATGTTCGGAAAGACGTAAAACGCGCCCTTCGGCATGCGGCAGGAAAATCCTTTGATCTTATTCAGTCCGGCTACGAACGCATCGCGCCGGCGCCGGAACTCGTTGCTCATCTTCTCGACTGAGGACTGATCTCCGCGCAGCGCTTCAATGCCTGCGACCTGGGTAAAGCTGGCAGTGCAGGAATTTGAGTTGGTCATGAGCCGCGTGATGTGAGTGGCAAGATCGGCGCGCATCACTCCGTAGCCCATGCGCCATCCGGTCATGGCATAGGTCTTCGAGAAACCGTCCAGCAGAATGGTGCGCTCCTTGAATCCGGGCACGCTCATGATCGAGAAGTGTTGCTCGCCGTCGTAGATCAGGCGGCTGTAGATCTCGTCCGACAAAACCATGATGTTGCGGTCGCCAATCGCATCCGCGACGGCGACGATATCTTTCCGAGTCAAGACCCCGCCCGTCGGATTGTGCGGCGAGTTCAGGATAATCAGCTTGGTGCGCTCCGAGATCAGCGCAGCCAATTCCTTCACGTCCAGCGAGAAGTCGCGCTCTTCACGCAGTGGAATCGGCACCGCCCGGCCCCCGACGTATTCGATCATCGACTCGTAGATGGGGAACCCAGGGTTGGGATAGATAACTTCATCTCCTGCATCAATCAATGTCAGGATCGTAAAGAAAATAATTGGTTTACCACCCGGCACCACCACCACTTCGTCGGCTGAAACGGGTACCCGGCGAGTCCGGCTGACGTAGTCGGCGATGGTCTGGCGTAACTCCGGAAGCCCCGCCGAGGGGCCATAGTGAGTCCAGCCCTTGCGCAGGGCATCCACACCCGCTTCGACCACATTGGAGGGCGTGTCAAAGTCCGGCTCCCCAATTTCGAGGTGGATGATCTCTTTGCCCTGCTTCTCGAGCGCGCGAGCCCGGTTCAGAACTTCAAAGGCGGTTTCGGTGCCAAGCCGCGACATCCGGCTGGCGAGGCGGAGTTCGAACATCGTTGTCGGTTCCATAACGGCGGATGGCATTATAGCGCCTCCAGGGCTGAGTTGGCCGATAGTTCATTCTCTCGCACGCGTCCCCGGCAGTCAGGTGCAGGCGTCACGGGAACGTGTGATGAGGTGAGAGGTGAGAGGTCAGATTGCAGAAGGCAGCAGAAGTCAGATTGCAGAAGTAAAAACCTCCGGCGCCGGCGATTCAGTTGCGCCCGCAAGCTTCTCACTTCTGCATTCTGACTTCTAACTTCTGCAATTACTCCGAGATCGTGCTCTCTTCGCTTTGGGCGCGCAGGAGCCGTTCGACCGAGTACGGCGCGCGCTGCGTCGGCTCGTGATAATGGCGAACCTGCATCTCGCCCAGCAGACCGATGGCCAGCAGATTGAAGCCGGCAAGCAGCAGCACTGCCGAAAATAACATCAGGGGACCGTGCTGGACCATGACATCGGTTTGGTGCAGCAGCTTCTGCAGGATGAGCCAGCCCGCCACCGCGCATCCGGAAAAGATGCTGACCATCCCCACCGTGCCGAAGAAGTGCAGAGGCCGTGCCAGATACCTCAGCAAAAATCGAATGGTGATCAAGTCGAAGAAGACGCGGAAGGTGCGGGAAATTCCGTAGTGCGAAGCGCCCCGCTCCCGGTTCACGTTCTTGATCGGAACTTCGATTATGGACGCCCCATGCCACGACGCCAGCGCCGGAATGAAGCGGTGCAGTTCTCCATAGAGAGGGACTTGTTCCAGAATCTCGCGGCGGTAGGCCTTGAAGGTGGTCCCGAAATCGTGAATATCCACGCCGCTCAGCTTGGCCATCAGCCAGTTGGCACACCGCGACGGAAAGCGCCGCAGCCAGAAGTTGTCCACCCGATTCTTGCGCCATCCGCTGACAATGTCGTACCCCTCGGCAATCTTTTCCAAAAACAGGGGGATGTCGGCGGGGTCATGCTGGAGATCGCCGTCCATGGCGATGATGTATTCGCCGCGGGCATGATCGAAACCGGCAGCCAGGCCGGCTGTCTGGCCAAAGTTGCGGCGTAGCTTTACCACAGTTACCCGGCTGTCGATCGCCGCCACTTCCCGCAATAACTGGAAGGTACCATCGTCCGAGCCGTCATCCACCAGAACCATCTCAAAGGTCTCGCCGCTGGCCTCCATGACGGACTTCAGCCGGGCGTATAGGTCGGTGACATTCTCCTGCTCGTTGTGGAGAGGAACTACGATTGAATATTTGAGCACTGCGCATGATTATACGGCAACCGCAGGCGCAATCCGAAGTGACTTCTAGGAGACGTCCTGTCGAAAGGGCAAGTAGCGAGAGGCGAGTTGCGAGTATTGCGTCCGAAGCGCAGCCAGCCCTTGCTTGTCTGATATTTCCTTCCGAGCAGTCACTCGCTGCTCGCGACTCGCTACTCCCTCTACCGTCCCGCGTCCATAGAAAGATTGCGCGCGTCGTTGGCGCCTTCCATGCCAACCATGAGCCAGTTGGCCCAGCGCTCCAGCTTGTGGTGGCCAGTCTTGTGGAAAGCGTACGAGACGCTGAGCGCGGACCCGAAGCCGATTGCCGACGCCGCCATCTGACCCTGCCACCCCTGCCGCACCATGGGACGCCAGATCGGATTTGCTTCATAGGCGCGCCCGGAGTTTGTGAGGCGTTGGGTCGTGACGGAATCCACCGCGATCAGCCCCGCCAGACTGCTGAACGCGATGGTGTTCTGGCGATCAAAGAACTTGTGCCGCGAGGGCGCATCCGGAAACGTGGTCAGCTGCTGTGCGCAGGTCGAGTAACCAGTGAGCACGACCAGGGCGAATAATGCGGATCGGAGGACAACCATAATGCCACACCTGAACGCACGCTGCGGGCCGCGCTGGCCGTCCAGATTTCGTGTGTTTTCAATACGCCGCTCTGCGATCTAAGTGAAGCAAATTGCACTTGCGAGGCATCTCGTTGCTTCGCGTCTGAATCCACACCCTCCTGGTAACAGTTTCGTAATCAGCGGAGTAACCACCAAGGGATCTCACGAAGCACCTGAAAACTCAACCCTCCAAAGGAAGATGGCCAAAGGCGCGCCCTCGAACGAAATGACTCGCCACTCGCCACTCAGAACACATGCCCCAGCTGAAAAAACCACTTGCGGTGCCCAGTGTCGCCGACGCTTCCTCCTATCAGGAGAGGCCCGAACGCCGTCTCCGCCAGGACACCGGCCGCAACGTCGTTGGGAAATCTGCTCGTCCCCGGCGCGCCATACACCTTGCCGAATTCGTAGGCTCCGATCGCGTACACCTTTTTGCCGACGAATGGCGGCAGCGTCAGCAGATCGTGCAGATACCCCGCGCGGAAGTAGTAGTACTGATTGCCGAAGAGCTCATTGGTCCCGTATGCGCTCAGTCGCGACGGCCCGCCCAGGAAGAACTGGGGTACGCCAATGCGGCGCGATCCAAACGTCGTACCGCCTTCGGCGTCCACGAAGATGGACGCGGGCCCCGTGATGGGTTCGAAGAACATCAGCTGCCCCTGCATCAGCGGAAAGGGACCGGTCGCCCCGGGATTGGTATCGAACCACCGGAAAGTCGTCTCGAGACTGTACCCGTCTCGGGGAGCAATCGGGTCATCGGTATGGGCCGTCAGAAAATGCAGACGCGTGTCGCGCACCTGACCGGAGATCGAGGCAAACTCCGGAGTCCCCAGCCGCAGTTTGGCATCGAGGTACCCGACTTCATAGCCAGCCCGGAGTTCCGCAAAGCGGTTGAATCCGTATCCCACATCGGCTCCGAAATCCGCCCGATACAGCCGATACTCCGCCAGCGGATCATTTTTGTGGAAGACTTTGAAAGCGGTGCTGCTGGCATCGCCCCGCGGCGCGAAGAACCACTGGCTGGTCGCCGTAAAGGGGCGGTAGAGCTCGCTCGCCACTCCATAGGTGTTCCCAAACTGCAGGTCCGTGCGCCACTCCGAGCGGTAGCCGGCGATGTCCATCAGGGTCAGCCGCGTCAGCAGCGTGTAGGTCACATCGTCACTTTCCGATCCGTCCACGCCAAAAGCCACTTGCAGAGCCGGAGGCGCATAGTTCTTCTCGTGCACTGTGATGACAAGTCCATCCTGTCCGTTGATGCTCGCTGTCCGGTAGTCGGCGGAGTCAAATTTCCCAATCCCGGTCAGCCGCGAGAGCAGATTTTTCAGGCGGGCGTTGTCGATGGGCTTCCCTGCCAAGGGCTGCAGGAATTTTTCCAGCTGCGCTGCCGCTTGCGGATTCGTGCCTTCGACCTTGACGAACTGGGGCACCGGCACCGCGTGCCGCTCGCGGCCTTTGCGTTCCTGCCGATATTGTTGCCACGATGCTTCGTCCATCGCATAGGGCTCGAGCACGAGCTTCTTGTCTTCCGCCGCCGCCTCGCCCACCCCGACAATCTTTTCCCATTGGTTGTAATCCAGCGAAGTATAAGCGCGCAGATTCACGCTCACGATCAGGTCCGCGGCCGCCATCCCGCGAAGCTCATTGTCGCGAATCACTACGTCAATCGAGCGTCCCAAAACCTCGAACACCGATTGAATCTTTTTCGGATCGGCAGCCGCCACCTCTAGATGAACCGCGATCACAACCTGCGCGCCCATCTTGCGGACCACATCGCTGGGCAGATTTCCGAGCAGCCCGCCATCCACGTAGATTTTGTCGTCGACCCGCACTGGCGAAAACATACCCGGGATCGACATGGTGGCGCGCAGCGCCGTTTGCAGCGAGCCTCCCTCGAACACTTTTTCCTTCGCGGACACCAGATCGGTCGCCACGCAGCGAAACGGAATGGGCAGGTCGTCAAAAGATTGCAGGTTGGAATATGCCAGCGTCTCGCGGTCAATGAGCACGCTGACGTCGTGCCCCGTATTCAGCCCCGAGGCCACCGACAGCCTTCGATGCTTCATGCCAAGCACAAGGGAGTTCTGAAAGGCGCGCTGGTCCTCCTTGCGGCGAAACGAAAGATCTTCATACGGCGTCTCGCCCGCGATGATCGCATCCCAGTCCTGTTCCCGCACAAACTCTTCCAGTTGTTGGGGACTCTTGCCCGTCGCGTACAGGCCTCCGACCAAACCTCCCATGCTGGTCCCGGCAATGTAGTCGACCGGGATGTGATGCTCCTCAAACCACCGCAAGACGCCGATATGGGCAAATCCCAGCGCGCCTCCGCCTTCGAGGGCAACGCCGATGCGCAGGCGTGGTTGTTTCAAGACCCGATGATCCGTTGGAACGGGCGCGGCCGCTTCGGCTTGTGGCGGCGAACCTTCTTGAGCTTGTGCGCCAGCGGTAAGCGCAAGCCAGAATAGTCCGATTGCAGTTTGAGAAACTATCCGAGACATGCCAGTCTCCCCTCGATGGTCGCTTAGCTCACACGTTAGCAGAGCGGTGGAGATCTTTTCACAATTCCGTAACTCAGCCATAACACTCCTGATTTATTTCTGCTAGCACCTCACTTCCACCGTCATTCCTTCAGGATTGTGACCGGCTCGGCTCAGGCTTGACCGGTCAACTGAACCACCCAGGAGAACTAGCATGCAAATGAGCAGTTTGCTCCGTGGAGCCAGTTTGGCAGTGTGTATGATGACTGCCATCAGTGCCGCCTATGCGGCGTCTCAGCCCGTGGTCCTGCCGAGCGGCGCGACCATCACTCCGGATGCCGCTCCAGGATCGGTGTTTCAGCCGTTAACCGTTAATCTTCCGGATTATCCGAATCGTGCCGTCGATGGCGCAATGACTACCGCGGTGAGTCCGGACGGCAAGACTCTGCTCATCCTGACCAGCGGCTTCAACAAGCTGCGGGATGCGAACGGTCAGGTACAGACGCAGGATTCGAGCGAATATGTTTTTGTTTACGACATCTCTGCCCCCAGCGTACCCGTCAAAACCCAGGTAGTGCTGGTGCCCAGAGCCTTCAGCGGCCTGGTCTGGAGCCCGGATGGCACGAAGTTTTATGTCGCCGGCGGCCCTGACGATAACCTTCATACCTATGCCCTCAGCAACGGACAGTGGGCTGAATCCGGTACGCCGATCGCGCTCGGACATAAGGGCGATGTCATGAATCAGGAAACGGCCACCGGTCCCACGGCGGCCGGCGTTGGCGTCACTGCAGATGGCAGCACCGTGATTGTGGCCAATTGGGAGACCGATTCCGTCACCGCAGTCGATGTCGTCCATGGCGTGATTCTCGCGGAATACGATCTGCGGCCCGGCATCATCGACCCTGCGCAGTCCGGTGTCCCGGGTGGCGAATTCCCCTTTGGACTCGTGGTCAAGGGAAACAGCACGGTCTACGTCTCCAGCGCGCGGGACCGTGAAATCGACGTCCTCAACCTGGCCGGAGGCACTTTGACCCTAACCAGCAGAATTCCAGTCAAGGGCAATCCGGAAAAAATGATTCTGAACCAGGCCCAGAGCAAGCTGTATGTGGCGGTGAACAACTCCGACGCCCTGGTGATCATCGACACGAGCGCCAACGCCGTCGTGAGTCAGGTCAATACCAGCGCTCCCGTGGGCTTACTGGGCACGAAAAAAATTGTGCCCAAGGGCAGCAATCCCAACAGCGTGGCTCTCTCGCCCGACGAGACCACCGCCTACGTCACCAATGGCGGCACCAACAATGTCGCGGTCATCAATCTCACGGGCCAGCAGCCGGTCGTCACCGGCCTGATCCCCACTGGCTGGCAGCCCAACTCCGCCAGCGTCAGCCCGGATGGCACGACCCTCTACGTCGTCAACGGCAAGAGCGACACCGGCCCCAACCCATTGAACTGCCGTTTCATCAATGCCGGCGGCAACTACGGATCGGCCTGCCAAAGTGTCCAGGCCCAAAACGGTTCTGGAAACAACTATGCGTGGCAAAACATGCAAGCCGGGTTCCTGGTCCTGCCGGCGCCCAGCCCGACTGATCTTGCACAACTGACAGGCCAGGTCGCTCAGAATAACGGTTTCAACCTGCAGCTCAGCCAGCAGGACATCTCGACCATGCTGTTCCTGCGACAGCACATCAAACATGTCGTTTACATCGTCAAGGAAAACCGTACCTACGATCAGATCCTGGGCGATCTGCCGGTGGGCAACGGCGATCCGACACTGACCCAGTTCCCGCAGTCTGTTACTCCGAACTTCCATGCCATCGCCAGCAATTTCGTGGATTTCGACAACTTCTACGACACCGGCAACGGCAGCATGGACGGCTGGCAGTGGACCACCGCCGGTCGAGCCCTTGATCTGGAAGAAAAGAGCCAGGTCATCAACTACGGCAAGGGCGGCTCGGCGTACGACAGCGAAGGCACGGAGCGCAACGTCAACGTCGGGCTGGCAACGGTTGCCGAGCGCCAGGCGTGGCAGCCCATTTACCCGAATGATCCCAATCTCCTGCCGGGCATTCACAACGAAGTGGCCGCCGATGGGCCCAAGGGGGAGGAAGGTCTCGGTTACATCTGGGACGCCGCTCTCCGCGCCCATCTCAAGGTCCGCAACTACGGCTTCTTCCTCGATCTGGGACGCGGCTTCCAGATTGATGTCAACATCACCGATCCCTGCGGCGCCAAGCCAGCGACTCAGGTCGCCTTCCCGGCGCACCCGTCGTTGATCAGGATCACTGATCTCTGCTTCCGCGGCTACGACAACGCCTTCGCGGATTTCTTCCGCTACCGGGAGTGGGCCCGGGAGTTCAAGAAGCAGGTCAAAACCAATAGCTTCCCCGCTCTCTCGCTGGTCCGCTTCTCGCATGACCATTTCGGCAGCTTCGGCGCCGCAATCTACGGTGTGAACACGCCCGAATTGCAGATGGCCGACAACGACTATGCGGTTGCGCTGCTGGTCGACAAGATCGCCCACAGCCCCTACGCCAACAGCACGCTCATCTTCGTCATCGAGGACGATCCTCAGGACGGCGCCGACCACGTCAGCGCGAACCGCAGCACCGCCTTCATTGTTGGACCCTACGTGAAGCACGGCGCTCTGGTTTCCACTCACTATGCGACTGCCAACATGCTGCGGACCATCGAGGAGGTTCTCGGCATAGCGCAGCTGGGAGTCCACGACGCCGGCCTTCCGCCCATGACCGACGCCTTCGACAGCAATCAGCCCAGCTGGACCTTCTCCGCCGTTCCGGCGCAGGTCCTGTTCAACACGCAACTGCCGCTGCTCGACAAAGGTATGAAAGTAGAAATGGGCTCGATTCCCAAGCCGACCCACGACGCAGCCTGGTGGGAAGCGCGAACCAAAGGCTTCGACTTCAGTCAGGAAGACCGGGTGCCTACGGATCTGTTCAACCGTGTCATCTGGCAAGGCCTGATGGGAGACAAGCCCTATCCAACCAACCGCTCGGGACTCGACCTGCGGCAGAACCGCGAACAACTGCTCAAGACCACCGCGTCCCAGCCAGATTCAAAACTAGAACCGACCAAGGGCGGCGGCGAATAGCCGTCGGCCTTGAAATCGAAGGGATGGACTCAAGCGGGGCGCGTCGGGAGACGCGCCCTTTTTCTCTCCTGCACGCCTGGCCTGTTTCAATCAGTTGGCGTGAGAAAATTGAGGTACGCTTGCAGTAGGCCCCACTGCGGTCACGAGATCCAGCCGTCCGAACTTCGCCGGATTCGACAGTAATCTAGCGTTCTTACGCTAACCCGCACATAATCTTCATCATGACGACCTGCTCGGCACTGAAAATCGGAATCGCTATCTGCTTTCTGCTGCCACTCGCAGTCACTGCGCAAAATCCATCCGTCGGGCATGTGGGCGTGACTGAAGCCGAATATGAAGTCTTTTCGGCATACATAAGCCAGTCGTTTGTGGGCGCTATTGGCGAGGATCGAGTCGGGAAACCAATCTCACAAATCGTAATTGTGAACTCTACAGAATCTGACAAGGACGACCTAGATGATCGCCTCGATCCCGACGACATGCCGCCGGGCGGGAGTGTAGAGAAGTATTTGCGAAAGGAAGCGCCATCACTTCGGGCGGTCACAATCAGCAATTTTCACCGAGCTAATGCAAAACAGGCCCAACTCGCGCCTCGCTTCCATTTGCCTCTGCATTATCAACTCGTGTCAGCAGAGAAGATCGGCTCGATTCTGAAGGATGATCCCAGCTCTTGGACGGAGTACTACAGGCAGTATCCGGGAGCGCAAGGGCACATGGTTCTATCGCGGGGAGGCTTCAGTCCTGACGGCAAGCAGGTGCTGTTCTATGTCAGCAACTGGTGCGGCGGACTCTGTGCCTCAGGTTCTTACGTCGTCATGGAGAAGCATAGCTCAGCGTGGAAGGTGGTTAAAGAAATATACATGTGGGTATCGTAATGCCAATTGGCGAAAAATCGCCTCATTGACCGAGACATGTCACCCCGGCTCAGGAATCCGTTTGCATTCGTCGTCGCAGCCATGGCGCCAGTGTTGACCGTTTGCGCGTTTTTCTTCCTCCTATGGCTTCGCGATGTGCGGAACGACCGCAAACATACCGTCAACGTCAACACCGCAACACCAGTTTTCGCCGGAAACGGTGACGAGGGTGGGTGTTTCCACGGAACCCCGTTAACTACTGTCGAGCGAGGCGTGAGATTGCCGGTTCGCCGGATTAGGTATTTGAAGAACTGCGCTGTCGTTGATGTTGTTTTGCCTGATGGCCGGAAGGGGTACGTTGTCCTCGGCATTGGCGATATATCCGTCAATCCACCTTGAAAATCGAAGGGATGGACTCAAGCGGGGCGCGTCTGGAGACGCGCCCTTTTTCTCGCCTGCACGCTTCGCCTGTTTTAATCAGTGGCGTGAGAAAATTGAGGTACGCTTACAGTGGGTCCCGCAGCTCAGATGGATAGAGCAGCGGTTTCCTAAACAGCCCGCCAGACCAATACACCACAGTACTCATGC
>Ga0326726_10007020_pt1 | contig 10104 bp, 16 predicted proteins | sample MHFenrmetagenome_2_FD_207603 | JGI IMG/M metagenome (GOLD analysis project Ga0326726, IMG submission 207603) | Lab enriched peat soil microbial communities from Michigan Hollow, Ithaca, NY, United States - MHF15MN | ecosystem: Environmental > Terrestrial > Soil > Wetlands > Peat | place: USA... | reverse complement strand
AAAGGCGGTGGGCAGCGGGCTTCACGGGCACTGCTTTGTGACCCCAAGCCCCTTGAGCAAAGCACGGCGAACTGTTCCCGCCGCGATGGCTGCGGCAACCTGCTTCGAGTAACGCTCTGCTCCGCTGAGCTTTCTGACCCACGCCCGGAAAGGTACGACGCCCTCTGCCGTGCGCCGCAGCGCGCCAACCGCTGCGGTACCCGCGGCGCCGGAGCCACGCTCAATCAGGCCTGGATTGCTGGCCGAAGCGGGGGCATCTCGTCCGCGTTCAATGGCAAGCGAGGCGTCACCTTGCGCGGTTATCACAAGTACGGCGCGATGTTCTTCATGGCCCGAGAAACGTACTCTTCCTTTTCGCCGACGGGAGCAACGTAGTGAAGCGCACTTCTTGCAGCGTCTTCTCCCGCGGTGCGCAAGATGATCCACGCGGCAAGATATTGCGATGCCAAGCAGCCGCCCGCGGTCGCGACGTTCCCTTGTGCGTAGAACGGCTGATTGAGAACTTCAACGCCGGCCTCGAGGACCCAAGGTTTCGTGGTGAGATCCGTACAGGCCGGGACATTGGCGAGGAAGCCGAGCTTGGCCAGAACGAGCGTGCCCGAACACTGCGCGCCAATCAGCTGGCGCGCGGGGTCGAGCTTGATCGCTGCCATCAACGCCGGATCGTCGACGATCTGCCGGGTTCGAACGCCGCTTCCGATGATGACCGCATCGGCGGAGCTGGCGTCGGCCAAGGTCGATTGCGCCAGCACGGTCACGCCATTCATTGACGTGACGGACCCCTCGGGACACGAGAGCGACACTCTCCAGTCGGGCCGCTTGATTCGGTTGAGAACGCCCAGGGCGACAAGGGAATCAAGTTCGTTGAAGCCGTGAAACGTGAGGATGGCGATGTGCATGGTGAATCGTGACGTCAAACGTGGAAATTCGGCGGCCTCAACGGGCGTCCTTTTCGCTTTGCTTCAGTACATAGCGAAAATCACAGTGACTGGCGCCTTGCATGATTGTTTGCGTCCGCGTGAGCTGCACGTCGGTACCAAAGCCCTCTGTCACGAGAAAGTCCGCGCTACACGTCAGCAAGAATCCCAGTTCCGGTGCACCAATTTCCTTATAGAACTGAGCGTAGCGACATTCGATGACGTTTACTTCGAACGCATCCGGAGCCTGTTTGACCACCTCGTAGTCCAACGCACCTCCCGCCGCGAACATTTTGAAGGCTGAAGCCATCTTCTCCCCGAGGTCACGCGCTCCCTGCGTCCGCCACCACGTCTCGCCATACTTCCGATACAGGTCTCCGAGTGCCTTTCGGACAATCGCGTTGGCTCGCTCCTCACCCAGTTCTGCCCGGAGGGTCTTGACAAGCGGAACCAGGACCTGAGCTTGCATCTTGACCTGTTCGATCAGCGGAATGTCCATCGGTCGCCTCCCTTGGTTTCCGGACCAGCTCACGCAAGACCCTTCAGCAGTTCAGTCCACCGCTTGCGCTCCGCCGACTTCTTGCTCCATCCCTTGGACGCCTTCAGCGCCGATTCGAGCGCTTCCTTGAGATCGCGTCGCCGCTCGTCAGAGGGAAGCGCCTCGTGCAACGCCTCGAGGACCTTGATGGAGGCGTCGAGGCGCGCCAGCGCGCTCGACGGGTCTCCGGCGGCTGCCCGGGCCTCGGCGAGGCGCGCCAGCGCATCGGCACGCCAACGCTGATACTCGGGCTCGTCCGGATCCCTGCCGGCGACTTCGTCGATCAGATCGAGTGCGGCGTTCGCGTAGGGAACCGCGCGGTCCGCCGCCTGGCCCGCAAGGTAGTGTTGCGCAAGATTGTTCATGGCCCAGAACGTCATGCCGACGTCGTCGAAGCGCGGATCGGCCACGGCAAGAGGGCCGAGAATGCCTCAGACGGCTCGGCATTCGTCGAGCGCTCGCATGTGCAGTTGCTCCCGCGCCGGACCAGGGGGCGGCGCAGCGCCGAACACGCGGAACATCTCGAGTTTGGCGCGCCCGTAGCGCAGCACGCCCACCACGCGGCGTTCCTCCGGTGACAATTCCTCCTCGGGCTTGTCGAGGAGCGCAAACGCGGCTTCCCGTCGGCGCGCACGTTCTTCGGCGGCCAGTTCGTGTGGGCGGCCGTAGAGACCAAGGATCGCCTCCCGCTCGATCGGCGACTTCCGCTGCTGCAGGAAGGCGCCTCGCAGCACCGCCCGCTCCACGGGACCATGAGCGCTGCGAAAGAGCGTGATCGTCTCACCTCCAATGTCGCCGATGATCGCCACATCGAGATCGTTTTCCTCCGCCACGACCTCCTGTTGGGAACCTGGTTCGCGCCCGAGCAGTGCCGCTGCGAACGACGCCTGCTTGTCCACGAGCTTCGCGAGCGGCGGCACTTCCATCGCCTGCTCGAGATGCGGCACGGTCGGCCCGCCGGCATAACTCGAGATCGATCCGCCGGGCCGCCAGGCTTTGCCGCTCAACTTCAGGTCGAATGTCGCCGGCAGGTCGCGCAGGTCCGTGCCGTCGAACTGCGGATCGAGCACACGCACGTGATCGAACCACTCGAAGCGGCCGTCGATGCGGTTGCCATCGGTGCGAATCTCCCGGCGCTCGCGCTCGTGGATCGTGGTCATCCACTTTGGCCACGTACGCCCTTCGTGGAAGTGGGCAAACAGAAACCACATCGGCTGGGAGAACAGCGTGTCGAACGTGAAGGAGACCGCAAGCACCTTGTCCAACGGCAACGCTTCCTTGCGGAACGAGATCGTCAGGTTGCGGATTGGCTTGTCGCGGACGGGGTCGAGCTGCTTGGACAATTCCGGCAGCACGAGCGCCGCTTCCATCTCGTGCTGCCGTGCCTGCAGCGCTTCCTGCATCGCGGCATCGATCTCCATGTCGCCGACCACCTCGGCTCCGAGCACCGCGCGTGCGAGGCGCGCGGTGACATCGGGCGAGGAGATGCCGGCGGTGGCGTCGAGCATCACGCGCCCGAGCAGGCTGTTGGGAGGACGGCACGGCCGCAGCAGGACGGCGATCAGGCGCAGGCCGCGCTTGGCCACCTGCTCTTCACCGCGCGCGATCTCCTCGGCGACCCACGACGACGCAACGGCGGTGGGCGAGAGAAGCAGGCACAGCACGTCGGCATTGCCGATGCCTTCACCGAGTTCGCGCTTGAGATCGGCCGCCACGCGGATGTCGAACACGTCCAGCCAGACTGTGCAGCCGCGCTGCGTCAGCAGGCGACGGACCGCCAGTGCTTCCGTACGGTCGGTCGACGAGTATGAAATGAAGACCTTCGCCGGCATCGCGGTTCTCCCGTCAGTTGCCACGGCGACGTCACGACTCGCTGCCGGATGCGTTTGCTTGCCGGCGCCTCCACGCGTCGTAACGTTTGACGTGAGCGGACGCCGGGAGATGCGCAGCGACTCGTTCGGTGGGCGTCCGCGTTCAATGAAATGTCAGGCGTCGACGTGGAACCGTTCGATCGTCCACTGCTTCCTGCCGGTGACTGCCCTTCGTCCGCACCATAAACCAGCCATCGGCTTCAAGGAGAGCGACGAGGTCCTTCACCTTCATCGGCGTTCAGTACGCGCTCGGCGCGAAGACCTAACGTCGAGGTTGACCGGCGGACGCCCGAGCAGCGGCTCGTTTCGTGGGCCGTCCGCTTTGAATGGATAGTTGGGCGTCAGTGCCGTTACCGTACGAGCAACTGCCAGGCTACGGTGGCCTGGGCGAAAAAGCCGACCGTAAAGGCGACAGTTCGGACCCAAGGAATCGCAAAGGTGTACGACGCTGCGTGGACCACCCGCGCCCAGAAGTACACGATCGCTGCGGTAGCTATCGAAGGGCTCGACACACCTGCAGCGTTTGCGAGAAGAACCAGTGCCGCAAAGACGGCAAGATTCTCCACGGCATTGGCGTGAGCCTTCTTCATGCGCTGCGCCCAAGGTGACTGCGGCTTCGGGTTCTCGGGGTATCCGACGGCATCCATGAGCCCCCATACGAGGACGCGATCAAGAATGTACGGAATCCAGAGCAGGCCAGTGAACGCCGTGACGAGTGCAAGGTACAGCAGTTCTGTCTTCACCTTGGTCTCCTTCTGTGGTTGTAGAGATGGATCCCCGTGCCCTCGCGCAGATCAGCGCCCTGAGGACGGCGAGAGCAACCGTGCTCGCAGATCGCTTGGATTCGGCGAATCGGACTCAGTCCGCCTTCGCCCCGGATTCTTTCACCACTTTGGCCCACTTGACGATCTCGGTGCGCTGGAAGCGCGCGAGTTCGTCCGGTGTGGAAATCCACGGCTCCAAGCCAAGACTTTTCAGCTTGTCCTGCACGTCGGGAAGCGCGAACACGCGTTGCATCTCAGTGTTGATGCGCGCCACCACGTCGGCCGGCGTGCCGGCCGGTGCGAACACCGCGAACCAGGTGGTGGCCTCAAAACCGGGCACGGTTTCCGCGACCGTGGGCACATCGGGCGCGGCTGCAGAGCGTTTGGCGGTAGTTTGCGCCAGCGCGCGAATCTTCCCTTCCTTGGCCATCGGTAAGGCCGAGGGCATGTTGTCGAACATCACTTGAATCTGCCCGCTCACCAGATCGGGAATCGCAAATTGGCGCCCCTTGTAGGGCACATGGGTCATCGACGTGCCGGTCATCGTCTTGAACAGTTCGCCGGACACATGGATCGAGGTGCCAATGCCGGGCGAGCCGAACGACAATTTGTTGGGGTTGGCCTTCATGTAGGCGATCAGCTCGGCGACCGATTTCACCGGCAGATCGTTGTTGACGACCAGCAGGTTGGGGGCCGAGGCCACATGCGCCACCGGGACGAAATCCTTGACCATGTCGTAGGGCATCTTCGAATAAAGCGCGCCGTTGATCGCGTGCGTGCCGACCGTACCCATCACCAGCGAATAACCATCGGGCGGCGCCTTGGCCACGAATTCCGCGCCGATGTTGCCGCCCGCGCCGGGCTTGTTGTCCACCACCACCGGCTGGCCGAGTTGCGCCTTGCTGCTGAAGATCCGCGCCAGCGTGTCGGGCGCACCGCCGGGCGGAAAGGTCACGACCATGCGGATCGGTTTGTTGGGGTATCCCTGTGCACCGACCGCAGGCGCCGCGACTAGCAGCAGTGCACCGAGGAGCAAGGGGGCGACTCTCATGTTGTCTCCCGATCCGGCGTGAGGTAGCGAGTCGAGGATATGAGCTTCACCTCTGCGCGACAACCCGCCCTGCGCATCGCCGCGAGCGGCTGCCCATGCGCCAGACGGCCGAACGTTGAAGCGAACCGGCGGACGCCCGAGCCGCGCAAGCGGCTCGCTCGGTGGGCGTCCGCGTTCAATGCAATGTCAGGCATCTGTTTGGGTCGATTCGTGACGCTTGAAGAAGAGCCACCCGTAGATTGCCACGTTGATGACGATGACCACCCCGGCGAGTGCGAGTTGGATATCCCTCGTGAGTCCAGCAGGGTAGATGATCGCCAGAAGATAGTGCTCAATGAAGCTCTCCGCGTAGCCGGATTCGCCAGCCCTGATGCGGAGGAGGTTCTCGGCATATGTGAGCGGGCAGGTGCGCCCAGTTAGCTCAACGAAGAAACCCCACGCAGCTGCTGGAAGATGAAGGGCGATGAGCCAGCGCCAGCGCGCAGCGAACGCGGCGCCAAGAAGTGCGAACGCGATGAAGGCAAGATGGATCAGCAGGACCGCGTCGGCGGCCAAACGGTAGAGCATGACTCCGCGCAGCAGGATGGCAGAAGCCTAAAACGTTGAGTTAAGCCGCACGTAAAGCGGCGCGCCAGCGGCGCTTGTACGTGTCGGCGTTGAACGAATAGAAGGGACTTCCCCGTCCTGAAGCGACGCGAAGTCGCACGGCATCGAGGTGCCACGATTGAAGTTCTCGTTGCATCAATCGGAACCAGGAGGGGAAGTCATGGAACAGCGTACAACCGTCGGGATCGATCTGGCAAAGGAGGTGTTCGCTGTCTGTGTGTTGAGCGACGCCGGCGAGGTCATCGAGCGCCAGCGCTTGCGCCGCACCGCCTTCGAGCGCTGGCTGGCATCGCTTCCCAGCCCCTGCATCGTCGCAATGGAAGCCTGCAGCTCGGCGCATCACTGGGGGCGCCTGCTTGCTGCGCGCGGTCACACCGTGCGGCTGATCGCCCCGTCGTTCGTCACCCCGTTTTCGCAAGAGCGGCAAGAACGACGACCACGATGCCGAGGCGATCGCGATTGCCGCCTCCCAGCCCACCATGCGCTTTGTCGCCATCAAGTCCGTCGAGGCGCAGACCATTCTGTGCTGGCACCGCGCCCGCCAGGGCTGGATCGAGGAACGCAGCGCACTCATCAATCGCATGCGCGGTTTGCTCACCGAGTTCGGCATCGTCATTGCCCGCTCTGCCGATCGCCTGCGCGCCGCGCTGCCGCAACTGATCGGCTCCGACTCGCTGCCCGCGCCGCTGCAGCCGCTGCTGCTCGAAGCGCTCGAACAACTGCGCGCCATCGATGCGCGCCTGGCCCGCTGCGACGCCGAGGTCGCTTCTCATGCTCGCTGCGACTCCGCCGCCCAGCGCCTGCGCCAGGTGCTCGGCATCGGGCCGCTTACCAGCAGCGCGTTGCCTGCTGCCGTCGCCGACGCACGCGCGTTTCGCAACGCCCGCCGGTTCAGCGCCTGGCTTGGCATCACTCCATCCCAGCACAGCTCCGGGGGCAAGACTCGACTCGGTCGCTCGACTCGGCGCGGCAACGCCTACCTTCGCACCCTGCTCGTCCAAGGCGCTCACAGCACCCTGCAGGCGGCTCTGCGCACCGCGCCTGCCAAAGCCACCCACCTGCAGCGATGGATCGTCGCCCTGCACCAACGCAAGGGCTATCACAAGACTCTTGTCGCCATCGCCAACAAGCACGCGCGCATCGCCTGGGTGCTGCTGGCTCGCGGCGAAAACCTACGACCCCAACGCCTGGCAGCGCGGCTCTCGTTCGGTGCGTCTTGCATCCGCTGCCGCCTGATCGACTCTTCTCTCGTCGCTGCTCGTCACGCGATAGCTCACGGCTCCAGACCGATCGTGGGAGCACCCCGGCTAACTCGTCGGCAGGCTCCTCCTCAGTGCACGGCTGATCCCCGTGCCTGCGCCTGGCCGCTGAATGATTTGGGCTCCCACGCGCGGCTTCTATCCTGGCCCGCATCCCGCTTCGCTCGATGCGTCAAGGCCGCTTGCAGATCCGCAGCTCTCTGGTCGCCTTCGCCTCGCTCGACAGCAGCTTCGCCTACGCCGACGTCACCGGTCCGATCGCGTCCCGTCCGACCGCCGCCGCGGCAGTTCAGGCAATCGTGCTTGACCTCGAGAGGGAAGTCCTTGCAGACGAGTTAGGCCGCACGCGCCGGGACATGCTCCGCCTGTTTAATCTCAGCATATATCTCCAACACATTGCCATCGGGGTCCCGGAAGAACAACGTGCGGTGCCCAAAGGGCTGATCCGTCGGTCCAGACAAGATGTTGACGCCGCGTTCGGCGAGAACCGCTGAGCAACTTGCGACCTCGCTGGGAGAGACACGAAATGCGAGCTGCAACGAGAGAACTCCGATCGGCGGTGCTGGGTCTTTGAAACGCGCACCGTGCGCGGCAAGAGCCAGGATATTCGAACCGACGCGGAACTCGATCCATTGGGGACTGAGTTCTCTGTGCAATGCGAACCCCAGCGTAGTGCAATAGAACTCGCGCATAGCCTCCATCTGGCGCACGAAGATGACTGTGTAGTCGATACTACGGATGGGAAGCTTCGGATCCATGCGGAGCGCTGCGCTTCCTTGTGCGGCCTAACGTCGAAGTTGGCCGGCGAGCGCCGGGCCGCGCAGCGGCCGCAAGCGAGCGTCCGCATTCAATGACAAGTTAGGCAGGCTACTTAGCCCGAAGCGGAAAGGCGCTTGGATTGCGGATGGACTCAACCGACAAGTCCACGTCGAGGCGCGGCCAGTACAGGTGGCCTGGACTTGGCCACTGAACGTCGCAAACCTGCTCGATCGTTGCGCTCTTGAACCACGGGAACTCCGTGTACGGCATGAACAGTTCTTCTTCGCCGAGAAGGAGCCACAGCCCGTGCCGAGACACCTGCGTGACCTCAACCGCTGAAGTGCTTGCGCCAGGCATTCTCGATCTCCTGCTGATGAGCGCGAACGATGCGCTCCGCCTCTTTCAATTGTTGCGCCGATAGCCCAATCTGCGTCGCTACCGCGATCGAAGGCTCGAGCCAGAACTTCGCCTCACCGTCCGGATGCGCTACGTGCACGTGCATTCTCGGCTCTTCGCGGGAAAAGAAAAAGAGCCGGAAGCTGCCTTCCCGAAGAACGGTTGGTGCCATGTTTTTGCTGGACTAGCAGTTGAAGTGAACCGGCGGCGTGCCGGCCGCGAAGCGGACGCCGCATCGCGTCCGCGTTGCACGAAAAGTTAGCCATCCTCGAGACCCGAGCGCCTAGGCAACCTGTGCGGTCAGCTTGACGCCCAGGGCACGCGCGACCTTCAGGACCGTGTCAAAGCGTGGCTTCGAACCAGGCGCGAGAGCCTTGTAAAGACTCTCGCGCCCAAGCCCGGAGTCTTTCGCCACTTGTGCCATTCCTCGGGCGCGCGCGACGTCACCTAGCGCGAGGAGCAGAAGGTCAGCGTCATTGGCCTCCAGCACCGCAGTTATGTACTCGGCGATGGCTGCATCGTCCGTCAGGTAGCGAGCCGCGTCGAAAGGTACGAGCTTCGTAGAGGTTCGAGTCTTGCTCATAAATCTAGCTCCAATTGTTTCGCCATGCGCTGCGCTCGCTTGATGTTTCGGCTCTGGCTTGATTTCTCGCCGCCCGCCAACATGACGATGAGCAGCTTGCCTCTGCGCGTGAAGTACAGCCGATACCCAGGCCCGAAGTCGACACGCATCTCGGCGACTTCACCGCCAACGCTCTTCCAGTCGCCGAGGTTCCCCGCTTCGGCCTGGCGCAGCCGGGCGACGATCCGCAGCTTCCCGCGTATGTCCTTCAACGCGTCAAGCCAGTCTTGAAACTGTTGGGTTTGAAGGACCGTGTACACGAGCGCATTGTATCCATACGGATACACGCGTCAAGCACAGGCCGTGGATAGGATGGCTAACGTCGAAGCTCAGCCGCAGCCCATGAGCGAAGCGATTGGGCTGTCGGTTGCAGCGAAAAGTTAGAACCGTTCCGGCTCGGGGACACCAAGGTCACGACAGATCTTCCGTGCGAGATGATTGTTTATCTCGGTGTGTCGCGGGACCGCGCTGCGCTTGTTCAGCGCAGGGTTATGCCACCACGAGTGTCGCGCGCCTTCGCGCAGCAAAGTGCACCCATGAGCGGTGAGGTGCGCCAGCAGGTCGCGGCGCTTCATACGGCAATCTGAAGTTCCTCGTAGCCCTTGCCCGCAGCGCCACGGGCCTCCTGCCGGTTGAACTCAAGAGCCTCCGCCAAGGTAATGCGCAAAGTCTCCAGAAGTTCCTCTCGCGTTGCTTCTTGGCAATTGACTCCGGGAACTTCCTCGATCCAGCCGATCCACGAATCGCCTTCCTGCTTTACGACGGCATTAAACGTTTGCTTCATCGCACACCTCCTTCCTGCAGCATAGCGAAGTGAGCTCAAGGTTCTAACGTCGAAGTGAACCGGCGGCGGCCCGGCCGCGTAGCGGACGCCGGATGGCGTCCGTGTTCCACGCAAAGTTAGGCCCGCGCACCCTGAGCCGTGCTTGATTCAGAATCTCCGAACAGCTTTCGGAGGGTTGCGACACTGCGCTGTATTTCGCTTCGCTGAGGTAGCCGCTTAAAGGTCCTGAACCCAAACCGCTCGCGTTGAAGCAATGCGGACACTGCCTGCAACTCACCCAGCAGCACGTAGTAGCGGTTCGCCTCCTCGTTCAGCTTTTGAATCTCCGCAAGGTAGCGATCGACGATCTTCTCGCGAGAGGCGCTGATTTCCTTTTCCTTCCCACCTTCTAGCGCGACACGAATCGCTGAACCAAGATCGTCCTGAAAGAAGGCGTAACTACTTCGGACAAAAGCGTCAAGAGACTGGTGGGCACGATTAAACACGTCGTCGCCAACGATGTCCCTAAGCCGATAGTCACGCCAAAAATCCATAGAC
>Ga0326726_10007019_pt1 | contig 10104 bp, 11 predicted proteins | sample MHFenrmetagenome_2_FD_207603 | JGI IMG/M metagenome (GOLD analysis project Ga0326726, IMG submission 207603) | Lab enriched peat soil microbial communities from Michigan Hollow, Ithaca, NY, United States - MHF15MN | ecosystem: Environmental > Terrestrial > Soil > Wetlands > Peat | place: USA... | reverse complement strand
GTGGCCGGTCGAGGATGGCCGGGTGCGAGGCGAACTGGGGCGGGCGCCGGAAGAAGCACATCTGGTGGCGCTTCGGCGTCACCGGCACCTCGATGCCGAGCGGCCGGAGCAGCCGGTCGGCCCAGAGACCGGCGCAGACCACGACGGCCGGGGCGCTGATGGCCCCCTGCGTCGTGCGGACGCCCGTCACCCGCGCCCCATCGGCGACGATCCCCTCCACCGTCTCGTACTGCACGATGGTCGCCCCCAGCTCCCGCGCCCGGTCGACGAGCGCATTCGTCGTGGAGGACGGGTCCGCATAGCCGGACTCGGGCTCGTGCGCGCCGGCCACGATGTCGTGCACCGACAGCTCCGGCACCAGGCGCTGGACGTCGGCCGGGCCCAGCACGTCCACGCGCGCGCCCAGCTCCCGGGCCCGGCGCACGTTCTCGCGCAGATGCGGCGCCGTGTCCGCGCCGGCCAGCCAGAGCACCCCGACCTGCCGGAAGCCAGGATCGCCGGCGCCGCCGATCACGTCGGCCCAGCGCTGGAACGCGTCGGCCGAGGCGCTCGCCGTCCGGGTGAGGAGATCCATGGCGTAGAACCGGCGCACCAGCGCGGAGGACCGTCCCGTGGGGCCCGAGGCCAGGAACTTCCGCTCGACCAGGACCACCCGGCCCGCCTTGCGGCGCGCCAGGTGGCACGCGACGCTGGCCCCGTGCACGCCTCCCCCGACGACGACGACGTCCGCGGTGCTTGGAACCTCCGTCATGGCGCCCTCCGCAGCAGATTTGACCTCCGAGTCCCCGCGCGGTCGCCATTATGCACTGGACGGCGGGCGTCCGGCGCGCCCGACATCGCCCCGCCGGGGACCCGCCTCATTGACCCGGTCTGGAGGCGATGGTTGAATACGCGCCATGCCCCACGCCGATCTCGTCCTCACCGGCGGCAAGATCCTGACCCTCGATCCCCGATCCCGCACCGTTCAGGCTCTCGCCGTCCGCGGAGACCGCCTCGCCGCGCTCGGCCGCGACGACGAGATCGCGCACCTGATCGGGCCGGACACGCGCCGGATCGACCTTCGCGGGCGCCTCGCGGTGCCCGGGCTCTTCGACGGCCACGCCCACATGGATCGGGAGGGCCTCAAGCTCAGATGGCCGTCGCTGGCCGGCGCCCGTTCGATCGACGACATCCTCCAGATCGTCGACGGCCTGGTGCGGCGCGCGGCCCCCGGCGAGTGGATCGTGACCATGCCCATCGGCGAGCCGCCGCTCTACGAAGGCGTGCCCGACACGCTCGCCGAGAAGCGCTGGCCCACGCGCCACGACCTGGACCGGGTCGCTCCCGATCATCCCGTCTACATCCGCGCCATCTGGGGCCACTGGCGCAACACCCTGCCCCTCGTCTCGATCGCCAACACCCGGGCGCTGGCCCGGGCCGGCATCGACCGCGACACCCGGCCCCCCGCGCCCTCCATCGAGATCCAGCGCGACGCCCGGGGCGAGCCCACCGGCGTCCTGATCGAGCACACCTACAAGCCACTGGTGGAGCACACCCTGATGGCGGTCGCGCCACGCTTCACGCTGGAGGATCGCGTGGCCGGCCTGGCCGAGTCCATGCGCATCTACAACCGGTGCGGCACGACGAGCGTGTTCGAGGGCCACGGCATCTCGGCCGAGGTCCTCGCGGCCTACCAGGCGGTGCGCGAGCGCGGTCGCCCGAGCGTGCGGGCCCACCTCCTGTTCAGTCCCGCCTGGCCGTCGGCCGATCCCGCCGCGGTGGGCGACCTCCTGCGCGGCTGGGGCGCCTGGCTCGCCCGCCGCGGCCTCGGGGACGAGTACCTGCGGGTGGGCGGGCTCTACACGGAATCGGACTACTCGGAGGAGAACCGCCTGCGCGGGACGACTTCCCCCTATACCGGCTGGGCGAGCTTCTCGTACAAGGCCGCGCTGCCCGAGGAGGTCATGGTCGAGATGATGATCGAGGCCGCGCGGAGCCACGTCCGCGTCGGCAGCTTCACGCCGAACATCCTCGACCTCTACGAGCGCGTGAACCGCGCGGTGTCGACGGACCGGAGGAGATCAAGCGCATCAGGGCCCTCGGCCTGGTCCTCACCAGCTACACCGGCCGCTACATCTGGCAGGACGGCGCCATGCTGGCGCGTGAGCTCGGGCCGGCGGGCGCCTCCCGCATCGCGCCCCTGCGCGCGCTCCGCGGCGCGGGCGTCCACGTCGCGCTCTCGACCGACAACGTGCCGCCGTCGCTGTTCGACGCGATCCACCACGCGGTCGCCCGCAAGCCCCGAGGCGCGACCGCGCCCGTCGGCGCAGACCAGTGCCTCACGCGCGAGGAGGCGCTCGCCTGCGCCTCGCGCGAGGGGGCCTACCTCACCTTCGAGGAGGACGTCAAAGGCACCCTCGAGGTGGGCAAGCTGGCCGACATCGCGGTGCTCGACCAGGACCTCCTGACCGTGCCCGAGGACGCGATCCCGGGCATTCGCGCGGATCTCGTCGTCCTGGGCGGCGCGGTCGTGCTGGAGCAGAACGCTCACCACGGCCACCCCGGTCGTCACGCCCCCGCCTCGTCGTAGGACCGGCCCCGCCCCTCGATCCCGAAGGTCTCGGCCGTCGTGATCTGGACGCTGTCGACGACGTAGTTGCGATTCCCTAGTCGCGCGAGCCGCCGGATCTCTCGATGCGCAGGACGTCGAGCATGGCCCCGACCGCCGGATCGGCGTACACACCGTAGGCGTCGGTCAGGACGCCTTTCGTTCCACCTCGACCCTCGATGCCGTAGACGATCGCCATGTCGTCCGGGTCGGAGACACCTTCGAAGCGATGATATTCGCGGATGACGACGTCCCGCGGCAGGAAGGGCTTCCCCGCTTCGAGGGCCAGCAGCTTGCGCCCACTCACCTTGAAGTGATCCGTGAAGCCCCGCCGCCTCAAGTACTCGATCGTGCCGGCAACGGTCCCGCGGTCCATTCCTCGATGCTAGCGGGGCCAGATGAGAGCGGCGTGAGGGCGAGATGAGAACGTCCCCGCCTTGGGGTAAGATGCGGCCCGGGAGGGCGTCCCCGATGAAACGGAGCGTCGAGCGCATCCTGACCACCCACACCGGCAGCCTGCCGCGGCCGCCCGACCTGATCCGCACCATGTTCGCCCGGGAGGAGGGGGTCCCGGTCGACGGGCCCGCACTGGCGGCGCGCATTCGCACCGCGGTGGCGGAGGTCGTCGGCAAGCAGATCGACGCCGGGATCGCCGTGGTCAACGACGGCGAGGTGAGCAAGCCGAGCTACGCCACCTACGTGAAGGACCGCCTGAACGGATTCGGCGGCACGAGCCAGGCGCTGCAGTACCGCGACCTGGTGGACTTCCCGGAGATGGCCAGCCGGGTGTTCGGGGATCCCGGCCGTTCGCGCCGGAAGACCCCGGCCTGCACCGGCCCCATCAGCGTGCGCGATCCCGGCGCGGCCCAGACCGACGTGGACAATCTCAAGGCGGCGACAGCGAAAGTCGCGGTGGAGGACGTGTTCATCAGCGCGGCCTCGCCCGGCGTCATCTCCCTCTTCTTCAGAGACGACCACTACGGCAGCCACGAAGCCTACCTCTTCGCCATCGCGGACGCCATGCGGCACGAGTACGAGACGGTGGCGCGGGCCGGCTTCATCCTGCAGCTCGACTGCCCCGACTTGGCCATGGGCCGGCACATCCAGTTCGCCGGGCTCGGTCTCGAGGACTTCCGGAAGATGGCGCGCCTGCACATCGCCGCGCTCGATCGCGCGGTGGCCGGCATCCCGCCCGGACAGCTGCGGATGCACCTATGCTGGGGCAACTACGAGGGGCCGCACCACTACGACGTGCCGCTCGCCGATCTCCTCGACCTCGTGTTCGCCGCCCGCCCGCAGGCCGTGTCCTTCGAGGCGGCGAACCCTCGCCATGCACACGAGTGGAAGGTCTTCGAGCGGGTGAAGCTGCCTCCGGACAAGATCATCATCCCGGGAGTGCTCGATTCCACGACCAACTTCATCGAGCATCCCGAGCTGGTGGCCGAACGGATCACGCGCTACGCGCGCCTGGTCGGCCGCGAGAACGTCATCGCCGGGACCGACTGCGGCTTCGGCACCTGGGTCGGTCAGGCGGCGGTGGACCCCGACATCGCCTGGGCCAAGCTGGCGAGCCTGGCCGAAGGCGCCCGGCTGGCCTCTCGCGAGCTCTGGTCGCGTCAGTAGCGGGCCGCCACCACCGGGGCCGAGCGGAACTGCACGCTGATCCGCAAGTCCGCGTGGGCCACCTTCGGCAGTGCGTGCTCCCACGTGCGCTGACAGGTCCCGCCCATGACCAGCAGATCGCCCGCGCCCAGATGAAGCGCGCGCGAGCGCCCGCCGCCCGCGGGACGCAGCAGGAAGCGCCGCCGCGTACCGAGCGCGACGATCGCCACGATCGCGTCGTCGCGCGCCGGCCCCAGTCGGTCGCCGTGGAAGGCGACGCTGTCCTGGCCGCTGCGGTACGCGCCGACCGACACCCGCGGCAGCGGGCGCCCGTACCGCGCGGCGAGCGCTTCCCGCATCTCCGCCAGCAGGGAGTGACCGAGCCCGTCGTCCGGCCACGCGGCCACGAGCCGTGGCACGTCGACGACGCGGTCGTACATGCGGCGGCGCTGGGCCCGCCAGCGGGTGGTGGTCCACAGCGCCTCGAGCACCGCCTCATGCCCCTTGCGGAAGCCTCCTTCGCGGAGAGGGGCGCGAGGGTGGTAGGATGCGGGAACATTCCCATGTCCTGGCTCGTCGTGGCCGTGCTCGTCAGCGCCTTCATCGGCGTGCCCGCGTCCAGGGTGGCCGGCGAGTCGGCGGTCGTCATTCCTGCCCCCGCGGTGGACGACTCCAAGGTGGCGGGGCCGCTGCAGACCGCGGTGCTCGCCGGCGGCTGCTTCTGGGGCGTGCAGGGGGTGTACGAGCACGTGCGCGGCGTGCGGCAGGTCCTCTCGGGCTACTCGGGCGGCGACAAGGCGAGCGCGGAGTACGAGGCCGTCAGCCGTGGCGGAACGGGCCACGCGGAGTCGGTCCAGATCCGTTTCGACCCGAAGGAGATCTCCTACGGCGAGATCCTGCACATCTACTTCTCGGTGGTGCACGATCCGACCCAGCTGAACCGCCAGGGGCCGGACTCCGGCCCCCAGTACCGCTCGAACATCTTCTACGCCAGCGAGTCGCAACGAAGCATCGCGCAGGCGTACGTCGCGCAGCTCGGCCGGGCCAAGGTGTTCGGACGCGCCATCGTCACCCGGGTCGATCCCCTGAAGGCGTTCTACGCGGCCGAGGCCTACCATCAGGACTTCCTGCAGCGCAACCCGCGCCACCCCTACATCGTGATCAACGACCTCCCGAAGATCGAGAATCTCAGGAAGATCTTCCCCGCGATCTACCGGGAGCCTCCCATCACCGCGACGAGCGACTAGGACTCCTGCGCGCGATGCAGTTCCAGCTCCGGAAGATCGGCCACGTCGTGCTCAACGTCTCCGACCTCGCGCGCGCGGTGAGCTTCTACACGGGCATCCTCGGCCTCGAGGTCAGCGACCGCTACCCCGATTCGATGGTGCCCGGCGGCATGGTCTTCCTCCGGGTGAACACGGACCACCACGGGGTTGCCCTCGTCGGGGGCGCGCCGGGCAGCGAGCACACCAGCCTCAACCACTTCGCCTTCGAAGTGGGCTCGCTCGACGAGGTCTTCCGGGCCCGCGCGTGGCTGCGCGAGCGGGGCGTGCCCATCCACTTCGAGGGCCGGCGCCGCGCCGGCTGCCAGATCGCCATCGAGTTCCGGGACCCCGACGGCAACAATCTGGAGATCTACTGGAACATCGACCAGGTCGGCACCGAGGGGACGGTCCGCGCCGCCAGCGAATGGCGGCCGGCGAAGACCCTCGAAGAGGCGGTGGCCAACCCGGTCAGGGGTCAGGCCCTCCCCCGCCGCGCCTGAGCCCCGGTCGGTCAGACGACCAGACGCTCCGGGTGGTGGCGCCGGTCGCGTCGCGCCAGCACGCGACGGTGCTCGAGGAGGAGGCGGGCGGTCTCCTGCAGCACCGTGGCCACGGGCACGGCGATGATCATGCCGAGCACTCCGAGCGCGTGACTGCCGACCACTACCGAGCCGAGAAGCAGCGCCGGATGAAGGTGAACGCTCCGTCCGATGGTGAAGGGCTGGATGATCGTGTCGTCGAGCACCTTGATGACCAGGAACAGCAGAACCACGCGCCCGACGCCGGCGAGCCCCTGCCCCGGCGTCAGCACCACCACGAGCCCCGCGGCCGCGGCCGAGAGCAGCGGCCCCACGAAGGGCACCACGTTGGCGAGGCCGGCAAAGGCGCCGAGCAGGAGCGGATAGGGGACGCGGGCCGCCCACAAGCCGAGGGCGGCGAGCGTGGCCACCACGAGGCCGTCCAGCACCAGGCCGCGGATGTAGCGCCCGATGACCCCGTTGAGCTCGCGCCACACCGCAACCGACGTCTCCACGTGCTGCGGGGGCAGCCGGTCCATGGCCACGGCGATGAGCCGGTGCATGTCCCGCAACAGGAAGAAGGCGAAGAACGGGACGAGGATCGTCAGCAGGAAGAGGTGCCCCACGTGCTCGAAGAGATCGCCCGGCTCGCCGGGGCCCCGGTTGAGGACGAATCGCTGGACCCAGGCCCCGCCCTCCGGCAGGAGGCGCCGCAGCGCCGGCGCCGCCTCGGCCAGCTCGCGCACCACGGCGTCGAGGCCGACGTCGATCTGCCGCGCCAGCGCGGGAATGCGGTCCATCAATGCCCCGCCCTCGGCCAGCATGCCCGGCCCCAGCAGGAAGCCGGCGACGACCAGCACGGTGATGATGACCGCGAACAGCGCGCCCACCGCCACGCTCCGCCGGATGGCGAGGGCGTCCGCCCACGCGACCGCCGGGCTCAGGAGATAGGCGAGCGCGGCCGCGAGGAACACGGGCAGGATCAGGCCGCGGGCCAGCCAGACGAGCGCCGCGAGGCCGCCCCACGCGAGGAGCCGGCCCGGCTTCACAGCGGGCCGGCCGTCCCCCGGCCCGGGCCCGGCTCGGTCGCGAGCACCGGGCTGCGGCGCGCGTAGATGGCGAGCATCCGAGAGAGGTTGCGCATCACCACCACCGCGATCCGGGCGTTGCCGTCGATGAGCGCGTCGAAGTCGCTCTTGTAGAGGATGAGCAGCCGCCCCGGCGTGGTGACCCGCGCGGTGGCCGAGCGCGGGAAGTCGTCGATAAGGGCGAGCTCGCCGAAGGCATCGCCGGGGCCGAGCGTGTTCAGGACGTAGGGGCCCTGTGCCGTCGCTCGGGTGATCTCCACCGCGCCCTCGACGACGACGAAGAGCGCCCGGCCCGGATCGCCCTCCTCGAAGACGACCTCGCCCGGGTGATACATCTTCTCGAAGAACCGCGTGGCCAGCCGGGCCAGGAGGCGGCGCGGCAGGCCGGTGAAGAGCGGTGAGCGCGCGAGGAAGGGCGCACGGCGGAGCTGCTCGGGATCCCCCGCCCAGGCCAGCCATCGCGGCAAGGGTTGCTCGAACATGGCGCGCACTATAGCAGAAGGCGCTCTGCACGGCGCGCGGCCGCTCGCGCCGCCGGGATCACGGCCGCGGATCGTCCACCGGGATGTAGATCACCGGTGCCGTGTGCTTCTTGTACGCTCTTCGTTCTCCGCTCTCGAGACACCGGAATGCCTCGGCCGACAGCGACACGGTCCGGGCCGGAAGCGTCGCCGCGACGTTGACCTCGCTCCCGATCACGTCGAAGTGCTCTTCCCGGCCGAACGGGCCCACGACCGCCCGGCCGAAGTGGGCCTTGACGACCACCCGGGAGTCCCAGCCCTGTGCCGCCCACCACGCGTCGATGTCACGCTTGAGCGCGGAAAGCGCCGCGACGCCGGCTCCAGCGCGTTCTTCGGGCCAGACCGCGAGAAAGGCGTCGCCCATGAACTTGACGATGCGCCCGCCGATGGTCGAGACGAGGCTCTCCGCGTGCCGGTAGTACCCGTCGACCAGCTCGGCGAGCGTGCCGTCCGGCGTGCTGCGTGAGTTCACCATGAACCGCGTGAGGTCCGCGAAGACGATGAGCAACGCCTTCTCGGTGCGAGCGGACGAGACACCCGGGAAGCTCGACATGGCCACCTCCGTCGTGTAGGGCGTGTTTCGCCGGTCCCCGTGTCCGGCTGGAGAAACGAAGTGGCGCCGGCCCTTGCGTCCGGCAGTTGACAAAAGTGTAGAGGGACTCTGCGGGGGATTTCAAGCAGAAGCCTCCAGCGCCTGATCGCAGAGGGCAAGGGATTCTCGGACGGCGAAGGAACGGGCTGACTAAGGGGCGGCCCCGCCCCAAGTGTGGAAGCGGATCCCCTCGCGGCGAGATCGGCTGGCCTATAACCCGCTGATTGCTCGTCGTTTCTGCCTGGCACCCGGAATGCACCCTCCCCGGCGAAGGAACTCGACCACGCTGAAAGGAGGTATGTCCGGAACAGGCCTCGCCGAATATCCCATGCCTCGCGTTGGCAACGGAGGGCCGAGTGCAGCCCACCGAAGAAGGAGGTTTGCAATGCTCCAGACATTCAAGAAGACGGACACGCAGATCCATCATGACGTGCTCGAGGAGCTCAAGTGGGACTCCCGCGTCGACGAAACGGAGGTCGGCGTCCAGGTGGCCGGCGGCGTGGTCACGCTGACCGGCACGGTGACGAGCTGGGCCAAGCGCGTCGCGGCCCAGGAGGCAACCCGTCGCGTGATCGGCGTGCTCGACGTGGCGAACGACATCAAAGTGAAAGTGCCGGGCGGCCTCTCGCGCAGTGACACCGAGATCGCTCAGGCCGTGCGGCAGGCGCTCGAATGGGACGTGTTCGTCCCCAACGAGAAGATCACCTCCACGGTCACCGATGGCTGGGTCACGCTCGAAGGCCCGGTCGAGCGCTCGAGTCAGCGCGAGGCCGCGGAGCGGGCCGTCCGCAATCTCACGGGGGTGAAGATGGTCGTGAACAAGATCATCGTGACGCCGGCGAAGGCGGTGACCGGGGACGTCCGCAAGGCGATCGAGCAGGCCCTGGAGCGGCGCGCTGAACGCGAGGCCCGGCAGATCGGCGTCGACGTCCGGGACGGCACCGTGACCCTGACGGGGCCGGTCCATTCCTGGGCGGAGCGCAAATCGGTGCTGGCGGCCGCCCGCTTCACGCCGGGTGTCCGCGTCGTCGAGGACCATCTGCGGACCGAGCCGGTCTGAGCCGGTCGTCGGGAAGTCGACGCCGCGACCGAGATCCACATCGCGGGCAACGTGGGCCGCCGTACCCGGCGCGGGTGGTCACGACGCCGGAGGGCGCCGAGCCGCCGGCCGGTTCTTCGGGGGCGGCTCACGTCCCGTACTCCGTGTCCGATACCAGTGGCCGACGCCCGGGTGCTCGACGCCGTGCGGGCCGTCCCGAAGACAGCCCGCTGCCGATCGAAGAAGGGCAGACGATCTCCCAGCCGTATATCGGAGCGTGCCATCGGCGTGATCTATCGGCCCGAGACAGAGCTACAGAGCCACTACTTCCAGGTCGTGCTGCCCGTCCAGTTCGGCGAGTACGCCTGGCTCGACGAGACCCGGGCGGTCCGGGCCCTTTCGCCCGTGCGTGAGGGGATGCCGGACACTTACCCATTCGGCGTGTGACCGAGCCCCTGCCCCTCCAGGAGATCGCCGCCGTCCAGGCCAGACTGGCCTGGATGCGGGAGGCGCGCATCTGGCCCAACGGGCTGCGCTATCTCTGGACCGATGCGTTCGGCGTGGTGCTGCTGGCGTCGTTGTGGCAGGAGCTCCACGACGATCGGCTGCTGCGCGAGTGCGAGTGGATCGTCGCGGAGGTCGAGCGGGTGCTGGGGCGGCCGCGGGGCATCCGGATCGGCGAAGAGCCCGACCGGGACGGCCAGTACTTCCACTACCTGGCCATGTGGATCTTCGCGCTCGATCGGTTGGGAGCCGTCGACCGTCGCTATCGCGAGAAGGCGATCGCCCTGGTGCGGGACATTCACCCCGCTTTCGTCGTTCCCGGACGCGGGGTCGTCTGGAAGATGCGCGAGGACCTGAGCGGCCCGTATCCGGGCTGCGGGTTCGGCGC
>Ga0326726_10007018_pt1 | contig 10105 bp, 10 predicted proteins | sample MHFenrmetagenome_2_FD_207603 | JGI IMG/M metagenome (GOLD analysis project Ga0326726, IMG submission 207603) | Lab enriched peat soil microbial communities from Michigan Hollow, Ithaca, NY, United States - MHF15MN | ecosystem: Environmental > Terrestrial > Soil > Wetlands > Peat | place: USA... | reverse complement strand
TGTTCCTGAGGATAGTTGATGTCATCGAGCGCATGGAGAACATTCTCGATTACCCGGTCATCCCCGTACAGGGCGAATGTACGCTGGAACATGATCGCAGTGCGGTGCATTACCCGGGACTTCATCCCGTTACTGTTCTCATCCCAGAGATCGACATCCACGGGCACGAGATCTCCGCTGCATTCCGGGCATTTACCGCCCGCATGGCTCTGGACATCCATGAAGGAGCATCGATTGCAGGCTGCCATATGGTAGATGACCGAGCCTCCTGTCGGAGGCTGTTCGACACCCCGAAGGAGGTGCATGAGCACACTCTTGCCTGCACCGCTCCGCCCGATAACTCCAATGATCTCGCCTTCCGGAATTTCGAACGAGATTTTGTTGAGGACACGAGAACCATCGTAGTCCATACAGAGATTGTTCACGCTGATGAATGGGTGTGGCATATCCTGACTCACTCCTGATAATTAGTCAGCCGGGTATTCTTCCGACCATCTGGTTCTGCATCGGGTGAATAGCGTTTGCATTCCCTCATTCTGCCGGCCGCAGGATCCGAGCCCCCGCCGATAACCCTGCCCCGTTTCAGTGGGTCGGTTCCATCAAAATTCGGCATAATTACTCCTCGTTGTCTTCGTAAGCAATTATTACGCATATGAGCATAAAGATTTAGGGATCGGGATTCTTCTAAAAACAATTGCAGCGGTATTGACAGCGTGCTCTCCCGTCTCCATTATAGATCGGCACACTGAACAGGACACCTTCGCCGACTTTCCTGTGCCCTGAGATAGTTAGTTAGAACCGGGATCGGCCGCAATCTTCAGTACGTGATAACGCGGTCATCCTACTTCGGGCACTTCGGGCAGCGTCCTTCTGCTACTTTCCTGCAGCCGATCATCTGGATTCCTTTCCCGTTGACCAGTGCATCGGCTATCTTACGTCGGGCCCCGTGAAGGTCGCGCCACACGGTTTTACGCGAAACCCCGAGCTTCTCGGCAGCCTCTTCCTGTTCGAGCCCTTCAAGATCGATGAGCCGGATCAATTCTATCTCTTCAGGCTGGAGGGAAATCCCCTCGCCTACTTCCTCCGTAAAGCAGCAGGGTTTATAACACCGTGATTCTGATACCGCGTTGATGATCCGCCGCTGGCGCGGTCGACCCCGGCGTGGGCAAACGTCCATGTCCTGTTTTTCCTCTGCTGCCATCAGGTGCTCCATATATTCTGTCTATCCGGAGTAGTATAACAGGATTGCCGAATATGCCGGAAGAATCGGAAGGCAGGTGCACCGCAGCTGTCCCTGTATTCCGGCCGTTCCTTCATGAGATAATTCCTGATATTCCCGCAGGACGGCGATGTATCCAGGAATTTCTTTATCCGGTCATCATGCACCAGCAATAAAAGGCTGAATCATCAAGATCAAAATGGCTGCGGATTTCCCTGATGAGGCGGCATTCCTGCATATCTGATGATTCCCCGTATCTTCTTCAGGAGGTTGGAAATTCGTGACAACGGATCATCAGATCGTACTCCTTAATCGGAAAAGGAAATGTAAAAAAAATCACTGATGTGACCGACCCTGGCCACATTGGTGATGATTGCCCTGCGGACCATCTCCTGATCCACAGCAGCAGGATTCGGTATTCTTTTTCGGGGACGTGCAGGCTTCTCTGTGGCTCGGACTGCCGGGGCGGTGCCGGTGCTGCTCACCGCAGGCGCAGGTGTGCATCGGAAAATCATTTGTTTCGTCGTCGAGTACTGGTTTGGTTTGTTCTGGCATTGTGTCACCATTCGTACCTATGTGATACGATAATTACTCATATGCGCATAAATCATTTAAACTATCGCAATCTGACATTTTAGTAAAGTGAAACTATCATACAGTCTTACTTGTATCAGTTTTCATTCGTACTCCGATGAAAAGAGAAAGCTCATCCCCTTCCCTAAGATATATTTCTCCATGACCTCCCGGCTCAGTCTTACCGTTCTTGTCGATAACAATACCCTTACCGACCGGTATTTCAGGGGAGAGCCCGGGCTCTCGTTCCTGCTTGAAACTGCCGAAAAGAAGATCCTGTTCGACACTGGCTATTCAGGGGTGTTCCTGGATAATGCAGATACGATGGGAATCAGTCTGAGGGATCTGGATTTTATTGTGCTCTCCCACGGCCACCTCGATCATACGGGAGGGCTGGTCACCCTCATCCGGCGCCTCATGGAAGCAAAGATCGAGAAAATAAAACACCGTGTACCGGAACTGATTGCGCACCCCCGTTGCTTCTATCCAAAAGAAAAGCTTCCGCTCCAGAATATTGGCTCAATTCTTGACGAGAGTGAGGTACGACGGCAGTTCCCGGTGAATCTATCCGGTAGACCGGTCTGGATTACCGAAGATCTTGTCTTTCTGGGGGAGATCCCACGGAAGTTCGCGTTCGAACTTCCCGATTCCGGGAAGAGGAGAATTTGTTTTCCCGACGGCAGGACAGAACCAGACCAGCTGCTTGACGATTCCGCACTCGCGTTCCGTTCCCATGCAGGACTTGTAATCATCACCGGCTGCTCACATGCCGGGATCTGCAATATCACCGAATATGCCCGGGAAGTCTGCGGAGAGAACCGGATTGTCGACATAATCGGCGGGCTGCACCTTCTCTCGCCCGGCCCGGAGCGGATGAGGCGGACCTCGGAGTACCTCCATGATCTGAATCTTCCCGCCATCCATGCCTGCCACTGCACATCCCTGGCATCGAAAACCGTTCTTTCAGGGTATTGCCCGGTCCGGGAGACGGGTGTGGCAATGAAGCTCGAATGGTAGATCGTACCCTGGTTCCGGACTCTTCCGGTTATTGCAGGTCAGAAAAAATTTTACTCTTTCACTCCTCTGTTCCGGATTGCTCTTTTCCTTTCGGATTGATGCATTTGTTGATATTCCGAAAATAATTCCAGTGCAGAAAGAGGTGTACAATCAAAAGGGCGGTGAACACCAGACTTGTGTTGTTATGCATCGTAACCCACTGGTTTCGGGCAATACCCAGATACGTTGCCCAGCCACTCCCCCTCCCGCCTCCTTCCGTAAGGACAGGATAGAGCACCAGCCCGGATACAAGCGACGGGATGAAGGTGATCAGGCAACCAATATCGATAAGTGCATTGATAGTGATGCGTTTCATACAGGATTCCTCAGGTCAGATTTGTCTGAAGGACAGTAATAAAACAGATGGTGATAAGAAATAGCGACTATTGTGTGATTTTCCTGTGTACCATATACCACACAATCCCGATTACAAGTCCGGCGATGCCGATAATCCATGAATTCATTGTTAAGAAGACCACCAGTCCGGTGCAGGTGATTGCACCAATGACAGGTATGACCGACGGGTAACGCTGGTATTTGCGCGGAAGTCTGAGAGCAGCAACGTTTGCAATGAAATAAAATATGAGCATAGCGAAGGTGCTGACTGCAACGACCAATGCAAGATCAGCGAGGAGAATGGCTGCAATCATAAAAAGTCCGGTGATCCAGATAGCATAGTGGGGTATGCTGAACCGTGGGCTGATTCTGCTCAGGAAGCCCGGGAGATCGTTATTCCGTGCCATTGCAAACACGATGCGGGAAATTCCCATAATGGTTGTCAGGAGGACGCTTGCGGTCGCAATCATTGCACCAAGAGAGATAAGCAGGACTGCCCCGGAACTTCCGGTAATCTTGATCGCATCAGCGAGAGGCGATCCGGACTGAGCAAGAGCGGGCGCACCGGCAATCCCAACAGCTACAAAACTTACAAAAATATAGATCAAGGTGGATATTCCCAGTGCAAGGTAGATCGAGCGGGGAATGGTTTTTTCTGGTTCTTTTACCTCTTCTGCCATTATCGTGACCCGGGCAAATCCCGTATATGCAAAAAAGATGAGGGCTGCACCACTCAGAATTCCCATTATTCCAGACGGTGCGGGAGGAGTGAAGTTCCCAACACTGAAAAATCCCAGCCCAAACGCCACAAAGACCAGGAGGATGAGCACTTTTACCGTGACGAGTATGTTATTGAGCTGCGTCGATTCTTTGAGCCCGAGATAGTTGATGAATATGAATATGAGGCAGATGATTACCGCAATGATTTTAACCGGTACAGCCGGGAACAGTGTGACGAAATAGTGAGCAAAACCAAGAGAGACCGCTGCCCCGACAAAGATGTTGGAAAAGACCCAGATCCACCCGGCCATGAACCCGGCAAACGGCGAGATGAGTTTTTGTGCATACGCATACGTACCTCCCTCCTCCGGTAGATATACACTTAATTCCGCAACACTAAGTGCGGAGAAAAGCGCGATGATCCCGGCAATCACTACGGAAATTATCATCGCAGGCCCGGCGATGCCGGCAACGATTCCCGTAACGATGAAAATGCCGGACCCGATGATCGCCCCGATACCGAGAGCTGTGGCTCCGAAGAGGCTGATCTCCCTTTTCAATCCAGGCTTGTCTGGCGTCAATGCGATCCCCCTATGCGGATTGAGAGTCCCTGTCAGATGATCATAAGGCAATTGATGTATAAGAAAGAAAGGAAACGGGTTATTTTTTTTTTAATTCTTATTCATCATTTCCGTGAGATAAGCAGACCCATGGCCGGATGATTTCGATCCGGTCTGCGCGTAACTGATAACCGGTACTATCCCTACCCCAATTTTTATCAGACCCGCCACCAATTACCAGATTACCATCGGTGTGATGATCATGAATGAAGAACGTGAGAGGATTTTATTAGCTACACAGGCTGCAACAACTTTCAAACCGGATTACATGACCAACGACAAGCTGGAAGCGGCAACCAAGGGTCATGGATCGCTGGTCATTCCGGTCTATTGTGCTGCCAATTCCCTTGCGGAGGATGTGTTCTGCGGTATCGGTTCCCCTGATATGGAGCTGTTAAGCCGGATGACCCTGGTGGATGCCGCCACGGCAAGCCTGCCGCTGGATATGGTGATGGAAAAGGCCATCCGCCAGGCAAAACTCGGCGGAGCTGCCCCGGAGAATGCAGCACTGATCGTTGCTTCGCTCGCGTATTTCACCGGTTCCTGCGCACGATCCGGTGTCCCGCTGGGAAACCGGAAGCTTGGGGCTATTGCCCGGATGCATGCCGGTGCGCCACGCACAAGTGCGATTGCCCTTACAACAGGGAAATTTACCCACAAGATACCGGCATTTCCTGCATATCTTGCCGTGTACAACCTGCTCATGGATAAAAAACTTACCCGGGTAGACGGGGCTGTACTCCCCCCCTTCATCGCCGGAGGCGCAATCTATGGTCACAGCGCACTCGGAGAGGATATCAATATCCCCGAAATTGCCCGTAACACGGCAAAGGCGGGTACTGAAGCGATGATTAAGAGCATGCACGGGGCCGGGATAACCGCATATCCTCTCTGGCCGGCACTCATCGGTGCAGCGGTGGCGCTCGAGATGATCCATCCTGATGCAGCGCTCGGTGAAGAGTTCGGCACGTTCGGGGATGTTGATACTGCCTACCTGGCCGGGAAAGGTGCGATAGAAGAGGCAAAACTCCCCCCGAAAATTCATGTCCGCGGGACTCATGAAGAATATGACACCGCACGGGTCGTAGGGGACTTCGGACTGATCCTGAAAGATATCGGAGGGCCGTCCGTGATCGCTTCGATGGCCCTTGAAGAGATATTTGCCGGGTTTGAAGAAGCCGCCATGATCGGCGCGGGGTTCTCAGGAGGCCCGGTCAACCCGCCGCTCGGCCATGTGTGCGGTGACTGCATGCCGGCGATACGCCTCCTGATCAAGCACCGGGGAGATCCCTATCCGGTCGCAGATGCGATCACGGACTATAAAATGAACTCGTTCATCGATCCTGAGATGGCTCTGTGCTCTCTCAATACCATCGCCCGCAAGGCCGAGACTGTTTCCCGCGGTTCCGTCTCTCATGCCTGTATCCTGGCAAGCGAGGCGGTGCGCGACCATGCGATCTACCGAAGGGCAGCCAAAGTTTACGAGATGATGAAAGCCGGAAAATCCGTAGAGGATGCTGCCCGGTCTCTGGATGATGAGAGGAAAGCCGCGGTCGAGAAGAGAGGTTCTGCAATATTGTCAGGATTTACCGGCCATAAAATCCAGATGAAATTCACGGTTATAAAACCCCAGGGACGACGGACCGATGCCTTCACGAAGAAATACTGGGCGTTTGACTCGCTGGTATCCTATGATATCTCGATTGATGGAAAATCCTATCATATTGAGAATCTGGGAGCAAAGGCGGTCCCTGAGTTCGCGCTCAATGAAAAAGCCCGGACTCCGGACATGGGAACCGCACTTTTTGCAGGCGCAGTCCTCACCCAGGAACTACAGTATATCGGTCACACGATCATCAATGTAACGGTTCCCGCAGCGGTTGCTACCCTTCTGGGAAAAGACGAGAAATCTGCCGCAAAAGATGCGGAGACGGGAGCCTACCTGACAAAGGCGATACCAGGGGCAAAAGACCGTGCATTTGACGTTGCACGGCTGGCAAAAAAGATCTATTCACGCATGAACCAGCCGGGTGAGGCGTAGGCCATCAATCAATGAAAGTGCTGGTGATTGACCCGAAAATCGCCGGAATATCCGGGGATATGCTCATTGCTGCCCTCGTTGACCTGACTGGATCCAGCGATCCGCTTGTGCCCGTCGCAGAAGCCATCTCCGGACTTTCGTGCTGCGATACATTTTCTTTCCAGGTTCATGACACGAATGCAGGAGGAATTTCTGCAAAGAAACTCACGATTGAGGCCAGCGAAAAAAACCATAGGAATCACACCGATATGAGAGAGTCAGTTGCGGAAATTGCAAAAAAAACCGGGCTCTCGGAGATCGCAGGAAACAAGGCGGTCCGGATTGTTGACGATCTTCTGTCAGCGGATGCAAAACTCCACTGTTCCGGTTTTCAAAACCATGCGATGTCATCTGTAGATATCCTTTTTGATGTTCTTGGTTCCCTGGCAATCCTCGATCACCATGGCTTTCTGGACGGGAATATTTTCGGGACACCCCCTGTTCTTGGATCCGGTTTCATCCGAATTGCGGGAGGTGAGATTGCCTGTCCCGCCCCGGTAACACTGGAGATACTCTGCGGGCACAGGATCCCGTATTCCTCGTACCCTGCGGACATGGAGATGACGACTCCTACCGGTGCTGCAATTTTGGCAAACATTACTGACAGGATTGTGGACAGCTTTCCTCCCATGACTCCCCTGCGGGCGGGGTATGGAACCGGTTCCCGTCCGCTCCAGGGCAGGCCATCGGTCCTCCGGGTGGCAGAAGGAGTGAATTCCGATGTGATCCAGGACCGGATCATCATGCTTGAGACAAATCTCGATGACGTTCCCGGAGAGACGGTCGGGTATACCGTAGAAAGGCTCCGTGAGGCAGGGGCAGTAGATGTTTTTGTAACAACCGCCTCCGGAAAAAAGAGCCGTCCCGTCCAAATCCTGCATATCATCACAAATCAGATGGTGTATCCGGGCCTGCTGGAGATCCTCATGGAGGAGACAGGCACGCTGGGGGTCAGGGTCCTTGATATTCCACGGCTGGTTGCGCATCGGTCCCGGCAGGTTATGCGGGTTACTGTGGGGGGAAAGGCGTTTGATATCAGTGTTAAGACGTCCACCGTTAATGGTACCCTGTTGGCAAAAAAGCCTGAATATGAAGATCTCAAAAAAATTGCGCAGCAGCTGAACATACCGCTCAAAAAGGTCAGAGACGAAGTTATTGCACAGCTGGAGACGAGATAAGACGTTGGAATCGCTTGATATTTCCTGAAAAGGTTTGATTATGCCCTGTCGGAGTGAATTTTTGCAACCGGTTTCGTGAGCAGTTATGCCTGATTTTCAGAACGGAAGGTAATTTTTATCATCTCTCGGGGATTGTAGAATTATAATGACTTCAAAAGAAGTATTTCATGGTGTCCCGGGCATCCTCCGTCCGTTCAAGGAATTTATCGAGAAGAATGGTTTGAAAAAAGGCGACCAGCTGGTCTATTACGGTGTACCGGGGACGTGCACGCCGTTTGTCGAGTTGCTCGGGTTTGCTGTCCGCTCGCTTGAACTCGATCAGGTCTTTGTTCCCCTGGTTGATGAGAGCAAGGCACACAGAATCCACAATGTCCCCGATATCGGGATGCAGGCCGGTGCATTCATGGCGACGGGTAAGCCAAAAGCACTTGTCATCATGGGCGGACTCTCCATGCCCAACGTGCCAATAGAAGCAGAGCAGGTAAAAGCGGTCATTGACCGGCACCCTGGTGCACTCGTCATCGGTGTCTGTTTTATGCATATGTTTGAGAAAGCCGGGTGGCTGGATGTTATTTCCTTCGATTGCCTGATCGATGCAAATATCGATCCGGTTGATGTTATAAAAAAGGCCTGAATATGGTTGCCGTGCACAGGGCTCGTGTCCGGAATGGTATATTTGTCTGCATACCTTGTGCCAGGAATATGGCCGAAGGTGATGACCGTTTATGAGGTATTAAAATGATGCGTGAAGACCCAGAGGAAAATAAGCCCTATTCGGGCTCCGATTCCTTTCTTTATTTTCACAGGACCTATAGAAAAACCCGTAAAACCCTCCTTTTCGTTTCCTATGAAGAATACGCTTAATAATCGATCTGTTTGTCAAAATACGGCAGATTTGCCCCTCACATGATGGTCTCCAAAGCCCTTTAAATCGAGCTGTTTTTTGGCCCATAGTTTAACTCATTAGGACCCGGAAGTCCTGCCAGAATGCGAATATGAGGGTCGTTTTTTCCGGGGAGGGCTAAAAAAACAGGGTTTTTGGGAGAAATCTAATAGGCTTTGATATTATATGGCTGTCCATATCCAGCATCTCAATTGTTGCCAGTGCCAGGAAGAAGAATTTCCGAATGATTAACTTTTTTTAAGAAAAAACACAAAATGACAGCATCACAATGATTAAACGGGTCGAAAATGATTACTCAATAAATAAGAGGTAAAAAATATGGAACAAATACCAGATGTTTTAAAAGCAGCAGCTAAGGCCTACAAACTACTCATGGAAAATGAAAAAGTGCGGGTTTTGGATCTTCACCTTAAATCTGGCGAGAAAGCACCGATGCATAATCATCCAAACGACCATGTTGTATATGTTATGAATAACGCCAAATTCAAATTGGTTTTCTCTGACGGAAAGAGCGATGAATTTGATCTTAAGGCCGGAGAAACATTATGGATGGAAGCGGGATCGCACTCAACTGAGAACATTGGGACTTCCACCGGACATAATATCGTCGTAGAATTGAAAAAGTAACACCAAAAAATTCACTTCAAGTACAAATGTACTGATGCAGAGACCATTTTGATAGAATATCTGGTGGGAATGATCCATGAAGCAGATAGGACTGATGTAAGAACGCCGTGTGCCTGCGGTTCATAGTTTGTGAGGAACCGACACCAGACAAATGGACCAGGAGGACGCAAGTATGACAGAACCAACAAAAAAACCTCATGAAGGGCCCGACGATTCAATGAAAGTTACTGTCAGCAAAAACGGCCCCTATATCGTCACTGGCGGGGTCCCGCTCATTGTTGCAGAAATCTGTAATGACAATGAGGGGTACTGCCAGACCTGGAAGATCGTCAACCGGTATCCTGTGAAGGAGGAGTACGCCCTCTGCCGGTGCGGTTATTCCGAGAACAGGCCATTCTGTGACGGGACGCATGCGAAAGTCCGCTTCAATGGTACCGAGACTGCCGGGGGCGAAGAGTATCTCCGCCACCCACGGATCACGCATGGTCCGGAGCTGGAACTCGCAGATTACGAAGGCCTTTGTGTCCATGCACGGTTCTGCATGCGGGCCGGCGGGATCTGGAACCTCACGGAACAGTCGGATATTCCGGAGGCCCGGGATACCGCAATAGAAGAAGCCTGCAACTGCCCCTCCGGCCGGCTGGTAATACGGGACCTGCGGGGCGGGGAGACTATCGAGCCGGTACTGGAAAAGTCGATCGTGGTCATCGAGTATCCGGCAAAGGGGGAGCACGGGCCACTGTGGGTGCGTGGCGGTATCCCGGTGGTTTCTGCTGACGGTAAACCGTACAC
>Ga0326726_10007017_pt1 | contig 10105 bp, 8 predicted proteins | sample MHFenrmetagenome_2_FD_207603 | JGI IMG/M metagenome (GOLD analysis project Ga0326726, IMG submission 207603) | Lab enriched peat soil microbial communities from Michigan Hollow, Ithaca, NY, United States - MHF15MN | ecosystem: Environmental > Terrestrial > Soil > Wetlands > Peat | place: USA... | reverse complement strand
TCCCAAGGCGGCCGGACACCACGGGCACGCTTCTTGCTCCGCTCGTTCGCGAAGGCGCTCGCGAAGGCGTGCCGGGGGCTGCGCGCGCGACGGGCGGCTCGTAAAAGGAAATGCATGTCGAATTCCGGCGCCGGTGCGATGCCGCTTCGTACTCCGCAACCCGATGTCGGCATCGACAAGGAGGTGGTGAAGCGAGCGTTCCTCGCGAAGCTGTTCTCGATCCAAGGCAAGTTCCCGAAGCTCGCGACGCAGCACGACTACTACATGGCGCTCGCGTACACGGTGCGCGACATGATGCTGCGGCGTTGGGTCAGCACTGCGGCGACTTATACGGCGCAGCGCGCACGTACGGTCTGCTATCTCTCGGCCGAATATCTGCTCGGGCCGCACCTCGGCAACAACCTGATCAATCTCGGCATCTACGACGAGGTTCGCGGCGCGATCGGCGAGCTCGGCCTCGACTTCGACGCGCTGCTCACGCAGGAGCCCGAGCCCGGGCTCGGCAATGGCGGCCTCGGAAGGCTCGCGGCGTGCTTCATCGACTCGCTCGCGACGCTCGAGATCCCGACGCTCGCGTACGGCATCCGCTACGAGTTCGGGATCTTCCAGCAGGAGATCGTCGACGGTTGGCAGGTCGAGAAGACGGACAAATGGCTCAGGTTCGGGAATCCGTGGGAGATCGCGAGGCCCGAGTGGGCCGTCGAGGTGAAGCTCGGCGGATACACCGAGCGCTACGTCGACGACCTCGGGCGCCTCCGCGTGCGCTGGGTGCCGAGCAAGATCGTGAACGGGGTGCCGTACGACACGCCGATCCTGGGCTTTCGCAACAATACCGCGAACACGCTGCGTCTGTGGCGCGCCGAGGCCCCCGAATCGTTCGACTTCGCGGTCTTCAACCGCGGCGACTACTACGGCGCGGTCAATCAGAAGGTCATCTCGGAGAACTTGAGCAAGGTTCTCTACCCGAACGATGACCAGACGCGCGGCAAGGAGCTGCGGCTCGAGCAGCAGTACTTCTTCGTCTCGTGCTCGCTGCAGGACATGTTCCGGGTGTTGAGCGTGCAGCGGATTCCGCTCGAGCGACTCCACGAGAAGTTCGCGGTGCAGCTCAACGATACGCATCCCGCGATTGCGGTGGCGGAGCTCATGCGGCTGCTCGTCGACTCGCACGCGATGCCGTGGGAGACCGCCTGGGACATCACCTGCCGCACGATGGCGTACACGAACCATACCCTGCTGCCCGAGGCGCTCGAGTGCTGGCCGCTGTCGCTGTTCGGCCGCGTGTTGCCGCGCCACCTCGAGATCATCTACGAGATCAACGCGCGCTTCCTCGACGACGTGCGACTCCAGAGCTTGGGCGACGACCGTATCGTCGCGGCGCTCTCGCTGATCGACGAGAACGGCGAGCGCTACGTGCGAATGGCGCATCTCGCGTGCGTCGGCTGCAGCGCGATCAACGGCGTCGCGGCGCTGCACACCGAGCTTCTGAAGAGCAGCGTGCTTTCGGAGTTCCACGGGCTCTGGCCGCAACGATTCTCGAACAAGACGAACGGCGTGACGCCGCGGCGCTGGATCGTGCTCGCGAACCCACGCCTCACGAGCCTACTCAACGAGACGATCGGTGAAGCGTGGATTCGCGACTTGAACGAGCTACGCGCGATCGAGCGCTACGTCGACGACCCGAGCTTTTGCGAGCGCTGGGCCGGCATCAAGCGCGCGAACAAGGAGGAGCTCGCGGCGGTTGTGATGCAGGCGACGGATACGGCCGTCGACCCCGACTCGATGTTCGACGTGCAAGTCAAACGCATCCACGAGTACAAGCGCCAGCATCTCAACATCCTGCACGTGATCGCGCTCTATCACCGGCTCAAGAACGGCGCGACGGATATCGAACCGCGCACGTTCATCTTCGGCGGCAAGGCGGCGCCCGGCTATCGCACCGCGAAGCTCATGATCAAGCTGATCAACTCGGTCGGCGCGGTGCTCAATCGCGACCCGCAGACGCGCGACGTGTTGCGCGTCGTGTTCTTGCCGAACTTCAACGTGACGAACGGTCAGAGAATCTATCCCGCGGCCGACTTGTCCGAGCAGATTTCGACGGCCGGCAAGGAGGCGTCGGGCACCGGCAACATGAAGTTCTCGATGAACGGTGCGCTCACGATCGGCACGCTCGATGGCGCAAACGTCGAGATTCGAGATGAAGTAGGCGCGGAGAACTTCTTCCTGTTCGGGCTCACGGCGGGCGAGATCGAGCAGCTGCGCCGCTCGGGGTACGACCCTCGCGCCTCGTGCGCGAACGAGCCGGAGCTCGAGGACGTGATCGAGCTCGTGCGCAGCGGTTTCTTCTCGCGCGGCGATCCGGAGCTGTTCGAGCCGCTGCTCTATGGCTTGCTGAACTACGACCCGTACTTCGTGTTCGCAGACTTCGCGGCGTACGCACAGTGTCAGCGCCGCGTTGGCGCGACGTTCCGCGATCGCGCGCTCTGGACGCGCATGTCGATCCTGAATGCCGCGCGGACCGGCAAGTTCTCGTCCGATCGCACGATCCGCGAGTATTGCCACGACATTTGGCGCGTGGAGGCCGTGCCGATCCAGCGCCTACAGAGCGAGACGCATCACGATTTCGACGAGCTCACGCCAGTGCGCGCGATCGCGGCGCTCTAAACGCGAATTTGCGGGCGCAAGCGGCTCGGCGTTCAGTCGCCGAGCGCTCGCTGCAGATAGACCTTGGTCTTCTAGTAACGTCGGCCGTAGCCGCCGCCGCCGCCGCCATCGCGCCGGCCGCCGCCCGATTCCTTCGGTTTGGCTTCGTTGACCTTGATTTGGCGGCCGTCGATAGACTGGCCGTTCATGGTCTGAATGGCGCGTTGTGCTTCGCTGTCCGAAGACATCTCGACAAAAGCGAAGCCTTTGCTTTGCCCGGTATCGCGGTCCGTGATCACGCTCACCGAATCGACGGTGCCGGCCGCGGCGAACGCTTCGCGCAGCGAGGCCTCGGTGGCCGAGTACGGAAGATTGCCGACGTAGAGTTTCCTGCCCATATATACCCTCCTGAGGTATGCGATTCGCCTAAAGAGGATGTAGGCACCATGCCTGCAGACTGCTAAAAGCGGGAATCGGAGCGCGCAGGTTACGCCTTTACGCGGCCCGCTGCTGCGAATTTTTCTATTTCCGGAGGCTATGCGTCCCCGTCTTCCGAGCGATCCGCCGGTGTCGAAGGCGGCGGGGGGGTGGCCTTCGGAGTCGGCTTCGGAGGCGGTTGCCGGCCCTTCTTCGAGATCCGCCGATCGTTCAGCCCCAGTACGATTTTTTCCACTTCGGCTGTCACCGACGGTAGATCGCCGCGGCGGTATCCCGTGATCAAGTTCGCGCCCTGCGCGATTTCGTACACGAGCCAATCGCGGCCGGCGCAACCTTCCGGGGCGCGCGCGGCACGGACCGCGACGAGGCGAAACGATTCCTCGTCGTTCACTGTCCCCGGAGCTGAAAGCGGTTTTGGGCCGCGCCGGTACGGCATTAGCGAGCCGACACGGCGCGCTTGCGGAGCGGAGTGCGGATACCCATGTTTTGGGGGGCAGTCGGCCGGGGATCGGTCCTCGGCCATCTTATACGAATGACGGGATGCCGCGCTCTACTTTGGGCGGCACCCCGCCCATCGCCGATCGCTATGGCAAGATCGGCGCATAAGCAGAGCGCTCGACGTTGGTCGAGCGCTCGACCATCACCATCACGCGATGTCTACGATCGAAGCGCCAGCCGCCGTAGCTTTGACCGCGTTGCTCGCGGCCTGCGCCGTTTGCGCGCAGGAGCCGTTCCGCGAGTATCCGAGCATCGAGCACGGCTGGTCGCCGCGTTTCGAATGGGATCATCGAGAGCACGCGGAATTCGTCGTGGGCCGGCTCATGTTCCCGCAATCACGCAGCCGCTATGTGCTCGGCGCGGGCTATGGCGATTGGCTCCGCGGCGGCACCGCGTGGACGGTCGACTATCCCGAGGCCGATCGCACGCTCGCGCGTCTACTGTCGCGGCTCACGCGGATGGACGTGCGCGCGGTCGAGCAACCCGTGAACCTCGACGACGGCATCGACCCGTATTACTGGCCGTTCCTGATCTCGGGACTCGTCGGCGCGTGGGACCTCACGGACGCGCAAGCCGCGAAGCTCCGCGAGTATCTGCTGCGCGGCGGCTTCCTGCTGTGTGACAGCTTCTACGGCACGCCCGAATGGGAAGGGTTCGTCGAAGGCTTGGAACGCGTGTTTCCGGACCGGCCGATCGTCGACTTGCCGGACGACCATCCGATTTTTCATCTCGTTTATGACTTGAACGACCGGCCGCAGATCCCGACGCTGCAGCACCTGCCTCGCGGCTACCGCAACGATGGCGCGCAGCCGCATTGGCGCGCGATTCTCGACGACCACGACCGTGTGATGGTGATGATCACTTACAACAACGATATCGGCGACGGCTGGCAGTGGCAGGACGAGCCGCGTTACCCGGCCGACGCCGCGCACCTCGCGGTCGAGCTCGGCGTCAACTTCGCGATCTACGCGCTCACGCATTGACGACGAAAACGGCCAGGCGATTGCGTAAACAGACCGCTCGCGAACCGTCTCGCCCTCCTATTTTTCCGCCACGCCCACGCGGAATGAAGGGACGCCACGCCGAGCTCGAGACGCTCGCGCGCACGATTACCGCTGCGCGACCGACGCGCATCGCGCTCGTCGGTCCCGGCGGCAGCGGCAAGTCGATGTTGGCGGCGGCGCTCGGCTATCGACTGCGCGCCGCCTTCGGCGGCCGCATCGACTGGTTCCGGACCGCCGCGTGGGGCTTTTACACGCTGAGCGAGATGCTCGCGCTGCGCTTCGGCACCGGGCTCGGCGAAGGCCGCGTTCAGCGACTGCGGCAATTCTTGTCGCGCGGTCCTCAGCGGCTGATCGTGCTCGACAACCACGAAGACGATGCGGCCGTTGTACGGCTGTTCGAGGCGTTCGAAGGCTCCAACGCGACGTTCGTGATCACTGCGCGCCGTTGCCTGCTCGCGGGCGTATTCATCTTCCCCGTCGTTGCGCCCCTTGTCACATCGGGCCGGACTCCGTTCCCGAGGGTCGCGTCCCTCACGCGTCTCTTGCGCTGGAACCCGCTCGCGCTCGACATCGCCGACAGTATCGTGGCGTCACGTGCAGCGAGCGTGAAAGCGCTCGGCGAGTTCCTGCGGGACGCAGGCGTCGAGGCCGTCCGCACGCTCGCGCACGAGGACGACTTGCCTGAGATCGCCGTGCTGATCGAGTGGGCCTGGCCTCGCTTGAGCGTCGCGGCGCGACGAGCGCTCGCCGTGCTGGCGCACGTGGAAGGCGATCACGTGGATGCAGTCTCACTCGCCAAGCTCGCGCGGGTCGAGCGGCTCGGGCCGGGGCTCGCCGAGCTCGAGCGCTGGCACCTAGTGCAGCAACCGCTGCGCGGCCGCTACGCGCTGCATGCGGTGGTCCGCTACGCCGTCGCGCGCCGCACGAGGCCCGCGGCCGAGCGCGTGTTCGAGCACTACGTGACGTTGCTCGAGCGGTATCCGGAGCGGTTAGAGCTCGAGCAGTCGCATCTGTTTGCCGCGATGGAGCACGCCTACCGGAAGAGCGACATGAACGCGCTCTTGCGGGTCAATGCGCTCGCCGAGAGGCTCGAGCGAGCACAGGGCTGAGCCTTCTCGTCCACCGGTTCGCGGCGGTCCGATCGTCGGGCCCCACGGCGCGCCAAAACCGGCGAGCCCGAAATGACGTGCTGGCGTGCGGTGTCGCGCCCGACGTTAGTGGTGATCGGATCGATCGCCGTACGCGGCGCGCCAGTCGATGTCTTCGAACCGCGCGGCGCGCTTCAGCGAGTCCCAGTGGCCGGCCATGAACGCGCGCGCATCGTGGTCGCCCGGCGCGCTCTTGAGGCCGACGGCCTTCCAGTCGATATCGTCGAAGTCATCCGCCTGGCGAATCTTCGGCCAAACCTCGCTGAGCTCTCGGGCCTCTGCCTTCGTGAACGGACCCGTGTCGTCGTCGTAGTCCTTCGCGGCCGTTCGGTCGTCGGCGCGGTTCACACCCCAATCGATGTTGCCGCTGCCGTCGCGCGCCGCCGAGCCTACGCCGCTCGTGAGCTGCGCGTCGTGCCGCGAGGCTGAGCTCGAGGACGAGCTCGCTTGGACCGAGCCGAACGTCAGCGTGAGAATCGTGAACGTCGCGAGTGAGAGTTTCATAAACGCCTCCTTGCATGGGTTTCGGCAGAACCTCAGCAAGTTGCGTGCCACGCGCTCCGGCCGACGCTCGCACGCCGCGCGCACGCCGGTGTGTGGCGGTGCGCTTTCGCGGCGGCATAGAATCGCTGAGCGCAAAATTCGCAATCTGGACCCAATGCCTGCCGATTCCCGCGTCGCCGCCCAATACCTGACCACGACCGAGCTCGTCGCGGCCGCGCGCGCACGGCTCTCGGGCGAGGTGTGGGATTACATCTGCGGCGGCTCGGAGACGGAGACGACGCTGCTACGCAATCGCTACGCGCTCGACGCGATCGCGTTTCGTCCGCGCGTGCTGCGCAACGTCGACAAGGCCGATGTCGCGACGACCGCGTTCGGCGCGCGGCGCCGGCTGCCGGTGCTGCTCGCGCCGCTCGGCGGCATGACCGTGTTTCATGACGAGGGCGCGCTTTCGAGCGCCGAAGCCGCGCGCGACATGGGCTGTTTGATGATGCTCAGCAGCGTGACGGAGCCGGGGCTCGACCACGTCGCGCCGGCCGCCGGCGAGCAACTGATTTATCAGCTCTATGTGCACGGCGACGACCGGTGGGTCGGCGATCGCGTCGAGAAGGCCGTCGCCGCGGGCGTGCAGGCGTTCTGCTTGACCGTCGACGTGCCGCATTACGGCCGGCGCGACCGCAGCTTGCTACACCGTTTTCAGCTGCCGGGGCGCCCGTTCGCCGGCTTGCGCACCGGCGAGGAGTACGCGATGCGACTCGACTGGTCGGTGGTCCCGAAGCTCAAAGCGCACCTCGGCAAGGTGCCGCTGATCGTGAAGGGCATCGCGACCGCGGACGACGCGACGCTCGCGCTCGAGCACGGCGTGGACGCGATCTATGTGTCGAATCACGGCGGTCGCCAGCTCGATCACGGCCGCGGCGCGATGGACATCCTGCCCGAGGTGGTCGCGGCCGTGCGCGGTAGGGCGACCATCATCGTCGACGGCGGCTTCTTCCGCGGCACCGACGTGCTCAAGGCGCTCGCGATGGGCGCGGACCTCGTCGGGCTCGGCCGCCTGCAGGCGCTCGCGGTCGCGGCCGCCGGTCGCGACGGCGTGCTGCGGATGCTCGAGATCGTCGAGGCCGAGCTCAACGTCGCGATGAAGTTGCTCGGTGTGAGCAAGCTCGCCGATCTCGACGGCAGCTTCCTGCACCCGACGATCCCGACGACGATGCCGCGCGCGCTCGGCGCGCTGCCGCAGCTCGACGAGATTCCTCCTCGCTAGCGGGCCGGTCGGCCCGCTGCCGGACAGGTCGGTTCGGCGCCGCCTCGCGTGCCGCGTCCCCGCGACACGGTGCTATGATCGGCGGCGGGTTGCGGCGCGCGGCGCCGTGGGGGAAAACAATATGCAACGGTTCGTCACCTCGGCATTCGGCTCTCTCTCGCTCGGCCTACTCGCGTCGACCGCGCTCGCACAAACAGCCGCGCCACCCGCGCCGGCGGCGGCGCCCGATTTCTCCAAGGTCGAGATCAAGACACACCAAGTCGCGGGCAACTTCTATTACCTCGAGGGGCAGGGCGGCAACATCGGCGTGCTGATCGGCGACGACGGCGTGCTGATGATCGACGATCAGTTCGCGCCGCTCACCGAGAAGATCATGGCGGCGGTGAAGACGCTCTCGCAGAAGCCGGTGCGGCTGCTCGTCAACACGCACGTGCACGGCGATCACACCGGCGGTAACGAGAACGTCGGCAAGCTCGGCATCAACATTCTCGCGCAGGACAACGTGCGCGTCCGGCTGTTGAAAGGTGTGAACGGCGCTGCACCCGCGGCACCGATCGCGCTGCCGCTCGTGACCTATACCGATAAGGTCCAGCTGCACCTCGACGGCGAGGACGTTCAGATCGGCAAGTTCCCGCCCGCGCATACCGACGGCGACAGCTACATCCGCTTCCCGAAGATCGACGTGATTCACGTCGGCGACGTGTTCCGCACGGTCGGCTATCCGACCGTCGACGGCCCGAACGGCGGCACCGTGAAGGGCACGATCGAGGCGCTCCAGATGATCGTCGACATGGCGGGCCCGAACACGAAGATCGTGCCCGGCCACGGCGTGGTCGTGACCCGCGACCAGGTCGCGTCGTTCCGAGCGGCCACGATCGAGGCACAGAAGCGCATGACGGCTGCGATCAAGCAGGGTATGACGGTCGAGCAGGTCATCGCCGCGAATCCGCTTGCGGATCTCGTGCCGAAGTTCGTCACGACCGGTCCGCCGCCCGACGCGGCCGGAACGGCGCGCGCGCTCACGCTGTTCTACAACGCGATGAAGGCCGAGCTCTAAGACGAGCCGCGGGCGCGAGTAAGACGAACACCGCTTGAGCCGCCCGCGCGTCCTGATCTACCGGCCGATCGACGAGACCGGCGCGTCGCACGCCGAGCTCGAGGCCGCAGGTTGCGACGTGATCGTCGCGCCGGTGGGCGCCGAGCGAGCCGAGATCGCGAATCTCGCGCGGAACGCAGACGCATTGCTCGGCGCGACGTTTCGCGGCGTGATCGATCGGGAGCTTCTGTCGATCTCCCCCAGCTTGAGGATCGTCTCCAAGTACACGATCGGCGTCGACGACGTCGATCTCGAAGCCGCGAACGCGCTCGGCGTGCTCGTGACGCATTGCCCGACCGAGGCGAACTGGGGCGGTGTGGCCGAGGGCGCGATCGCGATGATGCTCTCGATGCTCAAGCGGATCCGCGAGCGCGACGCGAAGGTGAAGGCCGGTGGCTGGCGCGAGCCGCCGTTCTACGGCATTTATCTCGGCCGGCGCGCGGACGGCTACGGCGGCGTGACGATCGGCATCGTGGGCCTCGGCCGCGCGGGCTCGCGCGTGGCCGAGCTGCTCGCGCCGTGGCGAGTGCGCGTGCTCGCCGCCGATCCGTACGTCGATCCCGCGAAATTCGCGAGCCTCGGCGTCGAGCGCGTCGACTTGGAGACGCTGCTGCGCGAGGCCGACGTCGTGACGCTGCACTGCAACCTCACGGCCGAGACGCGCGGGCTCATCGATCGGCGCCGGCTCGCGCTGCTGAAGTGCTCGGCCGTGCTGATCAACACCGCGCGCGGCCGGGTCGTCGACGTCGATGCGCTGTGCGACGCGCTCGCGGCGGGCGCGCTCGCGGGCGCGGCGCTCGACGTGCTGCCCGAGGAGCCGCCGCCGCGCGACGCACGGATCTTGACCTTCGGCGATCGCGTGCTGCTCTCGCCGCACATGGTCGCGGCCAATGAGGGCGGGACGCTCGGGCCGGCCATTCCATGGGCGACGGCATCGACGCTCGCGGCGCTGCGCGGCGAAACGCCCGACAACGTTTACAATGCCGACGCCGTCGCGAGTTGGCGGGCACGTTTCGGCGGCAAATCGCTCTTGAGGCGCTGAGCCGGCGCTTCGCACCGGGAGGCTAAGCGTGATGATCAAGGTTCAGAACCTCAGCAAGACTTTCGGCGAGGTCAAGGCCGTCGCCGACGTCACGTTCGAAGTGCAGCCCGGCGAGATCTTCGCGTTCTTGGGCCCGAACGGGGCCGGCAAGACGACGACGATCCAGATGCTCACGACGCTGCTGCGCCCGACGAGCGGCACGATCGCGATCGACGGTCTCGATCCGGTCGCGAAGCCGCTCGAAGTGCGCAAGCGGTTCGGCATCGTGTTCCAGGACCCTAGCCTCGACCAAGAGCTGACGGCATACGAGAACATGGACTTGCACGGCGTGCTCTATCACGTGCCGCGCAAGGTTCGAGTGGAGCGCATCGAGACGCTGCTCAAGCTCTTCGAGCTCTGGGATCGGCGCACGTCGCTCGTGAAGACGTTCTCGGGCGGCATGCGGCGCCGGCTCGAGATCGCGCGCGGCCT
>Ga0326726_10007015_pt1 | contig 10106 bp, 8 predicted proteins | sample MHFenrmetagenome_2_FD_207603 | JGI IMG/M metagenome (GOLD analysis project Ga0326726, IMG submission 207603) | Lab enriched peat soil microbial communities from Michigan Hollow, Ithaca, NY, United States - MHF15MN | ecosystem: Environmental > Terrestrial > Soil > Wetlands > Peat | place: USA... | reverse complement strand
GTTGGTCTTCGAGGTCCGGTTGCCGGCGAAATCGTAGCCGTAGCTGGCTCCGTCGAGCGTCGTCGAACCCGCCTGGTGCAGCACGCTCAAGAGGCGCGACACCGAGTCATACGCGTAGTTGGTGTTGATGCCGTTGGGACGCGTCAGCTGCGTCCTCCGGCTCAGCGCGTCGTAGCCGAAGCCGAACTGGCCGGTCAGCGAGTTGGTCAGGGTCGAGAGGCGATTCAGGGTGTCGTAGTTGTAAGTGTTGGTCGAGCCATCGGGCGCGGTCAGGGTCTTGCGGTTCGACGCCGCGTCGTAGGTGTAGCCGTTCTGGAAGTTGAAGCCCGGCAGGAACGAGTATTGGGTGGTCGTGCCGATCAGGCGTCCCATGTTGTCCCTTCGACTGCGCTCAGGGCGGGCTGCGGCGAAGCCGTACGTACCCGTCGGATCGGTCACCTGCTGGATCCCAGGGAACCAGGCCTAGGGGGGCCAGCAATGATGCGCGTACCGTATCACGACCGGCCACCGGCAGGTGATCGACCCCTGGCCCTGCAGAAAGCCCGGTACATCGTCCCATTTCCACCCTGCGGAGTGCCCTTTCGACGGTTGCGGCGGCTCTTCGCCGCTGAGACGATGAGGGTGGAGACTCCCTTGATGCCACGGACCTTCCGTCTGATCCTCGGCCTTCTGGCGATTGCCTGCCTCTGCGTCACTCTTGGCTGTGGTTCTGCTGCGAACAATGCCGGCAACGGCGGTGGGGGCGGCGGAGGAGGTGGCGGTGGAGGTGGCAACGCCGCCTGTAGCCAGATCGCGACCGGAGTGGGCGCCAGCCTGAACGGATTTCTGCCCTTCCCGGCAAACAGCCTGTGGAATCAGGACATCTCGGGCTCGCTGGTGGATGGCAGTTCGGCCGCCATCATCAACTTTATCGGCCCCAATGTTGCCGTCCATCCCGATTTCGGCGCGGGTCTGTATGGCGGCAGCATGATCGGGATTCCCTACGTCGTGGTCGGCTCCAGTCAGAGTCCGGTGACGGTGAACCTGGGCGCGTACGGCGACGAGAGCGATCCCGGACCGATGCCGATCCCCTCGAACGCGCCGATCGAAGGCGATCCCAACCCGAGCGGAGATCGGCACGTGCTCGTGATCGACAATAACCAATGCTGGCTGTACGAGCTTTTCAATGCCTCGCGCGCGGGCGGCACTGCATGGAACGCCGATTCGACCGCCGTCTGGGATCTGCTCGCGAACCAGCAGCGTCCTTACACCTGGACTTCGGCGGATGCGGCGGGACTGCCGATCTTCCCCGGCCTGGTACGTTACGACGAAGTCTCCGCCGGCTCCATCAAGCACGCGATTCGTTTCACCCTGCAACACAGCCGGGCGGCGTTCACCCCGCCCGCTTCACATTGGGCTGCAAATTCCAGCGATCCGAACGCGGCTCCCATGGGCATGCGCATCCGTCTCAAGGCGAGCTTCGATATTTCGGGATACTCCCAGAAAAACCAGGTCATCCTGACCGCACTGAAGAAGTACGGCATGATCATGGCCGACAATGGGAGCTCGATGTACCTGAGCGGCGCGCCCGACGATCGCTGGGACAACGATGACCTGCACAATCTGGGCACACTAAAGGCGTCCGATTTTGAAGTTGTCCAGATGAATCCGGTTTATACGCAGAGCAACGTGCCCACGGGGAGTAATCCGTCGATCGCCAGCTTCACGGCTACGCCCGGCTCCATCACATCGGGTCAGTCGGTCACACTGAGCTGGAGCGTGAGCGGCGCGTCGTACCTGATCGTCTCTCCGTCCGTGGGAGCGGTGCGCGGGACCAGCGTTTCCCTCAAGCCGACCCAGACCACGACCTATACTCTGTATGCGACCGGACCTTTCGGCCGCTCGCAGATGAGCGCCACGGTGACCGTGCACTAGCCTTCGCACTCCTCCTGACCGCCGTGTCTCTGTGGTGAAGGATGGTCTCCGCCGCACGTCCACCGGTCCCAAGACCCACGTAATCTTTCTCCGCTCCCTGACTGGTGTTGCAATGGCCTGTACGGCAGGCGGGAGCGTATCCGATGAACACAACCATCTTCCTGGCGCTGGTGGCCGCGCTGGCCGCACTCTTCCTTCTCAAGCGCGTGCTGACCTACCTTCTGCTGCGCCGGGCGGGCCGGCAGGCGCTGGCGGAAGTCGGCAAGCGGGCGGTAACGAAATTGCCGGAGTATATCAGTCTGTCGCCGGTGTCAGCGCCGGAATGGACCAATCAAGAGCTGGTTCGTCAACAGGCCGAGCCGTTGCTGCGCTGCGGATTCCAGGACGCCGGAATCTACAGCGTGGACAAAATGCCGGGCGTCCTCATCCGCATGATGTGTCAGCCCCAGGCTGGGGTGGCGGCCCACATCTACGATCATCCCAGGTCGGGAAGCTGGACTGAGATGGTGACCCGTTACAACGACGGCAGCACGCATGCAGTGAGCACTCTGGCTCCCAATGGCATGAAGCAGCCGGATTGGTTTCGTAAAATCCAGGCCGACAAGGCAGTGCCGACCGACAAGATCTACGAGCGTTTTCTTTCGATGCGGCAGCAACAGGGAATCAAGTACGTAACGACCGGTGATGTGGTCCGGGAGTTCGAAGAGGTCTACCACAGGCTGGCTCTGTGGCGGCAGGAAGCGGGCATCTCGCCTCAGGAAGTTGCTTGTGTCGCGGTGAAGTGGATGAAAGAGAAGCAGGCGAACGCAGCCGGGTGATCCGGTGATCCCCTCGAAGCGCTCGTTCTTTCCGTGTTGATCCCTACAGTCATTACCCGGGTAACTTCGCGCGTGTGACCCCTCTCCTTTACTGTTAACATTAAAGACACTATCTCTCCCCATGTACCAGTGCGGCCGCTGACCGCTCTTAAAGCGAGTGTTTGTGCACGATAACGGAAAATCAGAACCCGCGTATCAGGAATTCCTGAGCCGGCCCATTCGCGACCTCGGCTTAAAGCTCGAGGGGTCGCCGGTCGAGCGCTTTGTCGACCAGCTTTACCGGGAACTGGACGCGAAGGGACTGACGAAGTTCCGGCCGGCCTGCTATCTCACCGACGAATGGGGATGCCCGTCGGGCGAGCCGGTGATCGGCATTCCGTTCTACCTGGCCCATGCGGCGCTGGCGGAACTGGAAAAGGAAACGCACGACCTGGAAGATGCGCGAGAAATCATGATGTATTTGCGCCACGAAGCCGGCCACGCTTTCACGTACGCCTACCGGCTGCACAATTCGCCGGAATGGAAGCGCGTCTTCGGACCGTTTCGCCGGCCCTATCGCGATAATTATCGGCCCGCTCCCTTTTCGCGCGATTACGTTCGCCATCTGCCCGGCTGGTATGCCCAAAAGCATCCGGACGAGGATTTTGCCGAAACTTTTGCCGTCTGGCTCACGCCGCGTTCGAACTGGCGCAAGCGCTATCGCGGCTGGAATGCGCTGGAAAAGCTGCGCTACCTCGACCGCCTGGCCCGGGAGGTCGGGCGGAGCGATCCGCCGCGGCGGCGCGGGCAGATCGACATCACCGTGGACGAAATGGAATCCACGGTCGCCGAGTTCTACCATCAGGCGGCGCGCGAAGAAGTTGCAGTTACGGAACTCGCGCCCGATACCGACCTGCGCGACATCTTTCGCGTCTCCAAGCGGCGCAAGCAGGCGCGCCCGGCGCAGGAGTTCCTCCGCCAGCATCGCAAAGCCGTTATCGACAAAGTCGCGCAGTGGACGGGCGCTCAACGGCCGCTGATCAAGGCGTTGGTCGCGACCATGGAAGATCGGGCCGGCAAGCTGGATTTGCACGCCGACCAATCCCGTCAGGCTGAACACCTGGCGGAACTGACGGCCTACACGACCGCACTCGTAATGACGTACGTGACGAAAGGAAAGTTCATTCAGCCGTAGGGAGCTACAAGCTTCGAGCAATGAGTAATCGAAAGGAGACAAGCAGGGACAAGTGACCTGGAGCCTGAGACCTGACATCTGGGACCTGTGACCTAACCTATGATCGGCGCAAAGATGAAAATCGCGTTGCTGTACGACGTCTGGAACGAGGACCCAGTCGCGGCCGCAGAGAAGGAAGATCCGCCTCCCAGGCCCAAGGCGCGCAAGAAAACCAAAAAGAAGCGGAAGGAAATGACCGACCGCGAGGAGATCTTCGAGGCTCTCGCAAAACTTGGCCACGAACCTTCGTACTTCGAACTGGATGGGCGTCCCCAGTCTCTGCATTCGCTGTCGCGTTGCGATGCCGACCTGATCTTCAACCTGACTGAATCCTTCGACGGCGACGATACCAAAGAAATGAACGTGGTCGCTTACGTCGACTTGATCGGAATACCGTATACCGGCGCTGGCCCCCACTCGATCTTTCTGGCGCAGGACAAAGCGATTGCCAAAAAGATCTTTGCCTTTCACGGGATCAAGACGCCATTTTTCGCCACCGCCTATCGCGGACGCATCGAGCACGCCCATGACATTTCCTTTCCGCTCATCGTCAAGCCCGCCCTGGAGGATGGGTCGATTGGCATCGATACCGGCTCCGTGGTGAAGAACGTGAAGGAGATGATGGAGCGCATTCAGTACGTGCAGGACGAATTCGATTCGCCCGCCCTGATCGAGGAATACATTGAAGGCCGGGAAATTTACGCCGGGATCCTCGGCAGCTACGAAACCGCCCAGGTATTGCCGCTGGTGGAACTGGATCTGTCGCGCTTGCCCGAGGGCATGCCCAGGATCGCCACCTACGATGTGAAATTCGAGAAGAACACCGAAGCTTACAAGCTGACGAAGTCCGCGCTCGCCGAGAATCTCGACGAGGAGACTACCAAGCGCCTTTCCGATACCGCGCTGGCCGCGTATCGCGCCCTCAAGTTGCGCGACTATGGCCGCATTGACATGCGCCTCGCGCCCAACGGCGATGTGTACGTGATTGAGGCTAATCCCAATCCGTGGCTGGCCAGCCGTCAGGAGTTTGCCATGGCGGCGAGAGCGTCAGGACGCTCTTACACGGAACTGATCGGGGAGATTGTGGAGTTGGCGATGGCTCGTTACCCGAAGGCCAGCATCGCCAACGGCGCTGCTACGCACTGAGGTCTTTCTGGGCCCCGGCGGCTTTTCTCAGCGTCCTCTGCGGTTTAAGGTTTTGATTTTCGTCGCAGCGTAAATGAGCCAGGGCCCCTACTTGGCGGCTCCCTTCGCCACGGGTTTCAGCCTCTCGAAGATTTCCTCCGCGCGCTGGATGGCCTCCTGTACGTTATCGCAAATATTCTCCGGTCCAATCAGCTCTTCAAACTCCGATTGTCGGATCAGCTTCAAGGGCTGTTCCCGCGCCCCGCACAGGATCAACGCTCGCCCGCTTGCCTGCAGAGTTCGCGCGACTTCTTCCAGCGCAAACAGCCCGGTAGCGTCGAGTGCAGTCATGTTGCGCAGACGCAAGACAACGACTGGCGGCAGCTTGTGGACGTTCTCCGTGACCACCGCGATCTTGTCGGTGGCGCCGAACAGGAACGGCCCATGGATCCTGAAGATGGTCGCGTAGTAGGGGATGTCTTTGTCCTGCAAAATGTGCACCCGGCCGTCTTCGATGTAATCGTCGGTGACCTGCGAGACCGTCGTGGTTGCAGCTACGCGGCTGATAAAGAGCAGCGCGGCCAGGATCATCCCGGCCTGCACGGCGACGGTGAGGTCGGCAAACACGGTCAGCGCAAACGTTACCAGCCAGACACTGACGTCGGTCTTGGTCAGCTTGAGCAGTGACGGGATCTCCAGCCACTCGCCCATGTTGTAAGCCACCACCATCAGGATTCCCGCCAGCACCGCCATCGGAACGAAGCTCACGGCCGGCGTCGCGAACAGGAGAATAACCAGCAGCGTGAGCGCGTGAATCATCCCGGCAACCGGAGACTGGGCTCCCGAGCGAATGTTAGCGGCGGTGCGCGCTATGGCGCCCGTCGCCGGCAACCCGCCGAACATCGGCGAAACCACGTTGGCCACTCCCTGAGCCACCAGTTCGACGTTGGGATTGTGCCGGTCGTTGCTCATGCGGTCCGAGACGACCGCGGACATCAGCGACTCAATTGCGCCCAGCATGGCAACCGTCAGGGCGGGCCCGAGCAGTCCGTGAATTAACTCGGGACGGAACACCGGGATCTCGAGATGCGGCAAGCCGCTGGGAATTCCTCCGAACCGCGTACCAATGGTCTCGACCGGCAGATGGAAGATCCGGACAGCAGCGGTTCCCAGAATCATGGCCACAATCGCTCCGGGAATGCGGCTCGAAATTCCGCGGCAGATGGCGATAATCAGGACCGTGCCCACGGCGAGCGCGGCGGCTTCGTAGGAGAGCGTAGGGAAACTTTGGGCCAGCGCCCTCATGCGCAGCCAAAATTCGCCGGGAACCTTGTCCAGTTTGAGGCCGAGGAAGTCTTTGACCTGGGTGCTGGCGATGAGAATGGCGATGCCGTTCGTAAAGCCGATGACGATCGGTCGGGGGATGAACTTCACGGCCGATCCCATGCCCGTAAGCCCCATGATGATGAGCATCAGCCCGGCCATCACTGTGCACATGAACAAGCCGTCCACGCCGTGCGCAGCAATGATTCCGGCAATCACGACCACGAATGCGCCGGTCGGGCCGCCGATCTGTGTTTTCGATCCGCCCAACAGCGAAATCAGGAACCCGGTGACGATGGCACAGTAAATTCCGGCCTGCGGGGTAAGGCCGGACGCGATTGCGAAGGCCATCGCCAGCGGCAGGGCCACCAGTCCAACTGTGACGCCGGCCACCAGGTCGTGGAGGAATTTGTTGAGGTTGTAATCGCGCAGGCAGAGCACTGACTTCGGCAGCCAGACTTCTGAAGGGAAAGAACGGGCCATTATGTTACTTATTATCGCAGCGGGCGAGACAAAACCCACCATACTTAAGAGACACGGAGGTAACAGAAAAAGAAAAGCCGCCGAAACTCCGCAGCGGCTTTCCGATTCAGCCTTTCGCGCGCGCGGGCGCCCGCGACCCGTAATCTAGAACAGGTTCCACAAGTACTGGTTGTAAACGTCGTGATGATATTGCACCTCGGGTGCCTTCACGAACGTCCCCAACAGGCGCGGGCAGCGATCGGCCGAGGCTTCCTTCAGATCGGCATAACGCGCCTTCACGTCTTCTCCTATCAACTGCGATGTCCAGTCCGCCTTCCGGAAGTTCTCGATCGCGGTGTAGATGTTGTCGGGCAGATAGCGCTCCGCCTGGCGAAGATTCTTGATCTTGGCCGTTGTGCCTTCGAGTCCCGTCTTGAAGATCGACAGCATCACCAGGTAAGGATTCGCGTCCGGGGCCACCGAACGAACTTCTACGCGCATGCTGCGCTCATTGCCGATCGGGATACGGATCATCGAACCACGATCGACCGGGGACGCCTTCAGTTGGTTGGGTGCCTCAAAGTGGGGGTCCAGCCGTCGATAGGCATTGACACTGGAATTCAGCAGCAGGCAGATGTCGTTCCCGTGCGTCAGAATGCGATCCAGGAACTCCCATCCCATCTTGCTGAGCTTTTCCTCACCTTTGGGATCCCAGAACAGATTTTTGCCGTTTGCGCTCACCGAAACATTGGTGTGCATGCCGCTGCCGTTGACACCCACTACCGGCTTGGGCAGGAAACTCGCGGTCAGTCCCATGTTGCGGGCCACCTGACGGCAGATCAGTTTGTAGAGCTGGATATGATCGGCGGCGGCCACCACTTCCGCATAGTTGTAGTTGATCTCGAACTGGGAAGGCGCAACCTCCGGGTGGTCCTTCTCATTCTGGAATCCCATGGCGCGTTGTACTTCCGCGGTTGTATCAATGAAGGTGCGCAGCGGGTCGCCGGGCAGCGAATGATAGTAGCCGCCGGTATTCACGTATTCGAACTTGAGCGTTTCGTGATAGGTGCGCTCGGCGTCCGAACCTTTGAAAAGGAATCCTTCGATTTCATTCGCGGCATTCAGCGTGTAGCCGTGTTTCTTGTGGAGACCCTCGGCGAAGGTCTTCAGCACGCTGCGGATGTCGGCGGTGTAGGGCTCGCCCCCCTTGTCGATGACTTCACCAAACACCAGCACCTTGCCCGGACCGAAAACGTCCGCCGGGCCCCAATAGAATGCGCTCCAGTCGATGCCCAATCGCAGATCGCTTTCGCGCTGCGCCGTAAAACCGCGGATCGAAGAACCGTCGAAGGTCAGGTTGTCATAGCTCTTGAGCAGAAATTTCTTGTCGTAATCGAGCATGTGCAGTCGACCTTCGAGATCGCTGAACAGCACGGTCAGAGCCTTGATGCGCTTCTCGTCGGTCAGGTACTTGAGCCGTTCTTCCTGGATCTTGTGCGCGGGCACACGGTCCAGCCGCTGCTTCTTCGCCTTCAGGTTCATCTCTTCCAGTTCGTCGTACGGGATCGCCAGAAAATTACGCAGTTCGCTTGACATGCCTCTCCTTGATTTTTGGGTGCAGCCCAGAAGTGAGTTCCACTGGCTGGGAGGTTACCGAGTAGGCTATCGCGTCGGGCGGACAACGACAAATAAAAACCATTTATGCCAGCGATTAGCGCCGCTTATTCCTTTTTTGAAACTGCCTCAAACACGGTGCACCAGGGCAGATGTGTTCTCGGCCATCTTCGCGTCGCAGCCGTACAGGTTGGTTTTTGCCGGATTGCCCGGTCCGGGAGACAGGCATGAAATAATCAGAGCCTGAGGAAAACCGGTGAGCTGCACCATCTGTGGCGTTCGAAAAGAGAAGCGTTTTTGTCCGGCGGTGCATGGACGAATCTGTCCCCAATGCTGCGGCGAACAGCGCGAAGTGACGCTGGACTGTCCCAGCGAATGTCCGTATCTGCAGCAGGCGCGCGAACACGAGAAACCGCGGGACATGGGCGCATTGGATCGCGAGGCGCTCTTCCCCGAGATCGAGATCAGCGAGCAATTTCTCTACGAACACGAGCATCTGATCGCGGGGCTCAGCTTTGCGCTCGCGAAACGAGCGCGCGCCGACCGGGCGCTGGCGGATCGTGACCTGGTCTCCGCCCTGACTTGGCTCGCGAAACGTTACCAGACACTCGTGAATTCCTCGCTCATCTACGAACCGCCGACCGCCAATCTGGCGCAGCAGGCAATCACGGACGAAATCGAGAAGATGGTCAAGGAGTTTCGCGAAGCGGAGCAGAAGCACATCGGCCTGACGCGGCTGCGCGACTCGGAAGTGCTGAAGGCCCTGGTTTTCGTGCTCCGCCTGAGCCTGGGCCGGACGTCCGGGCGGCCCAAGTCGCGAGCCTTTGTGGATTTCCTCTTCGCGCAGTTCCCCGAAAAAGAGTCGGCCATCACTTCGCCGGATGAGGCAGGAAGCCGGATCATCGTGCCGTGAGCGGGCTCTGCGCTTGCGACTGCAGGCGGCGAACAATCTGACCGGCAGGCAAGGCCTCCAGCAGTTCGCGCGCCGTTTGCTTGAACGTCGGATGCACAGCTTCCGGCGCAATCTCCACCAAGGGTTCGAGCACGAAGCGCCGCTGGTGCATCGCTGGATGCGGAATTCTCAAACCGGGTTCATCAACCACCTGTGCGCCAAACAGCAGGATATCGATGTCAATCAGGCGCGGGCCTTTGTCCCTCATGCGCAGGCGGCCCATTTCTTGTTCGATCGTGAGTAGGGTTTTGAGCAGCAGTCCCGGTGGTAAGTCAGTTTCCAGAGCGACGGCGCAATTGAGAAACCACGGCTGCTCGCGGAGTTCCACCGGTTCGGTCTCGTAAAAACCGGAAACCGCCTTGACGGTTTCCGCGGTCTGGAAGCGCTGGATCGCGGTCTTCAAGTGGGTGGCACGGTCTCCCACATTTGATCCCAAGGAGAGATAAACAAGCTCGGCCACGAGGGCACCTGGAAACGAGATGGCCCAATTGTACGCGATCCTTCGGCAGAGTCGTCCGGGTCGGTACCTTGGTCACTTTCTCCTCAGCGCGGCCGCCGCTAGTATCGAATATGTATGACCCTGGAATCGTTGCTGATCAGCCGGGATGCAGCGTTGCTCGGAGTGCTGCGTCCGACCCTTGAAAAAATGGCGGTCAGCGTAGAGGTCTGCTCGGGCGCCCAAACC
>Ga0326726_10007014_pt1 | contig 10106 bp, 8 predicted proteins | sample MHFenrmetagenome_2_FD_207603 | JGI IMG/M metagenome (GOLD analysis project Ga0326726, IMG submission 207603) | Lab enriched peat soil microbial communities from Michigan Hollow, Ithaca, NY, United States - MHF15MN | ecosystem: Environmental > Terrestrial > Soil > Wetlands > Peat | place: USA... | reverse complement strand
TCAACTGAGGTGCACCTGGTCCGCTCCGAGGACGCCGTCGCCCTGCGCCCCATGACGCTGGAGGAAGCCATCAAAGAGGCACACTTCCGCGACCGCGACGTGTTCGTCTTCCGTGATCCCAAGGGTAAGGTGATGGTGCTGCACCGCACTCGAGACGGAAAGCTGGAGCTGATCGAAGCGCCGTAAAGCGGCGCCGGTGTGGGTCGGACACTCTTGTCCGACGCTTTTGACTTAGATTTGCGTAGAGAGGCCTGTAAGCTTGAAACCAATCAAAGGTAAAGGCGTCGGACAGGAGTGTCCGACCCACCCACATCCGACCCACACGTGAAGGACGGGCTGGTCTGAGCCAATCACGCAGCCGCGACTTCTTCCGTGACTACCGAAAACCCAGTCAGATTGGCGATCCCCAAAGACGTGGTGATGGCAACGTCAGAAGCATCCCGACCGGTCGCCATCAACACCCGCCCAATTTGCGCCTGGGTATGACGCGCGTCGAACGTCCACCAGCGGTTTTGCAGATAGACTTCGAACCAGGCGCTGAAATCCACGGGCGTGGGCACTTTGGGAACACCTATGTCGCCCAGGTATCCGGTGGCGTAGCGGGCTGGAATGTTAAGGGCGCGGCAGAACGTGACTGCCAAGTGCTGGAAATCGCGGCAGACCCCGGTGCGCTCGGTAAACACGTCCAGGGCCGTTTTCGATGAACGCGCATGCTGATAGCCAAACGCGACTTTCCAGTTTACCCAGCCGCAAATGGCCTGCACACGGCTCCATCCCGGCTTCAGGTGGCCGAACAATTCAACCGCGATGTTCGATAGCCGGTCCACTTCGCAATAGCGGCTGTTGAGCAGATAGCGAAGCATCTCCGGAGGAAGCTCGTTCACCGGATGCTCCTGCGCATCGGGATCGCCCGCATCGGGCGTGCCCGGGTCTTCGATAAGAGTGGAACTGCTCAGGCGCAGCGGTCCTGCCGGCGCCAACCATCGCGCACATCGGTTGCCGTAGCTGTCGATGTAGCTCTCCACTTTTACTTCAGGGCTGATGCTCACCTCATCTGGTTCGCGCAGGTCCGGGACGCGGGAAGGATGCACGTGCAACATCCCGACCATGGCCACGGCCGCCGGAATCTCGAATTGAATGTCATATCCCAAACGTATAAGCATGGGAAGACTCTCGCGCCCAGGCAGCCTCGCGTCCAGGCGTTATCGGCGATCATTATTACCCATGGAGAGGCAAACTTTGGATTCAAAATCCCAATCGGCCTGAGCACCAGGTAGCGCCCGCGTCTCGCCAGCTGTCCCGAGGCCGCTTCGACTTCGTTCAGGACAAGCCCTGCCCTCGGCGAGGGGCGGGACCGCCCCCACGACAGCCGCCGGGACCGCGGCGCTACCGATATACTTCCTCGGGGAAACTCATCGAGAAGGGGAGGCCTGCCATGATTGGACGGCAAACGACTGCCGCGCTCCTTGCGATCATTCTCGCCGCCGTTGCTGGGCAGCGTTCCGTGGCAGCACAATCATCTCCCTACTATGGTCCAAACGCGAAAGCGTGCAAGCTCATGCCGACCCCGGATCTGGAGGCAAGTTACGGCGGTAAGGTCAGCAATCCGCATGGCACTGATGGAGATTCTTCCGTATGCACGGTGAACATCGGCGGACTCGCGGTCAAAGTGCAGAGCGCAGCGCCGGGAACAAGGGCGGTGCCGACATCGATCCCGCAAGGTCTGATGGGGGCCCGCATGATGCTAGGCGCAGCCAAGCAGGCTCCCGAAACCAACACCAAAGACTTTGGAAAGGTGGGATGCCTGAGCATGAAGATGACGAAGGGATTTGATGGCAAGCCCCTTGGCAAGCCGCTGCTCACTACATCATGCTTTCTGGTGGATGGCGGTTACTTAAATTTGTCGGTGGCCAGCGAAAACTCCCGGCAGGTCCGATTCGATCTGGTTCGAGGGTTGCTCGAGAAGGCGGCTGCGAAGCGCTGAGGGCTGAAATTCCGCGAGGCCAGCCGCCGCGTGCTGCTAGGGGTCCTTCGACCTGGCTCCGCTCAGGATGATACGGGTTTTATGCGCCGCGAATTACTCGTCGCGGTGCACCGTTTCCATGGCGAATGCCGGCAGACACACGGCTATGTATTCCGCGCCGCCTTCGGCGGGCGTGGAATACTGGATCCACTCGCCACGGTGGGCAATGACAGCCTGGCCCGCCTCGACGTCCAGTTCGCCGTTCTTGTGCTTCACCCGAAGCGTGCCCTTAAGAACGATAGTGAACTCATCGAATTCGGGAGTTTGCCCGGGCTCTTCCCAGCCCTGTGGACTGCGCATGTGGGCCACGCTTACTCCCGACGTCTTGGTATTGACGCGGCCGATGAATTCATCGATCAGTTTGGGCTTTGTGCCTGCGGCGCGGATGCGCGTGGGCTGCGCGACCAGTGTGGGCATTGCTTCTCCTTGAATGAAATCAGAAAAGAATCCAGGGATGAAATCACAACCAATTTACCAAGAGAAGGGCGGAGGTGCGGGGACGAATTCGCGGTCGAGGGCTAGAAGCCAGCAGCTAGAAGCTAGAAATGACGCGCACTAAACCGACAGCAAACGCGCCTTCTCCGCCTGGGATGCCGCCAGGGCATCCAAAGCCGGAATGGAAACCGGTGTGGTCAGAGTGTTTTCCGGAGGCATGGTGCCAGTGTGCAAGGCCTTGACCAGCATCTCCAGAGCCTGGCCCGTGTTTGGTCCGGCAAAGATGGTCGCGGTCAGCAGTCCGCGCTTCACCCATGCTTGGCCGGTCTTAGGCAGGCCGTCGCATCCGATAAACGGCAAGCTTAGCCAGCGTTGCCGGGCTGCGTTGTCGGGCAGCTCCTGGAAAGCTTTTCGCGCGCCCAGGGCCATGCCGTCGTCCTGACCGGCAATCAGATCGATACGGTTCTGGTGGGAGGTGGACAAGCGCAGCCACGAACTGACCGCCCGGTAAGAACTGGCTTCGGTCCACTGTGCCCGCATTACTTTTACCTGGACATCGGCGGGCTTGGTCTCGTACATGCCGGTGGTGCGTTGTTTGGCGGCCAGACTCTCGGATGGGCCCTGGATGTGAAGGACCGTTCCACCCTTGGGCAGAAGGGCGGCAAACTGCTGTCCCTGGATGCGGCCGATTTCTTCGTGGTCCGAACTGACTCCAAAAATCGGTACCCGATGGGTCTTGCGGATCTCCGCGATGTAATCGACATTTCGATTCAGGACTACCCAACTGATGCCGGCAGCTACCGCGGCCCGAGCCACCTGCGGTAGCGCGGTCCCGCCCACTGGTTCGAAGATAATTCCGTCAGGGTGAGAGTCGGACCGTGACTGAATAACGTTCAAAATCTGCTGACTCTGAGTGATCGAATCGTTTTCCGCGTAGATAATCTGGATGTCCGCGCCCAGGCGCCGCGCCGCCTCTTCTGCGGACGCCGCCTGTTCGATCTGATAATCGTTGTCGTTGGTGGTCAGCGAAACTAGAAATTTTAGTTTCTTCATTGAGGTCACGGTTCCAGAAATCATACCGTGAGCGCGGTGCCGGCGCACGGTGACCGAAGTAACTCTGACCACGTCCAAATGCTAAAATGCGCAACCTCGGGAGAATACTCATGCGCAAAGCTTTATCTCACAACACCTTGATTCGCAGAGTCGCAATCGTGGCTGGATTGCTGGCCTTCTGCACCCATTTGGGCTGGTCGCAGTCAAAGTTATCAGTGCACTGGGAAGAGCTCACGGCGGCCGATTTCCGTTCTGCCATTCAGCAATCGCAGGGCACCTGCCTGCTGCCTTTCGGCATTCTGGAAAAGCATGGTCCGCACCTGCCCCTGGGAACCGATCTTCTAGACGTGCGGTACGCCGCCTTGCATGCCGCCGCGCAGGAATACACCGTGGTTTTTCCGGAGTATTACTTTGGCCAGATCTTTGAAGCCCGGCACGAACCCGGCACCGTTGCCTACAGCCGGGAGCTGCAGTTGCAACTTCTGCAGGAAACCACGGACGAGATGGCCCGTAACGGGTGCAAGAAAATCATCATCGTGAATGGGCACGGCGGCAATGAGCACTTGCTGCCCTTGTTCGCCCAGAGCCAACTGCAAAAGCCCCATGATTACGTGGTTTACGTGCTAGTGCGGGTGGAGACGCCGTCCGGCGGCCCGGCGGCGAAAAGCACCGGCCCGGATTGGCACGCGGGAGAAGCCGAAACCTCGAGCATGCTGATCGCGCATCCTGAACTGGTGCATCAGGACCGGGCCAGAAGTGAGTCCGGCGCCGATCTCGGCCGGCAGAAGCTGCCCGATGACCTTTACACCGGAATCTGGTGGTATGCCCGCTTCCCTAACCACTATTCCGGAGACGGTTCGCTGGCTACCACTGAACTTGGCCAATTCAAAATGAATGCGTGGATTGACGGAATCGTAAAAGCCACTCGCGCCGTGAAGGCGGACCAGGAAAGCCTCAAGCTCCAGAACGAGTTTTTCGAAAAGGCGGCCCATCCCCTGGAGACGCGCCCCTAAGGAAACAAATTCTAACCGAGCCCGAAAGACGTAACTTGGGTAACGTTGGCCGGGCTGCGCACGCGTGCTACGCTCCCGCATAGGTAGGAAAATCAGCAATTTGCGAGGAATGAAAGTCAGAGGCAGGTGCACCGCGTCTGCGCCCTCTCAGCCGAGCAGCGACGAGGCCGGAATCGGCCTCCCGCGACTATGCGCTGGTGTGATCGGTCCGGCGCGACAGCCCTAGCCAACAAAGATCGCTAACGATGCCACGCATTCCCATCTTCAGACTCGGACGCTCGGCCGAAGAGGTGCTGCCTCCGCAGCTCAGTAGCTACACGCCGAAACTTACCCTGGAAGGTTTGCAGCTGGGAGTGGACAACCTCCGGCATGACGTGCATCTCAGCCCCCGGTTTGTGGAACAGGCGCGGCTGCAGATCGCGCGCCTCATCGTCCGCCATGGCGACATGGAAGGACTGCTGGCGGCCGAAAAGACGGAGCGGGCGGGCGGCAACCACTTTATAGGATCGACTCCTTTGGCGAAGGCGCCCGCCAAAGCGAGCGGGTCCGAACTCAAGCCTCTTCTGGCTGACCTGCACGTGTCGGTACTGAATCGCGCCAAGGCGGCGGAGAATCTTTCCCTCGACATGCTGGCGCGGGCGGCGATCGTCAAATTCCTGCGCGTCGAGTTGAACTCGCAATTCGCGCAAATGCTGGAACGCGGCCGCATGATGCTCAAGAGTTACGAAGGCGTGCGCCAGCAGAAGGCGCTGGAGTATCGCGAGCGCGTTGCTGGCTTTCAGGTGGCCAAGAAGATCATCCTGCGCAAGACCGGGCAGGAGCTGTTTCGCATCCTGCGCGAGATTGAAAAAGAAACCCTGGCCCGCATGCGCCGGTCGCTGTTCGGCAATCGCAGCGAGGCGGAGTACAAACTCTTTCTGAACCCGCTGATCTTCACGGAAGACGGTTGTGACACCTACCTGAACGCCGAGCACTACGTGATGCTGGGGAACTTTGACCGCGATCCCGACCGATTTTCCAACGTACGCCGGATCGCCCGTGATTTCCTGCTTTCCCTCAAGCTGGGTTCGACAGCCGAGGATGAAGCCGTGGTTGACGGCTGGCTGAATGTTCCGGAGAACGCCCAGGAACTCGTAGGCTCGGGCCAGCCTGACGAGGCCACTCACGAGGGACGCAGTCAGAAAGCGCGACTGGAAGCCTGGGTCGAAATGCTGGAGCGCGAAAAGCTCATGGACTACGTGATCGCGTCCTACGAAACCGTGCCGCTCCTCGCGGAGTACTCGCCCCGCATCAACGCGCAGCAATTGAAAAACGCTCTGATCTCACGCGAAGAACGCGACCGGGTGGAGAAGCTGATCCAGGAGCACGGTAAACTTTCCGTGCAGAGCCTGAACTCGGCGGCAGCCCGCGTGGCCGGCTGCCGTGGAGCGGAACGGGCCAAAATGGCGGCACGTTTCTTGCGCGACTTTCTGCGTTATCACCGCGACCTGCGACGCCTAGAGGCGCTGAATTCCGCGCTGGATAGCGGAAACCTTATCGGCAACTGGAAGCTGCGGGAACTCTCGGCCATGAACGGCACCCTGTATGAGTTCCTGCTGCCGGAAGAACAGAAGCCGACAGAGGACAAAGTACTGCGCCACGTAATTCTGAAGGCCGACATCCGGGACTCATCGCGGCTGACTCGATCGCTGCTGGAGCAGGGCATGAACCCGGCCTCCTACTTCAGCCTTAATTTTTACGATCCGGTCAACAAGCTGCTGGCCAAGTACGGCGCCCGCAAAGTGTTTGTCGAAGGCGACGCTATCATCGTCGCCCTGCTGGAGCATGAAGGCGAGGCCCCGCTCGCGGTCAGCCGGGCGTGCGTGCTGGCGCGGGAGATCATCGACATCGTGCGCGGCTACAACCATCTTCTGGAGCGAGCCGGACTCCCCGCATTGGAGCTGGGGACCGGCATTTCGTTCCAAGATTCGGCCCCCATGTACCTGCTGGATGGCGAACAGCAGATCATGATTTCAGATGCATTGAACGAGAGCGACCGGCTGTCCTCGTGCAGCAAACGCGTGCGCAAGGCCATCGCCGCCGTGGACGGCCCGTTCAATGTCTATGCCTTCCAGACCGTTAAAGATGCCGACGCCGGAGAAAGTCCGGAAGACTTCATCCTGAAATACAACCTGAACGGAATCCGCCTGAGCGAAGCCGCTTTTCAACGGTTACAGCAGGAAATTTCGCTCGAGCCCTGCCCATTGGAGCTGCCCAAGTTGTGGGGAAGCGAAAGCTTCCAGTTGCACCGTGGCCTGGTGCCGGTGGGCAACGAGATTTTCAAGAAAATCCTGGTCCGCTCCAGCCGGGTTGCTCAAATCGATCCGCAAAAATTTTCGCTGCAGCACTGGACCGAGCGCCCGTACTACGAGGTATGCACTAACCCCGCAATCTACGCCATGCTGGAAGGGAAGCCGGCGAAGGGCGGTTTCTAGTTTCTGGTTTCCAGTTTCCAGCCGAGACACCTTAGAGTCCCCCGGAAAGCTGAAAACATCTATGTCGGCGACGGTGGTCGCGCACCCATCCTTTCGCACAGAACGCGAAAGGATGGGGCACCCTCGGGTCGGGGTGCAATGGGCAGAAAGGGTGGGCCACCCGCCCGGCGAAGGGCGGTTTCTAGTCTCTGGTCTCCAGTTTCCAGGCGAGACACCTTAGAGTCCCCCGAAAAGCTGAAAACATCTATGTCGGCGACGGTGGTCGCGACGTTGAAGTTTGCATCGGACAAGGGTACTGTTGTCACCGTTCCGGAACTAAATCCCTCAAAATCTCACGAGGGAGAGTGTCGAGTAACCCCACCCTTTCGAAAGGACGGAAAGGGTGGGGCAGCCTTCATCGTGGTGAGGAAAGAAAAAACAAGGGTGGGCAGCCCCCCGAAGCCGCTAACTATCGTGCCGCGTCTGTTTAGTTGGGAGGGTGATACGGGTCGGGTGTGCCCATCTTGATCGGTGGAAATTTTCTCAAGCTTTCCTCAAAATCATTGACGATTTTCGTCATCGGATAGGTTACCCAGCCATCATCGATAAGGACGTCGTGCTCTTCCTTCAAATCGGTTAGCAAGTTAATGATTTTTGGAAGCGGCAGTCTCTGTGGCGCGTCGTACATATTCTCCTGCCAGAAGAGATGCATCTTCCAATTCCGCCACTTTACCGCTTGTAAGCGGTCAGCCACGTAGGCGGGGAATCCCTCGCGATTGGACTTTTCCCGTTTGCCAAGAAAAAAATCCGTTTGGTCCACACCGTCAATGGGGCGATCTTTTGGAATTTCGGCTCTCCCCAGGCGCGCAAGAGTCGTGTACAGGTCCACGATGTGGACGATCTCATTGCTGACGCGGCCGGCGGGAATCTTGCCGGGCCAGCGGATTACGAATGGCGCACGAAGCGAGGCTTCCATGGCGGTGAAATATGTGCCCCTCCAAGGGCCGCTGTCGCCTTCCCAAGGGTGAGTAGCCTCTGGACCATTGTCGCTGGTGAAGATGACGATGGTATTGTCTTCGACGCCGGCTTCTTTGATCGCGTCGAGAATCTGTCCGGTGCGGTAGTCCATCTCGGCGAGGCAATCGGCCCAATCGCCATTCCCGGTCTTGCCGGCGAACTCCGGATTCGGCAGTGTAGGCATGTGAAAGAGCGAGAACGAGACGTAGGCGAAAAATGGTTTGCCGTTGCTCGCGGTTCTTTTTATGAACTCGACGGCGCGCGTCGTGATTTCCTTTTCCATGGCCCGCCGATGATCCAAATCCAACTCCGCTACCTTCCGAGGCTTTTCGCCCTTGCGTGCTTCATAGATGGGCTCAGCGGGAACCAGGCTCGGGTCCCAGCCTTGCTTTTGGCCGACTGACGGCCAGAGGGAATGGGTGTCGTTCAGCGAAGGCCAAAAGACTTCGCTGTACGTGCGCGGTATGCCGTACCACTCGTCGAAGCCTCGATTCGTGGGGAGACGCGCCTCGGCGCTGCCGAGGTGCCACTTGCCCCAAATCCCGGTGGCATAGCCTTGTGCCGACAAGAGCTGCGGCAGCGTGATCTCCCAAACGGTTAGTCCTTCGGGGACACCCCCTCTCGGCACTTGGTACGTTCCCGATCGAATGGGGAAACGTCCGGTCATCAGCGCGGAACGCGAAGGAGTGCACTGAGCCTCGACATTGAAATTCAGCAGTCGCGTGCTTTCGGCGGCAAGTTTATCGATGCGCGGGGTAGGCGCCCCGCGAAGGATGCCGCCCCCATAGACGCCCAGCTCACCATAGCCGAGGTTATCCGTGAGCATCAGCACGATGTTGGGTTTTCTCGCGCCCGTAGCCGGCCACGCCTGAGGATGTTTTTCTGTTTCCGGCAGCGGTGAAGGCTTCTCCTGCGCAGCCAGAGTCAGTGCGGCGCAGACGCAGACTAGGAGAAGCGGGACCTTAGCCCGAGTGTATTTCCTAAGAAGAGTCATGGGTACGCGAGGAGTTTATCTCCCGCCTCCTCTCGTAGCAAGGACAGTGCCGGAGTCGATGCCGTCCAGGATTGCGGCCGGATGACGGGCCAACCGAAAGTAATGCGTTTTCGAACCGGGAGTGTTTCGTCCGTCCGTTGTGGCTGAAGACTATATTAGAAGGGTGACAAGACCCGTGGCCACGAGCGCAGCGGCCCAGAGCAAGTCAAAGTTGAACCACGTTTTACGGAGAAGCGCCAGGCCGAGCTTGCGATAGACCATCCAGGCGACCAGCCCGGTGACTGCAAGGTAGGCAAACGTATGGACGCCGGTGGCAAACATCCCGGCTAGCGGGCTGGTGGTGGCGGAAATGTGGTTGTGGCCTGCCATTCCGCCCTGGGCTTCGACCGTGCTGCTGCCCAGCAGCACCGGTACCACCATTAAACCGGCGCCGTGTGCGGAGGCCATCAGGAACGACCAGGCGGTCAAGTCGCGGAAGCCCACCTGCATACGGACCCAGCGCGGGTGGTGATGTCGCACCAGGCAAAAGATTCCAAGGCCGACCAGAATCGCGGCGACGGAGTAGCGGATGGCTCCCAGCGGCACTGTCATGCCGAGAAACGCGGCAGCCAGCACTACGCTGCCGATGGCCAGCGCATGGCCGAGCGCAATCGGAACGAGCGCCCTTGCTACTGCGCTCCCTTTTTGCTCCTGCATCCCCAGCGCCACCGCGAAGAGCCAGCCCATCCCGGGGTTGAGTCCGTGGTAGGCGCCGAGGAGCAGCATCAGCCAAAACGCCGTCGAAGTCAGGCCGGCATGCGTCATTTGGTGTCCGAGAAACAATAGGAGTCCGACGAAGCGTCGCCTCCTTCCAGCCGAAGCTGGTGGGCGCGCAGCCCGTCGAACTCGACAAAGAACTTTTCGTCGAGTTTCATCCCACCCTTGGGGCTGGCATCGATCTTCACCATCCAACTCTTTACCCCATCGGGATAAAACTGCTCGTCCCATGGGGAGTACAGCGAGTTGGTGAAATAGACGCGCTTGCCGTCGCGGCTGATCTCAACCATCTGCGGACCACCATTGAGCGGCTGCGCCGGCTTCTTCGGATGAGCCGCCCGGCGCACGATGCCACCGAGGTG
>Ga0326726_10007013_pt1 | contig 10107 bp, 8 predicted proteins | sample MHFenrmetagenome_2_FD_207603 | JGI IMG/M metagenome (GOLD analysis project Ga0326726, IMG submission 207603) | Lab enriched peat soil microbial communities from Michigan Hollow, Ithaca, NY, United States - MHF15MN | ecosystem: Environmental > Terrestrial > Soil > Wetlands > Peat | place: USA... | reverse complement strand
CATACATTCGCTCACGATCTGCAGGTATCTGCCGATGCCGGTTTGCTTGGAAGCATTGATGCCAATAAGGGGGACTACCAGAATGGATGGGATACAGACGAGTTTCCCACAAATGTGTATGAGATCACTGAAGCTATGCTGGTCATACAGCAGGCAGGAGGATTCAAAACCGGAGGCATAAATTTTGATGCACATATCAGAAGAAACTCAACTGACATGGAGGATCTTTTCGTAGCTCATGTCAGTGGTATGGATACTTTTGCCAGGGCACTAATTATTGCTGACAAGATTCTTAAGGATAGCGACTACCTTAAAATGAAGAAGAAAAGATACGAATCATTCGATAAGGGTGCCGGGAAAGATTATGAAAAGGGTAAGCTGAATATTGAAAACCTGAGAGAGATTGCAGTAAAAGGCGGGGAGCCATCTGTCAGAAGCGGCAAACAGGAGTTGCTTGAACAGCTAATAAATACTTATCTGGAATAAGGATTCTAAAACATAGATATTTATATGCTTGTGGCGGTGATTTCAAATGCCGGTGGGCTCGCAATTGATTTTTTCACCTTACATAATCCTGCCACATGTAGAAGCGAAGCCTTGTATTTTTCAGGAAAATCAGGCGGGAGCTTTATATCAAGTTTGACTGATACAGGCAATCCGGTTTCTTTATTATATTGGGTTGTTTGAATAATCTTAATGTTTTCAGCAGGTATCTGCCGGTTATCGCAGAAGGATTTTACATAAATGCCTGCACAGGTTCCAATTGAAGCAAGGTACAGTTCAAAGGGAGAAGCTGCAGTATCGGAACCGCCGTTATCAAGCGGCTGATCTGTTCTGATCAGGTGTCTACCTGAATGTGCTGTCACAACTTTTCCTCCGTCAAATGTAATTTCCATCATAATGGTAAGAAATTAGTTAGTTGGATTAAAAACTATCTGAAAAAATTTTCTATATTCTGCCTGCAGTCATCAAAAATACATCAAATTGTCTGGTTTCGGACTCAGATATTTTCTTATTAATAACAAAACAGCGTTCATCTCTGACATTCTTAAAACCGTGATTTCTGATAAGTGAAGATAAAGCTTCAGTATCAAAACCATTATGGCCTTTAAAACCAGCTCCGTGGAATGAGCCGTCTTCCGGATATAGATCAGCAATTGCAAGATATCCTCCGGGATTAAGCATCATATAAAATTTTTTTACGATTTTGTCAATATCAGCTACATGATGAAGGACCATCTGGGTCATGATTAGATCAAATCCGCCGTTATTCCAGTCCTGTGTTTCCAGATCGAAACAGAGTGCTTTGAGGTTAACGGCCCTGGCAGATTCAATTTTCCCCTTTATGATTTTTACCATCTCAGGCGAACTATCCAGCATTGTGATCTCCCGGAGCTTATCTTTGAGCAGGAAGCTGTTTAAACCTGTACCGGCTCCAAATTCCAGAGCCGTCATTAAAGTATTCAACGGAATTCTTTCAGCTATCTGTTTAGCGACAGATTCTGCGCGCTCGATATGCATAGGATTCAAATCCCAACCAGCAGCCTTTATATCAAATTCATTCATGTCTATAAAGTACTCAGTGTACCCTCACAGTGACCCTGACAAAAGAGACGCTTATTTAAGGCTACTTCCGTTTCATCAGCATAAGTTGGAGATCTTCTTTCAAAGCTGAAAGATCCTCTTCATGTTCAACCTCCTGTGATAGAATGGTAAGGATCATATTGTAAGAAACAGGATCAGCAACTCTCGTTATATCGAGCATACCATTATAAGTCCGGATAGCACATTGTTCTCCTTTAATGTTTTGATCGAGGATTACTTCTACATAATGATCAGAAGGAGCTTCATATCCGCAATTGGTTATCTTAAGCCATTCCGACGGAGATAAAACCGGAACTCCGCCAAGTTGAATTATCCTTGTGGCAATCAGTTCAGCATGACTTAGTTCCTCAGTTGCATGAATAGTCAGTTCTGCTATAACTGCGTCTTTCATTGGTCCTTTAACCACTTTTGCACCGACCCAGTACTGATAATAAGCAAGCCATTCGTCAGATAATGCTTTGTTCAGCATGCCGATGAGTTCATCCACATTCATTTTTACGATTTCTCTTCCTTTTTGTCCCATAATAATTAATTTTAATATATTTTTTAGCTATCCGCAATCAGCTATCAGCTTTCAGTTATCAGCTTAGCCTGAAGCCTGCAACCTGAAGCCTTCAGCCTACTTATACTTAATTCCAAGTCCTTTGGCCACTTTTAAAGCAAGTTCCTTATCGGCTTTATTAAAATGATCCAGCTGACGAAGGATGATCTCTTTCTTTTTAGGGCCTGTAACGCCTTTCAGAGCTCTGACAAAGTTATTTATTGTATTTTGTTTTTCTGCATCGGTCATCACTTTTCTGAAGAGTGTGCCGGGTTGTGAATAATGATCATCATCATTTTCGTTCCGGTTATATGTATCAGCTATGTTTGAATCGAGTTTTAATGCAGGCTCTTTATAATTGTTGTCGGCAACTATTCCATCGAAGCTATTAGGAAAATAATTAGGAGCTGACCCGCCGTTGCCCTCAAGGCTCATGAATCCGTCTCTCTCATGGTTATGAACCGGAACTATTGGTCTGTTAACCGGCAACTGCTCATAATTGGCACCAAGTCTGTACCGGTGGGCATCGGGATAGGCCGGAATACGTCCCTGTAACATTTTATCAGGAGAAAGGCTTATTCCATCTATTATATGGGAGGGAGCGAATGCAGCCTGTTCAACATCCGCAAAATAATTAGCAGGAATCTCGTTAAGCTCCAGTACACCTGCTTCGATAAGAGGAAATTCTTTATGGGGCCATACTTTGGTTACATCGAAGGGATTCCATTTGAATTTTTTAGCCTGATCCTCAGTCATAACCTGAATTTTCAGGGTCCATTTAGGGAAATCTCCTTTTTCGATTGTTTCGACCAGGTCCCGTTGCGAATAGTCGGGATCTTTACCTCTCAATTCTTCAGCCAGCTGACCTGTCAGTGACTTTACACCCTGTTGTGTTTTGAAATGGAATTTCACCCATACCCTCTGATCCTTTGAATTAATCATCGAAAAGGTATGGCTTCCGAATCCATGCATAAAACGGTAACCATCGGGTGTTCCCCTATCGCTGAAAAGAATCATCACCTGGTGAAGGCTTTCAGGATTTAGGCTCCAGAAATCCCACATCATGGTTGGGCTTTTGAGATTTGTTTTAGGATCACGTTTCTGGGTATGTATGAAGTCAGGAAACTTTTTTGCATCCTTTATGAAAAATACCGGTGTATTGTTTCCGACCAGGTCCCAGTTACCCTCTTCGGTATAGAATTTTACTGCAAATCCTCTTGGATCCCGTTCCGTATCAGCGCTTCCCTTTTCTCCTCCAACTGTAGAAAAACGCACTAAAACACGGCATTTGTTGCCGACTTTTGAAAAGAGGTTTGCCCTTGTATATTTGGTAATATCACCTGTTACTTTAAACTCACCATAAGCTCCGGTGCCTTTTGCATGAACAACGCGTTCAGGAATCCGTTCGCGGTTAAAATGAGCAAGTTTTTCATGCAGATAGAAATCCTGCAACATAACTGGACCCCTGGGTCCCACTGTCATGCTGTCTTCGTTTTCGAAGTAGGGTTTACCGGATGCGGTCGTAAGTTTTTTGTTCTTCATATTATTTATGGTTTAAAGTACATTTTAGTTTGATTTTCTAAAATTATCTGCTGGTATTTCAAGATAATTGATTTTCTGAATATTTCAGGGCAGGTTTAATCATTATTTGTCTTGTCGGTGAAGTTACCGACGATCTGCAGTCTGATATCCTTTATTTTGAAGTTAGGTATTGTTTTCTTTTTCAGATAATTCTCGAGAAGTTTATCGAGTTCTTTATCATAGTAGTCTTCAATACGTTCTGATTCAGCGCAATAAAGATGATGATGCTTCTCTTTTACATAGTCATAGCGCATTACATCATCATCAGTTTTAACCTTGCTGACTATTCCTTTTTCGACAAATACATCGAGGATTTTATAGACAGTACTTAACGGGATGTGGGGATAGTTTATTCTCAGGTAGTCAATAATATAATCTGCTGTCGGATGGTTATTCAGGGTATAGATTACTTCCAGAATGGCAGTTCTCTGGGGTGTTACTTTCAGATTATTATCTGTCAGGATTTTAATTACAGTTTTATTGGCCATATATAAAAGGTTTATTAAAGGTTTTGTTCTCAGGTGAGAAGGAATCTCAATGACGAATAAACATCAAAAGAGAATCATTCTCAACAGAGAATCAATCGCCGAAGATAATCAATATTAAATAGGAATCATTATCAAATGATAAATATACGCAAATAAAAATAAATATCAGATGATAATCACTCGCAAATGATAATGAATATCAAATAAAATACACTATCAAATGATATTAACTATCATATGACAATAAAACTCATATAATAAATATTCTCATATGACAAATAATCTCTATTGATAATAATTCTCTATAGATAATAATTGTTAAAAGAGAATCATTCTCTTCTGAGAATAACTAAAAGATACTATCAATTTCGATGCTTGTCAGGAAAAATACTCTTGGAAAGAAAAAAAAGAAACGCCTGAAAAACAAAATGAAAATTTGTTTAAAATAAATGCGGAATCCTGATGAACTATTGTCAATAATCTTTGTTAATGGTTATGGATTTCAATTAGTTAATTAAGCATTGCCATGAAACCTCTATTTAAAATTTCAGTAATTGTTATCCTTCTTATTGGGACTGCAATTTATCTTCCTTCCTGTATGAAGGAAGCAACTCCACCTGTTGTGGTAACCACAATTGTCTCAGATATTACTAAGACAACTGCATCAACCGGAGGTACTGTGACTTCCGACGGGGGCTCCGAAATTATTGTTTTTGGGGTATGCTGGAGCACTTCTCCGAATCCGACAGTCAGTTCTAATAAAACAAGCACTGGTACTGGAATTGGCACTTATAACATTACTATAACCGGTTTAACAGAAAATACCACTTACTATGTACGTGCCTTTGCCACTAATAATGCAGGAACAAGTTACGGCAATGAGATTTCATTTAAGACAAACCTGGTCAATAAAGGTATAACAATCCCAACTTTAACCACAACTATGGTTATTTCAGTTACGGAGACAAGTGCTGTTTCAGGTGGTAACATTACTGATGATGGTGGAGGAGATATTATTGCCAGAGGCATAAGCTGGAACACAATCCCTGATTGGAATATTTATCCTGACGAAGTTACAGCTGATAGAATTGGAACTGGTTACTTTGTCAGTAATTTGTCAAATTTAATTCCGGGGACGACCTATTATTTCAAAGCTTACGCGGTCAATGGTGTGGGTATAGCTTATGGTTCTACACTCAGTTTTACTACTACTATCGCCCAAGGTACAGGGATGCGAAAAGCTAACTACCCGGGGGGGGCAATTAACGGTGCAGCCGGATTTTCTATCGGCACTAAAGTATATTTAGGATTAGGTTATAAGGCTGGTAACATTCCTGTGAAAGATTTTTGGGAATGGGACCAGGCAACTAATGTATGGACAAGGAAAGCCGACTATCCGGGAAATTTTACTGGCTTGTCCGTGAGCTTCTCAATCGGAACAAAAGGTTACATGGGAATCGATAATAGTCATGGCACCAACGGTTTTACAAATGAATTTTGGGAATATAATCCTGCAACAGACTTTTGGTCTCAGAAAACGTCCCTTCCAACTACACCCGCTAGAGGTTTGGCTGTGGGCTTTTCTATTGGAACCAAGGGATATGTTGGACTTGGTGCGGAACAAGTCGACGATTACGGCTTTAGTTATTACAAGGATTTTTGGGAATGGGACCAGGCAACAAATGTATGGACAAAGAAAGCCGACTTTCCGGGAAATACACAAATAGATGCTGTTGGTTTTTCAATCGGGAACAAAGGATATATAGGAATGGGATGGGATGGCTTTGATTATTCTGGCAATCTTCCCCTGAGCGATTTTTGGGAATGGGACCAGGCAACAAATGTATGGACAAGGAAAGCCGATTTTGAAGGAACTATGCGATCAGCTGCTGTTGGTTTTTCAATCGGGAATAAAGGGTACATTGGAACGGGATGGGGTGGCTTTGATTATTATTCTAGCAGTCCTCCCCTGAGAGATTTTTGGGAATGGGACCAGGCAACAAATGTATGGACAAAAAAAGCCGACTTTGAAGGAAATGCACGATCAGGTGCTGTTGGTTTTTCAATCGGGGACAAAGGATACATTGGAATGGGAGGAGATGGCAATTCTAATTTAAAGGATTTTTGGGAATATGACCCGAATCTTAAATAGCCATGGTCATTGCAAAATTAACTTAATAAAATGTATTCTTTTATCCCAATCAGTTTAAAGGTTACATTGTAACAATCACCAGCTCTCGGAAATCATATCCTGGGGCTTCTTTATTTGTAGTCTTATTCTTTGGAATTTTATAATTTTGATCAAAACTCAAAATTATGAAATCAACACATAAAAAACCGATACTCCACCTGACCAACCTTGATCGTGATGACAAGTCTGTTATGATAGCCAAAGCACGTTATGTCGCAGTTGAAAACAATATGGATTGGGATAAGATATATGGCCAAATTAAGGACACTCATGAACATTGCATCCTGCTGCTTGAATTATCAAAGCATTTTAAAATTAACTAAAATTTGTATAAATAAAAACGCAAGCATCGAATATGTTAACACTTGCGTAATATTTTTGTCGGCCCGGAGGGACTCGAACCCTCGACCCGCTGATTAAGAGTCAGCTGCTCTGCCAGCTGAGCTACGGGCCGGATTTTTTTCTGACCGCAAAAATAACTATTGCAGACTTAAATAAAAATATATTTCCAATTATTCGGCTAATTAAAATGGATTACGGTTATTATAATGATTATTTATCCAGATCGAACCAATGGAAAGAAGCTGACAGATTTTTATCTGTAAATCCGTAATGATGAAACTCATTTGTATGTTGATTGTAACCATATTCTTTACCCCATTCCTCTGCATTTTCCGCAACTTGCCTTATTGCGTCCGTTATAAACAGAAGCTCATCATCAGTCATGGTCGGATGAAGCGATAATCTTACCCAGCCGGGTTTCATAGAGAGATCCCCTGCTTCTATCCTGTCAGTGATCTCCTTAGATAGCTTAAAATCGACATTCAGCAGGAAATGCCCGTAAGTTCCGGCACAGGAACAACCTCCCCTAACCTGGATCCCAAACCTGTCGTTCAATAACTTTGTAGCCAGGTTATGATGAATTTTATCGAGATAGAATGAGAATACCCCCAGCCTTTCAGTGATATTTTCGGCAAGGATATGCAATCCGCCAATCTTATTGAGTTCTCTGAATGCCAGTTCAGTCAGATCTTTTTCTCGCTGGTGGATTTTTTGCGTATTCATTTTTTCTTTGAGAGTAACTGCCAGAGCAGATTTTATGCCCTGCAGAAATCCGGGCGTTCCTCCGTCTTCCTTTACTTCAATGTCGCTTATGTAACTGTACCCTCCCCAACGATTGGTCCATTTCACAGTACCTCCTCCGGGGGCGTCAGGAGTCTCGTTCTTATAGAGCTGCTTGTTAAAAACCAGGACACCAGCACTTCCCGGACCTCCGAGAAACTTGTGAGGGGAGAAGAAAATAGCATCAAGCTGCTCCATTTTGTCTGATGGGTGCATATTTATGTCAACATATGGAGCCGAAGCAGCAAAATCGACAAAGCAATATCCGTTATTTTCATGCATTATCCTGGCAAGTTCATAATATGGAGGCATATAACCAGTAACGTTTGAACAGGCAGTAAAAGAACCGATCAGCAACGGGCGGTCTCTATATTTTGCTATTTTCTCACGCAGTCTGTCAGGATCGACTTTCAAATCAGAAGCTGGTTCAAGAACAACTACCTCTGCGAGCGTTTCAAACCATGATGTGTGATTAGAATGATGCTCTGCATGAGTTAAGAAAACAACCGGACGGTTTTCATTCGGTATCTCCCTGCAGGCATTATATTCGCCATGATTGAATACACAGTAATTTATAGACTGCTCTGGTACCTTCAATCCAAGTATTCTCTGCAGTTTGGCTATTGCCGATGTCATTCCGGTACCTGTAAAGATCAAAACATCATTCTCATCTGCATTTACATGCCTCTTAACAATTTTCTGCGCCATGTGATAAGCATCAGTCATGGCTTTGCCGGTTGCAGATGATTCAGAATGAGTGTTCCCAACCATGGGTCCAATTTCCACTGAGATCCTTTCTTCAATAGGCTTGTATAACCTGCCGCTGGCAATCCAGTCAGCATAGATCAGTTTCTTTTCCCCATAAGGAGTTTCGATATAGCTTTCTATACCAATTATATTACTGCGAAACTGATTAAAGTACTTTTCCGGATCCTGCATCAGAAGATTAAATAATTGTCCGTAATCGGAACGGCAAAATTATCAAATATTTGTTTATAAATTGCACGAATAATAATGATCGAATAAGTTATATCTAATTATGAAGCAAATATTTGAGTTTCTTGTAATCTCAGCATCTATAGTTTATAATGGTCTGTTTACATGTGAAGCACAGCAAAACAAACAAAAGACCTTTAATGTCGTGGCTGATAAGATGGTCTCATATTCTCCTTCTTTAGTTAAGATAAAAGGTTATCTGGGTGAGAAGGTGAATCTTGTCATTGATGAAAGGATCATGGCACAGGATGTTGTTCACCTTATAGAACCGTTCCGTCATAAAGATGAAACAAGACTCTGGCAGACCGAGTTCTGGGGAAAATGGATCCAGTCGGCAATTGCCGCATATAATTATAACCACGATCCACGGCTGCTTGAAATAATTGATAATGCTGTCACAGGTTTACTGGCAACCCAAATGCCAAACGGTTATATCGGCAATTATAGTGATGAAGCTGCTTTGCAGAACTGGGATATCTGGGGGAGAAAATACACTTTGCTCGGGCTTCTGGCATATTATGATCTGACCGGAGACAAAAATGCGCTTAAAGCTTCATGCCGCCTGGCTGATCATCTACTTACTGAGGTTGGCCCCGGGAAGGCAAATATTGTCAGGACAGGTAATTTCAGGGGAATGCCGAGCTGTTCAATCCTTGAACCAATGGTTTACCTTTACAGGAGGACAGGTGACATAAGGTATCTCGATTTTTCAAAATATATTGTGGAACAGTGGGAGACTTCTGATGGACCAAAGCTTATATCTTCTGCATTATCCGGTATACCTGTCTCAGAGCGGTTCCCTCACCCGTCGTCATGGTGGTCGTACGAAAATGGCCAGAAAGCTTACGAAATGATGTCATGCTATGACGGCTTGCTGGAACTCTACCGGATTACAGGAAAGAGCGATTACCTGAAAGCTGTTGAAGCAACTGTCAGGAATATAATTGACAGTGAAATTAATATTGCCGGATCGGGTAGTGCATTTGAATGCTGGTACAAAGGAGTTCTCTACCAGACTGAACCAACCTACCATACCATGGAGACATGCGTCACGATGACATGGATGAAATTATGCTTTAACCTGCTAAGAATTACAGGAAACCCCGAGTATGCTGATCAGATTGAGAAATCAACTTACAATGCCCTTATGGCTTCATTGAAATATGATGGATCGCAGATCGCCAAATATAGTCCCCTGGGAGGTGTGAGGCACGCCGGAGAAGAGCAATGCGGAATGCACATTAATTGCTGCAACGCGAATGGACCAAGGGCATTTATGATGCTTCCTTTATTTGCAATGACAGGTGCTCCGGGAGAAATTTTTATAAACCTTTATGGTCAGGGAGAAGCTATAATACCTGTTAACTCAACAAATAGAGTATCACTGGAGCAGGTTTCTGATTACCCGGTCACGGAAAAAGTAGAATTCAGGATCAACCCTGAAAAGCCTGAGAGTTTTACGATCAGCTTCCGAATTCCTTCATGGAGTAAAAGTTCAGTCATTGAAGTGAACGGGAAAGAGATGACAGAAATCACTCCGGGCACTTATAAACAAATAACCCGGTTGTGGAACAAGAATGATC
>Ga0326726_10007012_pt1 | contig 10109 bp, 10 predicted proteins | sample MHFenrmetagenome_2_FD_207603 | JGI IMG/M metagenome (GOLD analysis project Ga0326726, IMG submission 207603) | Lab enriched peat soil microbial communities from Michigan Hollow, Ithaca, NY, United States - MHF15MN | ecosystem: Environmental > Terrestrial > Soil > Wetlands > Peat | place: USA... | reverse complement strand
CGGGAAATCGCCGTACGAATCGCGATCGGCGCCTCGAGACGGCGCGTCGTCTTCCAGTTCCTGACCGAAGGGATGGTGCTGTCGATTCTCGGCGGCGCACTTGGCGTGGGACTGTCGAGTGCTCTCAGCCGCGATCTCGTCGCGCTGCTCGATACCGAAGGCCAGCCGATTCTCATCGACGTCAGCCCCGACTGGCGTGTCCTGGCGTTCTCCGCCGGCGTGGCAATTGCCACGTGCCTGATCTTCGCGCTGATCCCGGCGATCCGTGCGCTGGGCGGACAGCCCCTGGCGGCACTCAAGGACGGCGGCCGCGGCGCGACGCGTGGCCGCGATGCATTCTCGGTTCATCGGTTACTCGTGGCGTCGCAGATCGCGCTTTCCTTGATCCTGCTGAGCGGCGCGCTGCTGTTCGTCCGCAGCTTCAGGAATCTCGCCACGCTCGACGCCGGCTTCCGCCGGCACGACATCGTCTTCATGTTCGCGGGCTACCAGGGCCTGAACCTCCCGCCGGACGAGCGGCAGACGTATCAGCAGCGGCTCGTGCAGGAGATTCAGTCCGTCCCCGGCGTCTTGTCCGCGGCACTCACCTCGTATGTTCCGCTGGCGAACGCAAGCTGGACGCTCGGCATCCACGTGCCGAACGCGCAAGGCGAAGAGGTCGGCGACTCGAAGTTCACATACGTGAGCCCTGGCTACTTCGCGACGATGGACGTGCGGTTCGTCTCCGGGCGCGACTTCAACAGCTTCGATCGCGCCGACACTGCCAGAGTGGCGATCGTGAACGAAGCGTTCGTCCGCCGCTACATCCGCGCCACCAGTCCCATCGGCGCCCGCCTGCGAACGGTCGCCGAGCCGGGAAACCCGTCGACCGTGTACGACGTGATCGGCGTCGTCAAAGACACCAAGTACGGGAATCTTCGGGAGGGTACGCCGGCAATGACCTTCGTGCCGAGCACACAGAATCCGGATCGGCGCCCGAACGCGGTCCTGGCCATCCATTCGTCGATCGCTCCCGATGCGCTCGTGTCCGACCTCAGGCGGCGAGTCAAGGAATCGCATCCCGACATGCTCGTGAGATTCAGGGTGTTCGAGCGGCAGATTCAGGATGGCTTGAGCCGCGAGCGCCTGATGGCCTGGCTCGCGGGATTCTTCGGCGTCGTGGCGGCAGTCCTCGCGGTGATTGGCCTCTACGGGCTGCTGTCCTACATCGTGCAGCGCCGCAACCACGAAATCGGCATCCGTGTCGCGTTGGGCGCCACCAGATCGTCGGTCGCGCTTCTCGTGCTGCGCCAGACGGGCCTTCTCGTCCTCGCCGGGCTGTCGGTGGGACTCCCCGTCTGTCTCGTGACGGGCCGGGCCGCGTCCTCCCTCTTGTTCGGTCTATCGCCAACCGATGTGCCGACGCTCATGGCTGCCGCGAGCCTTCTCGCGGCGATCGCCGCCGGCGCCAGCCTGGCCCCTGCCTGGCGTGCTGCCCGCATCGATCCGCTCAGCGCATTGCGGGAGGAATGAGACCGAACCCTCGTTAACCAGACCGCGTCCTGGTTCGTTGTGGAGACATGATTGACCTCGACCTTGCCTCGGTCCTCTTCCTGACCGGCTTCATCGTCTGGGTGATTGCCACAGCCTTGCAGCGGCGCCAGCGGCTGAACCTGAGCGCGGACTTCAACAAACAGCTGCTCGATCGAATCGGCTCGGTGAAAGACTTCAGCGACTTCGTGCAGACGGAGGCGGGAACGAAGTTCATGGGGCGCCTGACCACGGCCGAACCCTCGACATCTCCGCAACAGCGCATTCTCAGCGCCGTCCAGATCGGGATCGTGCTCTTCAGCCTCGGATCCGGACTTCTGGGGCTCGCCAGGCTGACCACCATCGCCAATCGTGACGAACTGACGCTCATCGGCACGATCGCCCTGTCGCTTGGGATCGGGTTCGTGCTGTCGTCCGGCGTCCTGTATCGCCTCGCCTACGTGTTTGGGTTGATGCATCCGATGGACCCGCGTGGATGAGCTCGAGTTCCGCCTGGCGTACGAACAAACAGTCGCGCCTCTGCGGGCGTATGTCGTGCGCACCCTCGGCAGCCTCACGCACGCGGACGACATCGTCCAGGAAACGTATTTGCGGTTCCTGCGGCTTCCGTCACCACCGGAGACACTCGTGGAACTTCGGCCCTTTCTATTTCGGATCGCGAGCAATCTGATGGTCGATCACTGGCGGCGGCACAAACACGAGACACAGGCCGGGGATCGGCCAGAGGTGGTGAGCCCGGTGAGCATGGACCACAACGTCGCGCTCGAGATCGACATGGGACGTCTGTTCCGGCGGCTGCGTCCGCGCGATCGCCAGTTGCTGTGGCTCGCGCATGTCGAGGGGGCGAGCCATCGCGAAATCGCCACGGCCCTCGGCCTGAGCCTGAACAGCATCAAGGTCCTGCTCTTTCGCGCGCGGCAGAGGCTTGCCGCGTTGCTCGAGCAGAGCGGCCACGGATCGGGACACGCGCCATGAGCACAGTGATCGACGGCGATCACGAATCGCGGGTGGATATCTGGATGAAGCGATTCGCCGCAGCGCCGCTCGAGATGCCGGCGCCCCCGAGTCCGGCGCTGCTCTGGTGGAAGGCTCAGGCGGCGCGACGGCGCGAGGAAGAACGCCGGGCGACGCTTCCGATCCGAATCGCCGAGATCATCCAGGTCGGCCTCGTCACGATCGGCGGTATCAGCCTCGCAGCGTTTACCGGTTCCACACGGCCGGTCGCGGCGATGCTCAGCACCGTCGTCCTCGTGAGCGCAGCCGCCGTTGCGGCGTGGGCGAACCTCGGCTCGGACCCGTTCTGACTTCTAATTCCTACTTCTCGCCCTCGTCGGGATCCTGCTTGGACGCCGCCTTCACGATCCCCTTCGCCGCCGCCGCTTTGATCTCCGCTTCTTCGGCACGCGCGGCCGTCAGCATATTGCGCATGCCGTAATTGCCTTCGCTGCAGGCGTACTCGAACGGTCCCTGTTCGTCCGGCACCTTCGTCAGGTTCATCGCAAACGTCCACGGCTTCGTCCACGTATGCGGGTCGTCGAAGGTCACCGACCACTCGACGGTGTTCGGACCGAGCGGCTTGAAGTGCTCGACGAGCTTCAGGTGGTCGCTCGATCCGCGATAGGCCGTCTTGTCGGTGAAGTTCGTCGTCTCGACGACGAGCGTGTTGCCTTCGAAGTGGCCGCGCGCGTCGCCCAGGTAGCGGCGGATTTTCGCGTTCAGGTGCGGCACCGGTCCGAGCGGGATGATCCGGGTTTCGTTCACCATCTCGTACTTGATGGCGACGTAGCCGGGGCCCTGGAGAATCTGGTACGAGTTGCCGTAGATCGCCGGCATCATCGAGCCGGGGATGCCACGCGTGATGCAGCGGTCATACATGCTGCGATCCTCGGCGCTGTCGGCGGGGCCTCGGGCGCTGCGCGCACGCGCGCGGGCGGCGTTGCGGGCGATGGCTTCCTCCGTCGTGGGCGGCACCTTTCCGTCGGTGTCGTCGGTGACGAGCCACGCGCGGCTGTTGGCGGCGCGGTAGTTCTCGAACCAGTGCAGCGGGCTCGTCGCGCCAGGAAATTCGCTCAGCCCCGGTGTGCGTTCCACAGTCTGCTGCTGCCGCTGCTTGACGATGTCGGCGAGCTCAGCAGGCGAAACGTCTTCCAGTTTCTTGCCATCGAACTGGGCCGGGCGCTCGAACGGGATGCCGCTCTCGTCGCTGTTCGTGTACGCGCCGGCAAGCTGCGGATCGCCCCACGCCGTCCTCGGCGGGACGTAGCCCTTCACGATCTTCGCTTCAGGACGCATCTGCGCCGGCAGGTCGCTCTGGCTGATCGGCTTGGCCGTCCGCACCTCGCCCTTTTGCTGCTGCGCGGACAGCAGAGACGCCGCGCCGATGATCGCGATCGCGCTGAATGAGAGCAGGTGTCGCTTCGCCATGACCGTATTTCCTCCAGACGCACGAATTATACGAGGTTCCAGAGGTTTCAGGGGTTCCGGAGGTTCCAGGATCGTAAATCGTCAGACGCGTGTTTCCCGTCTGACACCGACGCCGATTCCACGCCGTAGACTCAAACCCTCCGCGTGGACACACTCATTCGTCAAGCACTCGTGCGGGACGGACAGCCGTGCGTGGACCTCGCCATCGAAGGGGGGCGGATCGTCGACATGCGCCCATGCATCGACGTGCCAGCGGCCTGCGTCATTGACGCCGACGGACGCGCCGCCATCCCCGGGTTGCTCGAACCGCACATCCACCTGGATAAGGCGCTGCTCGAATCGCGCGCGCCAAACCGCAGCGGGACGCTTGAAGAAGCCATCCGCGTGACCGGCGCGCTCAAACGGCAGCAGACGCGCGAGGACATCCTCGACCGCGCCCGGCGAGTCCTCGATATGGCGGTGCGAAACGGTACGGTCGCGCTCCGTTGTCATCCCGATGTGGACACCATCCAGCGGCTCATCGGCGTCGAGACGATGTTGCAGCTCAAGGAGGAGTACGCCGATCTGGTCGACCTTCAGGTGGTGGCGTTTCCCCAGGAAGGGATTCTGAAAGCACCCGGCACGCTCGAGCTCATGCGCGAGGCGCTGTCGATGGGCGCTGACGTCGTCGGCGGCTGCCCCTACAACGAAGCCACCGGCGACGCTGCGCTGGCGCACGTCGACCTGGTATTCGAACTGGCGCAGCAGTCCGACCTCGATATCGACATGCACGCCGATTTTTCAGACGTGGCGACCGATCCACATTTTTCGGCGGCCGCGTACATCGCGCGCAAAACCATCGACACCGGCTACCAGGGACGCGTCACGCTGGGACACGTGACGAGCCTGAGCGCGATGAGAGCGGAGGCCGCCGCCGAAGTGATTGCGCTCCTGCACGAAGCCGACGTGCATGTGGTGACGCTGCCTGCCACCGATCTGTACTTGGGAGGCCGGCACGAGCGGACGCTCAATCCGCGCCGTGGACTCACGCCCGTCCGGGGGCGTTTACCCTCGTGCAGATGGTCATCATCTTCGCGCTGAACACCTGCCTGATGTACACAGCGCGCATTTCGATCTTTTCCTTCATCCCCGGGATGTTCTCTGGCTTCGCGTCTTTTTTCGCGACGTTCTTTGGCGGCTTCGGTCCGGCGCCGCATGATCCGTACGCCGCCTGGTTCGCGACGGTGGTGATGACCGCGCTCGGTCCTGCCTTCGCGTGGCTGACCACAAGGTTCAGCGCACATCACTAGACGCTCAAATGGGCGGACACGACCTCGTCCGTCAGGGCATCGATGGCGCCGCCGGCGACGCATCGTCCTTTTTCGAGAACGCGATACTCGCTGGCCACCCGGCGGGCAAACGGCAGCTTCTGCTCAACCAGCAGCACCGTGACGCCGGCTTCGCGATTGAGCGCCAGGATCACGTCGCCGATCTCGTGGACGATGTTCGGCTGGATGCCTTCGGTGGGTTCGTCCAGAATCAGGAGCGTCGGCTCGAGCACCAGCGCCCGGCCGATCGCCAGTTGTTGTTGCTGGCCCCCTGACAGATCGCCGCCGCGCCGCCGGAGCATCGATTTGAGGACCGGAAAGAGCTGGAACACGCGGTCTGGAATCTCGCGCGAACCATCCCTGCGCACGCCGAGGCCCACGCGCAGGTTTTCTTCCACGGTGAGGTGCGAGAAGATCTCGCGGCCCTGCGGCACGTAGCCGATGCCGAGCCGCGCGCGCGCCTCGGCAGGGAGCCGGTGCAGGCTGCGTCCGTCGAACGACATCTCGCCCGATGCCAGCGGCGACAGCCCCATCACGCACTTGAGCAGGGTCGTCTTGCCCATGCCGTTGCGGCCCATCAGGCACGTCCGCGACCCGGCCGGCACGTCGAGATCGACATCCCAGAGCGTGTGGCTGCCGCCGTAGAAGTGGTTGAGGCCTTTGATGGCAAGCACGCTCATCCTCCGAGGTAGACCTCGACCACACGCGGATCGGCCTGCACGGCGTCCATGTCGCCTTCGGCGAGCACGTGACCCTCGTGCAGCACGGTCACGCGCTTCGCGATCGATCGCACGAAGTCCATGTCGTGTTCGACGACGACGACGGTGTGCTCGGCCATGAGCGACAGGAGGAGTTCCGCGGTGCGCTCGGTCTCCTGCGGCGTCATGCCGGCGACCGGCTCGTCCACGAGCAGCAACTCGGACTCCTGCATCAGCAGCATGCCGATCTCGAGCCACTGCTTCTGACCGTGCGACAGCGCCCCCGCGAGAGCCCTGCACTCGGCGGTCAGGCCGATCACGTCGAGGACGTCCCGGATGTGATCGCGTTGCGGGGGTGTCAGGCGCGCGAACAGCGACGTCAGGAAGCGCTTGTCGCCCCAGAGGGAGAGCTCGAGATTCTCGAACACCGTCAGCCGCTCGAAGACCGTCGGCTTCTGAAACTTGCGTCCGATGCCCGCCTGCGCGATTTCCGGCTCCGACAAATCGAGCAGGTTGACTTCCCCGAAGAACGCCGAGCCCTGATCGGGTCGCGTCTTCCCCGTCACCACATCCATCATCGTCGTCTTGCCCGCGCCGTTCGGGCCGATGATGCAGCGCAGCTCGCCCTTGTCGACCTGCAGCGTCAACGCGTTGAGGGCCTTGAAGCCGTCGAAGCTGACGGTGAGATCCCTGAGATCGAGGATCGTCCTACGCGGAACTCCTGGCGTCGTCTTGATCATCGCGCCTCGCTCGAGCGCGGAACAAGGTCCATCAGGCCCATCAGGCCGCGCGGCAGGAACAGCGTGACGAGGACGAAGAGGGCGCCGAGCGCGTACAGCCAGACCTCGGGGAAGGCGCCGGTGAAAAACGTCTTCGCGTAGTTGACGAGCACGGCGCCGGCGGCGGCGCCGACGAGCGTTCCGCGCCCGCCGACCGCCACCCAGATCACGACTTCGATCGAGTTGATTGGCGCAAACTCGCTGGGATTGATGATGCCGACCTGCGGCACGTACAGCGCGCCAGCAATGCCCGCGAGCACCGCCGAGAACACGAACACCCACAGCTTGTAGGACTCGACGCGGTAGCCGAGGAACCGCGTGCGGCTTTCCGCGTCGCGGATCGCGCGGACGACGCGTCCCGCGCGGGACCTGGTGATCGCCCGGCATGCGAGATAGCCGGCGGCGAGCGCCGCGCACGTGGCCACGAAGAGCGCCACGCGCGTGCTGTCCTGGTGCAGGTCGAAGCCGAGAATGTCCTTGAAATCCGTGAAGCCGTTGTTGCCGCCGAAGCCCATGTCGTTGCGGAAGAACGCCAGCATCATCGCGTAGCTGAGCGCCTGCGTCATGATCGACAGGTAGACGCCGGTCACGCGCGACCTGAACGCGAACCAGCCGAACACCAGGGCGAGCAGCGCCGGCGCCAGCACCATCATCAGCGCCGCAAACGCGAAATGGTTGAAGCCCTGCCAGAACCACGGCAGCGTGTGCCAGTTCAGAAACACCATGAAGTCGGGTAACACCGGGTCGCCGTACACGCCGCGCGCGCCAATCTGCCGCATCAGATACATGCCCATCGCATACCCGCCGAGCGCGAAGAACGCTGCATGGCCGAGGCTCAGGATGCCGCCGTAGCCCCAGATGAGATCCACCGCGAGCGCCAGGATCGCAAAGCACAGGTACTTGCCGAGGAGCGTCAGGAGATAGGTCGAGACGTGCAGCGGCGACGAGGCGGGCACGAGCTGGTTCAGGATCGGCACCGCGATCGCGGCGACGACGAGCAGCGCGATCAGGCTGGCGCCGCCCGGGGCTTCGCCCTCCACTACTGGCCTTCCGCGGCGCGGCCGGTCTGCGGAAACAAACCGCGCGGCCGGCCCTGGATGAAGACAATCAGCGCGACGAGGACGAGGATCTTGCCGAGTACGGCGCCCGCATACGGCTCGAGCAGCTTGTTGACGATGCCCATCGACATGCCGCCGATGAGCGTGCCCCAGAGATTGCCGACGCCGCCGAAGACCACGACCATGAAGGAATCGATGATGTAGGACTGTCCGAGATTCGGCCCGACGTTCGTCAACTGGCTGAGCGCGACGCCGGCGACACCGGCGATGCCGGACCCGAGGCCGAACGTCATCGCATCCACCCATTCGCTGCGGACGCCCATCGCTCTCGCCATCGCGCGGTTCTGCGAGACCGCGCGAATCTCGAGACCGAGCGTCGTCCGCTTCAGGACAGCGAGCAGGACCGCGAAGACGATCATCGTGAAGATGACGATGTAGAGACGGTTGTAGGTGATGGCCAGCGCGTCGCCGAGCTGCAGCGTGCCGCTCATCCAGGCAGGCGTCACAACGTCGCGATTGTTGGCGGTGAACACCGACCTGACCAGCTGCTGGAGGACGAGGCTCACGCCGAACGTGGCGAGGAGCGTCTCCAGAGGACGACCGTAGAGAAAGCGGATGATGCACCGCTCGAGGAGGACGCCGGCGAGCCCCGTCACCACGAACGCCGCGGGCACCGCCACCAGAATCGACGCACCGATGTGCCGGGGCATCAGCAGCTGGACGACGTAGGTCGTGTAGGCGCCGAGCATCATCAGCTCGCCATGCGCCATGTTGATGACGCCCATGACGCCGAAGGTGATCGCCAGCCCGATTGCCGCGAGCACGAGGACCGAACCGAGGCTGAGGCCGAAGAACAGCGTCTCGACGCCGCCGTACAGGGTCCGCGCCCGATCGATCCGGGACACGGCGGCTGCCGCGGCAGTTCGCACAGCAGCATCCGCTTCGACGTCCGTGCCGTCGGGATTCTTCTCGAGCAGCGCGGCCAGGCGGTTGCGGATCTGCTGCCGTGGCCGCCCGGCCAGGGTGGCAATCGCGTCGAGCCGCTTCCGCGCGTCGGTCCCGTCGAGGGTGGCGAGCGCGAGGCCGACGTCGATCTCGGCGTTCACGCGGGAATCGGTCTCGACGCCGGCCCGCGCCCTCAGCAGGGCCGCCCCGGATTCGTCGAGCGAACGGAGCATCTCGGAGACGGCCGCCAGGCGGACGGCTGCATGGGGATCCGCCAGATCGAAGCGCGCGACGGTGATCCGCAGGGCCTTTCTCAGCCGGTTATTGGTGCCGATCTTCGTGAGGCCGTCGCGCGGTGACGATCCCGCGTCCCCAAGCGTCAGCGGATCGACGAGATCCAGCGACGCGGCGCTCTCGTCGGCGGCCCTGGTGATGAAGACATGCTTGTCCGCGGCGCGGACGTACAGGCGGTCGTCGAGGAGCGCGGTGAGCACATCGCGTGCATGCGCGTGCCGGCTCTCGACGAGCCGGACGGCGATCAGTTCCTTGTCGGCAAAGCTGGCATCGCCGAGCGCCGCCACGTCGGCGAGAAAGGCCTCGCTGGACGGCTGCGCGAACGCCGGAGAGGAAAACAGGACGGCGGCGAGCGGCAGCCAGAGCCACCGCCGGCGCGCCGTGCGGTGGATCACTTGTAGTTCTGTCCCGAGCACACCTTCGTCTTCGTGTTGTAGTTGCCGCACTTGAGCGTCACCCAGTCGGCTTCGATGTCCTTGCTGCCCGGCAGGAAATCGGACCACGCGTCACCCGGCACCGTGCCGTTCGTCTTCCACACGACGTCGAACTGGCCGTCGGCTCGGACCTCGCCAATGTACACCGGCTTGGTGATGTGATGATTCGGGAGCATCTTCGCCATGCCGCCGGTGAGGTTCGGCGTCTCGAGCCCCGGGAGCGCCGCGAGGACCTTGTCGACGTCAGTGGTCCCCGCCTTCTGCACAGCTTTCACCCACAGGTTGAAACCGATGTAATGCGCCTCCATCGGATCGTTCGTCGTCCGCTTCGGCTTCTTGATGTAGGCGTGCCACATGTCGATGAACTGCTTGTTCGACGGCGCGCTGATGCTCTGGAAGTAGTTCCAGGCCGCCAGGTGCCCGACGAGCGGCTTCGCGTCGAGGCCCGACAGCTCCTCTTCGCCGACCGAGAACGCGACGACCGGAATGTCCTCGGCGGAGATCTTCTGGTTGCCGAGCTCCTTGTAAAAGGGCACGTTCGCGTCGCCGTTGATCGTCGAGACGACCGCGGTCTTCTTTCCCGCCGATCCAAAGCGCTTGATCGCGGCGACACGAGTCTGCCAGTCGGAAAAGCCGAACG
>Ga0326726_10007011_pt1 | contig 10112 bp, 13 predicted proteins | sample MHFenrmetagenome_2_FD_207603 | JGI IMG/M metagenome (GOLD analysis project Ga0326726, IMG submission 207603) | Lab enriched peat soil microbial communities from Michigan Hollow, Ithaca, NY, United States - MHF15MN | ecosystem: Environmental > Terrestrial > Soil > Wetlands > Peat | place: USA... | reverse complement strand
TTGTGTTCCGCAATTTATGGGGAAATTTTCTCTTGCCATGACATGGATAACCATGATGAGAGCAGTACCCGTCTGCAGATAGCTCTTAGTGGCGTACCTGAAGGAACACCGGTTAAATCGCCGATATGTGCACCAGAGAGTGATCTTGCAAGGGTCCATTCACATTCCTATATCCGTATGATCCGGGAATTTTCGTCGCATGGGGGACAACATTTCCTTGATCAGAACACCTACGTTGATGCAGAGACGTATACTGTAGCATCCTTTGCAGCAGGTGCTGCAGCAGAAGCAGTGAATCGATCAATCGATGGCGAATCCTGTTTTGCTATTATCCGCCCGCCCGGACATCATGCTGAACCTGAACGGGCAATGGGTTTTTGTATATTCAATAATGCTGCAATTGGCGCATCCGTTGCTCTGGATCGTGTGAAAAAAGTCGCGATAATCGACTGGGATCTTCACCATGGGAATGGTACTCAGACAATATTTTCATCAGATGATAGGGTGCTCTTCTGCTCAATTCATCAGGGAAATATCTTTCCGTATACCGGCTGGGTTGATGAAATAGGCACAGGGTCTGGCAAAGGGTTTACTATAAACGCACCTTTGAGAGCTGGATCGACTATCACCGACTACCGGCTCGTCTTTGAAGAAGTGTTCATACCTGCTCTCGATCAGTTCAGGCCGGATGCCATAATCATATCCGCGGGTCAGGATGCCCTTTTTGACGATCCAAAAAGCGGCATGATGCTCTTCCCGGCAGATTATGGCACACTTACCTCAATCGTAAAGGATGCAACCGATCATCCCTTGGCATTCGTCCTCGAGGGGGGGTATGGACCCTCGCATGGTGATGCGATACGACAGATTTTTTCTTCCATTCAGGGATCACCTGTTCCACCCATTCAGGGTAAGCCCCGTCGCACAACCCGCGAAATTGTAACGGCACTCAAAAAGTTAAGGAAGTAATGACCGGTTTGTTGCAGCAATATCTTTATTGCAGAATGCACATTATTTTCTGGTATGTTAGCAGAAGAGATCACCCTTGGGATGCGGGTGCGATACCCGCGGACCGGAACCACCGGCACCATTCTGCGCATTGAACAGATAAGGGGGGGTATGTTTGCCGAACTGGATAGCACAAATCTCCTGTACCGTGTTGATAATCTAATCCCAGCCTCAGGCCCTGAGAAAATACTAAAGACTGCAGTTGACGATGTAAAAAAAGTGATCGAGAGAGAAAAGGAGTTTGCTGCAGGACACGAACTGCAGGACGCGTGGAAAGCTACCGACCAGAGCTGCGAGGGCGGGGGTTAATCTTCCAGCCCAATCGTAGTCAGTTTTACCGATTCGGCCCCTTTCTGTTACATCAGTCGTTCAGCAAGTGCCTTAAGCTGAGTTTCGTCTCCTCTGAGCAGTATCACCTCAAGGTAACGGTTTTCAGTTACGTGTGAGTGAAGAGATGCCTGGACTATTGCTTTGAATTCGTGCTGGATATCAGTAAGCATCGTTAGCAAGCCACGCTGGTCGTGGTCGTAGATCATGGTAATTACTCCCTGCTGATCTCCTTTAACATCTGCCATCCACTTATGATGCTGGATATAACTCCGGATCGCATCCCGTATTCCTTCTGATCTTGAAGAATAGCCACGATAATTGATGATTTCATCGAACTGATCGAGCAGGGGCTTGGGCAGGGATACCCCAATGTGTGAGAGCTCATTATCTATCGTCATAGTAATCCTAATGACTGTATGAGCCAACAGAATGTTTAACGTTTCGATAAAATGTTACCAATAGTAATACTTGGTAATACTTGGCAGAAACTCCATTCAAGAGTAAAAAGTGTGGAAAAACAGTCAGGTTACTACCGAAAGGCACCCTCACTGGTTAAATATGCGATTTAAGTATATATCTCAAACCCAAATTTATCAATCGGCGTTTCAGTCACGCCTCGGATGGTTTGCCGTTCTGCAAGATACTTTAATAATAGTCGGGAGTCCTTAACTGTTATCAAACCAGCACGGACTTTCTGATCGATGTCTCGTGGTATATCGGGTGCATGAATCAAAAAAGGTGTTAATTCAAAGTAGTGTGTTGGTGTTTTAAATTTACTAATGAGTAAGGAGGTTCGATTTCATTTGCATGATGTGACAGTTCCCAGTGTCAACATAGGCGTCGTAGGTCATGTCGATCACGGCAAGACCACGCTCGTAAATGCACTCACCGGGACATGGACAGACCGGCACAGTGAAGAGATGAAGCGGGGTATTTCGATCCGCCTTGGATATGCTGATGCCACCTTTTACCGGTGCGAAAAGTGTGAGGGTAACAACGCCTTTTCAACCAGCCCGGATTGTCCGGTCTGTGGGGGGAAGGGAACGCCGTTTCGTTCCGTATCCTTTGTCGATGCACCGGGACATGAGACGCTCATGGCTACGATGCTTTCTGGTTCAGCGTTAATGGATGGAGCGATGCTGGTAATCGCTTCAAGCGAGAAATGTCCACAGCCGCAGACAAAAGAGCATCTGATGGCACTGGAACTTGTCGGTATAAAAAATATCGTGATTGTCCAGAGCAAAATTGACGTGGTCAGCCAGAAAGAGGCGATCGATAACTACCTTGAGATTAAAAAATTCATAAAAGGTACAATTGCTGAGAACGCTCCCATCATTCCCGTTTCCGCCCAGAAGGGGATCAATATCGGTATTCTCGTGCAGGCGCTCGATGCGGCAATCCCGGAACCTGTGAGGGATCCCAATGCCGAACCTTTAATGCTTATAGCCCGTTCATTTGATGTCAATAAACCAGGTTGTAACTGGAAAGACGTAAAAGGTGGCGTCGTCGGGGGGTCTCTTATTCGGGGCATCCTCCGCGAGGGTGACGATATCGAAATTCGGCCAGGCAGGCAGACGCAGATCGAAAACAGGATAAAATGGATTCCTATCACGACGAAAGTAACATCAATTAATGCCGGTTCTCATAAAGTAATCGAGGCAACACCTGGAGGCCTTCTAGGTGTCGGAACTAAACTCGATCCAGCCCTGACGAAAAGCGATGCGCTTGCTGGTCAGGTTCTGGGCCATGAGGGTAAACTTCCCCCGGTGTGGGATAAAATTCGTTGCAGGGTCACTCTTATGGAACGGGTCGTTGGAGCAACAAGTGAGATGGTTATAGAGCCACTGAAACACAGTGAACCTCTGATGCTCTCGGTTGGAACGGCAGTAACGGTAGGTATTGTCAGTAATACGAAAAAAGATACTATTGAGATTCAGCTGAAGCGTCCTGTATGTGCAGAACTTGGTTCAAGGATCGCGATCAGCCGGCAGGTGGGAGCACGCTGGCGGTTAATAGGGATGGGCGTTCTGAGCGAGTAAAAATCCTTCTGGACGCAAATGCACTCATGATGCCGGCGCAGTTCCAGATTGATCTCTTCGATGAGCTTCGCATGCTTATTGGAGCGTTTGAACCACTTGTATTATCGAGTGTTATATGGGAACTCACCGGAATCTCACGGGCAAAAGGGCGTGACGGTGCCGCCGCCCGGCACGGTCTTGCGCTTTGTGAGCGATGCAATGTCGTGGAAAGTGGGGATCTGAAATCAGAATCTGTCGATGCACAGATGATCGAATATGCAGTCCTGAATGGGTGCACGGTGGTTACCAATGACCGTCGTGTCAGAGAAGCATTGTTCACACGCGGTATTGGCGTGATATCAATGAGAAATCAGAAAAAACTAGAGATATTGCGGAGGTAAAGTATGTATCATAGGTTGATGCTTGAAGACAAAGTACGGGTGCCCCCCCAGCGACTGGGTGAGAAGCTGGAAAAAGTGATTCTTGAGGTCCTGCAGGAACAGCTTGAAGGCAGCATCGATAAGGAGATTGGGATCTTCATCTGTGTGACGAAAGTCCAGGATGTTGGCGAAGGCGAACTCGTACCCGGAGACGGCGGGGTTTATTATGATGTAAAGTTTGAAGCCATGGTACTCCGCCTTGCCCTTCAGGAGGTTATCGAAGGACTTGTTGTCGAGACGACAAGTTTCGGGGCTTTCGTCAGTCTTGGTCCCATCGATGCCATGCTGCATGTCAGCCAGATCTCGGATGAGTATATTAACTACGATGAAAAGAATGCCCGGCTGATATGCCAGGAGTCAAAACGGTTTATTGGCGTGGGTGATATAGTTCGTGCCCGCGCGGTGACTCTCTCTTTAAATGAACGTGAGCCGCGTGACAGCAAGATAGGGCTCACAATGCGACAGGCAGGGCTGGGCACTGCACTCTGGCTTGAAGAAGAAATGAACAAGGAAAAAGAGAAAGACCTGAAATCCACCGGTGCACCTAAAGAGGTACCGAGGGAGAAGGGCAAGAGTAAGAGGAAGGAGAATGCCTCCGGCGAATAAGAAAAAACAGGGAAAAGTCTGCCGTGACTGTCACCGGGTCGTGGATGGTGAAAACTGCGTAATCTGCGGGACATCAAATCTAAGCGAAGACTGGTCCGGTTATCTCGTTATTATCGACCCGGAAAATTCTGATGTTGCAAAACGGATGAACATCAAACTTCCGGGTCGTTACGCCCTGAAGGTCCGCTGATGCTTACGCTTCCAAAAGAGCACAGGAAACTTTTCCAGGAGCCCTTTGGAGATTTGCATCGGAACCTCGATGAGATTATTCCGGAAATTTCAGGCCGTATTGTATATACCGTCGGTGATGTTGTTACTCATAATCTCCGGAAGAAGGGAATCAATCCCGCAGTCGCTGTCGTTGACGGATATACTATGCGTTCACCATGCAGACAGGTGCCGTCAATTCGTGGGGAATTCACCAGGGTGAAAAATCCTGCCGGTACGTTGACCGATGAATTGATCTGCGCGCTTGGACATGCGGTCGAACATCCTCCATTTACCGTTATCGTTGACGGTGAAGAGGATCTCGCGGTAATCCCGCTGGTAATTGCAGCTCCTGATGGTACAATCGTGTTATATGGACAACCACATCGGGGAGTAGTTCTCCGTGTGGTAAATCCCGAGGCAAAATACATCGCCCGACAATTTCTGAGCCATTTTATCCGCTCGGGTGCGTAGATTCATTTTTAATCGTGATATCCCTTCTTTCATGAATAGTATCAGGGTTTATGCAAGGTCTATATTATAAATAACCCGGTTTCCAATAATTACAGGATATCGATGGACTTTGAGATCATCAGCGATAAAAGAAATGAGCTTTTATCCAGAAGAGAGGTTCAATTTAACCTCAAATACGATGGTGCAACCCCCTCCCGTATGCAAACAATCGGCAAACTCTGTGCCCTTCTCAATGTAAAAGAGCATCAGGTAACTCTTGATACCCTGCACAGCAGTTTTGGTAAAACAGAGATCAATGGTACAGCACGCGTCTACGATAATGAAGAGGGGAAAAACAAGACCGAACGCCCCTATCTTGCAGCGCGCGGAATGCCGAAGCCAAAAGAAGAGGGGACAGCGTAACAATGGCAGCAGCAAAAAAAACAGCAGGACCTAAGGGGCAGAAGAGAAGTGCGTATTTCAAGATTGAGGATGCAAAAGCTACTACAAACAAGAAATATTGCCCGCGCTGTGGACCCGGCGTCATGCTGGCTGACCACAAGGACCGGACTACCTGCGGAAAGTGCGGGTACACTGAATTCAGAAAATAAATTCGATGCCTGTTTTTAGGCAGATACTGGGAATTGAGGGGACAGCGTGGAACCTCAGTGCCGCTCTTTTTAATCGTGATCTCATCTCACTTGTCTCCCGACCCTACAGACCTTCTCAAGGTGGAATTCATCCTCGCGAGGCAGCACAGCATCATGCATCAGTAATGAAAGATCTCATCTCTTCGGTCCTTCAGGAACCGGGAAAAATTACAGGAATTGCATTCTCACAGGGTCCAGGCCTTGGACCCTGTCTGAGAACAGTTGCAACTGCAGCCCGATCGCTTGCATTGGCACTGGATGTTCCGTTGGTTGGGGTTAACCATTGCATTGCTCATGTAGAAATCGGATGTTTTGCAACCGGCTGCCGGGATCCGATCGTTCTCTACGCTAGCGGTGCGAACACACAGGTTGTCGGGTACCTGAACGGGCGGTACCGGATATTTGGGGAGACACTCGATATTGGCATCGGCAATGCACTTGACAAGTTTGCACGCTCAAAGAATTTTCCCCATCCCGGAGGCCCGATCATTGAGACACAAGCAAAACACGGACAATACACCGAACTGCCATATACAGTCAAAGGAATGGACCTCGCATTCTCAGGACTTGTTTCAGCAGCGCAAGCCAGCAAGGAAACCCTCGCCGATGTGTGCTTCAGCCTGCAGGAAACCGCCTTTGCAATGTGCGTTGAAGTAACCGAGAGGGCTTTGTCGCTTGCGGGAAAAGATGAAGTGCTTTTAGTTGGTGGCGTTGGAGCAAATCGGCGGTTGCAGGAAATGCTTCGCACGATGTGTGAGGCTCGCGGGGCGAAATTCTTTGTTCCGGAACAAAAATATCTTGGAGATAATGGTGCAATGATCGCCTACACCGGAAAACTGATGCTGGAGAGCGGATCGTCTATTTCCATTGAAGATTCGCAGATCAAACCATCGTTTCGCGTCGATGAAGTCGATGTGACCTGGAAACATGAGATTACCCTGTCAGATCGTCATGTACTTCCGGAGTATTCCGACCGTAAAAAAGGTGCGGAAGCAGTTGTAATTTTTCAGAATGGCAAGGTGGAAAAGCACCGGACTCCGAAACTATATCGTGTACCAGCACTGGATAAACGACTTATTGCTGAGCGGACCCGGGCAGAGGCACGATTGATCGCCGCTGCACGCAAAGGAGGTGTCCTCACACCAATTATGAGTGACATCACTGCAGATACAATCGTGATGGAGGAGATACACGGGAGACTCCTGACTGAAGCCCTTAACGAAGAGGGGGTCTACAAATCGGGGCAGTCAATCGGCAAACTGCATGCAGCTGGGATTATTCATGGCGATCTTACGACCAGCAACATGATTCTGCATGAGCATGACGGCACGTGTGTGTTGATTGATTTCGGGTTGGCACAGGTGAGTTCCGAGATCGAGCAAAGGGGAGTGGATGTTCATGTCCTTTTCCAGACACTGGAAAGCACGGCACCTGAACATGCCGATATGCTCAAGGCAGCATTTGCAGCGGGATACGCAGAGACATTTGTAGACGCTGAGAAGGTTATCATGCGCGAGCACGAGATTGAACTAAGGGGGAGATATTTATAATTCTCACCATGGTTTCAAGCAATGCCGATAAGGCGAGGGAGGTTGAGGAATTTTTTGGTAGCACCCTTGAAGTGACTCATGTTTCCCTTGACATCCCTGAAATCCGCTCTGAAGATGTTAGCGAAATCTCACGACAGAAGGCGAAATATGCATTCAATCATCTCCATTCCCCTCTTATTGTCGATGACACCAGCTTTTCCATAGATGCCCTGAAAGGATTTCCCGGGCCCTATGCTGCATATGTGATGCACACAATTGGTAACGCCGGAATTCTCAAAATTATGAAGGACGTGGAAGATCGGAACGCACACTTTACCACCGCGATTGCATTCGCGGATAATGATGGCATCCGCGTCTTTTCTGGTACGATCCACGGCAGGATCGTTATGATTCCCAGGGGAAGGGAGGGGTTTGGGTTTGATCCGATCTTCGAAGTCGAGGGACGAACACTTGCAGAGTTCCCGCTTGAGGAGAAAAGCAGAATATCTCACCGTGCGCTGGCGCTTACCGCGTTCCGGGACTGGTTCATTCAGGAATACAGACCTTTGAATATGTAACACAAATGGTTAATAAGTCTTACAGCTTTGTAATTAGGGCAGACAGGAGTGGTATTTTATGGCAAAATTCCCCGAAGCCGAAGCCCGGTTACTCAATGTAAAAATATGTATGCATTGCAATGCCCGCAATGCAATCCGCGCAACCAGTTGCCGCAAGTGCGGTTACCAGAACCTTCGCCCAAAGAACAAGGAAAGGAAAGCATAATTTTTATCCTTCACTATCTGGCGTGAAAATGAAGGGGCGTTTCAATACAAATTGTAAAATTATTTTTACTCCAATGCCCGTTTTTTCTGTTTTACCAAAAAAATCTGAACATTAAAAACGTCATGCCGAATAGTAGGTAACCCGTTTCCCTTTCTTTGCGTACTCCCCGGCAAACGTCTCGATATTCCGTTTGTACCCTATGCGTTCACTAAAACCCAGGGTGCGGAGTTTTTCGCGCACCCGCATCACATCTGCTTCATCCGCCCAGTCTTTTGTATACACATAAATAACTTTTCGGTTATCACGTGATTCCGGATTGGGTTTTGAAGTGCTCACTTTTGCAGATATTCCGAGATCGTGAGCCATAGTCGCATCTCGTATCTTCTTCCATGCTGAATCGACAAGTCCCGGCTCTTGAAAGATAAGCCATTTACCGGCATTTTCATCTTCGATCGCTTCAGGTGCGCTACCCGGGGCATCCTGCACAATCCAGTACATTTGCGTGGTCTTTGATGGGATAACTCCTTCCCCTCGGCAAAGCATGCGATAGATGGTGTCAATATCGGAAAATCGTTTCAACATCACCTCCGCCAGCTGTGGATATTCACGAGCAAATATATCAAAAATTTCAGAGAGTTCTGTTTTGAAGTCAATGCTGCCTTCGACCAGCGCATAAAGATATTTGCCTTGTGTCTGGAGCCCCCGGTTCAGGGAGTGCTCGAAGATGCCGTATGCCACATCAGCCAGCGCTTCGGGATCGACTTCAGTCATAAGTACCAGTCAGATGTTGGTAAGAAAATAGTTTCTGTATTGATCCTGCTGTCGGGCAGTTCTTGGCGCATTATCCAGCCTGAGATACCTGTTTTAATATCAGGTTTGTTATCGCAATCGGAACAAATCCTCTGTAATTTATTGCAGTTTTCGAATGGTTTATGAGCGCAGGATACGTACTTGTACAAACTATGGAATGGAAACGTGACTGGGGTCTGACGGGCAGGATAGTGCTGACGGGTTTCCTCCTGCTGATACTCTACCTCATATTTATGACGATACTCCTGATACTGTTCCCAAGTGCCAGTATCTGGTTGTTTATTATCTTAGCCGTAGGGATGGTATTTGTCCAGTACTTTTTCTCTGATAAGCTGGTACTCTGGTCAACGAGAGCACGAATCCTTGAAGATGATGAATACCCTGAACTCCACAGAATTGTAGAAAAGCTCTGCAAAGAAGCAGATCTTCCCATCCCTAAGATTGCAATCATGCAGAGTCCGGTACCTAATGCTTTTGCAACAGGTCGGAGTCCAAAGCATGCGGTTGTTGCATGCACAGACTCAATTATGAGACTCCTGAATAAGGATGAACTTGAAGCAGTACTGGCTCATGAGATTTCCCATGTGAAAAACCGAGATATCCTGACCATGACGATGGCCAGTTTTGTCGCGATGATAGCATCGATGATCATGCAGAGCTTCTTTTTCTCTGCTTTGTTAGGAGGACGTGACCGTGAAGGGGGAGGAACGATCATTGTCTGGATTGTCTCGATCATTGTGTATGCGGTAAGTACACTGCTTATTCTCGCTCTTTCACGGTACCGCGAATTTGCCGCAGACCGCGGCAGTGCTTACATCACGAGAAATCCGAGAGCACTTATCTCGGCATTAAGCAAGATTAGCGGACGGATGGATGTAGTTCCGGCCGAGGCGAAGGTAAAAATTGAGGGAGCAAATGCATTTTTTATTATCCCTGCACTGTCGGGCAATACTATCATGGAACTCTTTTCCACACATCCCCCGCTTGAAAAGCGAATTGCAAATCTTGAGGCCATAGAATCTGAAATTCGAGGGTACTAAGCTATCCGTTCCTTTTTTTTAATAGAATCATTTCAGATCAGATTACTCTGTTAACATATCATTCCGATACATATCTCATATTAAGACACGAGTTCTGTCAGGTCATTCTGACCGCTTTCTTTTTGTTATGTCAGGGTATACCTGTGGGGTGTCAAAAAGGCCTATATTTATATCTGCCGGGACTCATTGAACTAATAATAAAGGTGGTTTTTCCTTGCTCTCTGTCTTATTGATCGAT
>Ga0326726_10007010_pt1 | contig 10112 bp, 11 predicted proteins | sample MHFenrmetagenome_2_FD_207603 | JGI IMG/M metagenome (GOLD analysis project Ga0326726, IMG submission 207603) | Lab enriched peat soil microbial communities from Michigan Hollow, Ithaca, NY, United States - MHF15MN | ecosystem: Environmental > Terrestrial > Soil > Wetlands > Peat | place: USA... | reverse complement strand
GGGGATGCCCTGCTGGCAGAGTTTGAGAGTGTAGTGGATGCGGTTAAATCCGCTGCTGAGATTCAACGTGAGCTTTCTAAACGGAACGCTGATTTACCCGCTGATCGACGGATGGAATACCGCATTGGCATCAACCTTGGGGATGTGATGGTCGATGGAGACTCTATCTATGGCGATGGAGTCAATATTGCAGCAAGATTAGAAAGTCTCTCTGAAGCAGGAGGCGTCTGCATATCAGGAACGGCTTTTGATCAGGTTAAGCACAAGCTGAATCTTGGATATAAATATCTTGGGGAGCAAGCCGTTAAGAACATTTTAGAGCCAGTGCGTGTGTATCAAGTCCTAATGGAGGTTGAGGCGGCCGGCAAGGTAATCGGAGAGAAAAAGGCAAAACAAAGGCAATGGCAGAGGGCTACAATAGGTTTCGTAGTAGCTGTGGCTGTTGTACTTGTTGCAGTCGTGGTCTGGCGTTTATACTTGCGCCCTGTCCCTCCGCCTGTGGAGGTGGCCTCCAAGGGCAAAATGGCTTTGCCTTTGCCTGATAAGCCCTCCATCGCCGTGCTGCCCTTTGCCAATACCAGCGGTGATCCCAAGCATGAATATCTAAGCGACGGAATCACTGATGATGTGATCACTGCGCTCTCCAAGTCCTCACAGCTCTTCGTCATCGGGCGGAACTCAACCTTCACGTATAAAGGGAAACCAGTAAAGTTTCAAAAGGTGAGTGAGGAAATGGGAGTGCGGTATGTGTTGGAAGGGAGCGTTCAGTTTTCAGGAGACCGGGTTCGCATTACGGCGCAATTGATCGATGCCCTTACGGGCTATCACTTGTTTTCCGAACGATATGACCGTGAATTGAAAGACATCTTTGCCACCCAAGATGAGATCACCATGAAGATCCTCACCGCCACGCGGGTGACCCTGACGCAAGGAGAAGAAGCCAGGATGTTTGCCAAAGGGACGAAAAGCCTTGAGGCCTACTTGAAAGTTATGCAGGCCCGAGAGCACCATGAGGTCTTCACGAAAGAAAGCCAGGCCCTGGCGCGGCAGTTGGCCGAAGAGGCCATTGCTCTGGATCCTGGATATGCACTGGCTTACAGTTACGCAGCGATGGCCCTTGCGCATGAGGTGATGGTGGGTGCATACCCGAATCCTCGCGAGGCATTAGAGCGCGGCATGAAGCTGGTCCAAAAGGCCGTAGCCCTCGACGACTCCTTGGCCCACCCCCACCAGATAATGAGCAAGTATTACATAATGTTGAACAGGGATTACGAGAAGGGTATCGCTGAGGCAGAGCGTGCAGTAGCCCTCGAGCCTAATTCGGTTGATGCCTTTAGCCAGTTGGGGATAAATCTTTTGTGGACGGGCCGACCCGCGGAAGCCATTCCCATCTTCCAAAAGGCCATGCGTCTCAGCCCTATTCCTCCATATGTCTGTTTGCTCGGTCTGGCCGCGTGCTATCGCCAGACGGGACAGTATGAGGAATCGATTGCACTCAACAGGAGAATCCTCCAAAAACAGCCCAATCAGTTGCTTAGCCAAGTCATGCTAACTGCTGTTTTAATGCAAGCGGGCAAGGAAGATGAAGCCCGTGCTGAAGCCGCGAAGGTTCTCAGGATCGATCCCAAGTTCTCACTGGAACGGTATGTAACATCCACCATGTCCTTTTATAAAGACCAATCGGCGCGAGATAGTTTCATCGTTGCCCTGCGCAAGGCAGGGCTGAAGTGAAGGTAATGAGGTTACACCAAAGTCCTTCCCCTTTAATCATGCACATTTCCATCCGTAATGATTAACCCTCAGGGTTATCTCAGACTGTAGACTTGTAGGTGAAGTCCTCACCCCCCTGGGGGAGGCTTTAAGCCTCCCCCCACCATGGCTATTTTGTTTTTTTATTGCCCGCTCGCTTTTTCAACTCCCGATAAATCAGCGGTCTAATGCGTTTCCTTGCCAGTGATTCAGAGATACCTTTTTCGGTGAACATCGGGATTAAGGTTTCTACAATTTTTTTCGGACTGACTTTGTGAGAGAGCATCTTTCGAATGATCTCTGTAGTCCCTGTTACGTTGGCTATCTGTTTCTCCTCTTCCATTTAGCTTACCTCCTTTTGGCAAGGCATGCTTACGCCACAAGGTCCATTTGTCAAGCTATTTTTAGCTTCATCATCCTTGATCATCCTGTTAATCTCCTGGCGTTCTTTTTGCTCTTTTCTTGTCTTGGGGATACTCACACAGTTTCACCCAGACACACGATAATACCCCTTAAAACTCGCCAGGTTGACCCAGGTTCAACGAAATGGGGGTATTTCATGAAAGGGTGTATAGTTGGATATGGCCTCTATTAAAAAAGGGGGAAATCACTCAGGGTGTGTAAAATCCCCCAAAATAGTATGAAATAAATATTTTAAGATACACATCCAAATTAGTGTTAAAGTTTAAACGTTATCAATATGTTAGATAATAAAGCGGAAAATTGAGTAATAAAATAAATATACACGTGTTATCATTGCAAAACAGTTATATATGTGAATTTAATATCAAATTCAATAAGTTAGGCAATAGCCACTGATACCGTTTAGTTGGTATGAAAATTGCTTATTAATGTTGAACAGACAAGAGAGGTGACTTAGATGGAAAAAATGCTAAGAAGACCAAAGAAGGTTGAAGAAAAAAAGGTTTATCACCAAGGGCAAAAGTTGATCCAAGTCTGGGTGACCCAGGAAGAATTCTTGAAAGTGAAACTCCTGTGCTCCCAGTATGGGCTACGGTCAATCTCCGACCTTTTGAGACTTTTTATTAACAGCCCTCCAGGTCAAATATACAGAATGGAAGCGCCTGAAATGAAGATGAGAAGTAAGAAAATTGAGGAGGAATAAAATGAAACGAAAAAGGAAAAAGCTAAATATCAGGGTGTATGAGGATGAGGAATGTAAGGGGGATTTTCTGGTTTGATTATTTGATAGCACGGAGGTTAAATGGTTAAGGAATGGGAGCCAAGGGCAGGACAGAGGTCGAGGCCAGAAAAGGAATGGAAAAGGTGATGGGTTGCACAAAAACCGAGCCTTGTATTGAATGTGAGAGAGTCCTACACAGGAAGGCTGTGGAAAAGAAGATAATCAAGAAGACAGAGAAGGTCAATAAGGAAGGGCAGGATAACCAAGAGTTGTGGGAAATCTCTCAAGGGGCTGAGCGAATTTCCATAATAACCTGTTTTGGAATTGCCATGGTTTTTACCAGAATTGACAGAACGCAGGGATAAAAGGCTGGCATGGCAATTGCACTATAATAACTCAAATTAAAGAGTTTTATTAGAACTCGAAGTTTAAGACCCGAAGTTTGAGGGGTAGATAAATCCGAGTGGATTGTCTACCCCTTTTTTATTGAGAGGAGGTGATACTAATGACAAAGCCTAAGTGTTGGGGGAAGCTCGACCAATACGATCAGAACGGTGAGAAAGGTCTCTGTCCTAAATGCCATTATTTTAAGTCTTGCACTGAGAAAGTGGCTCCAGAGTTTTGTAGTTTTGTAAAACGACTCTACGAGGAAAAGGATTATGATACCCTTTTCAGACTTGAATGGTTATTTAGTGGCAGTGACGAACCGTACTCACAGTGGGCCACAAAGACATGGTCCCAGTCAAGGGTTGAGTAAGGTTTAACAATTTAACCGGGGTGGGTATCCAGTCCCACCCCAAGAGAGGAGAGATTTTATGAAAAAGAAAATTAAAGATACAAGAGGTTGGAACCCGTTTGTAGGCTGTCGGTTTGACTGTGCCTACTGCAAAGCCAGCTACAAGAAACTTGTCGAGTGGAACGGTAGATGCCTTCATTGCCAGCAATGCCAAACGTATGAGCCACACTACCACCCAGAAAGGCTTGGCAGGTTGTCTTCAGAAAGAGTGATTTTCGTTGCCGAAAACGGTGACATATCGTTTTGTGACCCAGCTTTTACCCGCAAAATGATTGACGTGATGAAAGAGGATAAGAAGGAAGATAGAGTATTTATACTACAATCCAAAAACCCAGCTTATTTTGCGGATATTTTGCCATTGCCACAGAACACCGTTTTGATGACCACCATTGAAACGAATCGGGACTATCGAGTTAGTAAGGCTCCCCTTACCAGCCAACGATACCATGATTTTTTACAGCTTGACTGGCACCGGAAAGCTGTGGTGATGGAGCCAGTATTGAAGTTTGATTTGCCCGTAATTTTGGATTGGGCAACAGAATTACAACCTGTGGCTATCTTTATTGGCTTTGAATCGAAACGGAAGTGTAGCTTGGAAGAACCGACCACCTTGCAGGTGCAGGAGCTACACAACGAGCTTAGGAATTTAGGATTTATGACCTACGATAAGGCGGAATGCAAATACCGTGATGTTTTTAATACGAAATTAGGCTGAGAGCAATGGAAAGAGGATCTAATCTACAAACCATGCTCTTAAGCTTGTGGGAAACAGCTACGAAGATGACACCTTATATGAGATGAAAGCCATAGCAGTTCAGTTATCCGGCCGGTAGCACCTACCAGATTAGATCCGGTAATTAAATCCTCCGGGCCAGCCTTATTTGTAAAACCTGTCAACCAATCCAAACTTCACAGGTCGTGCGGAACACGTAAACTCGTAAGAATTCTATCCCAAAGAATAGGGGGCTCTAAGGAGCCTCACATAAGGAGGAAAAGAACAATGGACACTCAAAAAGAAGGATTCGACGGATTGGATGTTATTCGGAAAGAATTAATAAATGCGATCAAGATCGTTTTACCAGGGACTAATAAAAAAGCCCTGGGGATGGATTGCATCGTATTCGATTCGAATTGGCTAAGGACCTTCAATGATCATTTAAGTTACTCTTACCGGATTGAGACTGGTGTCAGTGGCGTTGTGAGGGCGAAGGAGCTCCATAAAGTATTGACTAAAATGAGGGGGGAGATCATCCAATTTATTGTGGATACGCACAGTATAGCGCTGAGAGATTCCCGCACTACCTTACGGTTAACTCGATTGCCAGAAGATAAAGTTGAGATGTTGAAAACCAACATTGCTTCGTTAGAAATCGAGGGATTGAATTGGCAGCCACTGCCAAAAGGATTTGCCGAAGGGTTGCCTTTTTGTTTGTTTAGGGAAGGGAAAGATTCACCAATTGGGAGATTATATGGGGTGGTCTTCGTTGGAAGGAACATCATTGCTACAGATAATTACAGAATTTCCCGCTACCAAATGGAGTCAAGCATTTCAGATGAGCCTTTTAGATTGAGCACAATGGACCTCTCAAAATTGAATAAAGATTTTGAATGTGTGGCCATCAAAAGGGATTGGTTCCATCTGAAAAGTAAAGATAACTTAATCGTCAGCGTTCGAACTATGCCTACCAAAGAGTATCCAATAGATCGGGTCATGGAAGTCTTTGATGAGATGGGATCAGGAGACGATAGCGAGATATACAAATTTCCTGAAGATTTGGAAAAGTCAATTGAGCTTGCGATGATACTGGCGTGTCTCGGAAAAGGTGAGTTGAGTTTTTCAACTCAAATATCTTTGTGGAGAGAAGGTGGGTACTTACTGGTAAGGGGCAAAAATAATGTGGGGGAGGTTGTAGATAGGATTCCTTGGTCTGAAGGCATCTTGCCTGAAGGCATACAAATAGAAATATCTCCTATATTTCTTAAAGAAGTATTGGGAGTTACGAGGTGCTTCAAACTTAGCCCAACCCAAAAAGCTGTAATTTTCGTGGCTCCAAATTTTTCTCATTTGATCCTATCGGGCCAGAGGTCGACTTCTTCATCTGCGGCGTCTGTGAACATTACTGCATAGAAGAGTCGGGAGTGGAGAGTATCAGAGCGAAACACCGAAATGAACGAGAGAAAAGTTGGAGGAATAGCAATAATTGGAGTATAGGGAGGTAAATTTTAACGATTTTTATATAACTTATAAATGACATAGATGGGAATGTAAGGTATTGTATGAAGGGTGTGGGGTTGTAAAGTTGCCCCAATGGTCTTTTCCACTGTCGGGACGACGGGTTCCTACCAAATAAAAGACCACTCCGATATATGATAATTGGATCGGTCATTACGTACTGCACCAAAAAAATGTTATCCAACACAAATCCCTGAGTACGTGGTTCCGGGTAGGGGTTAAGATCGCACTGATCTTAATAGTACCAAAACTAAATACGATGGGTCAATGCACGGTACAGGATACTTACATACCCCGGTGGTGTCAAAGGAGGTGGAATGAATTATGAGTAACAAAAGTGGTATCCGAATGTTGCCAGTAGAGGGGCTGGTTAGCGTGGATGAATTAGCAAACTGGTTAGGGATAAAAAATGAGAAGCTGAATGAGAAGTTGGAAAAGGCTGGGATTAAAACTACTGACTTGAGCAGGAATTCAAGGTTCAGGTTTGTGTCGCTGGCAGACCTTGTCAAGGCAGACCTTAAAATCAACCCCTATAAAAAGAAGGAGACCTTGGGGTCTTTTACAAAAACCGTAGATGGCTCTGCGCCTGATAAGGAAGCTAAAATGACCTTGCAGGGGATGAAGGAGAGGATAAGGTTTGAGAGCGGCAACCCAGATGAAGATAAACGACTCAAGGAAGAGCTCATGGATCCCAATGATTGCTTTGGCAAGAGGTATGAGGGAAGTGAAGCTTGTCAGAATTGCACCGTGCTTGCTGAGTTTAATGGCAGGAAGGAGCAACTCAAACTCTTTTGTGAAGCAATATCTCCCCAGCAAGTTGAGATCAAGGCTGCATAAAGAATCCCACCATATTAGCTCCGGCATAGATCGGGCCATTATTAATCAGTTACCAAAACGAGCGGAACCCGCAAACTCAGACTATTGACCGGTGATCATAGTCTTAAAAGATGATAGCTTGATAACCCAAATCAAGAAAGGAGAGATGAGAACATGGATTGGCCATGATCGAACAATACAAGGAGGTTGATATGTCAACCAGAAACGTAACGGAGATAAATCTTGTAGCCTACCTCCGAATAAAAGGCTTTCGAGAAATAGATACCCCTCATTTTACCCGCCCGGTTGTTACCTTTTACTTTGAGGACTCTCCAGCACTTCAAAAAGAGATAGATGCTTACTACGGCAAGAAAGTTTTAGTTGAACCTACAGCTATGTCTGAGGCCCTCCGTCTCCTGAGAAGTCAAATCTTGGATGTCAAAAAGAACCAAAGGGCAGGAGGTGGCCGAGATGAGTAATCCATTAACTTGCTTTAAATGTGGAGCACCTGTAATTGAAGGCTCTGATCTGTGTCGGGGGTGTTTAGATGAGGAACTCAAACCTTATCAGATAGCTCAAACACCCACAGAGGATAAGCTCACAAAGATCAGGAAAGACATAGCAGACAAGAAATCCAAGGCTGTAAGAGTCGTTGAAATACTCCCAGACGGCAAAGTTGAAGATGTGCCACCTATCCAACCAGTTGATCCAAAGGTTAATGAGATCACACCGGAATGTAAGACCGTAGGGCAACCACCCATCATTGAAGAAAGTGCTCCTACTGTCAAAGATGAAAAAAAGAGCAATGAGAACCCCTCCATCCTAAAAGCAGCAAGGGAATATCTTATTCAAGGTTATTCAGTGATCCCCATCAAGAAGGGTGAGAAATACCCAGTGATCAAATGGGATGTGTATCAGGACAAGCTCCCCACAGAGAGTGAGTTATGTAAATGGTTTGAAAACACCGATAACCAGATCGGCATCATAACCGGAAATGTGTCAGGAGGTCTATTCATACTTGACTTTGATGGTGATGACTGGGAGAAGGTATTCTTTGAATTTTTGGAGAGGTTTAAGGAATTTGCCGATAGCCTGATTGTCAGGACGGGCTCGGGTAAGGCCCACATCTATGGGGTATGCCCTGAGATGTCAAGGGAGCTGACCCGTAGAGTTAAGAAATATGTCAAAGATGGGAAGACCACTGCGGTAATTGAATTACGAGCAAATGATAGTCAAACTCTTTGTCCTCCATCCCTCCATCCTTGCGGAAAGCAATATACCCGAATAGATGAAACCAAAGAGCCGGTCTTAATCCACCTACCCAGATTAAGTGATATCCTGGATCTGGTAGATGAGGTGGAACCAACGGAAGCAAAAGACGACGGCAACCCCCCAGAAGGATGGCAAGAGAGCATCTTCCAGGGTGTGTGTGAGGGTGAAAGGAACACCACCCTGGTTAAAGAGACGGGGAGACTCTTAGGTAAGAAGCTTTCAAGGTCTGAGATATTACCGGTGCTCTTGGAAGCTAATTCAAAATTTAGTCCTCCATTGGATGATCATGAGGTTGAGATCATTCTTAATTCAATGATCAAGACCGATGAAAAGAACAAGCCAAGGGAGATCAAAAAAGCAGATGACTATAAATTCATCAGCAAAAAGGAGTTGAAGACAATGGAAGAAACAGAAGTTCAATGGTTTTGGGATGGAGTGCTACCAGCAGGAGGGCTGAGCCTATTATTAGCCAAGCCGAAGGTAGGCAAGACCCTCTTTGCCCTCAACCTGGCACTATGGGCATCCAGGGGAGGATCATTTTTTGGAAAGGACACAGCCCCTGGGAATGTTATCTATCTCGCCCTTGAAGAGAACATCGGGGAGGTGAAGAAAAGTCTAATAGCTTTTGATAACACACACGGGGAAGATGATAAGTTTGATCTTGATTTTCACTTTGGGATAGCCCCCTCGGACGCTATCAAGAAGCTTGAGAAGTGGATGGTGGAGAAGAAGCCGAAGCTTGTGGTCATAGACATCCTCCAGAAGTTTGTGAGGGTGAAAAAGATAGAGGACTATGCTGAGGTGATCACTGCTCTTGAGCCTGTTATGGATATAGCAAGAAGACTGGATTGCCATATACTGCTCACACATCATGCTCCAAAGGCTGAAAGGGAATTGATTGATAGTGCTCTGGGAACCACTGGGTTGGCAGCATCAGTAGACACCATCATCCTTATAAAGAAGGATGGCAGGGGGAGAAGGTCATTCTCCACCTCTCAGAGATACAGGAAGCCGGGTGTGGAAGACATCAAGGACTGGGTGATCAACCTTAATAAAGATGAAATAACCCTGGAGCTTGCTGGCACAACATCTGAGGTTAATGATAGTGATGCCAAGGAGCAGATCCTAAAGCTTATGGAGGAGATTGGTGAGGGGAGGTTTTATACCGAGCCTATGACTGAATCTCAAATTAGAGATGTGATAAAAAAAGATAAAGCCCATACTCTGCGATACCTCAAGGAGCTCTATGGGGATAAGAAGATTAGAAGGGAAGGAACTGGTCATAGGAATGATCCCTTCAAATACTCAGGTGAACCCAAAGAGATGTGGAGAAGGAGTAAGAAGGGACAGGCAGACCAGGTAGATTATACCCCCGAAGTTGAGGTCTAATTGATTTGGTTTTGCGGTTTTTCCCTATATAAAAAATAAGAAAAACCGAAATGCTAATGGGGTTGGTTTTAACGAAGCTTACAGTAAGAAAAAAATACGGTTTTACTTCTCTTATCTATAAGAGAAAACCACAAAACCGAATTGGAGCTGTTATAAAATCATTGAAGAAATACGGTTTTGACCTGTTTTTTAAATCCACCACTCAAAAAACCGAATAAAACCGAATGAACCGAAAAACCGAATTAGAGCCACCAAGATGGAAAACCGCAAAACCAAAAGGACAAGATTGGGTGAGTAAGGAGGACTCAAATGGACAGGGAACTTAGTCAAACTGAGATCAAAGAATTTATAACATCAAATGGATTGGATAAGGACTTACTGGACGAGAGAGACGAAGCCCTTGAAGCGTGGCGACTCAAATGGGAGGGTCTGGCTAAAGGCTTTATGAATTATCTTCAGGACAGGTTTGCAAGCATCGAGCATAGACTTGATAGGCTGGAGGATAATCATGGACATCAAAAGGATTGAATCTGTACATGAGATAATATTAAGCAGGAGGCGGCGGGAATCGAACCCGCCTTCTCTTTTACAAGTTATAGAAATTAATAACGAAATTTTCAATAGATTTCTTCTGGAAACCGTTTGGAAACCCTTTTCAAAGGATGGCTCCAAAGAAAATTTCTTGAAGAATATTTGAGCCACTTGCCCGTTTC
>Ga0326726_10007009_pt1 | contig 10112 bp, 6 predicted proteins | sample MHFenrmetagenome_2_FD_207603 | JGI IMG/M metagenome (GOLD analysis project Ga0326726, IMG submission 207603) | Lab enriched peat soil microbial communities from Michigan Hollow, Ithaca, NY, United States - MHF15MN | ecosystem: Environmental > Terrestrial > Soil > Wetlands > Peat | place: USA... | reverse complement strand
TTCACCGATTGCCGGGTCCCGGTCGCCAACCGGATCGGCGAGGAAGGGGACGGCTTCGGGTTTGCCATGAAGACGCTGGAAGGGGGGCGGATCGGCATTGCCGCGCAGGCGCTGGGGATTGCCCAGGGGTCACTGGATGCATCCGTGCGGTACGCGAAAGAGCGGAAGGCGTTTGACCACCCGATAGCGGAGTTTCAAGCGATTCAGTTCAAACTGGCGGACATGGCCACGAACATCGAAGCGGCAAGAATGTTGATCTACCACTCTGCGTTTCTGAAGGATGCAGAAAAGCCTTTCGGCAAGGAGGCGTCCATGGCAAAGCTCTATGCCTCGAAAATTGCCGTCCAGGCTGCTCTGGAGGCGATACAGATCCACGGGGGATACGGGTATGTCCGGGAATACCTCGTCGAACGATACCTCCGGGATGCCAAAATCACAGAGATTTATGAAGGGACCTCTGAAATCCAGCGTATTGTGGTTTCCAGGGCCCTTTTGCGTTGATCTCCGCTTGCGTATCGTGAAAGCGAGCGATATATTTTGGCATTATCACTTGCCCGACATACCGAAAGGAGGCATCAGATGAAACTTCGTTTTCTCCTAATTCTCGTCGCAGTGCTAAGTGTGGTTGGCGCCCAGGCATCCGGGCAGACACATTACCTGGGAGGCGGAAACATGGGGTTGTCCGTCGGAAGTGCGGCCGGCCAGAGCAGTGCAGGATTCCACTTCGGACCGATGTTCGAAGTTGTCTTTCAGAAGAATCTCGCCGTCGGCACAGAACTGAACATCAATACGCAGGATGGCACCCCCGTGGAGTGGGGTGACTACTTCAAGTACTATTTCTCCATCCCGGGATCGAAGGTTCGCCCCTATGTTGACGGCGGGTTCAGCCTCTGGTTCGTCACGGGCGGCCCCTACTTCGGACTCCGATTCGGAGGCGGGGCAAATATTCCCGTTGGCAGGAATCTGTACGTTTCGCCGGATATGCAGCTCGGACCAATTTTTGCGACCGGGACAACCGTGTTCTATTTTACCATGAGGGGCGGTCTCCGGTATGAGTTTTGACAGCGAACCGTCTGGTTCCTGCATTAGTGTTCCGATTCACACCAAGCCAGGAGGTATACGTATGAAGAAAGTCATTGTCTTCGCGCTTGTCGTGCTTCTTGTGGGCGCAGTGTCAATGTCGGTCGCACAGGTGAAGATCAGCCTGGGACCGAAGCTCGGGCTGAACATGGCCAATGTTTCGTTTGACCCGGATCCTTTTGCCGGAGTCACCAAGTCGTCACGGACCGGGTTTGTAGGGGGTGCGGCATTTGAGATGATGTTCAGCGGTGTCCCGCTGGGAATAGAGGCTGACCTCTTCTACGCGATGGGTGGTTGCGAGCTCTCGGGGGGTGGCAGCACCGTCACCTGGCAGGTAGACATCATCCAGATTCCAGTTCTGTTCAAGGGAAAATTCACCACACCGGGCATAATTTCTCCATATGTCTACGCCGGTCCCGCGCTTGGATTCGTGACGACTGCAAAAGTGAAAGGGCCGGGAGCGGAGATAGATGTCAAGGAAAACATAACCTCGACGGACTTTGAACTGCTCTTTGGTGCGGGAGCGGAACTAAAGGTTGAATCAAAGATCGGTGTGACGTTCGACATCCGTTATGGGCTGGGTTTGAACGACATGGATAAGGAGGCTCCGGGTGACCCTGCGATCAAATCGCGTGGATTGATGTTACTGGTCGGGGCGATGTTCTACCTGTAAGCCAGGCAACGGGAACCGAGAAGTCGGTTTGTGGAAAAAGGGAGGCGTTCGCCTCCCTTCTTGTTGGTAATCCTGTTTTCTGAGTGTTTTTTCGCACCATCGGCATCGCCCGGAGAGTGGGGAGGGAACCTAAAACTGAGTCCAGATGTTCCTATCCTTGATTGCAATTCATAATCCACCCCCCATCCATCTATCCGGGAAACACACATGAAGAAGTCGGTACTTGCTGTTCTGGTACTCACGCTTGTTGTTGCAACGTCTTTCTCTGCCAGCGCCCAGAGCAAATTCTCTCTCGGTGTCGGCGGTGATGTGCTCATTCCGACGGGTACTTTCGGTGATGCCTATTCGATCGGTTTCGGTGGAAGCGTCCGCGGGCAGTATGACTTCACTCCGATGGTGAGTGGAGGCGCGAATCTGGGATATTATACCTGGTCGGCGAAGGATGTTCCGGCTGGCTACAGCAAGCCCACGTTCAGCGGAGTCCCCTTCCGCGTGTACGGCAAATATTATTTCATGCCGCCCAAGACCCCCCGCGTCTACGGTATGTTTGAGCTCGGCTTGTTCTTCTGGTCCGCCAAAGTCGATGTACCCGTGTACGGAACGCTTTCGACAACCGGTTCGGACTTCAACATCGCTCCCGGATTCGGGATCGAGATCCCGGCTGGCAACAATCTCACGATGGATCTCTCCGCGCGGTACGACATCGTTATGACTTCCGGGAATTCGAGGGGAGATCTCGGGGTCCGTGTCGGTGTGAATTTCGGTCTGTAAGAAGATTTTGTGAGAGTTTATTTTTTCCTCAGAAGGGGAAGCGCAAGCTTCCCCTTTTTTTGGCTCCTCTCCTCGTTGCTCTCAGTTGGAATGTCCCACGAATTTTCACGATATTATTCCAGTTCAATACAACCAAATGCAAAGGCATGAGCCGGCTCGGGACATCCTCACTGATTTTCTTCTTTGCGCTGTGTCAAGCCCGGGCTCAGCAAGGCTCCGACTCTGTTGTGTTGCGATTCGGGGGCGACCTCCTGCTTGCGGGTCACTACGAGGAGGCAGCGCAGGACACCCCCGGGGTTGCGTTCGAAGGGTTCGACCTCTTCCGGACTGATGACATTTCGATGGTAAATCACGAATGTGCCATCACCACGCGTGGGACGAAGGTGCCAAAGCCGTACAATTTCCGGATGCGGCCCGATTATGTCGAGGTGCTCCCACAGGCGGGCATAGATCTGGTCAACCTCGCGAACAACCACATTTACGACTATGGGGAAGAGGGACTTTTCGACACAATTTCGTATCTTGACTCGATCGGAGTACTCCACGTCGGGGCCGGGCGCGATCAGGCGGAGGCGCGGAAGCCGGTTGTCCTGCACCTGAAGGGGCGGAGTGTAGGATTCCTCGGGTACTATGGAGGGGGAGAAGCACCGGCAGCGCAGGGGACAAAACCCGGCGTGGCTCCGCGCAATACCGACGTCATCGCCGCCGATATCCGTGCTCTCCGCAGGGATTCAGTGGATTATGTTGTGGTGACGCTTCACTGGGGGACGGAGAAGGCAGAATACCCCGACGCCGCTCAGCAGGCGTTCGCGCATGGTGTCATCGATGCCGGCGCCGACGCCGTTATCGGCCATCATCCTCATGTATTGCAGGGCATCGAACGGTACAAAAAGGGAGTAATCGTCTATTCGCTCGGGAATTTCGTTTTCGGGGGAAACCGTCGCGATACCTACGATACTGCGCTCTTCGAAATCAGGCTGTACCGGTCAGGTGTCGCCTTTGAAGTGATCCCGATCAGGGTTCAGGGCTGGAGAGCGCGGGACCTCGTCGGGCCGGAAGGCATCCGCATCCGCAAAGTGTTCGAAGAACTGTCATCCAAATTCAACAACTCAATCTTCATTATGAAGGAGAAGCCATGAAATCACGCGGTTGCCTCATTGCAGGAGTCGTTGGCGGGGTCATCGTGGTCCTCGTCGGAGGGATCTTCCTCTGGGGTATGGGAATCTATAACGGTCTGGTGAAATCCGACGAAGGAGTCCGGAGCGCCTGGAGCCAGGTGGAAAGCCAGTACCAGCGGCGCGCGGACCTGATTCCGAATCTGGTGAGCACCGTGAAAGGGTATGCGCAGCAGGAGAAGGACGTGTTCCTGGGCGTGGCGGAAGCCCGGGCAAAGGTAGGACAGCTGACCGTGACGAAAGATGTGCTCGAAGATCCGAAAGCATTCGCAAAGTTCCAGGAAGCGCAGGATCAACTCTCGTCGGCTCTTTCCCGGCTGCTCGTCGTAGCGGAGAATTACCCGCAGATCAAGTCCAACGAGAATTTCATGGCGTTGCAGACTCAACTGGAAGGAACGGAGAACCGGATCACTGTCGAGCGGCAGCGGTACAACACGACGGTACAGGGGTTCAATACTCAGATCCGCACATTCCCGACGAGCTTCATTGCAGGGATGTTTGGATTTAAGGAAAAGGCCTATTTCCAGGCGAAGGCCGGTGCGGAGAACGCGCCCGAGGTGAAGTTCTAAAAAAATATTCCATGACAGCACGGGGTACAATAGCAACAATGTCATCGGCGGTGGCGCGGACGTTGCTCGTCGCAGCGCTTGTCGCCCTGGCTGTGTCACCCGCCCTCGCCGATCAGTTCACCCCTCCGAAACTGAGCCAGTATGTCACGGATCAGACCGGGACGCTCCGTCAGGGGGAAATCTCCGCCCTGAATGCCAGACTGGAGCAGTTCGAGACACAGACGTCGAATCAGATCATCGTCCTCATGGTGCAGACCATCGGCGACACGCCGGTCGAGGAAGCATCGTTGAAGGTCGCGGAACTGAACAAGATCGGTCGCGCCGGAAAAAACAACGGCGTTCTGTTGTTCATCGCAAAGGGCGATCGCGCGCTCCGGATCGAAGTGGGCTACGGTCTGGAAGGAGCCCTGCCGGATATTACGTCGGGACAGATCATCCGCAATGAAATCGTCCCCTGCTTTCGCGAAGGGAACTACTATAGCGGAGTCACTGCAGGGGTCGATGCAATTATCCTTGCGACTAAGAACGAATACAAGGGCGAGCCGCGGGCCAACAACCAGAAGAGATTTCCGATAGGGTTCATCATCGCCATTTTCATCGTGTTGATGATCCTCAGCCGCCGGGGACGGCGCGGCGGCGGACCGCCGTTTATCTTCTTCCCACCCATGGGAGGAGGCAGGAGCTCGGGGGGATTCGGAGGGGGAGGCGGGTTCGGAGGAGGCGGCGGGTTCAGCGGTGGAGGAGGATCGTTCGGGGGAGGAGGAGCGAGCGGGAGTTGGTGAAGAGAAGGAATCCTGGCCTGTCGCTTCATCGCAAACACCAGATAATCTATCGGGGATCGGTCATCGACGCATGAGGAAGACCGGGGAATGATGTGAACACGCTCGACGAATTTCTGCGCATCGTGAAGAAGGGGGAACGCTGCGTTGTCTTCGTTCCCGCTTCCACCCTCGCCGACAGACTCCTCGAACTCACCCTGCGATCCCTCAATCGTCTGGAGCAGAAGACCTTTGTTTGCACAACCGGTCCGGTTCCCGACCTTCCCGGCACGATCAAGCCCGCAGCCCTGATTTCTGTCGCGGACGCCCGAAACGGCCAGGTTGCCCTCACCTCGTTCAAAGCTCTTCTCGCCAAAGCCCCCTCCACGGCTTCCATGGTCATCGACTGGCTGGCCCCTTCGTGGATCCGGTCTTCCAGTGATTTTTCATCATTCTCGGCCAGAGCAGCTGACGCGGCGACACGCAAGGGCATCCGGACGATCTGGCTCTACCGGAACGATCTGTGCGATCCCGGTACCCGTGCGTTGCTTGCCGACGGCGCCGATTTCCTGCTCCATATCCAGACCGTCGGACTCCAGCCGTTCGCGCAGTTCCTCAAGATCAAAGCAGTCTTTGAGGACGATCTCTTCCTCCCGCGTCGGGTCCGGATCATCGACACGTCGGTGGAGTTTGATCCTCCGGCAATTCCCTCACTCCAGGCTGCCACAGGCGAAGGTGGAGTCGATGTGCCCGTGATGACGGATCTCCTCGACCTTTCCTATCGCAGGGTTTTTGAGACCTCTCCTGACGGCATCGTCCTTTTCGACCTCAGAGGAAAATACCGCGAGGCCAACGCCCGCGCACTGGAGATTCTCGGGCGGGATGCGGCGGAGCTCAAAGCTGCCCCGCTGGCAGAGCTTGTCGGGCAGAAACAGGTCTGGTCGGTACTGAGAGCGGCTGTTCTGCTCAAGCGGAAGGGAAAGCTCAGTCAGGAGCTGGACCTCGTCCGGAAAAGCGGCCGGCTGGTACATGTCACCCTGGCAGCGTCTCTCGTCGACAGGGGCCGGTACATGGCTGTCCTTCACGATCTGAGCGGAAAGGTGAAGGAAGTCGGGAAGTTGCGTGAGTCTGCCGCGTATTATCAGGGGCTCTTCGACAACTCAAGCTATCCGCAGGCGATCATTGCCGCACGGAAGATGGTTGTCTGCAACGGTGCTTTCCGGGATACCTTTGCTGTTTCGTATGAGCAGAGCGTGGAAGGGAAGCCCCTGACCGAGTTTCTGGGGAAGGATATCGCGGGCCTGATGCGGGATCTCTACGGGGCCGAATCCCGCGGGAACATCGGGCGCTCGGGAATCAGGCGCGAGCTTACCCTTGCGATGGCAGGCGGGGGGGACCGGCGCTTTGAAGTGAGCGCGCTTCCTCTTCCCGAGGAGGAAACGCGCACCTATCACCTGACCTTTGTCGACATTACCACGCATCACCAGCTGGTCAAAGACGCGGGAGCATCCGAACGACGGTACCGGGATCTTCTTGAAACGGCAGTGGGAGCAATCGCCGTTGTGCGCGATGGGAAGGTACTCTTTGTCAACCAGGGCTTCCTTTTGCTTTTCGGATACGGATCGCCGGGTGATATCGTGGGAGAAGATGTCACATCGATCGTCGTCCAGCGCGAGCGGAGCGGATTTCTCGAGCGTTGCGAGCCGGCCAACGCCCTGGGCGGGGCGCCGACCACGTTTCTCTATACGGGTCTCCGCACAGATGGCACGCCTCTTCAGGTCCAGCTCACCGGCGAGACGATCATCTACGAGGGACGGCACGCGTTCCTCTCGTACCACCGCGACGTCACGGACCAGAAGGGTCTGGATGATCAGGTACGCCGGAAGGCTCACACATATCAGATCCTTGATTCGCTTGCTGAAACGCTGGCGAGAAGCACGGCGGTCATTCCGCTCGTTCAGAATGCCTTCGAGGGTTTGCTGCGCAGGCTTGGCTACGAAGCCGGCGGAATCTACATCCTTGACGACCCGGGAAAGGTGTTTCACCTGGTAACGCAGACGGGGCTCTCGGAGAAAATCCTCCAGGCGCTCGGCGAACAACCGGTGACGGAGGGAATCTCGGGCTACGTCGCAAAGACGCACGAGGCCCTGCTTCTCTCCCCGGCAGAGTATCCGCCGTACCTGCCGCACAGGTCACTTTTCGAATCGGAGCAGCTCTCGATCATCGTGTACATCCCGCTTGTCGCCGGCGAGATGGTCAAGGGGATTGTCCTGTTGACCGCGCGGAAGCGGCAGGCGCTTCAGGTCAGGGACGCGGACATCCTGAATTCTCTGGGGAGGCAGATCGGTGTCGCCCTCGAACGGGCGATGGAGTATGAAAAGCTCCAGGCCGCGGAGTCGCTCTGCAGGTCAACACTGGACGGCCTGCCGCAGGTGACGTACCAGACCACCCCCTCCGGTGCGTTCACGTATCTCTCTCCGGGGATCGAGGGTTTTGTCGGATACAAGCCGTCGGAGTTCTTCCGGAATCCAGATCTCTGGCGTTCCATCGTCCATCCCGACGACCGGTCAACATATTCACTCCGCGTAGCGGGGCAATCCGAAGGATCTCTCTCCATCGACTACCGCATCTATCCGAAAGGGAAGGCGGCGTTCCGCCGGGTGCGTGACTCGATCCGCTATACCAGGAATGCCGACGGCGCGGTGGTCTCCATCCAGGGGATCATTGCGGATCTGGCCGAGGAACGGGACCGGCTCGCATCCTATGTGGCAGGAGTGGGCAACACTCTTCAGGGCGCGCTCGTCGTGTATGATGCGGACCTCGTCTGCCGCTCCTGGAACAGATCCCTGGAAGAACTCACGGGTCTGGCGGCAGACCAGATGACCGGAAAGGCTGTGACGCAGGCTTCGGGGTTTGCTGTCGCGGAGGAAACTCTCCGACGGGCACTTGGGGGAGAGACGGTTGCCACAGCGGTCACGGTGGCAGGCGGAGAAAAGGATGCTTCACGCTCGGTGGCGATGAGCTTTTCGACAATTCGTGATCGTGATGGGAATGTTCTGGGCGTGAGTGGCGTAGCACGGAACGTCTCCCGGGAAGGGGAGAATGAACCCGAGCCCGCGGAAACTGCCGGCCGCCTCCGCGAAGTCATCAACGCGATGGGTGACGCCCTGATGATTTCGGACCTGGAGTTACGCATCGTCGAGGTAAACCGCGCTTTTACCGAACTCACGGGATATGAACGGAGTGACGTGCAGGGTCTGCAGTTCCCCTATCCGTGGCTCATCGACGAAGAAACTCCGCGGTTCGTCCAATGGATATCCGAACTCCGCGCGAAGCGTTATCTCCTCGATTTCGACATGACCTGGCGGCACAAAGACGGCCGGGAGGCCGCGATATCCCTCAACACGACCCTCTTCCGGAATGCCAGCGGTGAACCTGTTGCGATGCTGAACATCGCGCGGGATATCAGCGAACGGCGCCGGCTTGCGAACGAGCTGGCCACCCGGAGCCGCCAGATCGAGATCCTGAACCGGATCATCAGCAAGGCAAACCAGACGGTGGACTTCGGAGAAATCTTCGAAACGATCGCAAAGGAAGTCGCCTCGCTCATTCCCTGTCACGAGATCAACGTCGGTCTCCTGGCGGACGGGGGGAAGAGCATGCAGGTGTTTGCCTGTGCCGACGAGCAGGGGAAGAGCAAGCCCGCGGGGCTGCCGGTACCCCTGGACCGGACGGTGTCGCAGCTGGCGATCGCCCGGCGAGGTGGAGTCATCATCGGGGATATCATCGGGCATCCGGAACTCGGGCCGCGCATCCTCTCTGCACGGGAAGGATTCAAGTCGCAGCTCAGCATCCCGATTGTCCTGAACGAGAAAATCCTTGGCGCCCTGAGTGTCGCGAGCCGCGAGAGAAATGCCTTCTCTCTCGAGCACATGAAATTGCTCCAGCCGGTGGCCGACCAGGTCGGGTCGATGATCGACCGCAGCAGGTTGTTCCAGCAGGTGAACGAAGACAGTCGCTATATTCACACGTTGCTGGATTCACTGGAAAGTATCGTGCTGACAGTCGATCCCGATTTCCGGATCCGTGAAGTGAACAAAGCATGGCGGGAGTTTGCCGATCTTCAGGGATTATCACGGTACCGTGACGAGTCCTCGGTGGTCGGCATCCCGATCGAGGAGGTTGTGACCGTCCCGCGCCTCAGGGAAGAACTGCAGCGGGTCATGCCGCAGTTCTTCGACAGGACTCTTTCCTTCTACGCGACAGAAGTCTCGGCAGGTCCCGAGCCGGACCAGAAGACCTTCCAGCTTGTCATCAACCCGATGGCGGGGGTGGAGGTCAGCGGTCTGGTCTTCACGTACACCGATATCACCGGTGTCATCAGGACCGAGGAGGAGATTCGCCGCCGGAACGAGGAACTGCTGGCGTTCAACGCCATCTCCTCGTCCATCAGTCGCTCGCTAAACCTGGATGACGTTCTGGATGTTGCCTTCGGGCAAATCCGCGACCGTTTGAAGGCCGAGGTTGTACTCTGTTATCTGATGGAAAAGCAGGGAACACTGCTTCAACTGGCGCGATGGTCAGGCGTAGGGGATTCTTCCGCAGGCCAGATTCGCGAAATCCAGATCGCACCCCGGAATACGCCCGCGCCTGCCGGAGCATGGGAGCCACTTCTGGTCGATGATACGACGGGAGGCGATGAGCGGATCACAGACTCCGTCCGTACAATGTACGAGACGCTTCAGCGGCGCCCCCTGATTGCCATCCCGCTTCAGTCCAAGGACCATCTTCTCGGTGCGCTGGTGATCGGATTTGCGGACGGACACCGGGCACAGGATCATGAACGTCGCTTCCTTATTCTCCTCGGAAACCAGCTCGGTTCCGCGCTGGAGAATGCGCAGCTCTACGCGGAACTGCAGGAGCAGTTCAACAGGACAACGACGCTGTACGAGCTTGGAAAGGGACTGACGGGCGTCCTTGATTCCCGAGGGCTCATGGAGCTCGTGTTCAAGGAAGTATCTCGCTCGTTGCCGCTTGTCGAGTTTCGTTACGAGATCTTTCTCGATCGCGCATCGATGCTGCGGAC
>Ga0326726_10007008_pt1 | contig 10112 bp, 6 predicted proteins | sample MHFenrmetagenome_2_FD_207603 | JGI IMG/M metagenome (GOLD analysis project Ga0326726, IMG submission 207603) | Lab enriched peat soil microbial communities from Michigan Hollow, Ithaca, NY, United States - MHF15MN | ecosystem: Environmental > Terrestrial > Soil > Wetlands > Peat | place: USA... | reverse complement strand
GCTGCCCTTCGGCGCCGATGTTCCACACGTTCGCGCGGAAGCCGAGCGCCAGCCCCGTTGCGCACAGCATCAACGGAGTGGCCTTGAGGAACAGTTCGCCCACGCCATAGCGCGTCTCCAGCGGCTTTACGAAGAAGACGTAGAAGGCCTGCGCCGGGTCTTTGCCGAGTAGCGAGAACAGCAGATATCCGGTGAGCAGTGTGAGTGCGACAGCGATCAGCGGCGAGGCGTAGCTCATGAGCTGCGAAGGCTCCTGTCGGGGCTCGAGCTTAAGCATGGAGAGGCTCCGCGGTTTCGAACACGCCGCCCATCCACGCGCCGATCTGCTCGAGACTGGTCTCGCCCGACGGGACGGCAGGTGAGAGACGGCCTTGCGCCATGACGGCGATGCGGTCGCAAATCATGAACAGTTCGTCCAGCTCCTCGGAGATCACCAGCACGGCGACGCCGCGGTCGCGCAGGTCGATGAGAGCTTGCCGGATCAGCATGCTCGCTCCGATGTCCACGCCCCAGGTTGGCTGCGCAACGACGATGACTTTGGGTTCGAGCATGGTCTCGCGGCCGACGATGAACTTCTGCAGATTTCCGCCCGACAAGCTGGAGGCCGCGGCCCTCTCGCCTTTGCACTTGACCTTGAAGCGCTCGATCACGGCGCGAGCAAACACGCGCACCGTGGCGTGACGGATGACGCCGTGCTGCACCATCCCGCGGCTGCTGCCGGTGAGCAACGCGTTGTCGGCAAGGCTCAAATCCGGCACCGCGCCACGCCCCAGCCTTTCCTCGGGCACGAACGTAAGCCCCAGCCGGCGCCGCTGCGCGGGATCCAGGCGTCCGGCGGCGCGTCCCATGATGCGGATCATGTCGGTCCTGTCCACGGGTGATTCGCCCGACAGCGCAGTCAGCAGCTCCTTCTGGCCGTTGCCGGAGACCCCGGCGATGCCGACGATCTCGCCGCTGCGCACGCTCAGGCGAATCTCGCGCAGCGTCACGCCGAAAGGATCGAGTGTGGGCAAGCCGAGCCGGTCGAGCTCGAGCCGGATGTCGCCCGGGGCGCGACGCTGGAGATGGCACTCCGGAAGCTCGCTGCCGATCATCATCCGCGCCAGGCTCTCTGGGGTTTCTTGCGAGGGGATCGCAGTGCCGGTCACGCGCCCGCCGCGCAGGACTGTAGCGGTGTCGCACAGCGCCCTGATCTCGTCGAGCTTGTGGCTGATATACAGAATGCTGCAACCCTCGTGGGCCAGCCGGCGCAGCGTCTCGAAGAGCTTCAGCACGGCCTGCGGCGTGAGCACGGAGGTCGGCTCGTCCATGATGAGCAGCTTCGGGCTTTGCAGCAGGCAGCGCACGATCTCGACCCGCTGACGCTCGCCCACCGACATGCTGTGCACCAGCCGTTTCGGATCGATGGGCAGGCCGTAGTTCTCGGACACTTCGCGAATGCGCGACGCCAGCTGCTCCGGTGCGGTGCGCTCGTCGAGAGCGAGCGAGATGTTCTCTGCCACCGTCAGCGTCTCGAACAGCGAGAAGTGCTGGAACACCATGCCGATTCCGAGGCGCCGCGCCTCGGCCGGACTGCCGATATGCACGGGCCGCCCTTCCCAGATCACGCTGCCGGCGTCCGGCTTGGTGACGCCGTACACGATCTTCATCAGGGTGCTCTTGCCCGCGCCGTTCTCGCCCAGCAGCGCGTGGATTTCTCCTGGGCACACCTCGAGGTTGACGTTGTCGTTGGCCACCACCGCGGGGTAACGCTTGGTGATGCCGCGCAAGACCAAGCGCGGCGAGGCGCTGAGATCGGGTGGGGATCTCATGCGGGATCAGCTCTCGCGCCGTGCCGGATGCACGGTGATCGGCACGATGCGACCGCTCTCAGCCGACGTTCCCGCGCGGACGGAGGCCGGCCGCCCCCGCTCGTGTGCGGCCTGCTCGTCCCAGCCCAGCTCGCGCAGACGCAGGAGCTGAGCGGCGACCGCGATGGCTATCGCCTCTGGCTGTTTGGCTCTGATGCCCGCGATCCCAATGGGGCATACCAGCCGTCCGACGCGCTCCGCCGCAAGCCCGTCGCGCGCCAGGCGATGCGCGAAGCGTGCGGCCTTGGTGTGCGAGCCGATCAGTCCGACGAAGGAGAAGCGGTCCCGTTGCAGGACCTCGCGGCAGATCTCGTAGTCCAATGCGTGACTGTGAGTCAACACGAGGAAGCAGGCGTCCGGCGCAGCATCGCGCACGAGCTCGGCCGGGGCGGGGCTTGCGTGCGCGGTCACGTTGGCTGGCAGCACGTCGGGGAAAACGCCGTTGCGTCCATCCACCCATCTCACCTTGAACGGCAGGCCGGATAGCACGGAGATCAGCGCGCGACCCACGTGTCCCGCGCCAAACAGATATAGCGGCGTGTGCGGTGCAACGAGGCGCTCCAGCAGCAGCGTCCAGCTTCCGCTGCGAGCCAGGCGCGCGCTGGCGGGTGAATCTTCGTCTCGCATTGCCGCTGCTTCATCTCGGGCCCAGGCATCCAGCGCAGGATCGCCCAAGCCGTCGCTCGCGGCGTGCGCAAAGAGCGCGCGGTGTGGCGGTCGACCCGGCGTGGCGACGGTGGCCAGAACGCACTCGGACATTGCACCGCATCGTACCGTGTCGAAAGCCGTAAACGCGGCCCGCTGCTCCGCTTCGATGCGCTCGAACCACAGCTCGACGAAGCCGCCGCAACATTGTCCGAGCGCGGGGCCGAGCGGGAAGCTCGCCATCTGCCAAGCCGAACCTTGCCGCAACATCGCGCGCGCCATCTCGATCGCCTTGAACTCGAGATTACCGCCGCCGATGCTGCCGTGAAGCGCGTCCATGCCGACCAGCATGGATGCGCCTGTCTCGCGCGGCGCGGAGCCGAGCACGGAAGCCAATGCCACGCGCACGAGCGCCGGTTCGGCGGCGAGCGCGTCGGAAAGGCGGGAGAACCAGTCGCTCATCTACGCTCCGCCCGCAACGGCTCGCATGGTCGGCGCCGTTTGCGGCTGCCGCAGCGAATCGATCGCGCGCAGGATCGATTCGGGTGTCGCCGGTGCAGCCAGGGTGGGCCGCACGCCTGGCGCGCCGCAGCTCGAGACGGCATCGCGGATCGCGTGGAATACTGAGATGGCGAGCATCAGTGGAGGCTCGCCTACCGCCTTGGAGCGGAAGATCGTGTCTTCGCAGTTGGGCGTGTTCTCCAGCAGCCGAACGTGCACGTCGGCCGGCCAGTCACCGGCCGCTGGGATCTTATAAGTAGAGGGTGCATGCGTCTGTAGTTGCCCGCGCTCGTCCCACCACAGCTCTTCGCTGGTGAGCCAGCCCGCGCCCTGCAGGAACCCGCCTTCGACCTGTCCGATGTCGATCGCTGGGTTCAGAGATTTTCCGACGTCGTGCAGGATGTCCACCCGCAGCAGGCGGAACTCGCCGGTCAGCGTGTCGATCGCGACCTCAGACACCGCGGCGCCGTAGGCGAAGTAGAAGAACGGGCGCCCGCTGAGCGCCTTGCGGTCCCAGTGGATCTTCGGCGTGCGGTAGTAGCCGGTCGAAGAGAGCGAGATGCGCGCGGCGTAGGCCTCCTGCAGAAACGCAGGGAAATCGATCGTGCGCTCGCCAACGTACACCTTGCCTGCGGCGAACCGCACGGTTTGCGGGCTCACAGCGTACTTCTCGGCGGCGAACGCGCCCAGCCGTTCCTTGATCGCGCGAACCGCAGCCTGCGCTGCCTTGCCGTTCAAGTCGCTCCCCGACGAGGCCGCGGTGGCCGAGGTGTTGGGCACTTTGCTGGTGTCGGTGGCGGTCGTGCGCACCTGCGCGATGTCCACCTGCAGCTCTTCGGCCACGACCTGGGCAACCTTGGTGTACAGGCCCTGGCCCATCTCCGTGCCGCCATGGTTGACCAGCACGCTGCCATCGGTGTAGACGTGAACCAACGCGCCGGCCTGGTTGTAGTGGGTCGCGTTGAAGGAGATGCCGAACTTGACTGGGGTGAGCGCGATGCCCCGCTTGATCACCGGGCTGCCGGCGTTGAAGCGCTCGACCTCGCCGCGCCTCTCGCGGTAGCGGCTGTTCGCGGCAAGCTCGTTGACCATGCGATCGATCACGTTGTCTTCGATCGTCATCTGATAGTGCGTCACATTGCGCTCGCCGATCCCGTAGAAGTTGGCACGGCGCACTTCCAGTGGGTCGAGGCGCAGCTGCCGGGCGATATCGTCGATCACCGCCTCGATCGCCATCATGCCCTGTGGGCCGCCGAAGCCGCGGAAGGCGGTGTTGGACACCGTGTTGGTCTTGCAGCGGTGCGAGACGACCTCGACGTTCTCCAGGTAGTAGCAATTGTCCACGTGGCACAGCGCGCGATCGTTGACCGGAGCGGAGAGATCGGCGGAATAGCCGCAGCGGGAGGCCAGCATCAGGTGCAGCCCCAGGATGCGGCCGCGCGCGTCGAAGCCGACGTCGTACTCCACCCAGAAATCGTGGCGCTTGCCGGTCATCAGCATGTCCGCGTCGCGGTCCAGCCGCAGCTTGACCGGGCGCTGTGTCCTGGCAGCCAGCACGGCCGCCGCGCATGCGAACTGCGCGGGCTGGCTCTCCTTGCCGCCGAAGCCACCGCCCATGCGGCGGCATTGCACAACAACCCGGTGCGAGAGCACGCCGAGCGCGTGCGCGACGAGATGCTGGATCTCGGTCGGATGCTGGGTGGAGCTGTAAACCAGCATGGTGCCGTCTTCCTGAGGCAGCGCGACCGCTACCTGTCCTTCGAGGTAGAAATGCTCTTGCCCGCCTATCGCAAGCGAGCCCTTGAGGCGATGCGGCGCCTGGGTCAGCGCGAGCTCCGGGTTGCCGCGGCGCAGCCGCTGTGTGGGCAACACGAAGCTCCCCGCAGCCAGCGCCTGGCGCACGTCGAGGATCGCCGGCAGCTCCTCGTACTGCACGCGGGCGAGCTGCGCAGCCCGGCGGGCCGCCTGGTAGGAGATCGCCGCTACGCCGAACAGCGCCTGCCCCGCGAACTCGACCACGCACTCGGCGAAGATCGGGTCGTCCTTCAGCACAGGGCCGAAGTTGTTCTCTCCCGGGACGTCGGCCGCGCACGCGACGTCGACGACGCCGGGGGTCTCGCGTACCGCCGTCAAGTCCATTGGGCGGATACGTGCGTGCGCGACGGTACTCAGTCCCAGCGCAGCGTGCAGCGCATTCGCCGGCAGCCCGATGTCGTCGGCGTACACAGCCCCGCCGCTCACGTGCAGGTGCGCGCTCTCGTGCGGGAATGGCTCCCCGGCGATGAAAATCTGATCCGGTTCGGTCATGGTCTCAGACATGGGCAACGCGGCACGGCGCAGCGGAAGCGCCGGCGTGCTCCAGGTAGAACCGGTCGAGGAGATTGCGCGCTACCTGCATTCGATATTCACGGCTCGCGCGCATGTCGGTGATGGGCGCATAGTCCTGTGACAATGCAGGCAACGCTGCCGAGATGCTCTGATGGGTCCAGGGTTTGCCGGCGAGCGCGGCTTCGGTGCGCGTGGCCCGCCGCACGGTCGCGGCCATGCCGCCATAGGCGATGCGCGCCGCGGATATGCGACCGTCTTCGATATCGAAGGCGAAGGCGCTGCAGATCGCCGAGATATCCTGGTCGATGCGCTTGGATACTTTATAGCTGGCAAACAGCCGGCCGGGTCGTGGCAGCGGCACCTGCACGGCCTCGACGAATTCGCCCCGCTCGAGGGCCTTCTTCTGGTACCCGAGATACAGCGCTTCGAGCGGCAGCTCGCGGCGCCGGTCGCCGCGGCGCAGGCGGACGTTCGACCCGAGCGCCACCAGAAACGGCATGGAGTCGCCGATAGGTGAGCCATTGGCGATGTTCCCGCACAGCGTGCCCGAGTTGCGCACGGGCGGCGAGCCGAACCGGTCGGCCATCTCCTCGAGCATCGGATAGCGGGACACGATGGCGGAGAAGGCGTCGGTCAGGCTGACGGCGGCTCCGATCTCGAGTGCACCGCCGATCTCTCGCACGTGCTTGAGGTCGGCGGCCTCGCCTACGTAGATCAGCATGGGCAGGTCGCGCAGCTGCTTGGTTACCCACAGGCCTACGTCGGTGCCGCCAGCGAGCAGAAGCGCGTCGGGATTCTGCTGCACCAGGCGGGCGAGCTCGTCGGCGGAGACCGGGGCGTGGAAGCCAGGTCCGGTGGCGAGCGTCAACGCGTCCTTGCGCTGGATCGCCCGCAGGGCCTTGCGTCGAGCGCTGTTCTGCGCATCGCTGCGGCTCCAAATGGGCGGCTCCGGGTACGCGCCCATGCGGTAACCGGCCTCGATGATCGGGCGGTACCCGGTGCAGCGGCAAAGATTGCCGGCGATTGTGCGTACTACGCTCTCACGACCGGGTGCGGGTTCGTCGAGATACAACGCAAACAGCGACATGACGAAGCCGGGCGTGCAGAACCCGCATTGCGAGGCATGGCAGTCGACCATCGCCTGCTGCACCGGATGCAGCGTGCCGTCCGCTGCTTTGAGGCTCTCGACGGTGACCAGCTCTTTGCCGTCCACCGTGGGCAGAAAGCGAATACAGGAGTTGACGGCCCGGTAGACGAGCCGATCGCCGTCGAGTTCGCCCAGCACTACCGTGCAGGCGCCGCAGTCTCCCTCGGCGCAGCCCTCCTTGGTTCCGATCCGGCCGAGCCGCTCGCGCAGGAACTCCAGCAGAGTCGTGGTGGGCGGGAGATCGCCGACGCTGATCTGCTCGCCGTCGAGGATGAATCGGATCCGGCCTGGTTCAGCGTTAGCCACCGAGAGCCTCGGCGCGCGATTTAGTGGACTGTGGCAGCATTACCCGTCTCATAGCCGTCCTTGCGAGTAGAAGGATACAAAAATGCAGGCCATCGGTATACGGGAGCGTCGAGCGCCCATCGGTATACGGGAGAGTAGAGCTTGGCGCCCGGGAACAGGCGCCGTGCACCCCGACCCAACGTCCGCTATGCTTGATCAGACCTTCCCTAGGTTTCCCCCTCGACAGGAGCCACAACGATGATGAACAGGATGGGATTGCTTGCGACGGCCGCGCTGCGGCTGATCTCGATCGCCGCGTTCTCCGCAGCCATGGGGGCGGGCACGGTGGCGTTCGCGGAAGAGCCCCTCAAAGTCGCGTTCGTGTACGTCGGGCCGGTGGGTGACGCCGGCTGGACCTATGCACACGATCAGGGACGCCAGGCGCTGGAGAAGGCGCTGGGATCCAAGGTGAAGACGACTTACGTGGAGAACGTGGCGGAGGGGGCCGATGCCGAGCGCGTCATTCGCCAGCTCGCCACCGAAGGCAATAAGGTGATCTTCACCACTTCCTTTGGTTTCATGAATGCGACGGTTAAGGTGGCGCAGAATTTTCCGAACGTGACCTTCGAACACGCGACCGGCTACAAGACTGCCAAGAACCTGGGCGTTTACGAAGCGCGTTTCTACGAGGGCGCGTACCTGCTGGGGGTCATGGCGGGCCAGATGACCAAGACCAACACGCTGGGGTTCGTCGCTTCCTTCCCGATCCCCGAGGTGATCCGCAACATCGACGCCTACACGCTTGGCGCGCAGAGCGTGAATCCGAAGGTCAAGACCAAGGTGATCTGGGTCAACACGTGGTATGACCCGGCCAAGGAGCGGCAAGCGGCCGAGACGCTGATCGCGCAAGGCGCCGACCTGCTGTGCCAGAACACCGATTCGCCCGCTATCGTCCAGGTGGCTCAGGAGAAGGGCATTTACGCCTTCGGCTGGGATTCCGACATGCGCAAGTTCGCGCCCAAATCTCAGCTGACCGCAAACACCAACAACTGGGGCGTGTACTACATCGACACGGTGAAGAAGGTACTGGCCGGGACCTGGAAGCCGGAGGTGGTCAAATGGGGCCTCAAGGAAGGCGTCGTGGTCATGGCGCCGCTGAACAGTGTGGTGCCGCCCGCTGCTGCCAAGGTGTTCGAGGAAAAGAAGAACGCCATCATCGACGGGAAGCTGACTCCCTTCCAGGGGCCGATCAAGGACCAGTCGGGCACGGTCAAGGTGCCGGCGGGCTCGACCATGTCTCTCCAAGACCTGATGAGTCTCAACTGGTACGTCGAGGGCGTGGAGGGCTCGATTCCCAAGTGACATGAGCCACTCAGCCGCTGACATCGAATCCTTCATCCGAGGCCTCCCCAAAGCCGAGCTGCACCTGCACATCGAGGGCACGCTCGAGCCCGAGATGGCGTTCGAGCTGGCGCACAAGCACGGCATATCGCTCCCGTACCCGTCGGTGGAGGCGTTGCGCCGCGCCTACGATTTTCACAGCTTGCAGTCCTTTCTCGACCTCTACTACCAGGGCGCAAACGTTCTGCGCGACGAGGACGATTTTCATGCGCTGACCTGGGCTTATCTCGAGAGGGCGCGGGGCCAGGGTGTGGTCCACGTCGAGATCTTCTTCGATCCGCAAACGCATACCGACCGTGGGATCGCGTTCGCGACCGTGTTGGACGGCATCTCCAGTGCGCTGGACGACGCCAGGCGCAACCTCAACCTGTCGTCCAAGCTGATCCTGTGCTTCCTGCGCCACTTGAGCGCCGAGGCGGCGATGCGGACGCTCGAGGCAGCACTACCCTACAAGGATCGAATCCACGCGGTCGGACTGGACTCCTCCGAGCTAGGTCACCCGCCTTCGAAGTTCTCCAAAGTGTTCGAGCGGGCGCGACAGGAAGGCTTTCTCACGGTTGCACATGCGGGCGAGGAGGGGCCTCCCGCGTACATCCACGAGGCGCTCGACGATCTGCGGGTTTCCCGTATCGACCACGGTGTGCGCTGCGAGCAGGATGCGGAGCTGTGTAAGCGTCTGGCCGCCGAGCAGGTGCCGCTCACGGTGTGTCCGCTGTCCAACGTGAAGCTCGCCGTGTTTCCGCGCATGGAGGACCACAATCTCAAGCGACTGCTCGACGCCGGCCTTTGCGTATCCGTCAACTCGGACGACCCGGCGTATTTCGGTGGCTATATCCTGGAGAACTACTTGGCCGCGCAGAAGGCCTTGGGGTTGACGCGTGCCGATCTGACTAGGCTGGCTTGCAACTCGATCACAGCTTCGTTCCTGCCGCAAGAGGCGAAGCGAGAGTGGCTGTCGCGCATCGAGCGCTACGTGGAAGCGGACCGTGCAGCGTGAGCGGTTTCGCCGCCGAGGACGCTAGCGCCCGAAGTCCCGACCGCACCATCGATGCGAGCGGCTGCGTCGTGCAGCTGTTTTGGGGCGGATGTGCGCAGCGTGTTCGAGAAGTAAAATCCGACATCAATGCGGATCCACTTGGTCGACGGAACATACGAGTTATTCCGGGCTCACTTCGGAGCGCCCAGCGCGCTCGGCCCGGACGGCTCCGAGGTTGGGGCAACCCGTGGCATCCTGCGGTCGTTGCTGTCGCTGCTGCGCGGAGAAGGCGTATCCCACGTGGCATGCGCCTTCGATCACGTTATCGAGTCTTTTCGAAACAACCTGTTCGACGGATACAAGACGAGCGAAGGCGTGCCGGCGGACTTGATGTCCCAGTTCCCTCTGGCCGAGCGGGCCGCTCATGCTCTTGGCCTGGTCGTGTGGCCGATGGTCGAGTTCGAGGCCGACGACGCCCTTGCAACCGCCGCCGCACGCTATAGTGTCTCGTCCGAGGTCGAGCAGGTCTTGATCTGTACGCCCGACAAGGACATGGCGCAATGCGTGCGCGCCTCCCGAGTCATCTGCTTCGATCGGATGCGTCGTCGGATACTCGACGAGCCGGCAGTAGCCGCGAGGTTTGGAGTCTCACCCGCGTCGATCCCGGACTGGCTCGCGCTTGTCGGCGACGACGCGGACGGCATTCCAGGCGTGCCCCGCTGGGGCGGCAAGTCCGCGTCTGTGCTCCTAGCCCGCTACGGGCACCTCGAGGCGATCCCGGACGAGGAAACGCAGTGGAGCGTTGTCGTGCGCGGTGCCGCTGGTCTCGCCAAGAGCCTGCGGGAGCATCGTGAGGATGCCTCTCTCTACCGCCGCCTGGCCACCCTGCGCACGGACGTTCCCCTTGCGGAAGGGATTGAGGACCTGCGCTGGTGCGGGGCCCTGCGTCCGGAGCTAACCAGACTCTGCAGCGAGATCG
>Ga0326726_10007007_pt1 | contig 10112 bp, 10 predicted proteins | sample MHFenrmetagenome_2_FD_207603 | JGI IMG/M metagenome (GOLD analysis project Ga0326726, IMG submission 207603) | Lab enriched peat soil microbial communities from Michigan Hollow, Ithaca, NY, United States - MHF15MN | ecosystem: Environmental > Terrestrial > Soil > Wetlands > Peat | place: USA... | reverse complement strand
ACGTAGTAATTGAGGTTAATATTGTCGTATAGGTTATGTTTGAATAACTGGTTGATATTGATTTCAATGGTTCGACTACAACAACATCATTTGGCAATACATAATAAAAATCCTTGCTGGCAATTTTCGAATCCGAAAGGTTCAGCTTATGATGCATTATCTTGTCTCCCTCCTGCCTTATAAGGATAACATTTTTCCGGTTTCCGTAACGGGTCAGTCCGCCTCCAAGAGCCAGTGCTTCATAAATGTTCAGTTTATCCTGGGAAAAAGAATAGACACCCTGTTGCTGGACTTCTCCCAGAATAGAAACCTGGTTATCGATGAATTTTACAATTATTGTAGTATTGGCTACATATTCATTAAGCGCTTTCTGAATTTTAGTTCCTGCATCTTTAAGTGTAAGAGATCCCACATTTATTTTGCCAACAAAAGGAAAGTCGATATTTCCTGATTCATCAACAAGATATCCAATAATATTACTGCTCGCATTTGAGTAAAGGGCTTCCTGGGGATATTCAAATATCTGTCTTGTTTGTGGATCTATACTCAGAATTCTTATATACAACCTGTCAAAAGGCAGGATCGTCTTTTGGATTTTGGGATTGACAACAGGCTTTTCCAGTTCATCAATATCATTAAAATAGCTTAACTGTTTTGTGGGTACGCATGAACTGATAAATACCATCAGTAGCATGGCAAGGCATATCCTGCCCCCTGAGAATGTCGCTTTTTTCATAAATGGGCTTAATAAAGTTTTCAAATTCCTGTTCTTTGGAAAACAGTTTTTATTGTTTTAAGCAAAATTACAAAATCCAAACGAGGTGACCAATTGTCGATGTATGCCAAATCCATTTCCATCCATTTTTCAAACTTAACATTATTCCGGTCAGGTATAATCTGCCAGAAACACGACAAACCCGGTTTTACTGATAAACGTCTTAACTGCCATCTTTTGTATTGCTCTGTCTCACTTTTTAATGGCGGGCGGGGTCCTATCAATGACATTTCTCCCTTAAGAACGTTGATTAACTGTGGTAATTCATCAAATCCGGTTCTGCGGAGAAATTTTCCGATATACGTTATTCTCGGATCATCCCTCATCTTAAAGACCGGACCGTCCATCTCATTTTTTGATTCAAGATCGACACGTATCTTATCCGCACCTGCAACCATGGTCCTGAATTTATATAAGTCAAATTGCCGGCCACGTAGTCCGACTCTTGCCTGACGGTAGATGATAGGTCCTTTTGAGGTTAGCTTTACCAATAGCGATATAATCAGCATCAGTGGAGACAGGATAAGCAACAGAATAACAGAAAAAGTTACATCCATGAATTTCTTGGAGGCAAGGGCAGCAGGTTTATAGGGTACATTAATAAATGTGAGGAATTTCTCATTCCCGATTACTGATGTAAATGCATTTGTAAGGTTAAGCTGGATATCACGATACTTTAACCTGAAAACAACCCCCAATTCCTCACACGATCTCATTGTTTTCCTTACTTCTGAAGGATTTACTTCCTTTTTAATATATATTACCTCATCGATAGTGTCAACCTCCATAAGGTCATTAATTACCATTTTCGATTTCTCAGGCAATATTTTGTAAATCCTTCCATACTTTTCAATAAGAAGATCGGAGCTGGAAAATATGAAGGTTATCCGGTATCCCCAGTCTATATTCAACCGGATATCTTCAATAAAAGGTATGGATGTGTCGTCAGCTATAAGTACAATATTGATATAATTAAACCCCTTGGCCCTGTATATCTTGAACACCTTATACTCCAGGGTTCTGGCAAACAGCAGGAACAGGAATCCAAGAAAAGCAAACTCAACAAGAAACAATCTTGACAGGTAGCCTAACTTGAAGACAAAGTAAAATATAAGAAGGATAGCGCTAACTGCAGCTGCTGACTGAATATATTCGAAAAACAGAGTCCGGTATCTTTTAGTTCTGGGGATCTCGGTTGCATTTATTATATATAAGGTAACGAGCCATATCGGAAGGATTGCCAGAAAGATCAATGTCATGTCCTTCCTTTCGAAAAAGAAGAAATCTCTTTGACCGTGATAGTTAAGCAAGAATGCAATCTGGAAAGCAAAGGCAATAGAAAGGATATCAATTAACCCAAGAATGATATTTATAAGGTTCCATCTCTTGAGGAACGGAATTATTTTAAGGCGGATTAATGTATTGAATACATCCATAATTTATTACCTGACAGAAGAACTGATTGCTTTTGCAAATATCTTACCAAAAACTGACATAATTAGTGTTAATCCTCAATAATTGTGAATACATACTGTTGATAACTTATGTTATTCACAAGGTCTCCTGATATTCTGGGCATAAAAATAAGTCATTCCGTTTATGTCAGTGAAGTCATTGATTTTAAAACCATGGTCTTCCAGAAGTTTTGTGACACCATTTTTTGACAGACTCCTTTCACCTCTGGTATCAAAAATGTTAATAAGACCGTTGAATAATCTGGCGGGCCTGTAAAATGTTACCCTGTTACCGTTATGATTGCTGTTTTTAAAGCACCCGACAAAATATGCATTTGAAGGTAAAATTCTGTAAAGGGTATGAAGAAAGCTTTCAAGATGGTTGACCTGATTAAGTTTCTTCAGGTTGATCAATGTTCTGATCCCCTTCAGATCGTTGTGATCATAATAATAATGGTGCATTGAAGACAGAACCATCAGATTAGGTTCTTTGGCAAGTCCTATCCAGTTAAGGTATTGAAAAAAGTCATTACCCCCTTCGGAAAGGATATTTTCCATGACAGGATTTGTTCTCGTTCTGTCACCTGAAAGAAATTTCTCATCGAAATTTTTCCTGGTGAAGTTGTCACTTATATTAGTTCTTCCCAAAACTGAAGTTTGTTCCATTCTATTAAAATTTGATAACGAGGTAAAATTATTGAATAAGGATATTGATATCAAGTGGCATAAGCCCTATTAATGGGCAAATCCGATATTATATTCTGGTGTTGGTCTAAAAATAACATACGATTATCCACTCTGAACAGCCGTTGAAATATAAAATATTGGCTTACGTCAAACCGAAGGCTTAATTTATAAGGGATTATGAAGGAAATTCAGGGAAACAGAATTGTCAGATAGATAATATAATTGATAATCAAGATGTTAAAAAACAGACACTTCTCTGATTGTAAATGAGATCAGATGACTTATATTTTGACAGATGACTTTATAGTTTAGATTAAAAAACCTGTTTTAAAGATGATTTGGGTAGATTACCCATGATAGAGGTATGAAAAAAAGCAGATTGCCTGTCACCTTAACCGGGTTTCTTTTTACTTTCGGCACAGAAGTAAGTGATGCTGCTTATTTCAGTCATATCAATAATGCTGAAGTCACGGGATTCCAGCAATTTGATAACATCCTTCCTTGTCATAAATCTGTCAGTCTTGGAGTCTACTATATTTATGAGACCGTTCAGGAATTTAAATGACTGATAAAACGGAACAGAAATTCCGCCACGGATTTTGTTGTCCTTAAAACATCCAACAAAATTTGCTTTTGCGGGAAGCACACGGAATACATTGGCCATGAAAGTGTCAATATGATTTATCTCGTTGAGCTTCTTAAGGTTGATTAGTGTTTTAACACCCTTGAGGTCATTGAAATCATAATAATAATGATGTATCGAAGACAAAATCATCAGATTAGGATCCTTCCCCAGACCAAGCCAGTTTATATAGTGGTAAAAATTCTCACCGCCTTCGGCCAGCAGATTCTCAAAAACAGGATTATTCTGATTATCATCCATTGATACCTCTTTATCTTCCGTATTTATTTTAACGGGTTGATAATTAACTATTTCACTTTTATATGTAACATTTGGCTTTTCCATCAACCGGATCTGCTAAATCCGATCATAAAATTAGCAATAAAGAGCATAGCTGGCAAACTTATGTATAGGCTGTCAACATTATACTATTGAATAAAATTATGTTCATTTTGATCAAAAATAACGTTTATCAATAAAATGACAACATTGGTCACTTAAATTTGTTGGTTTGTCAAAATGCACATAAAATTTATCAGTGGATTTAAGGAATTCTAACATTTCTAAAAGTTTGCTGAGCCTAATATTCAAACAATCAGTGAAATGCATTTACCAAATTATTTAATTAAATCTAAAACCAAAATAATAATATTTTGACCAATAGTCATTTTATAAGGATGAAAAGCAAACCCGGCTGTATACCGGGTTCATCAAGTGCAGGTGGGAGTGTTAAACATGTAGAGTAAAAGAAAAAATCCGGACGAAAACTGTTAATAGTTATTGTAAATCTAATTCGTTTAAACCCTTATAAGTACCTGCTGTTTTTCCTATATCTTCTGTAGGCTTCATTCTTTGTCTTTACATTATACCTGGAGTAGAATGCTTTGTTCCTTCTAAGCTGCAAGTTATCCTGAAGCATGAGCCCTCTTAGCTCTTTCTGGCTTTCCCTGCTGGTTACGCAGCTTGTCAATGCGGCAACAAACGACAAAAGTATAAGGAAGGATATAATTAATCTTTTCATGCTGTCATATTCTGATCATTAATTCGCAGTCTTAATACCAATTGATCAAACGCCTTGATATATTTTACGTAATTCCTTAAGAAAAGTTCCTTTAAATGTATTCATTAACAAAAAAACCCATGACGGGGATTACAAATCATAATAAAAGAAAGCCCCCGGATCAAATCCGAGGGCAGGCAAAAAGGTTAGATAATTCTATAGGTAATATCCGTTCAACTCTCTTTCAGCATAGAACCAATTATCCAGTTCATTAGAGGAAAAGCTGTCATTCTCCTGATAAATCTGAAATGCTCTGTTGCGAATATCCTCTTCGGAAATTATCTTTTTCGTTTCTTTGGATATTGATGTCAGGGCATTTCTATTTTTTTTTGTTTTATTAATCGTGTTTACCATAATTATAATTTAAGTTTATTAATGTCAGACTTTGAAATTCTTATTTTGTAATATACGAACAGGATTTGGATATATCATAACTTAATTCATTTATTTTGAAATATTTAAAACAGGTTTAATTTAAAACATGTGCTTTATATAGAAGGTGAAGTGACAGACTCACCTTTTATGATTTGGCTAAGAGCGCTTATCTGTCCCAAAAGCAGTTTGACTCCGTTTAACATACCCTGGAAGTTTGAGACCATTTATGTACCATTGTTTAAGCAGGAGTTCTTTGTGATTCTGGCGAGAAATATTAGAAAATTCTTACATTTGTCTGCTGGCGATGGAGTTCGCCATTAACCGCTTAGGCTGATAACTCCTACTAATGAATAATTAATAGGGTTTTTTTTATGATAAACATCTATTTAGTAGCAGCCTTCTGGTTCTTATCAGCACTCATTTCTACAGTAATAGCAAACCGTCTCAAGATTTCAAATGCACTAATGGAAATAATTATTGGTGCAATTGTAGGTTTTCTTGCTTTTAAATCTGGATTTACTGAAAAACTAGCACTAGATACCGACTGGATGAAATTTATCGCAGGAGTGGCTGCAATAATGCTTACGTTTCTTGCTGGGTCAGAATTAAATCCAGATTCATTAAAATCAAAATTCAAAGAAATCACTACCGTTGGTCTGGTTGGATTCTTTGCTCCTTTTATTGGCGCAACATTTATAGCATATCTCATTTTACACTGGGGACTCCAATCCAGCTTACTAACAGGGATTGCTTTATCAACAACATCAATGGCTGTTGTATATACCGTTATCCCGACACTTATTGCAAACAAGTTCTTCCTTCCTTCCCATTTGCTTGAAAAACCTGTTCTGGATGACCAGATGCCTGATATAATTAAGAGAAAATAAGAAAAGTATTTTGAGTAACTTTATAAACAATAATCAGGCAATTAAACATTTATGAATAATAAAATACACCTTCCTGAAAATAATAAACGAGTTCTGTCATCAACTCTGATGCTTGTTGAAAAGTCACTTTTGGAAATGGAAGAACTATTTTTAAAGAAAAATGATGCGTGCTGTTATGAAGTATTGAATGATGTAGATAATGATACAATTTTATACAATATCTCTATCATCAGGGAAGCAAGAAATGAAATCTGCAAACTGAAAGAAAAATATGGTACATCAAAGGAAAAACAAAGCCTGCAACGTACTATCGATGCAAAAAGAACAAAGATTTGGGAAAATTTAACGAATACGCTCTCTAGAAAAATCAAAGGTTATGGTACTTTCCCAAAAAAATATGTTGATGAATATGATTCTGACATTGGAAAACTGATTGAAATAACAAATAGGATAAATTTTTAATCATTTTAAATTAAACACAATAGAAATCATTAATATACAGGCTTTGGAAATACTTGACTCACCTGTTAATCCTACGGTTGAAGTCAGTTTGACCCATGAAGACGGCAGTGAAGCCTGAGCAGCAGTACCAAGTGGTGCTTCAACTGGTGAACGTGAAGCCTGTGAATTAAGGGACGGTGATAAGAAACGATACCTTGGTAAAAGCGTCCTTAAAGCCGTTGAGAATGTAAAACCAACTATTAAGAAATGTTAAAGATTGAAATCCCTGATTTTAAAAGGTTAGCAGCACCTGTGCAAAATTAGTCTTCAGATTTATTTCAAAAAGCATCTTATGCTCTCAATTATGTTTATAAATATTATTTTTAAAGCATATTAAAATTATAGATATGAAACTTATTAAACATAAATCTTTAGTTGTCATAATTCTATTAATTGCCACCATTCTCTTTGTATCAAATCCTACCCTTTGCCAAACCCCCACCAAAGAAGTAAAAAACATTATATTATTTATAGGTGATGGTATGGGTACGGCTCAAGTTTACGGTGCTATGACTGCGAGTGAGCATAAGTTGTTCATTGAATCCTTTCCATTTACCGGATTCAGCAAAACCTATTCTTACGATAATTATGTGACCGATTCTGGTGCAGGTGGTACTGCAATTGCCTGTGGGATTAAGACAAGAAACGAGATGATAGGCATGTCAGCAGATTCTGTTCCGGTAAATTCGATACTTGAAATTGCTCACCAGAACAAAATGGCAACAGGAATTGTAGTAACTTCATCAGTTACTGATGCAACTCCTGCCGCATTTGTTGCTCATGTGATTAACAGAGACTACTATGAAGACATTGCTAAAGCATATCTAAATGGAACAGTTGATGTTTTCATTGGGGGTGGCGAGGGAAATTTCAGAGATAGACTGGACAGTGCTGACCTGACAATCATGTTGAAGAAAAAAGGATATGATGTTGTTTACAGCATTGATTCATTGAAAGAATCTTCTTCACGAAAGATAGCAGGACTTCTTGCTAAAGGAAATATGCCGACTGTTCGAAAAGGAAGAGTCGGAGTGCTGAGTGAGATGACAAGAAAAGCCATTCAAACCCTAAGCAGAAATCCGAATGGGTTTTTTCTTATGGTCGAAGGTTCATTGATTGATAAAAATGCTCATGGGAAAAATCTTCCAGAAACACTTACTGAAGTAATAGACATGGATGAGGCTATTGGTGTTGCAAAAGATTTTGCTGATAAAAATAAACAGACTCTTATAGTTGTTACTGCCGACCATGAAACAGGTGGACTTAATCTGTTGAATGGTGATATTAAGAATCATCAGGTCATTGGTTCTTTTATTGAATCTGGTTCTCATACAGGTGTAATGGTTCCAATCTTTTCATATGGTGCAGGGGCAAGCTATTTCTCAGGCATTCATGAGAATACTTTCTTTTTTTATCGATTTATTAACCTGATTAATGCTCAGGTTAGTAAATCTATTTATCAATTTAACCCTAATTAGCAGGTTATTCTTGTACCATTCACCTGCAGGTAGTAGTAAAAAAGAAAACTCCACACTGTGTACATGTGGAGTTGCGTGGAGCGTATAAGACTCAGTCCCACCCATTCAGAAACGCTATTACTCAATTACTTACACATATGTCTAAAATTGATGGTGTAAGAATTTTCTAATTTTTCTCGTCAAAACCACAAAGAACTGACTTGCTCGACAAAGGTACAAAAATGCTTCCAGACATCGCCTGAACGCTTGATTCATGCCATAAAAATTGTTGTTGTCTCTCGAACCCTTGTACCAACAAACCACAAGGGTTCATGATCCTGTTATAGGAATGAACGTAAATAAGTACAATGAGCCTGATCATTATGGTCAGGCTTTTTTTTATCTTTTATTCAAATCAATCATGAAATCACAATCTCCTATAGCTAACGTAAACCTCCTCTCTTAGCATAGTGTGAAGACTTCAGTAAGACTTTATGTGAATAAGTTAAGCGAAGCTTTTAATATCTTCAAGGGAGCCTTGGATCGTGACAGCATTGAACATGTCGAAGAATTTAAATTTATGCTGTTGACCAGGGCAAACTAAGTCCATGAGATTGCATTAATTTTTAATGATGGTTTGCGATTCCCCACCATACTGAGCAAATCCTTTGAGCTGGTTGTCTATTATAACTGGCGATTATTTATACCAGTGTAGGGATGCGTCGTGTCAACTCTGCCCAATCATCACCAATTGCCTTTTGAATAAGCACTTTTGCCTGATCTAATGCTGCAGGAGGCATCACCATTTGCCAGATACGGGTCATGTTTTCGCGGTCATTATGGTCCAACAAGGGGTATAACCATGCAACTAGTTCCGGAAAGCGTTCCTGCGGTACTTCGTTTGCCATGATACCGACTGCCTTGCCTTGATCAGCCATGGATACACGTTCCCTTACTAAACGATACAAATGTGCGTCTTCCTTTCCCAGGTGTATGTCGAGATGGAACTTGAATGCTGCCGTAGCGCGTGCTGTTGCCAATACGTCATTTGCTGTAACTGCATTGTTCAGAAAATCGAATGCTGCATCCAGACCCCGGTGATCTCTCTCGTATGCCTCTGCGACTAAAGGTGCGACTGCTTCGACTGCAGGAAAAATAGCCAACTCCTCTCCATGAGCATGCCATACAAGTACTTCATTGAAGAACCGAAAGCGTTCGATAGCTGGTGTCAGCCCCTTTCCCGTTCTCGCAGATTCAAGTGCTGTAGCGTCAATTCGGGTCATGTCGAGCCGAAAGGCATTGTGAAATGCTTTAATTGCATCAAGTGGTTCTGCCATTTTTAATTCTCCTTTTACTTTTGTTTGACAAATTATTTACAATCAGTTTCATCAATCTTCAATTTATTGCAGGTAATGTGCTAAAGTCAACTTCCCTTTCAGCCATACCAGCCACAACAATTCCAGTGATATACAACAGTGTTTATTTTTTGCTCTTACTTCAGACCTGCAACAGCCTTTTTTGCTGCTTCAAGATGAAGATATGCCTGATGATCATACACTGCTTTCTCTCTTCTTAAATCCCAGCTTTTTTGAAGCATATTCAATGCTTCCCAATATTTACCTTGCTTGTATAAACCCCATCCTTTTGTATGAAGAAATAAATAATTGTCAGGTTTTAATTCAAGCGCCTTGTCTACAAGATTTATACCTTCGGTCAAGTTGCGTTCACTATCAATGAGCAGGAATGCAAGATCATTCATCCTGCCGGGTTTATCTGGTTCCAGGGAAAGAGCTTTGCGATAGTATTCCTCTGCTTTATCCTTTTTACCTATGTCCGAAAGACCAATTGCCATTTGTGATGCTATATTTACGTCAGTCCATGAATTCTCTTTTGCTAAACGTTCTGCTTTAGCAAGATATGTGTTTGCATTAACAGTGTCTCCTTCAACGATGGCAAGAAGACCTTTCTGGTAGTTCAGATTAAGATCATCAGGGAAATCTTTCTCTGCTTTTTTATATAGTTTTTTTTCTTTTTTATATTGCCCCGTTCTATTATATGCTTCTCCGAGTTGTGTATAGTTAAAAACCCATGCCGGTTTTATCCCAGACTTATCATAAATCTCAAGCGCTTTCTCATATTCCGGGATTGCCTTTGCAAATTGGAAAAACATGGAATAAGCATAACCCGAACTGTAATAATAGCTTGGAACGAGGTCATCAAGTTCCTGCAGTTGCCTCAGATATTTGATCTCTTCAACAGGGGTTTCGAATAATATGGCATAAACCCTGTTTGTA
>Ga0326726_10007006_pt1 | contig 10113 bp, 7 predicted proteins | sample MHFenrmetagenome_2_FD_207603 | JGI IMG/M metagenome (GOLD analysis project Ga0326726, IMG submission 207603) | Lab enriched peat soil microbial communities from Michigan Hollow, Ithaca, NY, United States - MHF15MN | ecosystem: Environmental > Terrestrial > Soil > Wetlands > Peat | place: USA... | reverse complement strand
GGTCCCCGTTCGTCTTTGTCGGTGAGCGGCTCTGGCTGGACTTCGTGAACTCCGAGTTCGGCATTCGCCGCTTCGACGCCCTGCGGGACTTCGATTCGATGGTCCGCTGGCTCGAGGCCGCCGCGGTGCTCGACGCGGAACGCGCCAGCGGCATTCGCCGCCGCGCCCAACAGCAGCCGGCAGGCGCGGCCGCGTCGCTGATCGATGGGCGGCGCGTGCGCGCGGCGCTGCGCTCGCTCGCCGAGCGCGGCCCGCTGAGCGATCGCGTGCGCTTCGACGGGCTGGGCGAAATCAATCGCGTGCTCGGCCGCAGCGCCGGCACGCGCCGCGTCGAGCAGCGCGCCGACGGAACGTTCATTCGCTCGTTCGTCCCGGTCGGCGACGCCTTCGCCGGACTCGTGATCCCGATCGTCGAGTCGGCCGCCGACGCGCTGATCCTCGGGGAGCTGTCGCGCGTGCGCCGCTGCGCGGATCCGCGCTGCCAGCGCGTGTTCTTCGACAATACGAAGAACGGACGGCGGCGCTGGTGCGACATGTCGACGTGCGGCAACCGCGCCAAGGCCGCGCGACACCGGGAGAAGCTCAAGTCCCATTGAGCCGCGAGGTCGAAGTTGTCCGCACCTACCTCGAGCTGCGGTCGCCTGAACAGCTGCGCCCCTCCTCCGTAGACGCCACCGATTCGTCGGTGGCGTTCGTGCATCGGCCGGCGATCAGCGTCGACGACTACCGTCGGCTGTATCGCGCGGTCGGATATCGCTGGTACTGGCGGGACCGCAACGCGTGGTCCGACGTGCGGCTCGCCGCGCACCTCGTGCGCCCGGAGATCGCCGTGTGGGAGTGCGTCGTCGGCGGCGAGAGCGCGGGCTACTTCGAGCTCGAACGACGTGACGACGACTCGGTGGAGATCGCGTACTTCGGGCTGAGCGAGAAGTTCTTCGGGCGAGGCATCGGGAAGTCGATGCTCACGAGAGCGGCGCGTGCGGCGTGGGCGCTTGGGCCGAGCCGCGTGTGGCTGCACACGTGCACGCTCGACTCGCCGCATGCGCTGCCGAACTACAGGGCGCGGGGGTTCGAGGCGTTCAGGACAGAGACCTACATGGCAACGGTTGACGACTGACGACTGCCGACTGTCGCTAACGGCGGCGGCGGCCCCGCTTGTGGTCGCGGTGCTTTTTGAACTGGCCACGCGCCTGCTTCGCGTGTTTCTCCCGCCGCCGCTCGTGCCGCTCACGGCGTCGTTCGTCCTCGGCACGGTCGATCTCGGCGAGCTCCTGCTCGGTGAACGGGCGCTCGAGCTCCTCCTGCAACTCGTCGAGCGACGCCGCGCGCGCCGCGCCGCGGGCGCCGCGGGTCACCATGAAGCGAAGCGGACGGTCGAGTGACGGCAGCTCGGACGCGGTGAGGTTGCGCGCGATCTTCTCGGGGATTCGCAGCCGCGCGACACCGAACGGCTTTCCATCCGTCGATTCCTCGACGTCGTAGTGGATCTCGACGTCGCGGCCGCGCACCGCTGCCGTCGACGGCAGCGCGGCGTAGCGCTCGCGCACCGACGCCGGCACAATCGCATCGGCGTCGATCGCCACGCGCGCGCGGCGGAATTCGCTGAACGAGCTCACGTGCGCGAGCTGTCGCTCGTACATCGCGGCGAGGTCCGCGAAGCTGAGGCGCGGCGTGGCGCCGCCCGAACGCAGATACGTCTCGCGCACCGACTCGATCGCCGCCTGGCTCTCCCGCGCGCCCGGATGCCGTGCTTCACCTCTCGCCAGCGCTTCGGCGAGCACGCGCCTGGCCCGGTCGGCCAGGCCGACCGGGAACGCATCGATGGGCTCGATGTCACGCTCGAGCTCGAAGCCGTGGTATTCGACGCGCCGCCGCACCGTGAGCGGCGACCGGCGATGTTCCGCGTCGTAGACGACGTCGGGATCCGCCGTCGTCGCGAATTCGCGCACGACGTCGCCCGGGAGTTGCGTCCCTTCGATCGAAGCGCGGGGCACGCCGAACCGGTCGGCAAAATAGCGCAGGTCGCCCGCGATCGCGCCCCAACTGCCGCACACGCTCGTCTTCGAGACACGTGCCTCCTCGCCCCACATCGTCTGCTCGTCGATGACGAGCGAGAACGGCATGATGTCGGCGACGAGCCGGCGGAACGCGCGCACCGTGTCGTCGCCGGCCCTCGCCATCCGCGACGGCAGCGCGACACCCACCGCGCGGTAAACGCTCGCCATGCCGAGCGCCGCGTCCTCGATTGCCTTCACGAGCGCGCCGCGCCGCTCGGCCCACCGCTCGATGCGCTCTTCGTCGAACACGTGGCGCGGCAGGTCGTACACCCTGCCGAGGCTTCCCGCTTGGCTGTACGCGTCGACGTAGAGGTTGTACGCGGTGAGGTGGTCGCTCCCGGGCACGACGAGGCCATCGAGATTCCGCTCGTCGCGCGTCATCCTGTGCAGCGACTCCACCGACGCCATCACGGCGAGATGCGGCAGCAGCTCGTCGCCGCCGTGCACCAGCAATTCGGCCCACTGGCGCTCGACGGGCATCGCTTCGACCGCGCGACCGTACGTGGTCAGGCGACCGTTCTCCGCGATTCCGCGCTCCTCGAGCAGGGCGAGCGCTCGGCGATACGCGGTCTTGTCGAGCGGCACCGGCAATTCGAGGTCGTCCGCGCGAACACCGAGCGCCGCGCACGTGATCGCGACGCGCTCGGAATCTCCCGCCAGCTGAAACGCCGGCTCGGTCGGCTCGAGCGCCTCGAACTGGATGTTGCGGTCCGAGAGAATGAAGACGCGGCCGCCCTCGACGCGCCCGTGCACGCGTCCGGCCATCTGGAGAATCTCGTTCGCGCCGAGGTGCTCCTGCGTGAGCACGTTGCGGCCCTTGTCGATTGCGTTGAAAAACTTCACGTCGTCGATGATCACCGTGTCGAGGCCGTGCACGTTGAGCGCGCTCTGCCCGGCCGCCGTCATCGCGAGGAAGAACGGTTTCCGCTCGCCTCCCTCGAGAAACGGCCGGATGATTCGAATCGGCTCGCCACCGTGGTAGAACGCCGTATTGATGCGCGGCGCAGCGTGGCGCACGTGGTCGGCCGCTTGCTCGACGCCGCGCCGCGTCGGGACGAACAGCGCCACGCCGCGACGATCTTTGCCGAGCTGGCGCAGGAATCGGTCGTCGAGAAACTCGAGTGCGCGCTTTCTGACGACGCGCACCTGCGCGGCGCGCGCCGGATCGAAGTCGTAGACCTGAAGGACGTCGGCCGAATTCAGATACTTCGCATAGAAGTCCGGGTTCACCGTCGCCGAGAGCCACACGAAGCGGCAGCCCACGCGTTTGCCGAGGGCCAGACAGAGCTCGAGCTCGGCCGACGTCTGGTGGATCTCGTCCACGATGATGGTATCATGCGGCAGGATGTCGCCTTCCTCGAACCACCGCCGCGCGATCCCCGTCGTGACGATGATGACGTTCCAGCTCGGCGTCTCGGGCGTCGCTTCGCGCTCGCGATTGACGACGCCGACTCTGAGCTCGGGCGTGCCGAGTATTTCTTCGGCGATCGGCCGGATGGCGAGGGTCTTCCCCGTGCCCGTCCCCGCGACGATGCCGAACCCCTTCCCGCCGCGCGCCAGCTCGCGCACGCGGGGGCCATGGTGCTTCTCGAGAAAAGTCTGAACGTCGAGGTGCACCGCCAGCTCGATCGTCTCGCAGGCCGCGCGCGTCGGCGCTATGACGATGACGCGTCCCGTCGGCGGCTCGGCCGCGACGAACGCGTCGTGCTCGGGGATGTACTTGTCGCGGACCGCTCGGATCGCGCGAGACTGCGCCGACGGTGTGGAGACCGATTACTCCGGTGGACGTCCGGGAAGAATCGCCGGAGGCTTCACGCCCGTGAAGCCCTTTGCCCCGGGCGGCAGCTTGGCCTTGTCGCCCTGCTTGACCTTGGTCGAGTCGGCGTAGTCGTCGCCGAACAGCACCTTGCCGTTCGACGGGCGGTTCTTGATCGCCGTCGGACAGTCGGTCACCGCGGGCTGCTGCGCGGCAGGAACCCCGTCGAGCCAGATGCGGCACATGCCTTTTGGCGGACGCGACTCGACCGGCACCGCGGATTCGTTCTTCTTCGCGCTGTCCTTTTGCGGCGCGCGCTGCGCCATGAGGGGCGCCGCGTTCGCGACGAATCCGACGATGAGTACTGCAAACACCCGCTTCATCAACCCTCCATCCGCTACCCGAGGAGCCGGGTGGCTATGACCGTACTGGGCACGCCGGGTGCCAGCCCCCACCCACGGCTTCGCCAGCGGAACACTAACGATCACAACGACTTGGCGGAAACACTGTATACAGTGGAACCCGTCCGGTGTCACCCGCGTGGGAATGCGGTGTCCGTACCGAGTGACGAGCGAGGCGCCGCGAAAACAGCTTAGCCGTCGGCCGAGCACCGTTAGCTGAGAGCCGTCAGGCGTCGCCGATCGGGCCGTCAGCCGCAAGCCGCGGTCTCTTAGTCGCCGAAGCTGATTCCCGTCGCGCGGGCCGTGAGCACCAGATCGTGGGTGGGATCGACGCGCTTCGGTTCGCGCAAGGCTTCCTTGATCGGAATCGTCACGATATGCGGCGACTGGAGCGCCACCATGTGCGCCCACTTCTGGTCCGCGACGGCCCGCACGGCGGCGCCGCCAAACCGCGTCGCGAGCAAACGGTCGTAGCCGGTCGGCATGCCGCCTCGCTGGAGATGACCGAGCACGAGCGAACGGGTCTCCTTCCCAGTGCGCGCCTGGATCTCCCGCGCGATCGGCTCGCACAGCCCGCCGACCCGCCGCGCCTCCCCCGGCAGCGACTCGCCGAGCGTCGACGTCCTTCCTCCTTTCGGGAACGCCCCCTCCGCGACGACGATGATCGAGAAATGCCGGCCGGCGCGATCGCGCGCGTCGATCTTCTCGCAGACCTTCTCGATGTCGTACGGGATCTCGGGAATGAGAATCACGTCGGCGGTGCCGGCCACCCCCGAGTGCAGCGCAATGAACCCGGCGTCCCGCCCCATCACTTCCATCACGATCGCGCGGTCGTGCGACTCGGCCGTCGTGTGCAGCTTGTCGATGGCTTCCATCGCCGTGTTCACGGCGGTGTCGAAGCCGAACGTCGTGATCGTGCCGCTGACGTCGTTGTCGATCGACTTCGGGACGCCGACGATCTTCATCCCCTTGTCGCAGAGCTGCTGCGCGATGGCGAGCGAGCCGTCCCCGCCGATCGAGATGATGGCGTCGATGCCGAGTCGCGCGGCGTTCTCGATCAGCTCGTCCGAACGATCCTCGCTGAGGATCGTGCCGTCGGGCTGAACGCGCGGATAGTGAAACGGATTGCCGCGGTTCGTCGTGCGCAGGATCGTGCCGCCGAGGTGGGCGATGCCGCGCACCGTCTCGCGCGTCATCGGAATCACTTCGTCCTCGCCCATTAGGCCGGCGAAGCCTCGCTTGATGCCGAGCACGTCCCAGCCGCGATCGATCGCCGACAGAACGGCGGCGCGGATCACGGCGTTGAGACCGGGCGCGTCGCCGCCGCCGGTCGAGATGGCGATTCTCATTCGTGCGCTAGCCGTTCGCGCCGCGACGGGCCTCCAGCAGCCGAATGACTTCGCCGGGCGCGGCGTGCCGCTTCAGTTTCGACTTCTCGAAAATGGGGTGCCCCTCGTAGGAGACTTCGAACCGCCCGCCGCTGGACGGAACCAATTCGACGGCCGCATCGGGAAATCGCTTGCGAACCTCGGCGGCCAGACTGGTCGCCCGCGGTTCGTAGTTTCACATCGTGCAGTATTCGATCCTCACGCGCACGTCGCGACTCCTTTTCGTCCGGGTTCGGTCACGATTCAACGTTAAAGGATAGCGCGACCTGCGTCGCGAGCGCGTCGCGGGAAGCGTCGGCGGCCTGAGGGGGCCGGCGCTCGCTCCGCGGACGCCGCTACTTGAGCGCGTTCCAGTTGGCCAACGCGTTCAGCACGAGGGCGAAGCTGCCGTGCGTCTGGAAGCGCCACATCGGGCGAATTGCGAACATCACGATGTGGCCCTTGCCGAGCGGGACGTCGACCACCGCCGCTTTGCCCGCCATCTCCTCGCCGTGGAGCATTCCGCCTGAGACGAGCAGCGAATCGAGGTTGCCGTTCATGCGGAGAATCACACGCGCCGCGTTCGCCGGTGGAGTGGCACCACCGCCGAAGCCGCCCCCACCCCCACCTCCACCACCCCGTCCGCCGCCGCCGGCGCCGACGTTGAAAAAGGGCGCGCCCTGCTTGTAGTAGACCGGCAGGTTGTCCTGGTCGTAGCCGTACGCGATCGGACTCGACTTGTCGGCGATCTGCGCGCGGAACACGGAGCCCCGCGCCCATAGACTGTCGGCGGGCGCCGGGCTCACCGAACCGAAGGTGAAGCCGAGGTCGATCGGTAGACGCGCCGTCGCTCCTTCCGTGATGAACAAGCCGCCCCGCGCGACGAACCGCTCGAGCGCCATGACGCCGTCGAGACCCATCGACCCGCGCGTGTCGTCCGTGGAGTCGGGCGTGCCGAGGTTGGGCGTCTTCGCCGTCTTCTTCCACGGAATCGGCTTGCCGGTCGCAGGCTTCGTCGCGAGCAGCGCCTGCGCCGACGTTCCCGCCGACGGGAAGATTACGACGTCGTAGTTGTCGAGCAGCTTCGTATCGGCAAGCCGCTGATCGGCGAGGTACGTGTAGGGGATGCCCATGAAGTCGAACGCGTACCGCACCCAGCCCTCGTCCTGCGTGTTGTTCCACGTATGGATGTAGGCGATGCGAGGCGGAGTGACGACGTGCGACCCGACGGTGGGCGCCGAGGCCACGGCCACCGCGTCGAGGCCGAGGTCGTTGACCGTGCGCTGCGCGCTCGCGCCGTCGAGGATGAACGTGCCGGCCGGATAGCTCTGGCCGTTCGCCGTGAACGCGGAATCGGCCACCGAGACCTTGGTGCCCCCGCCTTTGAGCTTCCAGGGGAGCGCGGCCGAGCGCCAGTCGCCGAGATGTCGGACCAGCAGCACGTTGCCCGAACCGCTCGTCTTGCCCGTGACCTTCGCGTCGGCGACAAGCGCGGCCATCGGCTTGGCGAGAATCGTCGAGTCGATGACCTTGAGCGTTTGCACGTTGTAGAGCTCATCCAGGGTCCAGCCGACGTCGTCGTACGGCGCCGGGTCGTTCGCCGGATCGAACGCCTGGTATCCGAGAATCGTGCGCACCGTCTGCGTGTAGGGTTGGTCCATGCGAATGATCCAGTCACCCGCGTGCACCGTTGCCGGACGACCGATCGGATCGCGGGACGCGACTGGCGCTGCGCTGTCTCGCGGCGCCGGTTGTGAGGCTGAGGCATTGACCGGTTGATCGTTCGCTGCCGGTGGCCTGCCGGGTTGCGCTGTTGCCGCAGCGTTGGATCGCGCGGCCGACGAATCGGCGCCGCGTCCCACTCCTGCGCCACCGCGACCACCGCCGCCACCGCGACCGCCGCGTCCTCCACGACCGCCGCGTCCATCACCCGCCGCGGCCGCGGCCCCCCCTTCACCTTGCTGCGCCGCGCCCAATTCGCCGAGCGCCGGCGCGCCTCCTCCGCCTCCCCCACGCCCGCCGCGGCCCGCGTTCGCCAGCACGCCGGTCGAAATGCCGCCGGCGCGCACTCGCGCTGTGTTCTGCGCAAGGAGCGCGCTCCCTTCTCTCCCCAGAATCTGCGGCTCGACGCGCGTCGCGAAATCGCTCGACGCGACCTGCACCTCGGCGCCCTGCATGCGGAAGTAGTTCACCAGATCCGCCGCCTGCTGGGCGCGCCGCTGGTCGTGCGGGATCACGTACGCGTACGGCGCCTCCGTCTTTCCGCGCTTGACCAACCGCTCGGCTTTGGCGACGAAGTTGTCGAGGAACGTCTCCTTGTGGTCGGCGACGTACTTCATGCCGAACAGCACGCCGGACTGTTGGTAATTGATGTTGTTGCGGAAGCACCACCGAACGCCGGCGACCGGCGGGTTGAAGCGGTCCCACTCCTTTTGAGCCTGGCTCCCCGGAGCGAGCGTGGTGCTCATGCACCCGTTGCCGCCGGGACCTGTGGCGCTCTGCGTTTCGTAGAAGCGGCCGACCGAATTGTGCAGGTTGACCATCGCCAGCATGTAGTTCGGCGCCCAGCCGTCGTAAAAGCCGTGCGTCCACACGCCGGGCATGTCGCGCTTCGCCATCTCGTTCATCTCGTTGTAGGCGAGCGTATGCCACTCGTTCACGACGATGGGGTCGAACTCGTCGTTGTACGGCCCGGTGCCGGTCATGATGTACATGAAAGGCACCGACTCGTGGAGATCGTGCACGACCGTCGGATGCCAGTGGAGAAAGCCCGCCAACATGTTGCGCGTGAGCTTGGCCGACATCCCGATCGCATCGCGATTGTTGTCGTGCGCCGTGTACTGGCCCCAGTACGCCAGCGGAATCGTCACGCTATCCGAGTTGCGGTAGTTGAAGACGTCCACCTCGCGATCGCGCCCGTCGACCTCCGTCTGCGGCGTGATGAGTGTGATCGAGTGTTCGCGAATGGCGCGGACGAACGGCGTCTCCTCGACCGCCATCCGATAGAGGAGCTCCATCAGCATTTCCGGGCTCGCCGTCTCGGGCGAGTGGATGCTCCCCGAGAGCCAGTAGATCGGCTTCGCGTCCTTGACGAGCCGCGCTCGCTCGGCGGCCGAGAGCCCGCGGGGATCGGCGAGCTTGCCGAGCATCGCGCGGTAGTCCTCGAGATGCGCGATGGTGTTCTCGTCGGCGACCGCGGCGACGATCATCTCGCGCCCTTCTTCGCTCTTGCCGAGCGAGAAGACCTTGACGCGCTTCGACGCTCGTTCAACGGCGCGGAAGTAGGCGTTGATCTCCGCGACGTGCGAGAGATGACCGGGAGCGCCGGGAACGTACCCGAGCACCTTGAGCGGAGTGGGAACCGATTTCGAAGCCGGAAGGTGGTCGACCAGCTCCGTCGTGAACTTCCACTTGGGATCGGTGGAAGTCAGGGTGCGGACCTGCGCCGTATAGGCGGAGTCGTTCGCCTGTTGCGCCGAGGAAAAGGCGAGCGGCGAAAGGAGCAGCGAGACGCCGATGACGAAGCGGGAGGAGGGGGGCATGGCTGGCCTGGCGGACCGGGAAGGAGAGATAAGAGAGATCAGATGTCAGATGTCAGATTGCCTGCAAACTCCGAAGGTGCCAAGCAGCGATACAAAGAGCGAAGGTGACAAGAGTGGCACTCTTGGGCTTTGGCACCCTCGCAGTTTGGCACCTTCGTCATTCGCCGTTCGTCTCTATCGCGGAACGTGGGTGACCTCGACGAGCCTCGAGATGACAGTATCCTGCTTCGCGATCACCTGCCGGAGCGAGTCGACGTCGCTTTGCAGTTGGGCGATGTCGCCCTTCACGGCGCTGATCTCCGTGGCGGCGTCGTTGAGTTCTTGGGCGATGGCGGCCTCCGCGCGCGGATTGGCGCAGCTCGTCGAGGCGAGCAGCACTGTCGCGCCGACGAGGGGGGCGATTCGGGCCAGGAACGAGAGCCCGAGCGGCGAAAATCGGTGGCGAGCGGGACGCGGGCGCATTGGTCGGTGCGGCGGAGCGTGAAAGGAAAGGGCGCGGTGCAGAGCAAATTGGTGCTGCGTGCGCCAGCGGGCGAGGCTGAATTGGATCGATGTGGACCTTCTCTGTCTTCCCCGCGAGCGACCGACACGGCGCCGGCGGGTCCGCTGCGCAACGCTCGCCTCGTGACCGGCTCCCCCCGCGGCCGGCGTTTTCTCTTCTGGAGGCCACGGTCGTCTTGACGGTCGTTGCGATCCTGCTCGCGATCACCTTGCCTCGGTTCGCCGCCTTGCGCGACGCGTCCGCCGTTCGGGGGGCCATGGCCGAGTTGGGCGGGCAATTCGCGCTCGCGCGTCAGACCGCCATCGCCCGGAGAGCCGCCGCGTCGGTCGTGTTCGACACGGCCGCGGGGAACATCGAAGTGCGGTCGGGAGGGGTCAGGGTGTCGCGGCGACAACTCCGAGCCGTGTACGGGATCGTTTTGAACTCGAATCGGGATTCTGCCGTGTACGACGCTCGTGGACTGGGCTTCGGCGTGACGAACCTCACAG
>Ga0326726_10007005_pt1 | contig 10113 bp, 10 predicted proteins | sample MHFenrmetagenome_2_FD_207603 | JGI IMG/M metagenome (GOLD analysis project Ga0326726, IMG submission 207603) | Lab enriched peat soil microbial communities from Michigan Hollow, Ithaca, NY, United States - MHF15MN | ecosystem: Environmental > Terrestrial > Soil > Wetlands > Peat | place: USA... | reverse complement strand
ATCCATAGCTTTCTCCTGAAGTGGCCCGGTGGTTTTCAGCGTCAGAAAAACAGCTCCGTGCAGGGTAAAGATGCTAAGAGATGTCAATCCGCAGACAAGGGCATAGGGGTTGAGCAGATTGAAAAATCCACCGGTATAGTTCATCGATGCATCAATGGGCACGCCCCGGATAAAATTGGAGAGAGCTACACCCCAGAGCAGTGCTGGAACAGCACTGCCGCCGAATATGCTCCAGTCCCAGAAACTGCGCCATGCAGGATTGTCGTGCTTGCCGCGGAACTCGAAGGCTACACCTCTGAAAATAAGAGCGACCAGCATGAGCAGCAGTGCAAGATAGAAGCCGCTGAAAAGGGTGGCATACCATTCAGGAAATGCGGCAAACATGGCACCGCCTGCGGTAATAAGCCATACCTCATTGCCGTCCCAGAAGGGGCCGATGGTATTGATGATGATTCGGCGTTCCCGATCATCCCGGCTCATGAAGGGAAGCAGGATTCCAACCCCGAAGTCAAAGCCTTCGAGCACGAAAAAACCGGTAAAGAGGACGGTGATGAGTATGAACCAGAGTGTCTGTAAATCCATGAGTATCTTTTTATTTTTTTCAGTTTAATTCTGTAGTTCCGATGCCTGCGGCAGCATGTTTTCTCAGAAGGAAGAAATCTGTTGCACCAAGCGCGCCATAGACCAGAAGAAACACAGCGAGCGAGATCATCAGTTCGCCGCTGCTGACGACAGAAGACGGAGTTACGCCAGCTTCGGTTTTCAGGAGACCGAAAACAATCCACGGCTGACGGCCCATTTCCGCAAGAATCCACCCTGACGTGTTGGCTATCCATGGCAGCAGCATCGACCAGAAGATCAGCGCTCCTGAAAGCGGAGAAAAGATGTAGCTCTCCCTGTTCACTTTGTAGAGTGCAAACAATGAGATAAAAAGCATCAGTGTACCGGCTCCCGCCATGATTCTGAAGCTCCAGTATGCCGTTACAACAGATGGTATATAGTCGCCGGGGCCGAATTGCTCTGTGTATTTTTTCTGCAATTCCTTGATCCCTTTCACCTCTCCTTCAAAGGAGTTGTAAGCCAGAAACGAGAGCATGCCGGGAATACGGATGGAATAAACATCCTTGAGCTCTTTTTCATTGCCGACAGTAAAGAGCGAGAAACTTGCCGGGTTTTCAGTTTCCCAGAGCGCTTCTGCGGCAGCGACTTTCATGGGCTGGGTTGTAAGCAGATCCTGCATTTGTGTATGTCCGGCAAGCATAACGAGAATCGTGCCGACAAATGCGTAAATGGCGCCAAATTTCATGGATGATTCAAATGCAGGTCTGTCTCTTGTTCCCCTCATCAGATGCCAGACGCTGACTCCGAGGATAAGGAAACCGGCAGTGACAATACCTCCGGCAAGCACATGCGGAAACTGTTTCCAGACATGCGGATTGAAGAGCAGTGCCGAAAAGTCGGTCATTTCAGCTCTTGTGCCATTCAATGCCATTTTGTAGCCGACGGGCGACTGCATAAAAGAGTTAGCCACAAGAATCCAGAGTGCCGAGAGGTTTGAACCGATTGCTACAAGCCAGATAGATGCTGCATGGAGCTGTTTTGGAAGTTTGTTCCAACCGAATACCCAGATTCCAAGAAAGGTAGATTCGATAAAAAATGCAAGCAGTGCCTCGATTGCCAGAGGAACACCAAAAATATCACCGACAAATCTGGCATATTCCGACCAGTTCATGCCGAACTGAAACTCCATCACAATACCGGTGACCACACCGACCGCAAAGTTGATCAGAAAGAGATTACCCCAGAATTTTGTAAGCTGGCGGTACTTCTCCTTACCGGTTGTAACATAAATGGTTTCGAGAATTGCTGTAAAAATGGAAAGGCCAAGCGTGAGCGGTACAAAAAAGAAGTGGAAAACCGAAGTGATGGCAAATTGAGAGCGTGCAAGGAAGAGTGTATCCATTAGGGGGTTATATATAGTGTGGTAATTAATGGTTTAAATTAAAGTTAATAATATAATAAATAATAAGTTAAAATAGTACTTGAATTGTCCGAAATTGAAATAAAAAAATGCAGGAACCTCAGAGTTCTTTACCTGTTGCTTGTTCGGTGAGCTGAAATGTCAGGAGATTCCTGTTGAAATTATGATCAGGCTGGTTAGTTAAGTGCCTGTGTTCGAGCAAATCGGCTGACATTTGAAGTATCGCTCTTACCGTAATCGACAGGTGTATCAACAACCCTGCGGAGTATTTGCAAGCTTGCTTCAAATTCATCGTTTGCCCGTGCCAGGGTAAGATTTGGATCACTTGAATACATTATCAATTCGTTCATGCCTTGCTGCAGAGGATATGCTGCTAATGAATTGATGTTCTGCGCATCCAGTTATTTTCTCATTGTCAGTCTGCCGTACTCTTCGCCCATCAAAATGTGTTTATAGCTGCCAGGGCCCTTTTTCGGGGCTGTCAAGGTGAAATCAACCTTGTTTTGAAACAGAAGCACAAAATCTGAACCGCCGAACAGGAAATATCCAAGCATGTCGCCCTTTTTGACGCTGTTGCCGACCTTGACACTCTTTTCAAAATTAACGGAGGAGACCTGCGACATGCCAATCGGCAGCAATGCTACCAGCCCATACTTTTTAGTTTCGATAATGACGCAGCCGCGTGTTTCAATATTCTGCCAGCCTGGGGTGTTTGCATCAAGAACATATTTATTGGCCTTGGGGTCCCATGTCAAAATACCGCCAACAGCATCATCGCTCTGAATGATGCGAACCTCTTTTATGGTTCCGTCAACCGGAAAATGATAGCGGTGATAATCGTTTACATCAAGAAATGTGTGCGTTAATGTTCCGCCGGCAAACGCACGTTTGTATGCGCTTCCATCACCGACAAGTACTGCTATGGACTTGAAAACATTGGATTTGATGGTGACTCCTTTGTTATTCAGAATATTGGAGTTGTTGTCAATTTTCCATACCCCCTGAGGCTTTGAATCGGCCGGGGATGTTACGATTGAAGGGTCATTTGGAGACGCAATCGGGCGTTGATCGGGTGATTTGAGGTATCGCGCAAAAAAGTCATTGAATGTTTTCCAGTTTGATGGATCCTCATACCACCCCCTGTTCAGTCCGAATCGATCATCCGCCAGAGCTTTTTGGTAGCAGGCATCATTCCATGACCCCTTCTTGCTTAAATAGAGTCCCCACTCCTTTGTGAAGTTGATCAGCCAGGTTCGATACGGCTCATGGTATTGCAGTGAGTTATTGTAATAGCCTTTGTTTTTTAATCCGGCAAGCGGCTGATCGTTGACGAAATAAAAGTAATCGAGACTCTGATCAATCTGATCGTACAGGGTTGAGTAAGCGGGATTCGGCAGGATTGACCAGGGCATTGCTTTTGCCGCCCAATCTACAAAATCATAATACTCCTCCAGCGTTCTGACCGGGTTGGTTACCCTGTCAGGATTGATTTTGGTTGTTTGTTCGATCGACTGGATGAGCATACTTTTCAGTTCCGAGTTATGCTCGACCATGGTGATCAACTGTTCTGTAATCGGCTCATGCTTTGCCGCTCCGGAGTTGATCTCCCCGGCAAGAGCGCTGAAGCTCAGGAATGAACAGAGGGTTAAAACCGAGAGTAACCTGACCAGAAAATGAATCTTTTTCATAAATCGTCTCCATTTGAAAAATGTGCATTTGCCTGCTCTTGTTTCATGATGTTTTTCGGTTCAGGATACTCAGCACGATCTGAACCATGGTCTCTTTTTCTTCCGGTTTGAACTACCGAGAAAAACTCGGTAGTTGCACTTTCATCAAGTTCTTGTTCCTGATAAATGTTTTTCAAATGCAATCCTATCGTGTCGCTATCTTTATCAAAAAGCTCTGACATCATCTTTTGGGAAAGCCAAAGGGTTTCTGAAACCAAACGGACCTCGGTTTGAACCGAACCATCGTCAGTCTGGTAGATTACGATTTCACCTATATTTGAGGTTATATCATTTGCCATATTGTTGACATTGATTTTTCAACGAGTGCCCTGAGGGTTAGGAGAGTGTATGTTGTATTCTCTTCAGGTAAGTCGTACCAAGCTTTTTTGTGTCTATTCGAATTTGGTTCATAACCAGTATGGTGTACATACTACTCCAATTTATCATATATTACGCTGTTTTTTGAGAGTTCGTTTTTAGGTTTATGAAGGCTTTGAATCGTGCCGTTCATGATTCTGATTCCCGTATAAAATGGATATCGTTGATCCAGTGTTGGGGATTTGTGATAATGTATTCCCTGATTCGGTTCAATTCCTCTTCATTTCGAATAATATGTTCGTAGTAATTGCGCTGCCAGACGGGTAAATCTGGTATTCCGCGCATTTGGTTGATCTGTTTCGTTGTTGATGATTTGAATCCGCGAATGATTGCCCCAATGGTTTGCGATGGAGACCGAAACCCCGTAGGGGCGTATTGCCATACGCCCCCTTTCGATACGCCCCCATGCGACATGCCCCCAATGACAATGATGCCATGAAGATGGTTTGGCATGATGACGAAAGCATCCAGTAATATGTTTGGTCGAAGGATGGGTGTGTTATTCCACGCATCCCGGACAACGATACCATACCGGGTCAGTATCGTCGGCGTGTTGATTTCTGCAAAGAAGCAGTGACGGTTATGGGTACAAATGGTTATAAAATAGACACCATTCTGCGCATAATCATAACCCTTTATCCGTATGGATTGACGATGATGGATGGCTGAATGGTATCTCATACCTTTGTATGTCAATTTTGCCTGTTATCGCGGATGCGCAATGTCGATTCCATTGTGTGGGCGCATGGCACAATTCCATTATGGGGTGCGCCCACACAATGGTTGGGCGTATGCAATACGCCCCTACAGTGTATTAATATCGTGATTTTTTTTGTATGGCCGATGCCTTTGAAAATCATTCCATTGTATTTCGATATTCAAAATGATCGTATACATCCTCACCACCCTGACACCACAAACCATACTCCCGTTGCGATCATGATGAGGCTGGCAATGCGGTAATAGCGTTTGCGGGTGGTGATGCTGATGGTGTTTACCACCTTTCCGACCAGAATCAGGGCAGGGGCGGTGCCGATGCCGAAGAGGAGCATCATGAGGGCTCCCAAAAGCATTCCGGCAAAGGGGTTCTCCGCTTCCATGGCGGCTCTTGCGGAGGCGAGCAGGGCGGTGTAGGTGAGGCCGCAGGGGAGAAAGCCGAGGACGATGCCCATCGGGTAGTAGCTGCCGATGGAGCGGGAGTTTTTGAAGAGCGTCATGATCTTTTGTATGACTTTGCCGCCGGGGCTGCATCCCCGGCTTTTCGCGGGCAGCGGCAGCCACACTGCCGTTGAGAGCCCCATAAGGATGATTGATAGGCCTGCAATGATCATGATTGCGCGCTGGAGCGGCTCAATTGATGCTGCAAGCAGAAGAAATGAGCCTGTGAGGCCTACAACGGCTCCGAGAATGGTATAGGTGGTTACTCTGCCGAGGTTGTAGAGCAGCAGGTGAAGCATGCCTTTTCGTGTTTCACCAACCGAGAGGGCGCCGACCACCGGGCCGCACATGCTGATGCAGTGACCGAATCCTCCGGCTAATCCGGATAGGAGCATGGCCATCAGAGCCGTAACGCTCATGACTCTTTTTTCTTTGCGGGTTTTGGGGGCTTCGCCGGTTTTACCGGTTCGTCGTCATCGTCGAGCATCCGGTATTTCGGTGCTTCAGGGTCATCAAACTGCCCGCTCTTGACTGCCCAGATAAAGAGAAACCATGCCGCCACTCCGACAAAAAGTCCGATCCCGATCAGATAAAAAGTGGTGTACATGGTTTCTCTTTCAGGATTTTCTGAGTCTTAACGAATTACTCACAACCACCAGCGAACTTGTTGCCATAAGCAGTGCCGAGATGATGGGGTGCAGGGCTCCCGTGACGGCAAGCGGCAGGGCTATCAGATTATACGAAAAGGCCCAGACAAGGTTCTGGCGGATCACGGAAAAGCATTTGGAAGAGCTTTCAATCAGGGTGTCGATAAGCCTGAGATCATCCTTGAGAATGGCCACACCGGCACTTTCAAGGGCAATTCCCGACGCCTGTCCGACGGTCACACCTGTATCGGCTTCGGTGAGCGCGGGAGCATCGTTGATGCCGTCACCAACCATCATGACACACTCGCCCTTCTCTTTAAGTGCACGGACAACAGCTGCTTTTTCAAGAGGTCCGAGACCGGCCTGAACATCGGTGATACCGCATTTGGCTGCAATATAGTCGGCGACTCCCCGGTTGTCGCCGGTCAGGATCTTCAGTTTCAGCCCTCTTTTGCGGAGTTCCTCAATCAGGGGAAGGGCATCGTCTCGCAGATCGTCAATCATGGCGATTATTCCGGTAAGCCTCTTGTTGCATGCGACCATCACCACGGTTTTACCTTCAGTTTCAAGTTGAGAGACAATGGTTTGATGTTCAGCACTGACCTCAATGCCCTCCTCTTTCATGAAGGCTTCCGATCCTGCCCGCCAGATATCTCCTTCGATAAGCCCTGAAACGCCTCTGCCCGGAATCGCCCTGAACTGCTCGGTCTTAAGGCGTGCGCTCTGCCAGGCAGCCGATATGGCCCGTCCGGTCGGGTGTTCCGAAGAGGCTTCAAGTGATGCGGCATGCTGCAGGAAAGAGGGAGTGGAGCCGAACTCCTGAATATCGGTAATCGAGGGTTTTCCCGTGGTGATCGTGCCGGTTTTGTCGAGTATGACGGTGGTGGTTTTTGAAAGGGTTTCAAAAATGTCGCCGCCCTTGACGAGAATGCCTCTCTTGCCGGCTGCGGTTGTGCCGACAAGGATTGCCAGAGGCGTTGCCAATCCGAGGGCGCAGGGGCAGGCGATGACAAGCACTGAGACGGCGTTCATGAGAGCAGTAACGCTGCTGCCGCTGGTGAACTGCCAGTAAAGAAAGGTTCCGATTGCGAGGATGATGGTTACCGGCACAAAAAATCCTGCGGTTTTGTCGGCAACGCTTTGGATCGGTGCCTTTCGTGCCTGTGCCTCCTCAACCGTTCGGATGATCTTTGAGAGCAGGGTAGTCTCTGCACTGCCTGTTACGCTGATTTTGAGCCTTCCGTTCAGGGAAAAGCTTCCGGCATAGACTTCGCTTCCGGGCTCTTTGATAATCGGGTTGGACTCTCCGGTCAGCATCGATTCATTTACTTCTGCTTCACCCTCAAGTACGATACCATCAAGCGGTACACGATCGCCGGGAATGATCTCGATCCTGTCACCGGGTTTGACGGCAGCGAGGGTGACCATGGCTGTTTCACCATTTTCAGAGACCAGAAGGGCTTCATGCGGCTGGAGTTCTGCCAGCTCGGCTATGGCGTTTCCCGCCTTGAGCCGGGAACCGGCTTCGAGAAAGCGACCGAGCAGGATGAAGGTGATGATCATGGCCGCACTGTCAAAAAACACTTCTCCGCCGAGCGGGATCATGGCAATACTGTAGATGTATGCCGAGAGTGCGCCGAGTGCAACGAGGACATCCATATTGAGCGTCCCTCTTCTCAGTGAGTGCCATGCACTTGAAAGAAAGGGAAAGCCCGAGTAGAAGAGTACCGGGGTGGCAAGTGCCCATGAGATGAGCTGAAACGCCACTCTGTAGCGATTTTCCATTCCCTGAAAAAAACCGGCGTAGAGCGCGGCCGTGAAAAGCATGAGCTGCATGGAAAAAAAACCGGCAGTCCCGAAGCGAAGAAGCAGATCCTGCTTCTCCTCTGCAAAAACAGTGCTGCTTGCGTTTTTATGGCAGGGGTGGGGAAGGTAGCCGATGGATCGCAGGGCCTGCAGCAGATTCTCCAGCGAGGTTGTTTCTGCTCTCCAGGAGAAGGTGGCTCTGTGCGTGGCATAATTGACTCTTGCCGAAAGAACGCCCTCTTGTTTCATCAGAAACTTTTCAATAAGCCAGACGCACGAAGCGCACCGAATCCCTGAAAGCAGCAGTTCAATCTGCTGTTCGTTGCCTTTGACTACTACTGTATCGCTGAAGGCCGCAGCTTCGAGTTTTACCCTGGTGGCAGGAGGGCCGGGCTGCCAGTCGCACCGCTGACGGTAAAATGCATCAAGCGAGCTGCTGTGTATGAGCTCATAAACGCCCAGACAGCCTTGGCAGCAGAACTGTTTTGTTTCTCCTTCTATTTCAACGGTTATGGCTGCTTTTCCGCTCAGTTCCTGAAGGCAGTGATCGCATTGTCCCTTACCGGCAGGGGTGGATTCACTTTGCGACATTGAAGGTGAATGCTGGATTTTTAAGCTCATCGGAGAGAATGGTCACCTGCCAGAGTGTGCGCCCGCTCATGCAGCGGACCATAATTCCCTTGCCCTCCCAGACGCATCCGCTTTTTCTCAGAAGCGTTACCTGATTGTTGCCCATCTGCATACCCGGCATGCTGAGATCAAGCAGCAATGAAGCGGGAAGTGCTTCACAGGGTGCAATGGTAACCGTGAAGGTGAGTTCCTGCATCGGTCTGACCGGTTTCGGCTCGATGTTCAGAGTGACTACTCTGTTGCCTGTCGTAACGGAGCAGGATTCGCGATGGATGTTGAACTCCCGCTCTTTTGCCGAGATAGTACCGCCTGTGCTTAACAGCGATACAATGAGCGCCAGAGCAGCCATTCCTTTTATTTGACGTCGAAAAACCATTTTCTGCTGCTGGTTAGGTGTTGTTGCTTAAGATCGATCCTGACTAACCACACCCCGTTGAAGGGGATGTCGGCAGTTGCCTGATAGATGCCTGGAACGAGTTCCTGCATTGCCAGAGTGGAGTCATAGCCTGTTGAAGAGAGGTTCCCGACGAAGAGCGTGAGAGCGGCACGCTCAAGTGGACGGCCGTGCGAACTGACGGAGAGGCGGATCTTGTTGCTCCCTTTTTTCAGCGCTCCCGGTTTGCTGATGGCGAGTTCCTGTTTCTCTTCGGCCGCTTTTACATCAAAAAAGCTTCGGCTTTTTTCATAATAGTTGCTGTCCACCAGCCCTTCGGCATATTTGTTGGCTGCATAGATACCGCATCCCATGGCAAAAAAGAAAACAGGATAAACGATGTAGAGAAATATCTTCATAGAAAACCGGTCTCCCTGTTGATTGAAATGCCGTCACCGGAAATCATGAGTTTTATCTTCTCCCTTTTTCCGGTTGATTTGACCAGTATTCTGCCGTGAATTGCGGAAAATGGCTGAACCAGGAGCGTGTGTTCCCCGATAAGAGTGACGGGTTCGGGAGATGAGAGTTCAAGCGTGAGCGGCTTCCCGCTGTTATTATATATGGTATATGAGTAGCGGTTCAATCCCCGGGGCAGAGGATCGCTGTCGCGGGTGACAATAAAATCGAGAGGTGGTCGGCTCCATATCAGGAGGCCGAGCGTGACTGCCGCTATACATGTTGCGCCGCCGAGCCAGAATGTTTTCGGTCGAACCACCCGGCCCTTGTAGTTCGGGAAAGGGGGCAGATTTCGTTTTTCGCTCTTTTTCAGGCAGGCGTCGATACATTCGGCGCAGGCAATGCAGGCGGAGCTCAACCCTTTTTTGATATCGATGCCGACAGGGCAGACCTGTACGCAATCGTCGCATTTCATGCAGGTATTGTCACGTGATGCGTCATATTCGATAATGAGGGTATCCTTGTCGAAGAGGGCGTTCTGCAGCATTGCGTATGGGCAGATTGACGTACAGAAGCCTCTTCCGAGAAAGGCGAGCTCAAGATAGACGAGCAGCCAGAGGACAAGAAAGAAAAGCGTTATGGTTTGAGAAACAAAGAGGCTGCGTACTGTTTCAGCCGGAGGAACGAAGTACCAGATCAGGGTGATCGAAACCAGTGCCGAGAGAGGCAGAAGCAGGAGTTGCTGCATCCTCTTGAGGTTTTTCACTCCGGTGAGTTTCGAGATGCTTTGACTCAGTTCAAGCAGAACGGTCTGGGGACAGAACCATCCGCACCAGATTCTTCCGAAAATGGCGGTAACAAAGGTTATCAGCAGCAGAAAAAAAAGTGTGGCGGCAAGGATTAGATAGAACTCCCGTATCCAGATAACTGATCCGAAAAAAAAGAGCTGTAGTTTTC
>Ga0326726_10007004_pt1 | contig 10116 bp, 7 predicted proteins | sample MHFenrmetagenome_2_FD_207603 | JGI IMG/M metagenome (GOLD analysis project Ga0326726, IMG submission 207603) | Lab enriched peat soil microbial communities from Michigan Hollow, Ithaca, NY, United States - MHF15MN | ecosystem: Environmental > Terrestrial > Soil > Wetlands > Peat | place: USA... | reverse complement strand
CGACTGGTCGTCATCGCGCAACCGGCCGTAGTTGCCGATGAGCGGGTAGGTCATCGCCACGACCTGGCCGGCATACGACGGGTCGGTGCAGACCTCCTGGTAGCCCGTCTGGCTCGTGTTGACGACGAGGTCGCCACCGGCGGCGACGGGGGCGCCAAAGGCGATCCCCGGGAACACGGTTCCGTCGGCGAGCGCCAGCAATGCCGGTCCGAGGTCGCCCACCCGCGGGTCGACGATCGCGCTCGGGAGCGGCAGCGGCGGAACGGGCATCAGCCGGACGGCTCGCCGGATCGAACGGGGAACGGGAGGGCGATCGGGTCGCGGCGAAGCGGCGCGGACACGCTCGATCGAGCCTCCCTTCCGGCCTCACGGGACCGGTACGCCGGTCTCACGGGGCCGGCTGCAAGGACCGGGCACAGGGTACCAGAGGCGGCCGGTCCCCGATGCGCCGCGGACCTACGGCCCGGAGCTCGGCGGCGGCTCCAGCGGCGTCTCGGTCGGGGTCGGTGTCGGGGCCGGCGTGCTCGGCTTGGGCTTGGGGGTCGGCTTTGGCGTCGGCTTCGGCTTGGGCTTCGGCTTGGGCGGCGTGTAGCAGCGCGGCGCGGGCTGGGCCGGTCCCTTGGCCACGCTGGTCGGCGCCTTCGTGATGAACCGCGACGGCGGGCGCGTCCCGACCGGCGTGAACATCTGCGCGCCGAGCGCGGCGAGCTTGTCGAAGTCGGGCAGCTGGATCGAGCCGCGGGCGTCGAACCCGGATCGCACGAACGGGTGGCTGGCGACCACCCGGAAGATGTCCTTCGAGCTGATCTCAGAGGCCAGCGGCGCGAGCTGGCGGACGACCGATGGCGGGATGTTCGTCTTGATCGTGTCGCCGACCGCGTTGAGCAACCCGATCGGGTCATCGAGCCAGCCGCCCCGGACGACCTTGTCCTTGAGCGCGACCACGACCTGCTGCTGGCGGGCCGCCCGGGTGAAGTCGCTCTCACCGGCCGACTTGCGGATCCGGGCATAGGCGAGCGCCTGGTTGCCGTTCATGTGGTGCCGTCCGGCGCCGATCGAGTAACCCGAGTTGCCGTAGCCGTACTCGTTGTAGGCCGGGTCGCACATTGCGTGGTCGACGTTGACGTCGACCCCGTGGACCGCGTTGACCGCCTCGACGAATCCGCCGAGGTCCACCTCGGCGTAGTAGTCGATGTGGACGTTGAGGATCTTGCCGAGCGCGTAGGCGAGGACCGCCTCGCCGTGCCCGTTGTAACCCGGGAAGTCGGACGGATGATGGCGCACCCAGGCGACCAGCCCGTTGATCTTGGCGCTGAACTTGCCGCCCTTCGGCAGCGGCGCGTCGACCATGTCACGCGGGATCGACACGATCGAGACCGTCTTGCCGACTGGGTCGAGACTGGCGACCATCATCGTGTCGGTCAGCGCCGTGTTCCGCCCGGCGCCGGAGTCGACGCCGAGGAGCAGGACGGTGACCCGCGGTGGCTGCAGGGGTCCGCTCGGCGACGGCGACAGCGAGGGAAAGCCCGAGTCGCCCGGGCTCGCCGGGACCAGGCTGTCGGTCGGGAGCGGCTCCTCGCTCGGGAACGGCTCGTCGACGAAGACCTTGGCCTCGTTCTGCTGCGCCGAGTAGGTCACCAGCCCGACACCGGCCTGCGGGACAATGACAAGCGCAAGCACGACGACCAGCCCGATCACGTCGGCGATCCGGAAACGCGGGAACGATCGGTCGACCATCGACGAGACGACCGCCAGGAGCCGCCAGACGAGGAACAGGGCCTCGATGACCAGGATCCAGCCGACGACGGCGGGGTCGATGAGCGACGCGGCCAGCGAGAGTGAGTTCTGGGTCGCCGCGAGGACCCCGAGGACGAGGATCCCGACGACGACCGGGGCGAGGAAGATCGCGCCCAGCCGACGGCGCCCCGTGGCGAGATGACCGAGACCGGGGACGAGGGCGCTGAGCAGGCCGACCCCGAAGCGGTAGATGCGACCGTGCGCGGGGCCGGCCGCCGCCGGCCCCCCGTCGACCGCCCCACCCGGGGCGGTGAGGTCCGGCTCGATCGCGAACGGGTCGACGCCCGGCTCGATCGCGAACGGGTCGACGCCCGGCTCGGGCTCGGACATGGCGGGCTGGGGGGTCGGCTCGACCTCGTGGGTCGGCTCGACCTCGGGGGTCGGATCGTCGGGGGTCAGGGTCGGCTCCTCTGCGCGACGGGATCCCTGTCGATCCCGCTCCCTGGAACGGCCGGTCGCGCCACCGTGTGGCGGCGAGACGCGTGGCCCTGGTCGGCCGCTCCCGTCGCGGAGGCCTGCCCCCGCGGCGTCGGTCGGAAGCCTACAACAACATCCGATCTGGGGCCCGTCGCGGACTGGGCGACCGGCGGGCGGCGATCACCGGCCCGCGGGCCGGCCCGTCGTCAGGCGACGAGCGGGGGGTCGAGAGCCGGGCCGCGGTCGTCCACCGGACGCTCGGCCGGCTCGTCGTCGGAAGGGTCGTTGAGCGCGGCCTCGGCGAGGCTCCTGAGCCGTGCCGCCGGCGAGGTGCCGATCCAGATCGCGCCCATGATCCCGCACGTCGCGGCGGCAACCAGGGCCGCCCGCGGCCCGAGCGCGGTCGCCAGCGTCCCGCCGATCAGCGAGCCGACCGGAAGCGGACCCCAGTCGATGAACAGGAAGGTGGCGTTGACGCGGCCCATGATCGCGTGGCTCACCCGCGCCTGGCGAAGGCTCAGGGCGTTGATGTTGAACAGCGGCGTGGCCGCGGCGCCGATGAACCGGCCGGCCAGCAGCAGGACCGCCCCTGTCGCGCTCCCGGCGAGGGCGATGAGCACCATGGCGCCGGCCGTGGCGAAGGTCGACCAGGCGAAGGTCCGGCCGACCCCGAGGCGTGCCGTCAGGACCCCGACCGACATGGCCCCGAGCAGGAAGCCGACGTTGCCAAGCCCGTAGACGAGGCCGAATCCGGCGGCGTCGAGCCCGATCTCCGTGGTGGCGAACAGGACGACCACCGCCAGGATCATCCCGCTGCCCAGGTTGAGGACCGCGGTTGACCCGGCGAGGTCGCGCAGGATCCGGTCGTCGACCACCCGACGGAGCCCCTCCCCGATCCCGTCGAACAGCCCGATCTGCCGCCTCGGGGTCGCCCGGTCCACCGCTCCGGTTGGCCGGGAGGCCACGATCGCCACCGCCGAGACGAGATACGACAGGCCGTCCAGGAGCACCGCGGCAGCACCGCCCAGGACCTGGAGGATCGTTCCGCCGATCGTCGGCCCGATGACCTGGGCGGCCGACTCCGACAGCTCGAGACGCTGGTTGCCGGCGACGAGGTTGTCCGCGGCGAGCAGCGTCGCCACGTAACTCGTGTAGGCGACCGAGAAGAACACGCTCAACGAGCCGACGACGAGCGCGACCACGCACAGGAGGCTCATCGAGAGGTAGCCGGTCACGATCGCGACCCCGGTGCCGATGAGCATGGCGGCCCGGGCAACGTCGCAGGCGATCATCATCCGGCGCCGGTCGGTTCGATCGACGAAGACCCCGGCCGGGAGCGACAGGACGAGATACGGGACGGTCTCGAGGGCGGCCAGGATCCCCAGCTCGAACGGTCCGGCATGGAGGACGAGGACGGCGATGAGCGGCAGGGCGACCATCGACACCTGGGTACCGAGCGCGGAGACGGTCTGACCGACCCACAGCGCCTCGAACGCGCGGCTGCCGACGCCGACCCGGACGGTGGCCTTCATGCCGCGTCCTCGCGGTCGCCGTCCGGGCGGGGGCCGCCAGGCGTCGGCTCGTCGGTCGGCTCGTCATGCCGTCGACCGTGCCCGTTGGGTCGGACACGGAGCGCCGCGAGATCCGCTGCGTCCGGGTGGTCGTGGTGGTGCCCACGATCGGCGATCCGGGCTCCCTCGAGGTCGATCCGGCCGTTCGCGATCAGGGTCAGTGCGGCGTCGACGATGCGCGGATCCCATTGCCGCCCGGCCCCGGCGCGCAGCCGGCTGATGGTTTCCGCGTGCGACAACGCGTCGCGGTACGGTCGGTCGGACGACATCGCGTCGAGCGCGTCGGCGACGGCCACCACCCGGGCGCCGAGGGGGATCGCCTCGCCGGCCAGGCCCTTCGGGTAGCCCGAGCCGTCGAACGCCTCGTGGTGGTGGAGGACGATCTCCGCGCCCGATCGGAAGAGGTGGAACTGACCCAGGATCCGCGAGCCGATCTCGGTGTGGAGCCACATCGTCGTCTGCTCCTCGGCCGTGAGCGGACCCGGCTTCAGGAGCACCCGGTCGGGGACGCCGATCTTGCCCAGGTCGTGGACCGAGGCGGCCTGCTCGATCAGCTCGACGAGATCCTCATCGAGGCCGAGCTCGGTGGCGATCGCCACGGCGTGACCAGCGACGCGCGCCGAATGGCGGAACGTCGAGCCGTCCCGGTCGTCGACGACCTGGGCCAGGCTGCCGACCGCCGAGCGGGTCTCCCGTTCGAGCTGGCGGATGTACTGGAGAGATCGGGCAATGACGGCGCCGGGGATCGCCAGGAGCGTCGTCCAGAGCGGCTCGATGACCCAGATCAGCGCGAACAGGACGCCGATCACGCCCGCGCCCGCCTCCGCGAACACCGTGCTCCGGCCGTTCGTCCGGATGAGGTACAGCAGGGGCCGCCCGGTCGACAGGGCGACGATCGCGCTCATCAGCACGTCGTTGACCAGGTGGTAGACCACCGAGACGACGACCACCATCGTCACGAGCGCCAGGTGGTCCCGTTCGGCGATGAGAACCCGCGGATCGCCGATCAGGCTGACCGCCAGCGAGGCCAGCGAGATCGTCAGGACATGGCACGCCGTGTTGAAGGCGATCCGCTGGATCGGCCGGCGGTGGATCAGCTCCTCGACGAGGACGGCGAAGCCGACCGAGATCGCAGCGAATGGGGCCGGCACGAGCAGGATCGTGGCGATGTGGCCGATCGTCGCCACCGAGACCTCGCCACCGCGGGGCAGCTCGACGGCGATGAACTCCAGGACGATCGAGAGGACCGTCAGGACCGCGAAGGCCCAGATCCACGATTCATCGGTCGATGCCCAGGTCGCCCGGGGCAGGAACAGGCTCGCGAGCGCGGACAGGCTGAGGAGCGTGATGAACCGCGGGACGTCGAGTCGGAGCCGCGCCCGCAGCCAGGCCGCGGCGCGATCGGGGAGCTGCGCGCCGATCCGCGGTCGTGGCCGGGACGTCTCGTGGGAGAAGCTCAAGCGAATCCTCGTCGTCGCCACCCGGGAGCGGCGGACGACCGAGCCACGCCGGCACCACGAGCCGGTCCATTGCACCGCTTCGAGTACGGCCCGGGCATCCCCACGAAAGTCCCATCGGAGTTCCGTCACCGAGCGTGCGGCGGTGCGTCCGCGCCCCGCCTCGACGCCGGCGCGCGGCGATCCGCTCTACCATCGCTCCCGCGCAGGCCGCGTCACGGGACCGGCGCGCAACCCGTCCGGGGTCCGATGATCGAGAGCTTCCTCAACTCGACGCCGTGGTTGTGGCCCGCCCTGGCCCTGGCCGTAGCGATCAGCCTGGTCCTGTTTCGACCGCTGGCCCGCGCCCTGCGCGCCCCCCGGCCGGTTGCCTTCCTGATCCTTCTGGGAATCGGCGGGATCGTCGCGCTGACGCTGACCCCGGGCGACGACGCGTTCTCGCCGTTCAACGTCCAGGACTGCTTCGTCCGGTGGGTCCCGCCGATCGGGGTCGGCCGGGTCCTCAACCTCGGCGAGCGCGGCCTGAACGTCCTCCTCTTCCTCCCGCTTGGGCTTGGCCTCGGTCTGCTGCCCCGGTCGCGGACCAAGCTGGCGCTGGTCGCCGGCGCGGTCGCCCTCCCGTTCGTCGTCGAGGGGATCCAGTACCTCGCCCCGGCCCTCGACCGGAGCTGCTCGACGGTCGACCTCGTCGACAACCTGACCGGCCTGCTGATCGGGCTCGGGGTCGGGCTGGTGGGCCGGTTCGTCCTCTCCCTCTCCGAGCGGGGCGGGCCGGGACCCGCGGCGACCGAGTTCGAGGCAGGCGACCGCCTGTAGGCCCTGGTACCCGGCAGGACCTTCGGGGGTCGGACGGCCGGGCCAGCGCTGCTACGCTCGCCGCATGGATCGGGGGTTGCGCACCCTGGTCTTTGTCGTGGCCGTCGTCGTGGCGGCCTGCGGGAGCGCGGGCGGGAGCCCGTCCGGCCACGCCGCCAAGGCGACCGCGAGGGTCGCCACGCCGAAGCCGCTCCCGACGATCGCCATCGCCAACGGGCTGTCGGTCAAGGGCGCCGGCTCGGCGTCAAGCTCCTCGGCGACGCTCAAGGGCGACTACATCCTCAGCACGAGCATCAGGACGAAGAAAGGCTGCGGCTGGTCCGTCCGGCTCCAGGGCCTCGCAAAGCCCGTCCTCGACAGCGGCTCGGCCAAGGGCGGCGGGACGCACAGGCTGACGGTCAAGGCCCTAGGCGTCGAACAGGGCAGCTACCGACTCGTCGTCAAGACCTCGAAGTGCGGGACGTGGTCCGCGGTGCTCAAGCGCCCGTAGGCCATCCTCACCCTGCGTAGGGACGGTCCCGCTGCCGCGCCCACGTGGTCATGGGAGCGCTCAGCGGCTTGGGCTCGCCGACGCGAAGGGGCAGGTCGACCCGGGAGGAACCGTCGCCCCGGCACAGACCTCGAGCGAGGCCGGCAGGATCGTCTCGAACGCCCGGCCCCCGACGTGGTACCGGAGGCGGACACCCGAGACTGCATAGTCATTCGCGCTCGGTACCTGGAGCAGGAACACCAGGCAGCCACCGCTGGTCCAAGGGGCGGTGTCGGACGCTCCGATCGACGATCCGACCAGCGGCTTCGAGGCAAGCGCCGATCGCATCCCGGCGTCGACCGGCACCGGCGGGACCGAGCAGGCAAACCCTGCCGGTGCGTTTGCCCAGACCGTCGCGCCAATGACCTCGAGCGCCGCGGGCTTGTCGATCAGCTGGTAGTCGTCAACGGTCGCATCCTGCCCGGCGTCGTTGACGATGCGGACGAGCCACTCGAACGGCGTGCCCGGGACGATCTGGTCATAGAAGTCGCCCGTCGAGCCGTTCGTCATCAGGTGGACCGGGTCGCGAAAGCCGGGGCTGGACGGCGTGCTCGAGCCGCAGGCCATCACCGTGATCGCGATCAGGCACGCCACCAACAGGCCGATCGGCCCCGCGCGCTCCAGGCGCGGCTCGCCGGGCAGCTGCCGCTCCGCCACGAAGTCGCCTCGCTGGCGGGCGCATTGGGTCATGCCGGCCATGGTAGACCGCGGTCGCGGTCGCTCGGCTGGCCGGTCTGAGGGGACCGTGCGCTGACGCCGGCGCCGCTCCCTCACGGCGAGCGGCGGGACAGTCGACGCGCCGGGGGTCGAGGCACTGCCGGTGGGGGTACGCGTGGGTATATGGCCCGGGATCGTGAAGCCCTCGGAGTCGTTCCGAGGGCTTCGCTTCGTGCGTGGCAGAGTGGTGAGCCGGGAGAGATTCGAACTCTCAACCAGCTGATTAAGAGTCAGCTGCTCTGCCGTTGAGCTACCGGCCCGCGGGGATGGTAGCGCATCCGCCGCTCAGACGGCCGTGGCGAGCTCCGCCAGTCGGCGTCGGATCGCCTCGACCTCCACGATGCTCCCCTTCCGGGTATGGAGGTCCAGCGCGACCCGGAGGGCGGCGAGCGCCTCGGCGCGACGTCCGGCTCGCTCGAGGGTTTCAGCCCGGTTGACCATGACCCATCCGTGGAAGTTCAGGAAGTCCGTCGCCGCGAACGTTGCGACGGCCGCCTGCGACAGCTCGTCCGCGTCGTCGTGGCGGCCATCGCTGGCCCGGGCGAGCGCGAGGACCGAACGCGCGATCGCCTCCACCCAGGTGTCGCCCTCGAGACCATCGATCGCGGCCGACTCCGCCCGCACCGGGTCACCGGCGAGCCATGCCGCCCGGGCGAGAAACGCCGCGAGCATCGGGTTCGACTTGCCCATGTCGGTCATCCGGGCCAACCCGCCCTCGAGCATCCGTGCCGCGGCGGCCGGGTCGCCCGCCAGGACCTCCACGTCGGCCGCGACCTCGGACAGATTCGCCTGCTCGTACAGCTGGCCGTTCTCCTCGAGGATCGCCAGGGCCCGGGCGGCGTTCTCACGGGCCTCGTCGAACGCTCCGAGCCGCGCCTGGAGATGGGCGAGCGCGTGCCACATCCAGCCCTCGATGGGCCGGTTTCCGAGCTCGGCCTCGAGGATCGCCGTGCATCGGTCGATGCCCTCGAAGATCGGGGTCGGGCCGGTGTTCAGGCAGGCGCCCAGGTTGGCGTAGCCATCCGCGAGCTCCCGGTCGAGGCCGGCACGCTTGGCCTGATCGATCACGTCGAGCACCGCAGCCTCGGCCGCGGCGCCTTGACCCGACCACCAGCGAATGTCGCCGAGGGTCATCGACGAGCGGACCAACCCGTACGTGTCCCCGGCCGCCTCGAACAGGGCCCGTGCGGCCTCTGTGTCCCGGCGCGCCAGCTCGAGGTGGCCGCCATGCGTCGCGAGGTTCTGCCAGCGCTGCACGACGGCGAGCGCCTTCATCCGCTCGTCCCCGGCTGCATCGGCGTGCCGGGTCGCCTCCAGCAGGACCTCCTCCGAACGATCAAAGTCGCCGGAGTCCGCGAGCGCGGTCCCAAGGTCGATGAGATAGCGGCCCCGCGCCGGGTCGTCCAAGGGCAGCAGGGCGACCGTGCGGGTCAGCAGATTGATGGCGGCACGACCATCGCTGCGGGCCACTGCACGAGAGGCGGCCGCGCCAAGGTGGGTCGCGGCCCGGTGCGCCAGGGCGGATCCCGCGGCGCCCGTCAGGCCGAGCTCGATGCGATAGCGGACGGCCTGCTCGAGGTGATATCCGACGAACTCCTCGACCTCGGACAGTCGGTCGCCCGACGCGGTCCCCAGCCAGCTGGCGAACCGCTCGTGGAGGTCTGCTCGCTCGGCCTTCGGGAGCGACTCGTACGCCGCGTCGCGGATGAGGATGTGGCGGAAGCGGAACACATCCTCGGCGATGCCGCCTGGCTCAGGCCGGATCAGGTCCTTGCGTACGAGCGAGGTCAGGTTCGACCCGACATCGGACCGGGTCGCCTCGGGTGTCAGATTGGTGACCGCGCGCCGTTCGAAGCTGCGTCCGATCACTGACGCACGTTCCGCCGTCGCTCGTTCGGCAGGCCCGAGCCGATCGAGCCTGGCAGCGAGGAGCGCTTGAATCGTCCGCGGGATCCGGACCGTGGCGAGATCGCCGGCGACCTCCCAGCCACCAGCGGCATCCGCGCGGATGATGCCGTCGTCGACGAGCATCCCGACCAGCTCCTCGACGTAGAGCGGGTTGCCCTCGGTGGCGGCCGCGATCCGCTCCCGCGCGACTGCCGGAAGGCGAGCTCCGGGGAGGAGTTCGTCGATAAGCGCCGACGAGGCGGCGGCAGACAGCGGCTCGAGGAGGATCGAGGTCGCGTTCAGCCGGCCGCCTCCCCAGGTCGGGCGGGTTTCGAGCATCTCCGGGCGGGCCGTGGCAAGGAGGAGGATCGGCGCGTCGCGGGCGAGGTCGGCGACGTGCTCGATGAGGTCCAGGAGGGTCGGCTCGGCCCAATGGACGTCCTCGATGATGGCGACGAGCGGCCGTTCGAGGGCGAGCGATTCGAGCAGCTTCCGGAAGGCCCAGAAGAGCTCCTCCTGGGGCGCCGCGCTCGGGTCGAAACCGGTGAGCTGGGCCATCCGGAGGGCCACGAGGCGCGCCTCGGGCCCCTCACCGACGAGGCGGTCGAGCCGACCCCGGGCGACCTCGGCGCTGTCGCCATCGTCGATGCCCGCGCTCGCCCGGACGATCTCCATGATCGGCCAATAGGTGATTCCCTCCCCATAGGGCAGGCAGCGGCCGCGGCAGATGCTGGCTGACTCCTCGACTCCGGACCGGAACTCGCGGACCAGGCGGCTCTTGCCCACACCCGCCGAACCGAACACGGTGAACAGCTGGGCGGTCCGATCCACGACGGCCCGCCCGAATGCGTGGCGGAGGACGGTCAGCTCGCGCTCCCGGCCGACCATCGGCGCCTCCACGCGGCTCGCCCGATCGGCAGTGCGA